>ERZ1370068.6342-contig-5330_pt1 | contig 50407 bp, 69 predicted proteins | sample MGYA00561227_ERZ1370068 | MGnify/ENA primary metagenome ERZ1370068 (study PRJEB38410, sample SAMEA6850437) | metagenome | study: Metagenomic assessment of the ecological functions of the soil: analysis of the soil microbiota associated with the... | reverse complement strand
CAGCCACGCAGCCTCGTACATCGTCGAGGTCCGCGAGCCCGGGCTCTGACGCGAACCTGGATCTTGATCGGGCCGCTAGCCGGGCAAGCCCGCTGGCCCGCCACAGTCTCCGCATTGTTCATCGTGAATTCACCCGAGCAGGGTGAGGCGCCGGGCCAAGCCGGGATCCGACGATCGGGCGGAGTGGAGACCGACCGGTGGCGCCTCGTCCACGATAGTCGGATGGATCCGCTCCTACGAGCGGCAGCTGGCTCAGGGGCGATCTCATCGCCGGGGTCGCCGTCGCTGCCCTCGATCGTCCCGAAGAACCTCGGCTACGCCGGGATCGCGGGGATCCCGCTGCAGAACGGCCTCTACGCGGCGGCCGGCCGGCGCGATCCTCTACGCGATCTTCGGGACGAGCCGTCAGATCTCGACCGGGCCGAGCTTCGGGACTGGCGGCCGTGGCCGCGAGCGCGGTCGCGGTGGCCGGGATCACCGGAGATCCAGGACGTGGCGTCCTTCGTGGCGATGATCACCCTCGCCTCCGGCGTGCTGTTCCTGCTCCTCGCGGTGCTCAAGATGGGGTGGATCGCGCAGTTCCTGTCGCGGGCCGTGGTCACCGGCTTCCTGTTCGGCGCGGCGATCGACGTCGTGATCGGCGAGCTGCCCAAGCTCACCGGGACCGAGGTCGACCGGCTCGAACCCGCTCCAGGAGCTGTGGTCCTGGCTCGGGACGCTCGGCGACGTCCAGCTGGCGACCGTGCTGGTCGGCGGAGTCGCGCTCGTCGTCGTCTTCGGGTTGCGGGTGATCGCGCCCCGCATCCCCGGCGCCCTCGTCCTGGTCGTCGGCGGTCTGCTGGCGTCATGGCTGTTTGATCTCGGCGCCCACGGCGTCGCCCTGGTCGGCGAGGTGCCCAGAGGGCTGCCGACCCTTCGAGGTCCCCGACGCTCAGCTGCTGAGCGGACCACGCCGGCACGGTCGCGCTCGCGGCGGTGGCGCTGGTCCTCATCGGGTTCTCGCAGACCGCCGGCGACGCCAGGACGTTCGCGGCCAGGCACCGCTACCGCATCGACATCAACCAGGAATCGGTCGCCCAGGGCATGGCGAACGTCGGCGCCGGCCTGTTCCAGGGAATGCCGGTCTCGACGAGCCTGTCCGCGAGCTCGCTGAACGACCACACGGGCGCGCGCACCGGCCTGCGCGTCGCTCACCTCCGGCGTGATCGTCCTGCTCACGCTGCTGGTGCTGGCGCCGCTGTTCTCGACCTGCCCAAGCCGGTGCTGGCCGCCCTGATCATCGAGGCCGTGGTCATGGGGATGATGGACGTGCCCGAGATGCGCCGCCTGGCCAGGGTGCAGCGCTTCGACTTCTGGATCGCGATCGCGGCGATCGCCGCGACGCTCCTGGTCGGCGTGCTCGCCGGAGTGATGATCGGGATCGGGCTCTCGCTGATCTGGCTCATCTCCGGTGGCGACGCGCCCCCGCATGCCGCTGCTGGGACGGGAGCCAGGCACGCAGGTCTTCCGGGAGCTGGACGAGCACCCCGGCGACGAGCAGTTCCCCGGGGTCGTGGTCCTCCGGCTGGACGGCGGCCTGTTCTTCGCCACCTCGGACGCCCTGGAGGACCGGGTCCGGGAGGTCGCGTTGTCGACGCCCGGCATCACCGGGATCGTGCTCGACTGCGAGGGAATCGACTTCATCGACTCGCAAGGGGTCGGCGAAGATGACGCGAGATCCTCGAACCTCACCGAGCAAGCTTGGTGTGACCCTGCGGCTCGCCCGGGTGAAGCCGGCCGTCCGCGAGGTGCTCGAGCGCGACGGCGTCCTCGATCGCATCGGTGACGACAAGATCCACGGAAACGTCGATCACGCCGTGGAGGCACAGCTAGCCGCGAGCGGAGGCAACCGTGCGGGACTGCGAGTAGCACAGCAGTCCCGGGTACGTGGCGGGGGTGGAGGTCAGGGGGCCAGTGGTGCCGTCGGGGGCGGATGTGGCCGAAGATCTGGTCGAGCATGGTCAGCACGTCGCGGGATCCTCGACCGTGTAGTAGAGGTGGCGGCCCTCGCGCCGGGCTGAGACGATTCCGGCCGACGCCGCAGCTCGGCCAGGTGCTGGCTGGTGGTGGGGATGCTGAGGCCGACCCGCCGGGCCAGCGTGCCGACGTCGGAGGTCTCGTGCGCCATCAGCCAGGCCAGGTGCAGCCGGGGCGCGCTGCCGAGCAGGCGAACGTGCGCCGCGGCTGACTGCAGCTGGGGCTGGTGGGTTCGGTGCCCAGCCGCGAGTCCGGCAGCCCTGGCGGCGTGGACTCGTTCAGCATTGTCTCAGTCTGCTTTGCTCCGGCCGGTTACGCCATGGGGTGACCTGTCTCACCAAAGATATCGTCAGTTGCGCAATCAACAAAATGGCGGCTAGAATTTCAGCGTCTGAAGGGGAGTAGTCCGGCAACCTGTCGTCGACATACTGAGGGCTCCGCGGCCCTCCGGTGGCAGGGCCCGACCCAGGGTGGGCGGAGACCTTCGGCCAGCAGAGTCGCCTGGCCGGGTGTCCCTGGTCCTCCGGTCCGGGCGGCGCGTCCGCCCCGGAGGATCGTCATGTCCCCGAAGCTGGCCCGGCCGATCGGCCAGCCGATCGGGCTGTGCGTCGCGCTCACCGCCTCCCGCCCTGATCCTGCGCCTGGCCGGCGTGCACCCGTCCGCCGCGCTCAGCCTGCTGGCGTTCGGCGCGGCCGTCGTGGCCGCATCCTTCCTGCTCGCCTGGGCCGCCGAAGCGGCCCGGCTGGACATCGTCAAGCCGCTGGCCATCGCGCATCCTGGCCGTCATCGCGGTGCTGCCCGAGTACGCCGGTGGACCTCTACTTCTCCTACACCGCCGGGCACAACCCGGACTACGTGCAGTACGCGGCGGCCAACATGACCGGATCCAACCGGCTGCTGCTGGGCCTGGGCTGGCCGGTGGTGGTGATCATCTCGCTGTGGGTGGCGTCCCGGCGGTCCGGCCGCAGCGTCCGGGAACTGGTGCTGCAGTCCGGGTACCGGACCGAGCTGGGGTTCCTGTTCATCGCCTCGCATCGCGGCGTTCCTGATCCCGCTGTCCGGGCCAGATCAGCCTGGTCCTCGGCTTCGCCCTGCTCGGCTTCTTCGTCTTCTACCTGTGGAAGGCCTCCCGGGCCGAGGCGTCCGAGCCGGACCTGGTCGGCCCGCCGCCCGGATCGGCGACCTGCCGCGCCGTCCGCGGCGCCTGCTGGTGACCGGGCTGTTCGTGTTCGCCGCGGCCGTGATCGTGGCCTCGGCCGAACCTTCGCCGAGTCCCTCATCAGCACCCGGCACCTAGCTTCGGCATCGACCGGTTCCTGCTGGTGCAGTGGGTGGCCCCGCTGGCGTCCGGAGGCGCCGGAGTTCATCGTGGCCATCCTGTTCGCGGTGCACGGCAAGGGCTCCGACGCGATCGGCACCCTGATCTCCAGCAAGGTCAACCAGTGGACGCTGCTGGTCGGCAGCCTGCCGCTGGCCTACCTGGCTGAGCGGCGGCGGGACCGCGCTGGTGCTGGACGGCCGCCAGGTCGAGGAGTTCCTGCTGACCGCGGGCCAGACGCTGCTCGGCGTGGCCGCGCTGCTGACCCTGCGCTTCCCGCGCTGGCTGGCCTTCACCCTGCTCGGGCTGTTCGCCGTGCAGTACGCGCCGCCCGGCCAGGGTGCCCGCTACCTGCTGTGCGCCATCTACGGCGGCATCGCCCTGGTCGCGCTGATCCGCAACCGCCGGTACATCCTGCCCGCCCTCACCGCCCCGTTCCGCGCCCCCGCCCGGCCCGAGCCGGAGCCGAGACGGCCCTCGGTCCCCGGATCGAGCGGATCGAGCAGGACGACCGGCCGGCGGACGCCAGCGCCGCAGCCGCAGGCTATTTCCCACCACGAACACGGAGCTGAACGCCATCGCGGCCGCGGCGATCAGCGGGTTGAGCAGACCGAGCGCGGCCAGCGGGATGGCGGCGCGCGTTGTAGGCGAACGCCCAGAACAGGTTGCCCTTGATCGTGCGCCAGGGTGCGCCGGGACAGCCGGATCGCGTCCGGCACGGCGCGCAGGTCGCCGCGGACCAGGCGTCAGGTCGGCGGCCTCGATCGCGACGTCGGTGCCGGTGCCCATGGCCAGGCCCAGGTCGGCCTGGGCCAGCGCGGCGGCGTCGTTGACCCCGTCGCCGACCATCGCCACCACGCCGCCCTCGGCCTGCAGCCGCCGGACCGCGCCGACCTTGTCGTCAGGCAGCACCTCGGCGATCACCTCGCCGATGCCCACCGCCTCGGCCACGGACCGGCGCGGCGCGCCTCGTTGTCGCCGGTGAGCAGCACCGGCGACAGGCCCGAGGCCGCGCAGCCGCCGCGACCGCCTCGCGCCGAGGTCGGCTTGACCGTGTCGGACGACCACGAGCGCGCCGCGGACGGCGCCGTCCCAGCCTGAACACCACGGTCCGCCCGGTGCCTCCGCCGCGGCCGCGCGGCGCCGGCGAGCCCGTCGGGCACCGGCCACGCCCACGCTCGACGACAGCAGCCCGCCGCCGGCCAGCCACGGCCCGCCCGTCCACGACGCCGCGAAACGCCGAGGCCCTCGGGGCTGTAGCGAAGCCCTCGACGGCGGGCAGCCGCGCCGAGCCTGCCCGGCCCCGGCCGCCACGGCCGCGCGCGATCGGATGCTCCGGAGGCGTGCCTCCACCGCGCCGGCCAGCCAGCAGCAGCTCGTCCGCGTCCACCCGGGCGCCGCGGCGACGTCGACCAGGCTCATCCGCCCGGTGGTGACGGTGCCGGTCTTGTCGAGCACGACGGTGTCGACGCGCGCGGGTCGACTCGAGCACCTCCGGGCCCTTGATCAGGATGCCGAGCTGGGCGCCGCCGGCCGGTGCCGACCAGCAGCGCGGTGGGCGTGGCCAGGCCCGAGCGCGCACGGGCAGGCGATGATCAGCACGGCGACCGCGGCGGTGAACGCCGCGGTCGGCGCCGCTGCCCGGCCAGCCAGCCAACCGCCAGCGTGCCGACGGCGATGCGCGATGCACGACCGGCACGAACACCGCCGGAGATCCGGTCGGCCAGCCGCTGCACCGGCGCCTTGCCGGTCTGCGCCTCCTCGACCAGCCGGGCCATCTGGGCCAGCTGGGTGTCCGCGCCGACCCGGGTGGCCCGCGACGACCAGGCGGCCGCCGGCGTTGACGGTCGCGCCGGTCACCGCGGTCGCCGGGCCCGACCTCGACCGGGCACCGACTCGCCGGTGAGCATGCGACGCGTCGACGGCCGAGACTGCCCGCGTCGACGACGCCGTCGGTCGCGATCTTCTCGCCGGGCCGGACGACGAACCGGTCGCCGACGCGCGAGCTGCGGCCGGTGGGATGCGGACGCTCGAGTGCCGTCGCGCAGGACTGGCGACGTCCTTGGCGCCCAGCGACAGCAGGGCCCGCAGCGCCGCGCCCGGCACGCCGCCTGGCCCGCGCCTCCAGCCGGCGGCCGAGCAGAGCACCAGCGCGGTCACCCCGGCCGCGACTTCAGATGTAGCGGTCTCGCGCTCGCCCGCCGGGAAGAGCGTGCGCGCGCTAGCAGCCGACCACCCGAGGTCGCCAGCGCAGGCGGTGGCACCCCGGCCGAGATCAGCGGTGTCCATGGTGGCCGCGCCGTGCCGGGCACCGGCCAGCGCGGCGCGGTGGAACGGCCACGCCCCCCACACCGCGACCGGGGACGCCAGCGCCAGGCTGACGCCACTGCCAGTCCCGGGAACTGCCACGCCGGGACCATCCCCAGCGCCACCACCGGGACGGCCAGGGCCAGCGACGACCGGCAACCGCGCGCGCAGGGGTTTGCGGGCGGCGTGGCTCGCCCCAAGCCGGGGGTCACCGGGGGCTTGCGCCCGGGGGGCTAGCAGCACGCGCGTGTAGCCGGCCCGCTCGACCGCCGGAGACCAGGTCGTCGGCTGTGCCGCCCGCCGGGAACGTCACCCGCGCGGTCTCGGTGGCGAAGTTGACCGCGGCGCTGACCCCGTCCAGCCGGTTCAGCTTCCGCTCGATCCTGGCCGCGCAGGACGCGCAGGTCATCCCGCCGATGGCCAGCTCCGCGCGACGGTCATTCCGGCGCCGTCATCACGGCTCGGTCATCCCGGCTCGGCTGGCGAGCCGGTAGTCGCCCACCTCGTCCAGCGCCGCCGCGACCTGCGTCTACCGGCCACCGGCGCCTCGCTGCTGACCGTCACCGCGGACGGGGGTCCCGCCCGGCACCAGGTCCACGCTCACGCCGGTGAACGCCTGTCCAGGGCCGTCAGCGCCTCGCGTGAGCCGCCCGGGCGCAGTGCTCGCAGGTCCATGCCGTGGAAGACCTGGTAAGTTGCCGAAAGAGCATCGCCTCGCCTCCGTCGCGCATCGTCGGTGAGGATCACTATACCCTCAGGGGTATGACACTACCGGGCATGGGGGCGCAGGATCGGCTTATGGACCAGCAGGACGGTGTCACCGGAAACCCTGGCGGCCCAGGGCCTGGGCGAGGCCGACCCGGTCTCCGGCGGCCTGGCCCCGGTGATCAACCTGTCGACGAACTACGAGCAGCAGCCGGACGGCTCCTACCGGCAGGGCCGGGTCTACACCCGGGCCGACAACCCGACCTCCGAGCACGCCGAGCGGCTGCTGGCCGCGCTGGAGGGCGGCGTAGGCGGCTGCGCGTGCGCGCTGTTCGGCTCGGGGATGGCGGCGGCGACCGCGGTGTTCCAGTCGCTGCTGCCCGGCGACCACGTCGCTGGTGTCCCGGGTCCTGTACTGGGGCGTGCGCAAGTGGCTGGCCGAGTTCGCGCTCACCTGGGGCCTGGACGTGGAGTTCACCGACACCGCGCGACCTGGCCGCGGTGGCGGCGGCGATCCGCCCCGGCCGCGACCCGGCTGCTGTGGCTGGAGACGCCCGGCCAACCCGATGTGGGAGATCACCGACCTGGCCGCCGTCTGCGAGCTCGCGCACGCGGCCGGGGTCGCGGGTGGCCGTGGACAACACGGTGGCCACGCCGGTGCTGACCCGGCCGTTCGAGCTCGGCGCCGACCTGGTGGTGCACTCGGCCACCAAGTACCTCAACGGGCACGGCGACGTGCTGGCCGGCGCGGTGCTGACCGCCCGCCGGGACCCGTTCTGGGAGCGGATCCGGTCCCGGCGCCGCAACGCCGGCGCGATGCCGGGGCCGTTCGAGGCGTGGCTGCTGCAGCGCGGCATGCGCACGCTGTTCCTGCGGGTGCACCGCGCCTCGCAGACCGCGCTGCGCTGTCGCCACCCACTTCGCGCGGCCATCCCGCGCTGACGGCGGTGCTCTATCCCGGGCTGCCGGACCATCCGGGCCACGAGATCGCGGCCCGGCAGATGCGCGGCGGGTTCGGCGGCATGCTGTCGATCCGGCTGGCCGGCGGCGCCGGCGCAGGCCGCGGCGTGCTGCGCCGCGGTCCGGGTGTTCAAGCGGGCCACCTCGCTGGGCGGGGTGGAGAGCCTGATCGAGCACCGGCGCAGCGTCGAAGGGCCGTCCTCGCCGGTGCCCGGACGACCTGCTCCGGCTGTCCATCGGCATCGAGGCGCCCGGCGACCTGATCGCCGACCTGGAGGCCGCGCTGGACGCAGCAGAGGCGCGGCGCCGGTGAGACGATCTGGCCGCGCGAGGCTGACGGCCGCGCTGCGAGCGCAGCGTCCTGCCCTCGGTCATCGCCCGCGGCGCCGCGGCCTGCGCGTCGTCGCCGCCGAGGACGGCGTCGTCACCCTGGCAGCGGACGGATCCCCGGGCGCGGTGCTCCCGCTCCTGGGCCGCGATCGAGGCGCAGATCCGCGCCGCCGTGCCCGGCGTCACCGCCGTCAGGCTGGCCTCGGCCGACCCGGCGCCGCCGCCGGAGGACCGGCCGCCGGTGACCTGGCCGAGGCCGCCCGCGCCGTCCTGGACGCCGAGATCAACCCGGCGATCGCCGCCCACCGCGGCCGGGTCACCGTGGTCGAGCGTGGCAGCGACGGCTGGATCCGGGTCCGCCTCGAAGGCGGCTGCCAGGGCTGCAGCCTGGCCGAGGTCACCCTCCGGCAGGGCATCGAGCCGGTGCTGCGGGCCCGCCTGCCCGCGCATGACCGGGCTCGTCGACGTCACCGACCACGAGGCGGGCACCGAGCCGTTCTTCTCCCCGGCGAAAACGGTGACCGGCATGGCCGGGCCGCGCGTGCTGCTGCCTGGTCCCCGCGCAGCACCTACCGGGCCGCCGACTTCATCCTGGCCGCCGGACGGATGGGCCTGGACCTGCGTCGTCGCCAGCGACGGCGCGCTGCCGCTCGGCGGCCGTACCGTCATCCCGGCCCGTTCGGCCGACCCCGATGCCAGCGCCCGCCGGATCCTGGCCCAGCCGGGCCCGTCGACGCGGTCGTCGCCGCGGACACCCCGATGCTCGTGCTGGCCGCGACCGTGGCCGCCGCGGATGGGCCTGCCGCACAACCCGGTCGACGCGGTGCTCGCCGCCACCGACAAGGCGGCCCAGCGGCGGCGGTGGGCCGCGGCCGGTGCCCCAGCCGTCGCTTCCGGCTCGTGTCCGCGCCGGGGACTCCGTCCGGCAGGCGGCGGCGGCAGTCGGCTTCCCAGTGCGTGGTCAAGGCGGTGTCGCTCAGCGCCAGCCAGGGCGTGCTGCGCGCCGACGACCCGGCCGCCGCGGTGCAGGCCGCCCGCCGGATCCGGCAGGTCCTCGACGATGCCGAGCGGTCCGCCGACGAGCCCTTGCTCATCGAGGAGTACCTGCCCGGGCCCTGAGCTGAGCATCGACGGCGTGCTGACCGCGCAGGCGACCTGACCGTCACCGCCGTCTTCGACAAGCCCGGCATGCCCGATGGCCCCACGTTCGAGGAAACCCTGCTGGTCACCCCTCCCGGCTGGCCGGCGGGACGCTCGCTCGCCGCGGTCCGCACGGCCGCGGACGCGGCCCGCGCGCTCGGCCTGTCGACCGGCCCGGTCCACGCCGAGCTGCGCAGTCTGCGGCGACCAGGCGGCCCGGCCATGCTCGAGCTGGCCCCGACGGTCCATCGGCGGCCTGTGCTCGCGCGCCCCGAGTTCCCCGGCGGCGCTAGCCTGGAGGAGATCGTGCTGGCCAACGCCCTCGGTCAGGCCCGGTCCCCGCCGCCGGCTGGCCCGGACTCGGCCGTCCGGCGTGTTCATGCTCCCGGTGCCGCGGCCCGGCGTCCTGCGCGCGGTCGAGGGCCGGGCCGAAGCCCTGGCCGTGCCCGGCGTCACCGGGCTGACCATCACGATCCCGCCCGGCCAGCGGGTCCGCCCGCTCCCGGACGGGGACCGCTACCTGGGGTTCATCTTCGCTTCGAGGCGACACCCCGGCGGACGTCGAGCAGGCGCTCACCGCCAGCTTCCGGTCGGCTGCGCGTGATCATCAGTGATGGCCGTCCGCGCTGCCGCGCCATCATCGTGAGCATCGCGCGGCCGCCGGAGCGGAAGAACCGGACCAGCAGCGCGGCGGCCAGCAGCAGGAAGACGATGTTGAGGATCGTGGTGTAGTTCCACGTGATGCCGGTCTCGGCGACCCTGGCCGTCCGTTCGGCCGGGATCAGGCCGAGGCCGCCGAACAGCGAACTCCGACGGCGTAGCGCGCCAGCACCATGGTCGGCGTAGAAGATCCCGAGGATCGTGCAGCATCATCCGGGTGCCGTAGTACTTCCGGTAGATGATCAGGATCGGGATGATGATCAGGTCGGCGAAGATGAACGCGATCACGCCGCCGAAGCTGATCCCGCCGTTCCACAGCACCGCGGCCAGCGGCACGTTGCCGATCGAGCAGACGAAGCTGAGCACCGAGATGACCGGGCCGATCAGCGGGCCCCATAGCTTGGCCGCCAGCGGGTGGCCGGTCGAGGAACAGGTGCTGCCAGAACGTGTCGGGCACCCAGGCGCCGACGGCCCCGGCGATCAGCAGGCCGATGACGACGTCGCGGATGACGGCGGCCCACTCCATCACGAAGATGTGGCTGACCGAGGTGTAGCCCTCGCCGGCTCGGCCAGCCGCCGCCAGAAGCTGCCGCTCGGCGCTGATGCTCATGTCCATCGCGGCGTGGCCCTCCATCGACCCGGCCAGCCCGCGGTCCGCCTGCGCCGCGCGCGCCGTCGATGAGCCGTGCGCCGGACGAAGCAGCCGGAACGCCACCGCCACCAGCACGATCATGATCGGCCCGCCGACGAACTCGGCCAGGGTGAACTGCCAGCACGAGCAGCAGCGCCAGGATGATGCCCAGCTCGATGACCAGGTTGGTGCTGGCGATCTCGAACGCCATCGCGGCGGTGAAGCTCGCGCCCCGGCGGAACAGCGCCCGGGCCAGCGCCACCGCCGCGTACGAGCACGACGACGAGGCGGCGCCCAGGCCGGTGGCCACGCGCCAGCGTCTGCGGCCGGTCGTCGCCGAGCAGCCGGACGATGGTCTGCCGCGCGGACCACCGCCTGCACCACCGCCGACAGCGTGAACCCGAGGATCAGCGACCAGGTGATCTGCCAGGTCATCGAGCTGAGCCACGGCCAGGGCGTGGCCGATCGCGTCAAGCGCTCGCATCGTGCGCCCTCCGGCGAGGCGATGGTGAGCAGCTGGCGCAGGCAGTGCTCGAGCAGCGGTGCGGGAAGCCGTCGGACAGCCGGTAGAACACCATCCGGCCGTCCTTGCGGAAGCTGACCATCCCGGCCAGCCGCAGCATCTTCAGCGCGTAGGAGCACCTGATCCTCGGTGGCCTCCAGGGCCAGGGCCAGGTCGCCCACGCACAGTTCCTCGGCCGCGGCCAGCGCGAACAGGATCCGGGACCGGACCGGATCGGCCCGGCATCCCCAGCAACCCCGCCAGCCGCCCGGCCTCGCCCGTCGCCAGACACCCGGCCCGCGCCGCCGCCACCCGCTCCGGGCTAACCGGATGTTCATGCTCGAGCCCCGACATCCGCACCTCCGTACATCCGTATGCACTACACGGATATCCGGAAACGTCAAACCACCCTCTCCTATTCCGACACCCGGACACTAACCGCATCAGCTTCCAGCCTTCAGCTGGCTATCGCGGATATCTGCACCCTCATGGGGGTCCAGATATCCGCAACCTTGCCGCTGTCTGGCGGATCACCTCAGCAGTCACACCAGCCTCGCAGGAACGGCCACGACGCCCGCGCGACCATGCGAGCTTCTCGCCGCCGAGCTTACCGCCTAGGTTATCCGCCGGTCATCGCCCGCTGCGCGTTGGCCATCGATCACCGCCATCGTCTCGGCGAGCTGCTCCTTCGGGCTGAACTGGATGAACTCCGTGCCCGCCTCGGCCGCGGGGACGTGCCCTGGGGTCATGTAGAAACGCGTCACCCGCCTGGTAGGTCTCCTCGCGGTCGGCGTAGCTGACGGTGATCTTCCCGGCGAACAGGTACCCCAGTGCGGGCACTGGCAGCTGTCCCCGGGCAGCCCGCGCAGCAGCGGGGCCAGCGAGTGGCTCTGCCTTGATGGTCACGAAGTTCACCGTGATGTCGTCCAGGTCGCCACCCTGGTCGACCGCCGGGCCTAGCGTCCTGACGTTCGGTGCGCTGTCCTTGCTGAGCCTGGGCATTGTGCCTCCTTCGGTGATCGGAGACACGACGGTAACCCACGGGTCGGCCAAGCGGGCATGAGGCGATCGCCTCATCTTCGCCGGTTCAGTTTCCCGGGTCACGGCCGCGCGAGCTGCGCGGCCACCGTTTCCTCGGGGAGCAGGCCGTGCTGCACCGCGAACAGTCGCGGCGGCCGGCCCGGCTGGAGGCGTCGATCTTGGCGTAGATGTGCTCGACGTGGTTGCCGACCGTCTTGGGCGTGATCACCAGTCGTTCGGCGATCTGCTTGTTGGACAGGCCGCGGGCGAGCAGGATGAGGACCTCGACCTCGCGCGGCGGTCAGGCCGGCCAGGGCCTCGCGGCGCCGCGGCACGCCGGTGCCCGGCCGCGCCGAGCACGGCCTCCGACCGGCCGCGCCGTCCAGGCGGCCGGCCCGACCTCGGCCCGCATCTGCGCCGCCGCCTCCTCCGGCTGACGCGCGGCGGCCGGTGCGGCCGGGGCTCGCGCATCGAGGCTGATACGCGTCGGCGGCGCCGAGCACCCGCGCGGCCGGGAGATCGCGCCGCCGGACAGCCCGCGCGGGTAGCCCGCTGCCGTCCAGCCGCTCGCGGTGCTGCACCGCGATCTCGCCGAGCGGCGCCAGCGCGGCCGACTGGTGCAGCATGCGCTCGGTCAGGTACGGGTACATCCGGATCCGCTCCCACTCGCCCGCGCCCAGCGGCCCGGGCTGGTCCCAGATCGAGTTCGACACGCCGAGCCGGCCGAAGCCGTGCACGAGACCCGGCGCGGCGCAGCGTCGCGCACCTGCTCCGGCGGCAGCCCGAGCTGCGCGGCCGCATCCGCGGCCAGTTCGGCCACCGCGACGCGAGTGCCCGAGCGGTGAACGGCGACTTGAGGTCGACGAAGTTCGCGATGGCCGCCAGCGCCGCGGTCGAGCTGGTCCGGTGACAGCTCCACGGCCAGCGCGGGCTCGGCCGCGATCACGGCGTCCGCCAGGCCGGGGCCGCGTCCAGACCGCCGAGATATCTCCTCCGCGTCGGCGCACAGCAGCGCGGCCAGGCGCCGGATCGAACTGCTGCCCGCCGCGCCTGCGGGCCAGCGCCGTCGGCGCCGCCGACGCCGCCGACCCGGTGCGCGACCTCGACGAACTCCGCGAGCTGGGCGATCCGGGCCGCGACCGGGATCGCCGTCGCCCTTCAGCGTCGCCCGGCCAGCCGCGCCCGTCCCACTGCTCGTAGGCCGCGCCGAGCCGCGTCGCGCACCGTCGCCGGGCAGCTCGAGCTGCTCGGCCAGCGTCCGCGCCAGCCTCGACGTGCTCGGGCGATCATCCCGTCCAGCTCGCGGCGCCCGGAGAAGCGCGAACTCGAGCCCGACGCGGAACGGTGCAGCGGCGGGTTGCCCGCGCCGACCAGCCGCATGGCCGCCAGCCGCTGCCGCGCACGCTGCCCGAGCTCGTGGTCGTACTTGCCGGACTTCAGCGCGATGTCGTCGCCGAACCACTTCGCCTGCTCGTGCGCGTCGGCGTGGCAGCCGACGTTGACGAGCAGGGCGGTGTAGTAGACGACCGCCCGCTCCTGCTCGTCGAGACCGAGCCGCTCGGCCAGCCGCAGCGCGATCAGGCACTGGCGCAGCACGTGCTCCATCGGCTGCCCGAACCCCAGGTCGACGCCGAGCGACAGCGCCGCGACCAGCTCCGCCAGCCGACGCGCGCGGTATCCCAGCACCCCTCCCACCAGGCAAGCTTAACCTCTCCGTGATCCCGTGCCGCCGGCAGCCCGCGAAGATGGGGTGTTCGCCTCATGCGCTGGCTCTCGGCCGCCTCGTTTCGTACGGTCAGGAGCGATCTCCGACGCGACGAAGTGAAGGAAGCCATGAGCCTGCGGACCAAAGTTCTTCGCCATGACGTACGACCGGCAGATAGCCGGGGCAGAAAAGGCCGGGCTGCGCGCCTTCCGGGAGCGGCTGCTCGCTCACGGCGAGCGGCGACGTGCTCGAGATCGGCGGCGGGACCGGGCTTAACCTGTCCTGCTACGGGCCGGCCGTCAGGTCGCTGACCATCACCGAGCCCCAGCCTCCGATGCTGCGCCGCCTGGAGCGCGCGGTCCGTGACGCACCGCACCGGACGCCACAGGTCCTGCGCGCGCCGGCCGAGGACCTTCCCTTCGACGACCACAGCTTCGACGTGGCCGTGTCCACGCTGGTCCTGTGCGGCGTCGACGACCAGCCCCGGGCGCTGCGGGAGCTGCGCCGGGTGCTGCGCCCCGGCGGCCGACCTGCTGTTCATCGAGCACGTGCGGTCCGGCGACCCGGCGCACGGCCCGCCTGCAGGACCGGCTGAACTGGCTGAACCGGCTGGTCGTGTGCTGCGACTGCAACCGCCCCACGCTCGACTCCATCCGCGCAGCGCGTTTCACCGTCGACCAGGTGGAGCACACGGAGCTGCCGAAGGCCCCGCCGTTCGTCCGGCCCGCCGTCCCGGGCAGCGCTACGGTTCCCGCGGCCGCGCCGCGTGCACCGCGGGACGGCGCCTCGGCCCACGGCTGCGCCGCCTCGAGTTGCGCGGCCAGCCGGATGAGCGTGGCCTCGTCGCCGAAGCGGCCCGAGGACGTGCACGCCGATCGGCAGGCCCTCGTCGTTCCACCAGAGCGGGACGGACATCGCGGGGTTGCCGGTGAGGTTGGCCACGACGCCCGCGTAGCGCGACGGTCTGGCCCGCTGACCTGAGCGACCGCCACGGATCCTCGGGCGTCGAGACCATCTGTGCCGATGGGCAGCGGCGGCGCGGACATCGTCGGCGTGAGGAACACGTCGAAGCGCTGGTGAAGAAGCGGGCGACCCGCGGCCGAACCGCTGGATGTCCTCGACGGCGAGCAGCCACTGCGCCGCGGTGACCTTCTCGCCAGCCTGCCACAGCGCCCGGTTGAGCGGTTCGATCTCGTCGGCGCCCGGCTCGCGGCCGAGGCGGCGGATCCAGTAGCGCAGGATCCACGCCGCGGCGGCGCTCGATCATCGTGCCGATGGCCGCGCCGACCTCGGGCGTGAAGCCCGGCCAGTCGGCTCTCGGCGACCTCGTGGCCGAGCGTTGCGCACACAGCCGCGCGGCGTGCTCGGCGGCCGCGACGCAGTCAGGATGGCCGAGGTCGCCGTCGGGGTCCGGACGGTGTAGCGCGATCCGCAGCCGCCCGGGGTCGGCGCCCGACCTCGGCCAGGAACGGGCGCGCGGGCGGCGGCGCCCAGTACGGATCGCCGAGCGTCGGGCCCGGACGTGGCGTCGAGCAGCGCGGCGCTGTCCCGGACCGAACGGGTCAGCGCGTGCTCGACCGCGCCGCGCCGCGGCGACGTCGCCGTACTCGGGCCCGAGCGGGTTGCGCGCCCGGGTCGGCTTGAGGGCGAACAGGCCGCACGCGGACGCCGGGTACCGCAGCGAGCCGCCCAGGTCGTTGCCGTGCGCGAACGGCACCATGCCCGACGCCACCGCCGCCGCCGAGCCGCCGCTGGACCCGCTGGTGGAACGCTGCGTGTCCCACGGGTTGCGCGGCTCGGGCCGAACAGCACCGGCTCGCACGCTGGGCGCCATGCCGAACTCCGGCGTGTTGGTCTTGCCCAGGATGACCAGGCCCGCCCGGCGCAGGCGCACCACGAGCTCGGAGTCGAAGGCGGACACGTTGTCGGCCAGGAAGCGGGAGCCCTCGGTGAAGCGCACGCCCTCCATCTCGCAGGCCAGGTCCTTGACCAGGTACGGCACCCCGGCGAACGGGCCCGACGGGCGCGGCCTCGCGCCGCCTCGGCGCGCCCGCTCGAAGACCGGCGTGACCACGGCGTTCAGCACCGGGTTCAGCGCCTCGATCCGCTCGATGGCCGCCGTCGACCAGCTCGGCCGCGCTGACCTGGCCGGTGCGGACCAGCTCGGCCTGGGCGGTGGCGTCGAGCAGCGCGAGTTCATCGGTCATGGGCGGACCTCCAGCACGATGTTGAACGGCGCGGCCTCGGCGGCCGCCCGGCGCACCCGGGTGTAGCCAGCGTCGGCCAGCACCTGGCGGATCCTGGTCTCGCCCGCCATGGCCCCGAGCGCCGCCGCGCCGGGCTGGGCGAGCGAGGAGGGCGTGCACACCATCGTCGAGATGGCGTAGCCGACGCGGGCGTACGGGTTGGTGAAGTCGTCCTCGAGACCGGTCGGCGGCGAGCGGCTCGACCACCATCACGGTCCCGCCGGGCGCCAGGGCCGAGCGGGCGTGCGCGCGCGGCGGCCACCGGGTCGCCGAGGTCGTGCAGGGAGTCGGTGAAGCAGACCAGGTCGTAACCCTGGCCGTGGTCGGCCGGGAACGATGGCCGCGTCGGCGACCTCGAAGCTGACCCGGTCGGCCAGAGTCGGCGTCGTCGGCCGCCTTGCGGGCCGCGGCGATCACCGCGTCGCTGTGGTCGAAGCCGGTGAACGACGAGGCCGGGAACCGTTCGGCCATCGTGATCGTCGAGGTGCCCTGGCCGCAGCCGATGTCGGCGACCGTGCCACCGGCCTGCAGCACGGCCGGTCACGCCGTCCAGCGCGGCGATCCACCCGTCGACCAGCGCCGCCCGGTACATCGGCCGGGTGAAGCGCGCCTGGGCGTCGTTGAGCGCGGGGTGATGGTCGCCCCAGCTCATCCCGCCGCCGGTCCGGAAGAAACCCTCGATCGTGTCGAGGTCGTTCCACATCGCGACGAACCCGTGGAACACGCCGATCAGCGACGCCGGGCTGTCGTCGGTGGCCAGCACCAGGGCCATCTCGTCGGACAGGGTGAACGCGCCGGTGGCCGGGTCGTAGCCGACGTACCCGGCCACGGCCACCCCGCGGAGCCACTCCCGGACGTAGCGCTCGACCGTCCCCGTCCTTGCCCGCCAGCTCGTCCGGCGTCACCGGGCCCGCGCCCGCCATGCCGCCCACAGGCCCAGCCGGTCACCGAGCACGATCAGCGGTCCGGTGACGGCCACGGCCAGCTCCCCGAAGACCTTGCCGACCGCCTCCTCCACCTTCTGTCTCGTCGATTGCCATCAGGACCTCCTCTCGGTCGGGGTCTGCCCTGATGGCGTGAGATCGCGCCTCACGATTGTGAGATGCTCCACCGCACGGTCTCGGCCGGCCGGTAGGCGCACCGCGCGCCGGTCACGATGCTGGCCCGCAGGTGCCGGCCGAGCTCGGGATGGGCCCGCTCGATGCGGCCGATGGCATCGCGGATCCGGGCCGTGACCGTGGTGCGGCGCTCGCTCGGTGGCGTCCCCAGCCGTCGAGCGCCGCCCGCCCAGGCCGCGCGGCGCTGGGCGAGCTCGCCGATCAGCGCATCGCGTTCGGCGGCCAGCCGGGCCGACCGCTCGATGTCATGGTGCGTGTCGGCCTCCGCCAGTTCGCTCATCGAGCCGGGCCAGCCGGGTCCGGTAGGCGGCCCGGCCCGGTCGTCGAGGACCGGGTCGGCGCCCAGCCCGGCGAGCCAGCGGCAGCTTCGCCGTCGGTAACGCCGGCGAGCCAGTTCGGTGGCCGCCACTTCCCGGCCCGGGGCGGCGAGCAGGACGGCGAGGTCAGCGCAGGCCCTTTCGCGTCGCGCAGCGGCACGGTGCGGCCACCGAAGGCGAGCCGTCCACGCGTCACCGTCGCGGCGGAACACGTTGCCGCCGTCGCGGTCACCGTTACCGCGGGGACGATCCTGCGCCGCCGCGACGCGGGCCAGCTCCGTCCGGGCCCGTGCCGCCAGGCAGCCGAGGCGCCGAGCCGATCGCACCGCCGGGCCGCATCATCGAGGTGGGCCGCGCGCGTCGTCCCACCGTCTCGAGCGCCGCCGCGAGCAGGCCAAGCTGGAGCGCGACCGGCCCGGTCGTGAACACGGCCGCGCCGACCACGGCGAACTCGCCCGCCATCGGCAGCAGCTGCTCGTACCGCGCCTCGCACCGGCGGCGGTCCGCCACGGCCGCGGCGAGCTCGGCGTCGCTGGTCAGCAGCGCGGTATGACGCCACCGGTAGGCCGTCGGGCAGCTCGGGCATCGAGGCGGCGACCAGGGCCGCGGCCGCGGCCTGGTCCCCGGCCTCGATGAGCAGCCACGCCCGCTCGTGCACGGCGAACTCGGGCGGTGTGAGCGCCAGGCCGCGCGCCGCGGCCAGGTGGCTCAGCCGGGTCCAGTCATGGCGGATGAACGCCAGGCCGACGAGCTGGCTGGCTTGCACGCCCAGGCGTCCGGCTCGCCGATCCGCTCGCCGTAGGCGGCGGCGGATTCGATCAGCTCATCGGCCGCCTCCAGCGGGCCGGTCGAGGACGCGCTCGTGGCCTGCCGTGAGCGCGCCAGGTACAGGTACCGCGGGATCGCCGCCCGTTCGGCCAGCCTGGTGAAGGTGGCGAGCTGTACCGCGAAGGACGGATCGCCGAGCTCGAGCAGCGCGACGAGCCTGGACAGGTGCGCCTCGAGGACCAGCTCGGTCTCACCGGCGGCGGCCGCGGCCGCCGCCAGCTCGCCGGCGATCTCCAGCCGTTCGGTCGCGGTGCCCGGCGCCCAGCGCACGTCGCCCAGCGCGAACAGCGCGTAGGCGCAGCGCCGGCACGTCCCCGCCGCCCGGGCGCCGTCGACTGCGGCGCTGGGCGAGCCGTACCGCACGGGAGAGATCACGATCGGGACCGTCGGCGAGCTCGCGCGCCAGCGACGCGGGCAGCAGCCATCGCGTCGCATCGGCCGTCGGCTCCCGGCGTCACCGTCGAGCGCGGCGAGCGCCTCCTCCAGCAGCGCGATCACCCCGGACCGCGACGACTCGGTGAGCGTGGCGACCCGATGGGCGCCGAAAGCCGCCCGGGCGAGCAGGGCCGCTGTCGCCGATCGCACGGGCGCGCGCCGCCGCCGCGACAGAACGCCGCTTGCGCGTCCTCGCCGTGGTCAAGCCCGGCGCAGCGCATCCCCGTACTCGCACAGCGTCGCCAGGTCGGCCGATGTCGCGCCGCTGCAGCGACTTCGACGGCCCGGCGAAGGTGGGCGGCCGCCTCGTCGAAGGCCGTCCGGGCCGTCGCCTCCCGGCCCGCCTCGGCCAGTGCGGCGATCGCGCGGTCACGGTCACCCAGCGGCCACGCCATGCTGCGGTGGTGGGCGATCTCGGCCGCGGTTGCCGCCCGATGCGGCGCGCTGCTCAGCAGCGCGGCCAGCGCAAGGTGCAGCGCCGACCGCCGTGCCGCTGGCAGCCCGTCGTAAAGGACCTCGCGGAACAAGTCGTGGCTGAACCGGGCGCGGCCGGGTTCGTCGTGCTCCAGAACCGCGGCGCGGACGGCGCTGGTCGAGCGAGCCGCACCGCTGTCTCGGCGGCCGTGCCTGGCGATGGCGGCCACCGTCGCGATCGGGAACCGCCTGCCCGACGACCGCGGCCACGGCGAGCAGGTCTACGACCTCACCGGGCAGCCGGGCGAGGCGGCGAGCCAGCACGTCGCCCACCGCGGGCGGGACGCCGGTCACCGGGGCCCGGTCAAGCGGCGCACCCTGCGACGCGAGCAGCCGCGCGATCTGCTGGGCGAAGAACGGGTTGCCCGGCGGTGCGGTCGTGCACGGCCTGGATCAGCGGTGCCGTGCGGGCGCTCACCGCACACCTTTCGATCAGCTGGCCGACCTCATCCGCGCGTCAGCCCGGTGAGCTGCAGCAGCTCGGCCTGCCCGGCCAGCTCGGCCAGCAGCGCGGCGGCGCAGGGATGATCCCCGGCCGCCACCTCGACGTCGCGGTACGTCCCGATGACCAGCGCAGCGGCGTCATGCAGCTGGCGGGCGAGGAACACGCAGCAGCCGCAGCGACGACACGTCCGCCCAGTGCAGATCGTCGACGACGACCACCAGCGGCCGCTGCGCCGCCCGGCTCCGCAGGATACGTCGCCGCCAGCGTCGTAGGTGCGGAAGCGGACCGCGGACTCGTCGCCCAGGCCGCCGCCCCTGGCTCCGCGCTGGCGCCGGTGAGCCCGGCCAGCACCGCCTCGCCCGCGCCGTCTGGCGTCCCGCGGCCAGCGCCCGCACCACCTGGATCCACGGCCAGAAGCCCGGCGCGCCGTCGCCCTCCCAGCATCGTCCCCCACACGGCCGCGCGCCCCGCGCCTTCGCGTAGGCCACCGCCTCGGAGGCGAGCGCGGTCTTGCCCATGCCGGCCTCACCCGCGAGCAGGACGACCCCGCCCGCACCGCCGAGCGCGGCGTCGACCGCCGAACTCAGCGCGCCGGTGACCAGCCGCCTCCCGACAAGCATGTCTGCAGGCACAACCCTATTCTGGCCGACCAGAAAGACGAGGCGTTCACCTCATGACTACATCGGCCGTCCACTGGCGCTGCTGCTCTACGCGCTGAGCACCTGCAATGCCTGACCGTGCTCGCTGGCCGGGAAGCGCTGGGCTCGGCACGGCGTTCGGCGAGCGGAAGGCGATCGAGCTGCTCACCGAGGCCTACGGCACCGGCATCACGGCCACCCCGGCGCCCGGCGATCCCCGGGCGGCGTGTTCGTCGCCACCCGGTCGGGATGAGGCGGAACGGCAACCCGTTCAGTGCATGTCGCGGGCGCTGGCCTAGGCGCGAGCTGCCGTGCCGTCTCTCGTGCCCTACGATCGGGTTCGTGCAGCCGGATGGCCTGTCTCGGAGCGCGTACGCACGTTGCGCGGCATAGGACGGAACCCCAAGGAAATCGCCCGCATCCTGGGCGTCAGGCCCGCGGGAGCGAGCCAGTTGGTCCGCGCTGCCGCCGCCTCGACTCAGGACGATGCGCCCGAGCCCGCCCTAATCGTGCTGGGTCGGTCCCGGCTGGAGTACCGCCTGGCCATCGGCGATCATCCCGGCTGGCCACTGGACGACGATCCCGGCGGGGAGAGTCAGGGCCTGATCTCGGTGCTGGTCGCCCGCCAGGGTGGCAGATACGGCAAGGTCGCGGTCTGCGGCTATCTCGCCGACGTCTACTGCCCGGGGTAAAGAACGCTCTCGGCCCGGAACTTATGGACGAGCGCGACCTGCCCGGATTCCTTCGCCAGTATTTTGCTACGTACCGCGGTGATCCGATTGAGGCGCCTATAGAACTGGCCCGCGAGATCGTACTCGCTCCAGTGCGGTACGCGCGGGGGCTGGGCTTCGACCCGCACCCGGACTTCGCCGCTGCCGCCGGGCACCTTGGCTCGTGGACGGCCCGGCCACCATATCGTTCGGCAGGTCGGCAAGCCGCTGTACGTGTTCGGGCCCTATGACAACCCCCGCTCCGTGATCCGTACCCTCAGAGCGCACCGTTGGCCGCGGAAACTTCGAGGTCGTGGCGATCGCCACTAGCAGCTGAACTCCGCGTGCACGGCCCGGTCAGCTGGAGGTGGCCGATGATCTCGTCGTCCGATACGGCCACCAGGACGCGGCCGGCTGTCGATGTAGAGTTGAGTTCGTCGCCGGAATCATCAGCTAGCCGAACAGTGGCCGCAGGTCTGTCCCGTAGCCCGCCGTAGCCTCGATCCGGACGTCGTGCGGCATCATGGCTCCTTTAAGCTTCCGGTCGCGCCGCCAGCGGCGGTAGAGGTCCATGAGGTCATCACGCACGGCCGGGGCCAGGTCCTCCTCGCGGATCCGGCCGGTGACCGCGACGGTGATGCGGATCTGCCGCAGGTGCTCGGCGCAGCCTCGCATTCGGCGAGGTGGGCCTCCATGAGAGCCCGGTCGTCCGGCGCCAGGACTCCGTCGAGGTAGTCCGTCATCAGGGCCACGGCCTGCCGACAGGTGATGTCGTGCGCATCGGGCTTGGCGCGTCGGCTTGTCACCACACCGCCTCCTGCTCGAGGTGCCGCCGGATCCGGCCCGGGCCCGGTGCAGCAGCACGCGCTGATTTCCCTCACTGATGCCGAGGATGCCGCAGACGTCCGCGCTCGGCAGCCCCTCCACGTCGCGGGAGCGTGACGACCTGACGCTGCGCGGGCGGCAGCTCGTCCACGAGCTGGCGCACCCGGGCCGCCAGCTCGGGCGCGACCATGCGGTCGACGGCCTCGTCGGCCCAGTGGACCGGGGGAGTGGCCCACCACCCGTCCTGGCTGAACCGGCCGCCGTCGTCCTCCAGCCTCGCTGTCGTCGACCGGCAGGTGCTGCCGCTCAGTGCAGCCCGGCGCTGATCGCCCGGTTCGCCACGATGCGGAACAGCCAGGTGCGCAGCGACGACCGGCCTTCGAACTGTCGAGGCCGCGGAGCAGCCCCAGCCACGCGTCCTGCGCGACCTCCTCGGCGACCGCCGGGCTGCGCACGTAGCCGCGGGCGAACCGGACCATCGCCGCGTGATGGCGGTCGACCAGGCACGCGAAGGCCTCCTCGTCGCCCGCCCGCAGGCGCTCCCAGCAGCTCGCCTTCACCGGGATCGGGCGAGGAGTACCCCCTACATCTTCCGGATCTGTCGTGATCGTGAGCCTCACATCGGAGGGTCTTTGCGCGCACCGAGACGTTACACGGTAACGCGACCGCTTCACGCCGGACTCTCAGGTGTCAGCCCGATGCCTGACCAGTCAGGAGACCTCCCATGAGCAGGCCCACAGACGCCGGACTCTACCTGCGCGGCAGCGACACCCTGCTCGCGTCCTGGGAAGCGTACGCGCGCGGGGCGGTCGGCGCGGCGGTGAAGCGCCTCCCTGGCGTGGCCGCCGCCGTGTTCCCGCACGAGCCCGAGCGGGCCGTCTACAACAACGCTCTCCTCGAGCGCGATCTGGGCCCGGGTGAACGCGCCGATGCCCTGGACGCCATGGAGGCCGTGTACGCCGCGGCTGGCATCACCCGCTTCGCCGCCTGGGTGCACGAGACCGACACCGGCGATGCGCGCCGGGCTGGAACAGCGCGGTTACACCCTGGATACCACGACGCGGGCCATGGGCATGGCGCTCGACGACATCGCGCGTGCCGCGCCCGGAGATCCCGCTGGGCCCGGCTGACTGGGCCGAGTACCTGAGGATGGACGGCCTGCCGCCCGATTTCTCGAGCACCGCCGACCACGCCGCCTTCCACCTGCTGGCCGCCCGCATTGACGGCGAGATGGTCGCGGCGGCGCTGGCGTACGACTTCGGCGGCGACAGCGGCATCTACAACGTCGGGACGGTCGAGCAGGCCCGGCGGCGCGGGCTGGGCACCGCGCTGACCGCCGCCCAGGTGCACGACGCGCAGCGCCCGGGGCTGCCGGACCGCGAGCCTGCAGTCGACCGCGATGGCCGAGCGCGTGTACGCCGCGGTCGGTTTCCGCGACCTCGGCCGGATCCTGCGAATACGTCCCCGCGAAGAGAGACGGCAATGAATGAGGTCCGGTTCGCTGTCGGCGACGCCGACGCTGGTCTCCGGAACGCCTCGACGAGGAGATCAACGCCTTCAACGCCGCCGCCGCACCGGCTACCATGACGGCCGCATGCTGAGCGCGTGGCCGTCCGCGGGACGACGGTGACCTGCGCGCGAGGAGCTCTACCGGCTGGACGTGGGGCGGGTGCGGCTACATCGACCTGCTCTGGGTGCGGGACGACCAGCGCGGCAGTGGCCTGGGAGCCAGGGCTCCTGGCCGCGGCCGAAGCCGAGATCCCGCGCCGCGGCTGCGACCGGGTGGCCCTGAACACCCATTCCTTCCAGGCGCCGGGTTTCTACGCCCGGTTCGGCTACACCGAATGCGGACGCACGCCGGGCTATCCGCACGGCCACGACGACATCCACCCGGTGAAGCAGCTCGGCTGACCCCAGCCTCGCCCTTGGGCGACATAGGGTGGCCGATCATGGCGAAACCGGTGCTTGTCCTCGTCGATGACGAGGACGCCGGTCGCTATGCGCTGGCTCGCGAGCTGGAGTCACGCTACGGCGTGCACTACCGGATCGTGTCCAGCTCGTCTCCGAGACGGCGCTGGCCAGGCTCGGCCGAGTTCCGGGCGCAGGGCGTGACTGTGCCGCTGGTTCCTGGCCGACCACTGGATGCCGGGGATGACGGGGACCGAGTTCCTGGCGCGGGTGAGGGACATCGCGCCCACGGCCCGGCGCGGGCTGCTGATCTCATGGGATGACCTGTCAACGTCCGGAGCCGATCCTGGAGGCGTCGGCGCTGGGGCAGATGGAGTTCTACGTGCCCAGGCCCGCTCTGGTCCCCGATGAGCAGTTCCACCGGGCTATCACCGAGTCGCTCGAGGAATGGTGGCGCGAGCGGGGCGGGCGGTTCGAGGCGGTCACCGTGATCGGGGAAGAGCCATCGGTCAGGACCCACGAGATCCGCGACATCCTGGCCCGCAACAGCGTTCCGTTCGGCTTCTACCGCAGCGACTCCGCCGAGGCCGCCAGGCGCTCGCGCGGCTGGGCGTCGACCGGTCCCGCCGGGCCGGTGGTGGCGCTGTTCAACGGCATCGTGCTGGTGGACCCGGGCAACGCGCGGGGTCGCCGAGGCGCTCGGGGTCGACGTGCGCCCGGCCTGTTCGGCCTATGACCTGATCATCGTGGGAGCCGGGCCCGCTGAGCCTGGCCGCCGCGGTGTACGCGGCCTCGGAAGGTCTGGCCACCGTGCTGCTGGAGCTGGAAGCGTTCGGCGGCCAGGCCGGGACGAGCTCCGGATCCGGAACTATCCTGGATTTCCCGCAGCGGCATCAGCGGAGCGGACCTGGCCTGGCAGGCCTACGAGCAGGCGTGGGCGTTCGGCACGCACTTCATCTACGGCAACCCGGCCACCTCGCTGGCCACCGGGAAGACCTGCGGTGGTGAGGCCTGAGCGGACGCGCAGCCGGGTCCGGAGCCGCGCCGTGATCATCGCGACCGGCGTGTCCTACCGGCGGCTGGGGATCGCCGAGCTGGAATCTGCTCGCAGGCGCCGGGGTGTTCTACGGCGCTACAGCACGATCGAGCTCAGGCGGTAGCCGGGCAAGCCCGTGTTCGTGGTGGGAGGCGGCAACTCGGCGGGCCAGGCCGCCCTCCACCTAGCCGGGTACGCGGGGCAGGTTACGCTCCTGGTCCGCTCGCGGTCCCTGGCCGCGAGCATGTCCGACTACCTGACGCGGGAGATCGAGCACGCGGCCAACGTGCACGTCCGCTACCGCAGCGAGGTCGCGGACGGCGGCGGCGACGGGCGTCTTGAGCACCTGCTGATCCGGGACCGGACTCTGGCCGGACCGAGTCTACTGCCAGCCGCGGGGCTGTTCATCCTGATCGGCGCGGAGCCGTTCACCGGCTGGCTGCCCGGCGCGATCGCGCGCGATCAATGGGGCTTCATCTTGACCGGCCCTGACGCCGCGCCGCACTGGCCGCCGCCACGGGCCCCGTTCCCGTTCGAGACCACCGCGCCCGGCGTATTCGCGGTCGGGGACGTCCGGCACGGCTCCGTCAAACGGGTGGCGTCAGCCGTTGGCGAGGGCTCGATCGCCGTCCGCCTCGTCCACGACTACCTGGCCCTCGCCCTACAGGCCACCTGATGCGCCCGGCCCCGCCGCGTTGACCCGGTAGTTCGGCATATCACCGTAGGTCGATGACACCCAGCCGCCGTGTCTGTCCGTGGGTACCCTGCCGCACCACGGTCTATCTCCAACCCCGCGACGTCCGGGCGGCGTGGGGCTCGCTGACTTTCTCGTGACACACCATGGGCCTCTTTTCGATCATGCGTACCGATTTCGCGGAGCGGCGTGGATATCCCGGGAAATGTCGTAGCCGGGGAGTAGAATCGAATTCAGATCCTAGAAACCTGCCCGCCAGGGACGAGAACCGCCGCCAGCAGCGACCAGTCCCGGCGAGGAGGTGACCAGGTGAGTGCAACGGCCCCGGCAGCTGCCCGGCGAGGCGCTGGACATGGTCCGCGCCGGGCTGGGCTACCTGGCCGCCGCCGACGCCGCCCAGCTCCCCGCCGCGACCCAGGCCGAGTGCCTGCGCGAACTGGAGCGGCACGACGCGATGGCGACGGCGGCGCGGGCCGGGTTCCTGGCCGCGTTCACCGCCGGGCAGGGCCCGCCGGGGACGGGGACTACAGCGCGGTGTCCTGGCTGATCCACCGCACCGGCATCACCCGCGGCGCCGCCGTCGGGCACAGCGCGTGGGCCAAGCGGGCCGCGACGCACCCGCGGGTGCTGGCGGCGCTGGCCGCCGGGCAGGTCTCGGAGTCCGGTGGGGCGGGTGATCTGCCTGTGGACCGGCAAGCTCCCGCGGGAGTACCGGGACGCGGGCGATGAGCAGCTGCTGGCCGCGTTCGCCGGCGGGCTGGGGCTGGCGGACCTGGCCGGGCCTGTTCGCGGAGATGTACGTGCGGGCCCGCGGGGACCTGCCCGATCAGGACCCGGGGCGGGAGTTCGCGGACCGGGAGGTGAAGCTGGCCACCACGATCGGCGGGGCCGGGGTGCTGCACGGGGACCTGACCGCGGAGTGCGCCGCGGCGGTGGCGGCGGTGCTGGACGCGCTGTCCGCCCCGGCCGGGAAGGAGGATGACCGGACCAAGGGGCAGCGGTACCACGACGCGCTGGCCGAGGCGATGCGGCGGCTGACCGCGGCCGGGCTGCTGCCGGAGCGGGCCGGGCAGCCGGTCAAGGCCTGGGTGCACATCTCCCTCGCCGACCTGCTCCTGCTCGACGGCGACTCGGCGCTGCAGGAGGAGTGGACGGAGCGGGTCCGGGCCCGGTGGGCCGCCCGCCGCGCGCGCGGCGTCCGAGACCGGCGCGTCCGACGGCGCGTGGCTGGGCGGCGACGCCGCCGCGGCGATCGCCGTGCGACGCGGCGATGGCCCCGGTCGTCACCGGCGACGTCAACGTGGACGCGCTGGAGGACCTGGTCCGGCTGTGCGTGGAACTGGACAGCCGCAGCGGCGGGACGGCGACACGGCAGGACGCGGCCTGGGCGGCGATCGAGCAGGCCGTGATCGGCAAGGCCGTGGACCTGCTCTCCGGGCCGGGCGGGCTGGCCAGTCGTTCCTGCGCCGTCGGCAGCTCGGGCGTGCGGCTGGGCAGGCCGAGCCTGCCGCTGGACATCGGGTACGCCGAGACGATCCCGGCCGGGATCCGCAACGCGGTGCTGCTGCGGGACCGGCACTGCCAGTGGTAATGGCGGCTGCACCCAGCCCGTCGGCGCCTGCCGAGGTGCACCACACCAAGCACAAGGCCAACGGCGGCACGACCTCCGTGAAGGACTGCGTCCTGCTCTGCCCGTTCCACCACCAGATCGTGATTCACCGCTGGGGCTGGACCCTGGTCGTCAACCCGGACGGGACGACCAGCGCGTGGAACAAGAACAAGACCAAAGTCCTCCACAGCCACGGACCACCGCTGCCCGCGCCGGGTAGGGCGGCCCGGCTTGTCCCCCCAGGCCTACCTCGCCTGCTCTTCATGGGCTCGCCCCGGCGGCGGGAATGCCTCCGCTATCAGCCGCCGGTCGACTCTCTGCCTGACGATGGCGGGCTACGTGATCCCATCGGGCCTTGCCTGAGACAGGCCGGTCCTCTCTCCCAGTGCCATGCCACGTTCGTGCCGACGAACAAGGAGAACCAGAGCCATGACTGACTACGACCCCAGGACCGCCACCGGGATCCCGACCGAGCCGGTGGGCTCGCTGCCCCGGCCGAGCTAGGCTGCAGGCAGGCCTACGCGCGGTACGACGCCGGCGGAGATCAGCCCGCGAGCAGCTGGAAACCGAGCAGGACAAGGCCGTCAGGGACTCGATCGAGCACCTGGAGCAGACCGGCGCGCCGATCATCTCCGACGGCGAGCAGCGCTGGTCGAGCTTCGCCGACCTACGCGATCACGGACACGCTGGTCGAGCACCGGGCTGGCCGATCAACCTGGCCGGGGACGGCGGCCAGTTCTTCGCGATCTTCGCCGACGGCCACAACCGCCAGCTGCCGAGGCTGACCGGCGGCCCGTTCCGCTACAAGACCTACGCCGCCGACACGCTGACGAAGTCGATCGGCCATGGCGCACAAGCCGATGAAGCAGGCGGTGATCGCCCCGTCCGATGCTCGCGCCTGCTGTACCCGCTGGACGAGCGAGATCCCCGGCTACTCGCGCGAGCAGTTCGAGGAAGACCTGGTCAACGAGTGCGAGAAGGACATCAGGCAGGCGTTCGCGGCTAGCGCGGCCGCGGGTGTCCGTCGACTTCACCGAGGGGCGGCTGGCCACCAGGGCCGACCCGCGCAACCCGTGGACCGGGCGCGGGCATGCTGCCGCACTTCATCGAGCTGAACAACCGGGTGCATGGCCCGGTTCACGCGCGGAGGAGCGGAGCCGGATCGGCGTGCACACCTGCCCGGGCGGCGACCGGGACTCGGTGCACAGCGCCGACGTGCCCTACAGCGACCTGCTGCCGTCGCATGTTCAGGCATCAACGCGGGCTACTTCCTGATCCAGCTGGCCAGCGAGCGGGACAAGGACCGGGTGTACCAGCTCGATCGGCGAGAACCTGCGCAGCGACGACGCCGACGGCGTGACCGCAGATGTGCCTACGTCGGGGTGATCAACCCGCTGAACCCGCGGGTGGAGAGCCCGGAAGAGGTCAGCGGACGCCCTGGTCCGGGCGGCCAGCTTCATCCCGAAGGAGCAGCTCGGCGCGACCGACGACTGCGGGTTCTCGCCGTTCAGCATCGACGAGAAGCCCAACCACGGCTCGCCCGACTTCGCCCGCGAGACGCGCGTGGCAGAAGATCACCAACCGGGTCGCAGGGACGAAGCCAGCCGCCGAGAAACTCGGCCTCGGCTGACCCTCGTACGGATCGGCAGGGCGCAGGGCCCGGGCGCGGGCGGGTAAGCAGCCGTGCTCTTTGAGCGGCAGCTCGCGAGTTCCCGGGCCCGGGCGGCCGCCGCGGTGTCGCCCTCGTGAGCCGCCATGATGGCACCCTTCATGAGGATATGCCACTGCCGCGCGAATGAATCGATGTCGCCGATGTTCAGGCCTGCGGCGGCCAGCTCTTTCGATATAGCCCGGATATTCGCCAGATGCCCGACAGCAGCCTGGTGCACTGGGTGTTCCCGGTCATTGATCTCGATCATTGTCGTGAGGAATGAGCAGCCCTCGAAGTCCGGGCATGCCGAACCACTCGGCGAACACGTCGAATATCGCCAGCAACTGCTCGCGAGGAGTCTGACCGCGCTCGCGTGCTCTCGGCTTTCAGCCAATCGCTGGGTCCAGAGCTGCTCGCGGCGGCGCAGGAACTCGATAATCAGGTCATCCTTGGATGGGAAATTCCGGTACAGCGTCATCTTCGCCGTGCCTAGCCTGGCGATGACGGCATCGACTCCCACCGCCCGGACACCTTCGCGGCTGAACAGATCGTAGGCGGCCCGGCTTATCCGTTCGCGCCCGCTGTCCTGCCCCTCGTCCGGCGAGCGGCTCGGCTGTTTCCGGCCGGTCCGGTCATTGCCACGCGTCCTCATCACTTCCTGAGAGGCTCCACGACCAGCATACCATCTGCCTTTAGCTTTTACCTTTGCCTGACGCATTCTTCTTCGTCCGGTGATTCCGCCCCTGGTTCCGAATGAAGAATGGACACGCTAGTCCACGGCCAGTTCAGCCGCGCCATCGCTTCACCGGGCTGGGTGCCCAGCCACCGCCCGGAGCACCGACTCGGCTTCGGCGTGGGTGGAGAGTCGAGATCCGCAGGCTGGGCGACTTCCGGTCGGCGTCGGAGACGATGATCCGGACCTGCTCGGCGATGGCCGCGCCATGCCCCGGGTCGTCCCCGGCCATGGCGGCGCAGTTGCTCGAGCAGCCGGAGCAGCGCGTGCGCGACGGTCGGCTCGCTGGCCCCGTAGCGGCGGATGAGCCCGCACATCACCGCGAGGTAGTCGCCGAACCGCCGGGCCGGGACGATCACGCGCCCCCGCGCCGTCGCGGGCGACGTGGTTGCCCAGCGGCCGCCGGGCGAGCGCGCAGAAGATCACCGACAGGTGATCGACGGCCTGGACCGCGGTGTACGGGTCGTTGACCGCCGGGGACAGCGCCTTGCACGCCACGTCGACCAGCTGCCGGATCCCGAACGCGGCGTCCTGCTCCAGGGTCCGCTCGAACCCGATCCGGACCCCGGCTGTCCAGGACTCGGGCGAAGGCCTGCCGGGTCCGGGGCGGGATCGCGCGGGCGAGGCGCGCCAGATCCAGGCCAGCGTCGTCCCGGCGACCACGTGCTCGCCGACCCTGGGCCGCAGGCGCAGGCAGACGCCGTGCCGGGCGGCGCACGGCAGCAGCGCCCGGGACGCACCGCCTGCACGTACCCGGAGCGCCGGGACGGCGACCGGCACCGCCCAGGCCGGTACCTCCGGCGCATCGCTGGCCGCCGGTGAGCAGCCCGTCCTGGATCACCGCCAGGGTGTTGCGCTGCACCGCGTTCCATGATCGCGTCGACCTGGATCGAGTGCAGCAGGTGGTCGGCGAAGAACACCAGCAGGCCCAGGCTGGCGAACAGCAGCACGATCGCGCCGCTGACCGCGAGCCGGGGAAGGCGGCGGTGCGGTTGCCGCCGGAGACGCCGACCGTGTACGAGCCCGGCCGCGCTGTAGGCGAAGGTCGCCACGAACGCGCTGAGCACGACCTGGTTCGGCCGGTCCCGCAGGAAGTTGCGCAGCAGCCGCGGCGAGAACTGGGTGGAGGACAGCTGCAGCGCCACCACGGCCAGGCCGAGCAGCAGCGCGATGACGGTGATCATCGTGCCGGTGATCCCGAGCAGCAGCGTCCGGGCGTCGTCAGGGTCCCCTGGAAGGCCAGCGGCGACCGCGATCCGACCCTGACCGACGACAGCGCCGCCCCCGCGGCCAGGCGCCGCCAGCACCGACAGCCCAGGCAGCACCCACAGCGACCCGCGCACATATTCCCGCAGCGCGTCACGACCCACCATGCCCACCTCCACGATCCGGCTCCGGCTCTGGCCACAGCCTGACACCCTTGGCCGCCAGTCGGCGAGGTCGGCGACGTCAGTGATGCTCGTCGCTGAGCCGGGTCGCTTCCAGGTCCAGCCCGCGTTGCAGCCGCAGGCGGGTGGGCTGGCTGATGGTGCCGTCGTCGTACAGCCGGGCGAGTTCGGCGTGCTCGGCGGCGTTCAGGGCGCGTCGCAGATCCCGGTCGGTCAGGCCGCCCGGCTCCGGCGGCTGCTCGCCGTCGATCCGGGCGCGGGTGCGCCCGATCCGGGCCTGCAGGCTGGCCCGGGCCCGGTCGATCGCGTCATCAGCGGCGCAGTCATCGTCGGCGAGTTCATCCAGCCGGGCCAGCGCCGCCTCGGCCAGGCGCAGCCGGGCGACGGTCTCCTCATGACGCACGCTGTCGGCCCGCGCGATCCCGGCCACGCGGACCAAGGGTTCCAAGGTGAGCCCCTGCACGACAAGCGAGATCACGATCACGGCGGTGGCGAGCACCAGGATCAGGTCCCGCTGCGGCAGCGGCGTCCCGTCCGTTGTGGTCAGCGGGATGGACAGCGCCGCGGCCAGCGGCACGACCCCGCGGGTGCCGGCCCAGGACACCACGGCGGGAACCGGCCAAGTCGGACGCCGGACGCCGCTGCGCCGCTGGACGACGGCGGACAACGGGAACACCCACAAAATGCGCGTCACCATCAGCGTCCCGGCCACGGCCAGCGCCTCGGCTAGCCACGCCTCGCCGTGGGACAGGTCTGCGGATCAGGGTCGGCAGTTGCAGGCCGATGAGGCTGAACACCACGCTTTCCAGCAGGAAGATGACCGTCTGGTAGACCGAGTGCAGTTGCAGCCGCGATCTGCGCGGTGGTGATCCGCTCCCGCCGCCCGCCGATGACCAGGCCCGTGACGATCACCGCCGTCACCGGTGAGACGTGCAGCGCCGCGCCCAGCACGTACGCGGCGTAGGGGTGACCAGCGCGACCACGGTCTCCAGCACCGGATCGGTGACCCGGCGGCGCAGCAGGATCGACCCCGGCCGCGAGCACGCCGCCCACCGCCGCGCCACGCCGCCGCCAGGACCGCGAACTGCCCCGCCCCGTGCAGCAGCACCCGCCGAGCGTGGTCCAGTAAGCCGTTCCGCGACCGCGAAGCGAGACCGCGATCTGGAACAGCACCAGGCTGGTCGCGTCGTTGAACAGGCTCTCCGCCTGCACCAGCGCCTGCACCCTCGGCGGCAGCGAGAGCCGCCGCCCCAGCGCGCTGACCGCCACCGGATCCGTGCTGGCCAGCACCGCGCCGAGCACGAACGCCATGCTCGCCGGGATCCCCGCCACCGCCCCGGCCACGGCGCCGACCGCGGCCGCCGATGCCAGCACCAGGCCGACCGCCAGCACGATCACCGGCCGCCACACCGCGACCAGGTCACGCCACGGCAGTTCCTCGCTGGCCGCGTACAGCAGCGGCGGCAGCACCACCAGGCTGACCACATCCGGTGGCACCTGTACCGCCGGAACCCCCGGCAGCAGGCCCACGACCAGCCCGGCGATCACCAGCAGGGATGGGGCCGGGATGCCGGAGCCGACCGGCGAAAGCCGCGACCACCGTGCCCAGCACCACCAGGAACAAGATGGTCTCTACCACGCGCACACCGCCGACCTTCCCCTCCCGGCCTAGGCGAAGAGTGCCGACCAGACTTCCCGGCGCGCCGCAACCAGCCTATCCGCCACGAGCGGGATGCCGTAAGCGTCCTTGAGCATCCGGGCCAGGTGCAGCCGGCTCTAGGTCATGAACGTGGTGTTGCGGAAGAGGTGGACCCCGACCGTTACGCCGCTGATAGCGGTGGCCTCTCCGCTCGCGAAGACGCGAGCCGTGCTGGTCTCACCGGTCATCATGAAGAAGTAACCCGCATGCTCCAGGCGCCAGCCGAGCTTTTCGATCTCGGCCAGCGTGACCGCGGAACTCGAGGTGATATGGCGCCCCTCGGCGTTGCCCCACCCGGCGTTGCCAGCGTGACTGCCCACTTCGAGCTGGACCTCGAAGAACGCCTGGCCCGCCTCTTTCGCGGCCGTGGCCGCACCCACGGGAGTGGCCAGGAACGCCTCGCGCTGGCGCTGCTCCTCCGCCGCCCGGGCCCGCTCGGCCTCGGCTTCCTGCGCGCGAGCCTGCTCGGCCTCGCGCTCGCGCCGCTCGGCCGCCCGCTCCTCAGCGCTCTCTGAACATGTTGCCCCTGCCCGATGCTTCGCGATAAAGCGTACCGAGGACATCTCTATCACCGGCAGTGTGACGGCAGGCATGATGGAAGGCCTGCGGCGCGGGAGGAGGCGTAGTGGAGCCATTCGACACCACCAGGTAAGCCTGCCCACCGTACTGAACACGGCCACGTTCGTGGCTGGCTGTGGCCTGCAAGGTGAACGCGAACTAATACCTCCCGGTCTAGCCACACCCGGTCCCGTAGTTCGATCCCGTCGATGAGAAGGCCCGGCGGGTAGCCGGTGGCGGGAGTGAAGGCGTCCCGTTCGACGGACCGCATCCGGAAGCCCTGCCGCTGGTAGAAGCGCAGGTTGCCGATATCCGCGGCCGCGGTCGCGACCAGGATCGTCGACACGGATTCGGCTGCGGCGAGGTCGACGGCGGCCTGGATGAGTAGGCGCCCTATCCCTTGCCCCTGCCGGGTCTCGCGCACGGCCATGTTCTTGATCTCAACCTGCCGCGGGTCACCGGTGCCGGTCAGCTGGAGGTGCCCGATGATCTCGCCGTCCGAGGTGGCCGCCAGGACGCGGCTTAAGCATCGATGTAGGAGTCGAGTTCCGCCGCGGAATCCTCGGCCAGCTCGAACAGCGCGCGCAGCTCGCCCCGTGGCCCGCCGTAGGTCTCGATGCGGACGTCGTTCGGCCGAACGGGCGGGCATCACGTCTCCTTGAAGGGTCAGCAGCGACCCTACCCCCAGACGCGGTCGGCGACCTCGCCGACCAGGCGCAGCTTGTTCTCCTGGGCGTCCTCGCTGATCTGCGTTGCCCGGTCCGGCCGAGGCGAACGCCGCACTGCGTCGACAGCGCGAGCTGGTCCAGCGGGAAGAAGCCGCTCGCCTCGCTGGATCCGCGCGGCCAGCTGGTCGGCCGGCTCCATCCGGTCGAACTTGGTCGAGACCAGGCCGAGCACCACCGTCTTGTCGTCGGGGACGTCGCTGAGCGCGCTGAACGAGCCGGAGCGCTCGTCGTCGTACTCGAGCAGGAGGATGTCGTAGTTGGCGGCCCGCTGGAAGAGCTGCTTGGAGATGGTCTCGTAGGTGCCGGTGCTGATCCAGTCGCTGTCGTAGTTGCCCCGGCACAGATGGAGGCCGAACGAGACGCCGGCCATCCCCGCCAGCTCGTTCAGCATGTCCGCGCCCTCGCTGAAAACCCGGTCGACGGAGATCCCGGCCTGCTCCCACGCGTCCCGCTGCGCCTGGGTCGACCAGCTGGCCGAAGTCCGGCGCATCGACCTGGATGTAGCGGCAGCCCATCCGGGCGAGCTCTTCGGCTTCCTCCTTCATCAGCCGCAGGCCGTCGGCGAACAGTCTCGAACGGGTCGCGGTAGGCGTCACGTGACCGCTGCGGCGACCAGACCAGGAACAGCATCAGCGGGCTCGGCAGCGTCACCTTGACCGGGCGGCGGGCCCGGGCCCGGGCGTACGCATACTCCTCGGTCGTCATCATCCGGCGCCGCCGCAGCTTGTCCGTGACCGACAGCGGGATGGTGAAGACCGACTCGAGCTGCCCGGCACTCGTCGTGGAACGGAACCGGGATGTGGCCGCTGTCACCGCTGTCGGGATCGAAAGTCAGTCCTTCGACCTGCTCGGTGAGCTGGTCGATGAACGTGTGCCGCCGCAGCTCCCCGTCGGTGACGACGTCGAGGCCCACGCCCTCCTGCATGGCGATCGCCTGGTCGACGGCCCGGTCCTCGATTTCCTTGTACGCCGCCGTACGCCAGCTGGTTGGCTCTCGAACTGCTCGCGGGCGAGCTTCAGGTACGGCGGGCGCAGCAGCGACCCGATGGTGTCAGCGCGATACACGGTTGCCATGAGCGGACCTTCCTTCGCCATCTCACCGGCACAGCAGCGCCTGGAGCGCCTGCCGGAGATCATCTTCGGTGCGTCGGCCGCGGTCACGGCCCGCCAGCCCACGAAACCGTCCGGTCGCACCAGCACGGCACCAGACGGTGAGATACCGAACGCGCCGGGAAGCTGCCCCCGGCGTCGGCCAGGCCGTTGTCCCCCACCAGATAGACATCCAGGGCCACCCCGAGTTCCTTCAGCCGCAGCCGATGCCGCGGTTCGCCAGGCCTCGCCCTCGGGCCCGGCCAGCAGCACGAAGTCCCGGCCGAACAGGTCCAGCGTGGACAGCCGTCCGCCGTCGCGCTCGAGGAACACGTGCGGCGCGCGCGCTCCCGGCGACCCGCGGACTCGCGGGGTGCTCGTGCAGCGGCGGGCTCCCCGGCTCGAGCACGATAGCGGGGAGTCGTAGCGGTACCCGATCTCCATCGAGAAGTCGTCCACGATCGGCTGCGTGTTCTCCGTCCCCAGGTAGGGGGCGACCCGGGTGACGTACCGGGTGAAGGCCTGCTCGACGGTGAGCTCGCCGACCGGGCGCCGTTCGGCGTCGTACGTGTCGAGCAGCCCGGGCCCGGCCACGCCTGACCAGCGTGAGCGCCAGCTTCCAGGCCAGGTTGTGCGCGTCCTGCACGCCCGTGTTGCCGCCGTAACCGCCGTTGGGCGGGACCACGTGCGCGGCGTCGCCGGCCAGGAACACCCGCCCGTCGGTGAACCGGTCCGCGCAGTTCGCCTCGGCCCGCCAGGTCGCGATGTTCTCGATGACCACCGGAATGTCGGGCACGCCGATGGCGGCCCGCAGCAGCTCCAGCGCCCGCTGCTCGGTGATCCCCTCGGCCACGTTGGCCCAGGGGCGGACGGGAAGGCGGCGATGACCTCCGGGCGGGAGGTGTCCCCGACCAGGTTGACCACCAGGAAGCTAGCGTTGCCGCTGCGGTCGAGCCGGAAGAACCCGCGCATCAGCGGGTTCGTCACGTAGTGCACGCCCTGGTTCCGGTCCGCCAGCAGCGGCCCGAGATCGGCCAGCGCGCGGAAGTAGATGGTGATGCTGTGCGACAGCAGGCCGTGGCCACCCATGCCGATGCCGAGCCGCTCCCGGACCGGGCTGCGGTTGCCGTCGGCCGCGACGACGTACTTCGCGCGCACCGTGCTCTGCGACCCGCTGTCGAGGTCGCGGATGACCGCCGTGACGCCGTCCGCGTCCTGCTCCAGCGACGTGCACTCGGTGCGGTACCGCAGCCGCGCGCCGAGTTCGGCGGCCCGGACGCGCAGGATCGGCTCGAGCGCGTCCTGGTTGATGAACAGCCGTACCGTCGGGCTGAATTCGTCGACCCCGGCGTTGAGGTTCGGGAAGTAGTTGGCGATCTCCCGGCCCGCCAGCGACTCGACGTTGTTGATCCCGCCGTCCGGCGGGTACTGCTCCTCGGATTTGCGCCGGACGGCGTCCTCGAGCCCGGCCGAGCGCAGGATCTCCACCGTGCGGAGGTGGAAGTGGCTAGCCCGGGCGTTGATCGCGGTGCCCGCGTGCCGCTCGACCGCCAGCACATCGACTCCGTGATGGCGCAGGAACAGGGCGGCCGACAGGCCGACCAGGCTGCCGCCGACGATCAGTACGGGCACATCCTCGCTGGCTCCGCGGTCCATCGGAAACCTCTCGCGCGTCCCGCCATGTGGTGCGTCCGATGCTAGGCAGCGCAGCGCAACATTCGGCAATCGGAACCTGTGAATGTAAATCATTGCTAGCAGCAATAAATCCTGCTAGAAGTGGTAAAATGGGCCTCGCGGGCGTCGATCTCAACCTTCTCGTGGCGCTCGACGCCCTGCTCGCCGAGCGCAGCGTCACCCGGGCGGCCGAACGCGTCGGGCTGAGCCAGCCCGGGATGAGCAACACGCTCGCCCGGCTGCGCAAGCTGTTCGGCGACCCGCTGCTGGTGCGCGAGGGCCTGACGCTGGTGCCGACCCCGCGCGCCGAATCGCTCCGCCAGCCGGTTGCCGACGCGCTCAGCCTGATCCAGCACGCCCTGGACGACCGGCCGGGCTTCGACCCGCCACCGACCACGCCACGTTCACGGTGAGCTGCTCCGACTACAGCCTGCTCATGCTCATCGGCCCGCTGGTGCGGCGGCTGGCCGCCGCCGCTCCCGGCCTCACCATCCAGGTCCTGCCCCGCGCCCCCGACCCAGTCCGCCTGCTTCGTGACGGCGAGGCCGACCTCGTCATCGAACCCATCGAGATCATGCCGGACACTCTCGCTGCCCAGCCTGCGGCTGTTCGCCGACCGCTGGATCTGCTGCGTCTGGGAGGGGACCACCGAGGTCGGCGAGGTGATGACGATGGAGACCTACCTGCGGCTCGGGCACCTGGTCTACTCCGCCGTGCGCGGGCATCCGGTCTCGATCGTCGACACCTACCTGGCCCAGGCCAGGGTGTCGCGCCGGATCGAGTTCACGGTGGAGAGCTTTCTGCTCGCGCCGTTCCTGCTGCAGGGCACCGACCTGGTGGCGGTGGTGCCCGAACGCGCGGTTAAGCCACCTGCGCCGCACCGCCGACGTCCGGTTCCTCGAGCCTCCCATGGACCTGCCCCCGATCACCGAGATGCTGTGGTGGAACCCGCGCCGCACCATGGACCCGGCGCACGCCTGGCTCCCGCGCTCGCATCGCCGAGATCGCCGTCGAACTCGACCAGGCGGCGCTCACGGTCGGGCCCACCGCCTAACGGGCCCGGACGGGAGCCCCGGTCAGGCGGGACGAGCCGCCGGGCGAAGACCGGCCCGTTGATCAGCCATGGGTGCCCCGCGCGCGCGTCGGCCGTGCCCTCGTGCACCCAGCTGGCCACCTCGGTCAGCGCACGCAGGCAGACGACCGCCTGGTGCCACCTCACCTCGGCGGGCGCGACCGTGACCGCCGCCTGGCGCTGGTAACCGCGGACGAACCGCCGGGCCAGCACCCGGCCGAACATCCGGACGAGCGGCCGCTGCCAGCCCGGCACGCGCAGCGGCGGCTCGCTGAGCTGCAGCGAGGTGAACCCGACGTCGTGCGCCCGCGGCGCGAGCAGCGCGGTGCTCCAGTCGAGCACGGTTACCCGGTCACCGTCGGCGAGCAGGTTGAACGGGTGCAGGTCGCCGTGGCAGATGACGTCCGGGGATGGCTCGGGCGGGTGAGCGGCCAGCCAGCGGCCCGCGTCGGCCAGGTCCGTTCGGCCGAACGTGTCGGCGAATCGCACCAGCGCCGCGAGCAGCCCTTCCACCGTCACCGGCACCTCGCGGAGCCGCTCCAGCTCAGCGCGCACCAGGCCGGGGTCGAGCGCATGTAGCCGCGCCATCGACGTGGCCAGCAGATCCGGGATCTCGCGTAGCAGTCGCGGCACGGCGGCCGGGGACAGCCCCGTCCAGGCCGGACAGCGCCGGGCCGCCCGGCGCCCGGTCCATGACCATGAACGCCACGCCGAGGCCGTCGTCCGGGCTTCCGGCCGCCCGCACGATCGGCGTCGGGAAGCCCGCGGCGGCCACCGCGCGCTGCACGATCGTCTCCTTGCGCGCCGAGCCCGGGTCTGGCATCAGCCGGGCGACCAGCTCGCTTAGGCCAGCCGTACCGGCGGGTTCGCCAGCGAGAACGCGAAGAGCTCGGCCCAGAACCCGCCCCGCATCGGCTCGGGCTAGCGCGATCGTACTCCAGGTCCGGCGTGCCGGCGGCGCTCCGCAGCACCCCGATCAGCCGTTCCGCTATGCCAGTGTCAACCGTCACGGTATTTACCGTAACAGTGTTCTCTGGTACTGTCTAGCCATGACTTCCACGGCGGAGACCGGCGAGCCGCTGACCATCGATGACCTGGCCCGGCGGGTCCAGCTTCCGGTCCGCACCATCCGCGAGTACCACACGATGCGCCTGCTGCCCCCGCCCGAACGGCAGGGGCGCCTGGGCCTGTACGGCGACCGGCACGTCGAGCGCCTGCGGCTGATCACCCGCGCTGCAGCGCCGCGGCTACTCCCTGGCCGGGATCCGCGACCTGCTCGGGGCGTGGGAGAGCGGAACGGACCTGGTGACCCTGCTCGGCGTCGACGAGAGCCAGGCTGCGCTGGACGAGACGCCGCTGTGCCTGACCCGGGCGGAGCTGCTCCAGCGGCTGCCTGCCCTGGACGAGGCCACGCTCGGCCCGGGCCAGCCGGATCGGGCTGGTGCGCCCGCACGGCGACCACTTCGGCGTGCGGAGCCCCGCGCTGCTCGGCCTGGTGGCCGACTGGGTCCGAGCTAGGCGTCCCGCCCGGCGAGGCGCTCGACCTGATCGAGGTGCTCGTCGGCGACCTCGATACGCTGGCGGGCAAGCTGGCCGAGGAGATCGTCGACGCGCATCTGGGAGCCGCTGTCGGCCGCGGGCCGGGCCGGGAACTGTCCGACCTGCTCCGCCGCGGCCGGTTCCTGCTGCTCCAGGGCGCGGCCAGCACGCTGGCCGACCGGATCGGCGCGGCGCTGGCCGAGCGCGCCGGTACCGCCCGCGACGGTGGCCAGCTCCTGGCCGTACTCGACGAGATACGGGTGGGCGCGGTCGCGGACGCCGCGGGCACGATCCACCGGGTCGGAGGCGATAGGTGAGCATCGCGAACACCGAGCAGGCCGAGCACTGGAACACCGGCCCGGGCGTCGCCCACTGGGTCGCCAACCAGGCGCGCTACGACCGGATGCACGCGCCGTTCACCGCCCTGATCCTCGCAGGCCGCCGCCCTGCGGCCCGGCGGGAACGTGCTCGACGTGGGCTGCGGCTGCGGCGGCACCACGCTGGCCGCCGCCCGGCTGGTCGCGCCGGGCCAGGCGCTCGGCCTGGACCTGTCCGGCCCGATGCTGGCCGTGGCCCGGGCCGACGCCGAGGCGGGCCGGCCTGGCCAACGCGGCGTTCCAGCAGGGCGACGCGCAGGTGGAGCCGCTCGAGTCGAGCCAGCTTCGACACCGTGATCTCCCGCTTCGGGGTGATGTTCTTCGCCGACCCGGTCGCCGCCTTCGCCAACATCAGGTCCGCGGTCCGGCCCGGCGGCTATACTGGTCTTCGCCTGCTGGCAGCCGCTGGCCGCCAACCAGTGGATGCTGGTCCCCGGCGCCGCCCTGGCCGAGCACCTGCCGCCCCCAGCCCTCGCCCCCGCCGACGGGCCCGGCATGTTCGCGTTCGCCGACCCGGACCGGCTCCGCCCGATCCTGGCCGCGGCCGGCTGGCGCGACGTCGAGATCACCTCGGAGCACGCGTCGATCCTGGTCGGCGGCGGTGGGAGCGTCGACGACGCGGTCGAGTTCCTGCGCACCGCGACGCAGGGCCGGACCATGCTCGCCGGCGCCGACGCCGCCACCGCGGAGCGCGCGCTCGCCGTCGGTCCGCGCCGCGCTCACCCCGCATTGCCGACGCCGACGGCGTGCACCTAGACGCCGCCGTCTGGCCTCGTCCAGGCGGTAGCGCCCGCGCCGGACCAGCTGAAACGCCGTGAAACCCCGGATCGACCTGCCCCGTGTCGATCTGCACAGTCACGCCGGGCGGTGCTTCCTGGTCAGCCTGCTTAGCCGGGCACTCCGCGGTGGCGGCGATGGGCGCGGCGGCGGTCGCCGACGCGATCCGGGCCGCCCGGGCCGCGGGCATAACCGCGCTGGTCCTGGCCGCGGTGGCCGACTTCCGCGGTGCTACGGCCTGACCCCCGCGACCGGGCTGCGCGCGCACCGCGACTTCCGCAGCCGGCGAGGCGTACGCGGACTACCCAGCGCCAGCTGGCAGGAATCCGCGAGGCCGCGGCCGAAGCTGGCGCCGAGGTGGCCACGTCAGCGGCCGACCTGGAACGGGCCGCCCGCGACGGGCGCACCGCGGTACTGCTCGGCTGCGAGGGCGGTGACTTCCTCGAGGGCGACCTGCGACGGCTCGAGGAGGCCCGCGCGGTACACCTCACCGTGCTCACCCTGGTGCACTACCGGGTCAGCGACATCGGCGACGTGCAGACCGAGAGCGCCGGTGCACGACGGCCTGAGCCGGTTCGGCCACGACGTGGTGGCCGAGTGCAACCGGCTGGGCATCGTGGTCGACTGCGCGCACGCCAGCTTCGCCACGACCATGGCCGTGCTGGACGGCGTCCAGCCAGCCGGTGATCATCTCGCACGGCCAGCTCGGCTACCCCGGCACTAACTCCTCCGACACGGGGCACCCTCGGCTGATGACCGCGCAACACGCGGCCGCGGTAGCCGGAGGCCGGAGGCCTGGTCGGCGCCTGGCCCTGCGGCATCACCAGCCGCTCCCTCACCGACTTCGGCACCGAGATCCTCCGGCTCGCCGAGGCGGTCAGGCCCGGGTCACGTGGCCATCGGCACCGACCTGGACGGGAACCATCGCCCGGTCCTGACCAGCTATGACCAGTTCGACGACCTGATCGGCCTGCTGCGCGACCGCGGCCTCCCGCCGGACCGCGTCCACAGATCCTCGGCGGCAACGCGCCGGACCTGCTGAACAGCGCGTCATGCACACCGGCCAGCCGGAAGCCTCGGTCGATGCCTTTGCGTACCCGGACCAGAACGTCGGATCGAGCCTCGCGGAGCGCGTCGTGGTCCACCTCGTCGAGGCGCTTGATGTACAGGCAGCCCTTTCCGGTCTGGTGTGCGGCCCCAGCCGCGCCAGCGCTGACTGGTGCCGGTTCCCGAAGTCGCCAGATCAGGTAGATAGCAACAGGCGCTGCCTGCGGGGGGAGAAGCTCGCCAGCGCCGAGTCGCCCTCGTGGCCGCTGGAGTACCGGTAGTGGTAGGTGCCGAAGCCGATGATGCCGGTTCCTCTCACACGGCGGCTACGGCTCGCCGGTGATCTGTCTGCATCATGGCGCGCCAGCCGAGCGCGCATCCTCGCGCTGCCGCTCGTCCGGCACCCGGGCCAGGAACTCCTCTGGCCGGTGCACCGGTCCGGCGCATCGCCGGGCTTTTCTTGGCCGCCATGCTGTCATGCTGGCATAGCCGACCCGGCGCTCATGTATTTACACCGGCGAGGCGGGGCTGCGCAGGCTGGTCCAGCACGGCGGCTCGATGGAGCCGTGATCGTGGGAGGGGGAGCGTCCCATGCCTGCGGATCACGTCCATTTCAACGGCAGCGTCAACCCGAGCTGACGCCGAGTCGGTGATGCGCGAGATCGCCGCGTGGGTTCCGTCCGGCTGCGGCGCATCCCGACGGGGAGACCGGGGACCGGGGCAACTGGATCTTCTTCCAGCTGCAGAAGTTCCTCCAGCTGCCCTGGCTGGTGCCGACCGGCCGATGGGCGAGGCGGACGGGAGTACGACAGTCGCCGCGGCTGCGGCTGGCCGAAGGTCGATCCGGCCCAGGTGACCTGGCCGGACATCGGCTACGCCGAGGCCTACCTGGAGTCGTACCGGGTCTTTGCCCGGCTGCGCGCGGACGGCGTGATCCCGGCCGGCGTCCGCTTCCAGGTCAGTGCCCGACGCCGCTGGCCTCGATCGGCGGCTACATCGTCCCGGAGCAGCAGCAGGTGCTTCTGGACTCCTACGAGCGCCATGCTCGCCAGACTCTGACCGGCTGCTGGCCGCGATCCCGCCGGGTGAGGTGGCGGTGCAGTGGGATGTCGCGGTGGAGTTCGGCGTCTCTGAGAGCCTTTGCGCCTGGCGGCGCGCAGGCGTTCGACGCGATCAATCGTCTCGCGCTGGCGCGCGTGCGCGGACCACGCCGTCGCCCGCCGGGAACCCGTCGGCCCGCACGCGTGCTACGGACTACCGGCCACCGAGCACTTCCATCCAGCCCGCGTCGCTGGCCCTGCAGGTCCGGGTGGTGAACGCGGTCGCCGCGGCGGCCACGGCCAGGCCGATGAGCTTCGATCATCGCTTCACCGTGCCGCAGGACCAGCGCGAGGAGGGCTACTTCGCTGCGCCGCTGGCGCGCCGACTGGACCGCGGATCCGGGCACCGAGCCGAACTTCGCCCTGGTGCCGCGCGCACCCGGCCAGACGAGGCGGCGGGGACGAGCCAGTGGAGCAGGTTGCGCCGAGCGATCGCCAGCCCTGGCCGCCAGCCCAGGCGGGCCGCACGGCCGACCGGGGCGTCCCCACGCGAACGCGGGGATGGGCCGCCTGAACCGGGACGATCGATCCCGCGCTGCTGGCCTGCACCAGGAGATCCTCGCGGCCCGATGACATTCCCGTCCCAGGTACCTGGCGCCCGGCGAACCGCGCTTCGCCGCGGTCGTGCGTGGTCACACCTGAGTACCTGCCCCTCCGATCTGGCGGAGCGGGGAAGTGGCGGGGGCATCACCATGCAGCGGGCACGCTGGGTATCTGGCGATATCAGCGCGCCGTAAACACGTACGTCATCGATCCGGCCCGGCCCACGAGGTCGCTCTGCGGCGGGCTGTAGTCGTGGCGTCGGCCCTCGCGTTCGCGCTGGACGGGCCGTGGTGGCGCGGGCCGTGATACCAGCCAAGGGCTGGACCCGGCCGCGTTCGGATCCTGGCGGGCCCTGACCGGGGCGGTGGTACTCGGCGGCTTCATGGTCACCCGGCCGCGGTCAGGCGTCCTCGCCTCGATCCGGCGGATGCGCCGACCGGCCGTCATCCGGCTGGCGCTGGCGGCCGTGGCCGGACTCGGCCTGAACCTGGCGTTGTTCCAGGCCTTCGCCCGGCTACCGGTGGCCGTCAGCGGTGGCCGCGTTCGGCTGCTACCCGCTGCTGGTCGCGGCCTGGGAGGCGCTTCGCGACGGCGCGCGGCGGGCGTGATCGGCCCCGGCCTGGGCATGGCATGGCCACCGTGGCCGTCATCGGGCTGGTCTTGCTGATCCGGCCGGATCCGCTGGTCTCGGTCCCCGCCGCCGGGCTGCTCCCGGCCCTGCTGGCTGCCGTCCTGCACGCCGCCTATATCCTGCTCGGCCGCGACGGGTGGGGTGAGATCGGCGACGGCGCGGCGACGTTCCTGATCGTGGCGACCGCGGCGGCCGGGCTCGGCGCACTGACGGCCGTGACCAGCCAGCGACCGTGCTGGTGCTCGGTCACCGACCTCCGGCTCACCACGCTGCTCCTGCTCGAGGGCGCCTGGCTAGGCGCGGCCGCCCTCTGCTGTTCCTGGTAAGCCGGTGGCGCATCCGGGGCCACTCAGACCGCGGTGCTGTCGCTGTGCGAACCCCTCGCCGCCACCCTGCTCGCCGCGGTCATGCTCGGCCGGCAGCCGACTCCCAGCACGCAGCTGCTGGAGCCGCGCTCTGGTGGGCAGCCGGCATCGCCGTCCAGGCCGCACGCCTTCCCAGGCCGCGATCACAGGAAGTACAGACGGGAGAGCGGCACCGACGCGGCGGCAGGCGCGGCCAGCAGTTCGCCGTCGAGGTGGGCACGGCCAGTACCGGGCTTGACCGGACCCGGCCCAGCCGTCCGTGCCGGGTCATCGACCCGGGCCCCAGCCGCCGGGTCCCGCGCACCGGCACCGGCATTTACGCCGGGCAACCTCGCGCCAGAATCGATCGCGGCCTGAGCCACGAACATCACCGAGATCTCGGCCGGAGTGGCGCCGCAGCCAGCCGAACTGCGGGCCGAGCACGAGCGGCTCGGCGGTGTCGATGGCGGCGTTCAGGTCACCAGTCGCGCCCCAGGCCGGTACGCCCGCGCCCCGAGCACCAGCGTCGGCAGCCCCGAACCACGCCGGGTCCCCTTAACACGATGTCGGCCAGCTTGCCCTCGACCGAGCCGACCTCGTGCGCCAGCCCGTGCGCCACCGCCGGGTTGATGGTCAGCTTGGCCGGGTACCGCGGCACCCGCTCGTTGTCATCGACGCCAGAAGAACCAACCGTCCGCTTCATGACGGCGGCCACGCCGAACGTTCGGCCTCCGACAGAACATCAGCAGGCATCCCAATCTTCCTCGGTCACCCCCGGACAGAACCGCGCAGTAAGCCGCTCGTTAGGCTCGATCGCCAGAAGCAGCGAACGGCCGAGACAAGGTGGGCGATACCGCAGGACAGGCAGTGGTTCATTAACACGCTGCGTCGCCTGGGTTACACGGAGGCGGCCGAGGAGGCGGAACGGGAGCTGCCCGATCCGGTTTCCACCGACGAGCTCATCAAGTTCACCGACCGGTTCAGCATCTCCCGCGACGAGGTGATGAGCCAGATGGGCGGAAGCCCCTGACCGCGTTGCGATTGACCGGCTAGGAGGGGCGTCCTTACGCTGCCGAAACGAAGCGTGGCGCGCTGCCTGCCCGGGCCCGCGTCGTCGTCGTCGGAGAGTGGCGTCGTGCGGCTGCAGCACCGCGTACCACCTGGCCAAGCGAGGCTGGACCGACGTGGTGCTGGTGGAGCGCAAGCGGCTGACCTCCGGCACCACCTGGCACGCGGCCGGCCTGATCACCCAGGCCAGGCCGACGTACCGGGACCCCGGGAGATCGTCCGGCGGAGCCTGCGGGTCTTCCGCACGCTGGAGGAGGAGACCGGCTTCGCCACCGGGTTCGAAGGCGGACCGGGACGCTGCACCTGGCCGACGGCGCCGAAACGCGCTGGAAGAACTGGCGTCCGGCAGGCCTCGGCCGCGCGGGCCAACGGGATCACCGCCGAGCACGATCTCACCGGACAGGCGGTCGGGCTGTTCCCGCCGCTGCTACGCCGGGGACCTCGCCGGGGCGGTGCTACTACCCGGACGACGGGCGCGGCAACGCCACCGACACCACCATGGCCCTGGCCGCGGGCGCCCGCCAGCTCGGCGTGCGGATCGCCGGAGAACACCACGGTGACCGGGGTCACCCGCCGCGACGGGCGCGGTCATCGGCGTCACCACCGGCACGGCGACATCGAGGCCGAGTACGTGAGTGCGCCGCCAGCCGGCATGTGGGGACGCGAGTTCGGCGCGCTGGCCGGCGTCGGCATCCCGCTGCAGGCGCTGGCGCACTACTACGTCATCACCGAGGCGATCCCCGGCCTGCCGTCCCGGCCTGCCGACGATCAAGACGGCCCCGGACTACGCGCTACGTGAAGAACGAGGGCGCCGGGCTCATGGTCGAGCTTCTTCGGACAGCCGGGCAGCTACCCGTGGGCCTCCGCGGCATCCCCGCCGACGCGGAGTTCACCCGCCTGCCCGAGGACTGGGACCACCTCGGGCCGTTCTACGAGAACATGATGAAGCGGCTGCCGGTGCTGGCCGACACCGGCATCCGGCTGCATTTCTGCGGGCCGGAGAGCTTCACCCCGGACGGCCTCTACCATCTCGGCGAGGCGCCCGGACTGCGCAACTTCTTCATCGCCGCCGGGTTCAACTCGGTCGGCTTCCTGTCCGGCCCGGGCTGGCTCGGTCCTGGCCGACTGGATCGTGGACGGGCGCTCGCCGATCGACCTGCCCGAGACCGATCCGCGCCGGGCCGCCCCGCACGAGACCAACCGGCGCTTCCTCGAGCAGCGCGTTACCGAGACCCTGGACCTCGCCTACGAGATCCACTGGCCCTACCAGCGCGCCAGCGTCCGCGGCTGCGCCGCAGCCCGCTGCACGACCGGGTGAGCGCGGCCGGGGCGGTCTTCGGTGAGCTGCTGGGCTGGGAGCGCGGCCAACTGGTACGCCCCGGTCGGCGTCAAGCGCGAGTACGAGTACTCGTTCGGCCGTCAGAACTGGTTCGAGCATTCGGCGGGCGAGCACCGCGCCAGTCCGCGAGGCCGTGGGCATGTTCGACACCTCCTCGTTCGGCAAGCTCCTGGTGCAGGGCCGGGACGCGGCCGCCGTACTGCAGCGGGTCAGCGCGGGCGACGTGGCGGCCGAGCCGGGCCGCATCGTCTTACACCCAGTGGCTCAACTCCCGCGCCTGAGCATCGAGGCCGACGTCACCGTGACCCCGGCTGGACGAGACCAGGTTCTGGTGCTCTCCGGCCCCGCCACCCTGGGCCGCGACCGGGACTGGCTGGAGCGGCACATCGGCGCGGACGAGTTCGCCACCGTCACCGACATCAGCCAGGCCCTGGCGATGATCCCGGTGATGGGCGCCGAACGCCCGGCGGCTCCTGCAGTCCATCACCGACGCCGACCTGTCGGCCGAGGCCTTCCCGTTCGGCACATCACGGGAAATCGACCTCGGCTGCGGCTTCGTCCGCGCCACCCGCATCACCTACGTCGGCGAGCTCGGCTGGGAGCTGCTCATCCCGGCCGACCTGGCCGTGCACGTCTACGACACGATCGCCGAGGTAGGCCAGGAGCACGGGCTGCGCCCGCCGTAGCTACCACGCCCTGGATTCGCTCCGGATGGAAAAGGCCTACCGGAGCTGGGGCCACGACATCTCCGCCGGGGACACCCGCTGGAAGCCGGCCTGGGCTTCGCCGTGGCCTGGGACAAGCCCGGCGGTTTCACCGGCCGCGACGCCCTGCTCCGGCAGAAGGAGGCAGGCGTCCGGCGCCGGCTGGTCCAGTTCGCCCTGCGGGACCCGGACGCCTTCGCCTACCACGACGAGCCGGTCTACCGCGACGGCGTCCCTGGTCAACCGGGTGAGTTCGGCCGCCTACGGCCACAGCCTCGGCCGCGCCGTCGCATTGGGCTACGTGACCGCCCCGGAGCCGGGCACGCCCGCCCTCTGGTACACCGCCGGGGACTACGAGATCGAGATCGCCAACGTCGACGCGCGTCCCCCGCCGACGCCTCGCTGCGCCCTCGCTACGACCCCAGATCCGATCGCCCCTGCAGCTGACCGTCCTGCCAGACTGGAGGCTTGACCTGCCGACGGGACCTCCAGGGCTGCCAGATGGAACCGACCGCGACGATGTCCGGCCTCGTAAACCTTGCAGGGCCGAGCCCGAGTCGGCGGAGGTGCGAGCGCGTCAGCTCGCCGCGGCGCGCCGCCGGGCCACCGCGCTGCTCGGCGGGGTCACGGTGCCTGTTCGTGGTGGTGACCGCCGTCAGCGCCCACGGGACCCTGCTCGGCTACGTGCAGGCCGGCGCCGGAGGCCTCGATGGTCGGGCGGCGTGGCCGACTGGTTCGCGGTGACCGCCCTGTTCCGCCAGCCGCTCGGCCTGCCGATCCCGCACACCGCGCTGATCGTCGAGCGCAAGGACCAGTTCGCCGCCACGCTCGGCCGGTTCGTGCAGGAGAACTTCCTCAACGCCGACGTGCTCGCCGAGCGGATCCGGTCCGCCGGGCTGGTCCCGCGGCTGGCCGCCTGGCTGACCGACGGGCGCAACGCGGCCCGGTTCGCGGGCCAGGCCGCCGACCTGGCGGTCAGCGGTGGCCGAGCGCGCTCCGCGACGAGGACGTGCAGCGCGTGCTCGCCGCCGAGCTGACCCGGGTGGTCGACGCCGTCGACGTGGCGCCGCTGGCCGGGCGGGCGCTGCGCGGATCATCGCCAGCGGTCATCACACCGAGCTGTTCGACACCGTCGCTGACCGCCGCCGACCGCTATCTCGGCGACCACTACGCGGAGCTGCGCGAGCAGTTCGAGCGGCGAGGCGCCCGCGCTGGGTGCCCGACGCTGGCCTACCGCCGGGTCTTCGACCGGCTGCACGCCCGGCTGCGCGAGCGCCTGGTCGGCGATGGCCGCCGACCCCGACGACGAGACCCGGCGCCAGTTCGACGCAGTGGATCGCAGGACCTCCCGGACCGGCCTCGAGACGTCGACCCGGAGCTGCGCGAGCGCGGCGAGCGCCTCAAGCGCGACGTCGCTGGGCAGCGCGATGCTGCGGGACTGGTCGCTCGGCGCTGTGGCAGCAGGCCAAGGAGGCGCTGCGGGCCCAGGCCGCCGACCCGGAGTCGAGGCTGCGCCGGCGGCTGGCCGAGGCGCTGGTCGCGGCGGGCCGGCGGCTCGGCCTCGGACCGCCGGCCTGCAGGACGGCGTGGAGCGCATGGTCGAGTCCGGGATCCGGGCCATCGCCGACCAGTTCCACGACGAGCTGGCCGACCTGGTCACCGGGACCATCGAGCGGTGGGACGCGGCCGAGACGTCGAACCAGCTGGAACTGCTGCTGGGCCGCGACCTGCAGTACATCCGCATCAACGGCACCGTGGTGGGCGCTGCGTGGGCTGATCCTGCGCGCTCGTCCTGGCCCTGGGCTGAAGCTCAGACGCCGAGCTTGGCCTCGGCCCGGCCGGACGCGACCGGCCTCGGCGGCGCAGCGTGATCGCGTTCGGTCTGGTCCGCGTAGCTCACCCCGAAGTCGGCCACGGCCTGCTCAGACTGGCCGGAACCGCCTAGGTAGGCGGCGATCACTTGACGGTCCCCGATGCGGGCGGCGAGCCCAGGCCAGCGTCCAGCCACGCTCGCCGTGATCCGCCATCTCCGGGGACCCATCGCTCGATCGGCGCGGCGGACCGCTTCCGGTCCGTCGGCTGGCGCGGTGGTAGTCCGATTCGGCGCCAGACCGAAGGCTGCGGTCAAAGTGCGCTGCCAGCCGAGGAGTGATCTCGCTGGCCGCCTGCCATCAGCCAGCTGGCCCGACACCACCCGCTCGCCCTGGTTGTCGTTACTGGAAACCTCTGTCCGAGCGTAGGCGAGCTAGCACCAGCTGCGATTCGGCCTGCTAGGCCTGTAGCATCAGCGGGGTCGTCGCGTGCGTCCTCGGCCTCCATCAGCCACGATCCACGCCTGGGTGCCGACGCTGCCACCACGCCCACCCGACCACCTTGCGGGCCGCCCGGGTCAGCCGGAACCGGCCGAGCAGGTGCCGGCGGATCCACGCAAGCAAGGTCGCGCGCGTGATCGCGTTCGTACCGGCGAGCATGTCGTGGTCGCTCGTCGGCCTGCGGAGTTCGCTCGACCCACCGGGACGATCCAGCGGCGGGTTGGCGACGATCTCGCGCTGGCCGTCGACCACGCCCTGGTCGAAAGCTGGCCCACACGCCAGGGTGCTGTCTCTCGAGGTCCTGACGCTTGGCCGCCATCGACTCGGACTCCTTGACCACGCTCTTCTTCAGCCACCGCGAGCTTTGGAGCGGGCGATGGCGTCCTCCACGTCGGAGTGGGGTACCAGACCTCCAGCGTCGGCGCGGCGGCGAACTCGCGCATCGCCTTGCGGTACCGCGCGGCGAGAGCGCCGCCGCGACCCGGCGGGCGTCACGCCTGGCGGCAACCCGGCGTTGTCCCGTCCCGCCACCACCGGGCTGGCCACCAGCCGCTTGACGTCCCATTCGAACGGCCCGAAGGGCGGCGCTCGTCGAAGTCGGTGGCGATCGAAGACCAGCCGCCGCTCCTGGCGACCCGAACACGCCGAAGTTGGACGAGGTGCGCGTCCCGCTGGCTACGCGGCAACTGACGCCGAGGGTGGCCGCCAGGTCGGCCCGCCATCGGCGGCGCGCGGCGCCCGCGGAAGAACGTGAACGGCGAGACCAGCGTCCGGCGCGTTGCCGCACCGGCGCGCAGCTCCGGGAACCCCAGGCGACTTCGCCTGCTCGAGCCACGAGGCCCACCGGGTCTGCCCTGGGTGGCTCAGTCCGGTGCAGACTCGAGCGGGACGCGGCTCCTGGCCGCCTTCCCGCAGCCGCGGCACTCCGCTCCCCGCCCCGCCTGCCCGCGCGTATCCATCGTGCGTCGCCTTCGCTATCCGATCACGCACCGTCTACCCTTCCCAGCGTGCCACGCCGCGGCCCAGTCACGCCACGCACGACGGAGGGAACTCAGATGCCTAGCCGACGACCTGATCGCGACGTTCCTCACGCCGCGCAGGCGGCGTTCACCGAACGCGTGCACGCCGTCACCCGGACCAGTGGCAGCTGGGCACCCCGGACGCACAGTGGACCGTCGCCGACCTGGTCGGGCATCTGGTCGACGAGCACCGCTGGGCCGCCCCGCTGCTGAACCACGCCTGGACGCGGACGCCGCCCGGGCCGTGGTGGCCAGGCCTGGGAAGCGTAAGCGGGTGCGGACGGAGCCGCGCCATCGTCCGCGCCTGGGACCGGGCCGCGGCCAGCGCAGCCGCGGCGTTCCGCGCCAGCGGTGCGTGACCGGTCAGGTCGCCGCTCTGCAGGTTGGGTTCGAGCGGTGGAGTACGCCGAGGGAGATGGTGCAGCAATGTGTAAGCG
>ERZ1370068.6116-contig-5117_pt1 | contig 50417 bp, 71 predicted proteins | sample MGYA00561227_ERZ1370068 | MGnify/ENA primary metagenome ERZ1370068 (study PRJEB38410, sample SAMEA6850437) | metagenome | study: Metagenomic assessment of the ecological functions of the soil: analysis of the soil microbiota associated with the... | reverse complement strand
TACTTCGTTCAGTTACGTATTGCTCTGCTTCCCATTGGTCCCGTTTGGGTCAAACTAAGATCGAAGGTTTATTCTCCCCCACTCAGGAACAGTTACACGTCCCGGTGAAGGCCGTTGAGTATCTCAAAGCAAAGCAGATCACCGGAAACACCTTGACTGATACCTAATATTTGGGAGTGGTTACTTAATATGGGAACTGCCGTCTAATCCCGTCTTATATAGATGGACGGGGCCTGTATCCCGAGCCATTCGTCAACGAGTATGTGGGCATGATCTTAGGTGTGACGGATTGGCAAGCTCCGTTTGACCGTTACGGCGTGCGCGTCGTGATCGTAGAACCAAAATCTTCAGCTTGGTCGTCAGCTTCAGAGATTCGCCAGACTGGCAACAGGTCTATCAGGACGAAATGTCGCTGGTAGTTCACGAAGCGGTAAGGACAGCGAGGCCCAGCCCACGAGCGCGAGCTCGCCTGGATTGCTATTCGGTTCGTAAGCGAACGGAGCCAGATAATGCTACCTCCAACTCGCTGCTCCTGAACGCACCAGCATCCCAGATTAGACAAATCGAACGGTGTTAATTGCGTTCTTAAATGCGGAGGTTTTGACAGTTGACTGCCTGGCTGGTTGCTGTCGCTCCCAGTTCTGATTTTGTGTGGCGACTGAAGTAAGTACAAAAGGAAAAGCGGCTAACTTCTTGGTCAGAAGCCAGGCCGCTTTTTGCCTAATTGAGAAGAGAATGTGACTACGTTCCCATAGCCTTTCCTACATTCCATTCCGCTCATGCCGCCCATACCGCCCGGCATGGCCGGACTTCGCTTTGTCTTCGTCGGGAAGTTCGGAAACCATGGCTTCCGTGGTCAACATGAGACCGGCGATTGAAGCTGCGTTCTGCAACGCAGTGCGAGTGACCTTGGCCGGATCGATAACGCCGGCCTTGACCAGATCCTCGTACACTTCAGTCTGCGCGTTGAAGCCGAAGCTGTCGTTCTTCTCAGAACGAACGCTTTCGACTACGACCGCGCCTTCCTTGCCGGCGTTCTGAACGATCTGACGCAGCGGCTCTTCGAGCGCGCGACGAACGATGTTCACGCCGATCTGCTCGTCGGGGTCGCCTTCGCCTATCCTTGCTGGTCAGGAACTTCTCGAGCACCTTCGCAGCCCGAACGAGGGCCACACCACCACCGGGCACGATACCTTCCTCGACGGCTGCGCGCGTTGCATGCATTGCATCCTCGACTCGCGCCTTCTTCTCCTTCATCTCGGTCTCGGTGGCTGCGCCGACTTTGATGTACGGCAACGCCGCCGACGAGCTTCGCGAGACGCTCTTGCAGTTTCTCGCGATCGTAGTCGGATGAAGTTTCTTCAATCTGCGCGCGCAGAGTCTTAACGCGGCCTTCGATGTCGCTCTGTTTTGCCGGCGCCTTCGACGATGGTGGTGTTGTCCTTGTCGATCGTGATCTTCTTGGCGCTGGCCAAGATCTTCAAGCTTGACGTTCTCGAGCTTGATGCCGAGGTCTTCGCTGATCACTTTGCCACCGGTCAGGATCGCGATGTCTTCGAGCATCGCCTTACGACGATCACCAAAGCCCGGGGCCTTGACGGCCGCGATGTTCAGCGTGCCACGCAGCTTGTTGACGACCAGCGTTGCCAGCGCCTCGCGCTTCGACGTCCTCGGCGATGATCAGCATCGGCTTGCCCATCTTGGCTACCTGCTCGAGCAGCGGCAGCAGGTCCTTCATCGAGCTGATCTTCTTCTCGTGAATAAGGATCAGCGGATTCTCGAGCACCGCTTCCATGCGCTCTGGATCGGTTACGAAGTAAGGGCTGAGGTAACCGCGGTCAAACTGCATTCCCTCAACCACCTCAAGCGAAGTGTCCATCGTCTTCGACTCTTCAACGGTGATGACGCCGTCTTTGCCGACTTTGTCCATTGCCTGGGCAATGATGTTGCCGATGGTTGCATCGCCGTTTGCGGAGACAGTTCCAACCTGCGCAATCGCGTCACCCTTCACCGGCTTTGCCAAACGCTTGATCTCTTCCGTGGCGCGCTCCACAGCTTTGTCGATGCCGCGCTTGAGCGCCATCGGGTTAGCTCCTGCCGCAACGGTCTTCACGCCTTCGCGGAAGATCGCCTGCGCCAGCACGGTTGCGGTGGTGGTTCCGTCACCGGCGACGTCGGAAGTCTTGGAAGCGACTTCGCGAACCATCTGCGCGCCCATGTTTTCCAGGGAATCCTTGAGTTCGATCTCTTTCGCGACCGTCACTCCGTCCTTAGTAATTGTTGGTGAACCAAATTTCTTGTCGATTACCACGTTGCGCCCTTTGGGGCCGAGCGTGATCTTCACTGCGTCGGCGAGTTGATTGATTCCGCGCAAAATCGCCGCGCGTGAATCTTCGCCATGAACTACTTGCTTTGCCATTTCTGTCTTCTCTCCTACTGAAATATGGAATGTGATTTAGAAACAAAAGCAGCGGCCGAAGTCTTATAGAGACTACTTGCCGCCCTTCTTGGTGCCAGTGGCTGCGCCGGCGCGCGCGATGATTCCGAGGATCTCATCCTCGCGCATGATCAGCAGCTCTTCGCCGTCGATCTTGATTTCAGAACCACTGTACTTGCCAAACAAAACGCGGTCGCCCGGTTTGACGTCCAGAGGCTTGTCTCGTTCCATCTTCCTTGTATTTGCCTGCGCCGGCCGCGACGACCTCGCCTTCCTGCGGCTTTTCCTTGGCTGAATCGGGGATGATGATTCCCCACGAACCTGCTCTCCCTCTTCAATGCGGCGCACGATGACGCGGTCATGGAGAGGTGTAATATTTGTCGACATGCTTTGGAGTTCTCCTTTCAGTTTCCCTGTGTAAGATTACGTATTTATCGACTGAACTTCGTTCCGAACTGTAGCACTCTCTGCGGATGAGTGCTAAGCATAAATGGCTGCGGAATCAATGTCAACCATTGCCGGCCTGATTACTGGAAAACTGGGTCTCCGCCTGCCCATATGGGGCATGCAAACAGTTGAAAAATTTGAGCGGGCGGATGGGCGTAGATGGGTTGAATAGCTAGCGCGAGCCGCCGCGTGCGGCGCGGGCTAAGGGGTCGCCTCATTTTGGCTTGATCAGCTAAGCGCGCTTGGAAATTGTGTTGCGGTGGATCCCAAGGGCTTTGGCGGTGTTTTGAAAGATGTTCGCTTGTTTCTGGCGAGGGCCTTCTTGATGTAGAGCCTCTCGAATTCGTTGACTGCTTCGGCCAGCAGAATGTGGCCGTCCAGCATCTCGTCAATCAAGGCTTCAAGTCTGAGCGCGCATGATTCTTAAGGATCTCCGGGTCAACTTAGGACGTAAACTCAGAGTTCTTCGCCGGTTAGCAGCCGGTAGGCTTCCAGATAGCGAGCCGTGGTAGCCGCAGCAACTTCAGCCGGCAGCGGCGGCGCCGGCGGCTGTTTGTCCCAGGTCAAGCGTTTCCGAGATAGTCGCGAACAAACTGCTTATCAAATGAGGCTGTGATTTACCGGGGACTATAGCTCTCCGCCGGCCAGAAGCGGGAGGAGTCCGGAGTCAAGGCTTCGTCAACCAGAATTATTTGCCCGTTCTGATCGCGTCCAAATTCAAACTTTGTATCGGCGATGATTATTCCGCGGCCACGGAGGCGTAGCTACGCGCTTCGTTATAGAGACGCAGACGAGGTTTCACGCGAAGTGGTCTGCGTTATCTGCGCCCAGCAATCTCGCACTCTGATGCCTCGCTGATGTTTTCGTCGTGACCTACTCTGCTTTGGTCGAGGGAGTAAAGATTGGCTCTTCTAACTCCGCAGACTCAAGCAGGTTTTGCCGGCAACTTATGGCCGCAGACTTCGCCGCGTCCGCAGATAGTCTTTCCAACCGGATCCAACAAGGTAACCCCTGACAACACATTCCACCGGGAAGACCTCAGCTCTACTTACGAGCATCGAGCGGCCTTTAAGATCCGGCGCACGCTTGACCGGCTCCGGCATCTGTTCGTTGTCGATCGTGATGAAATGATTTGGGACGATGTGTGCGAGCTTCTCAAACCAAAACTTCGAAAGGGAAGTTAGGACCTCGCCTTTGCGTGCAATGGCTGTTGGAAGGATGCAATCGAAAGCGGAGATTCGATCGGTGGCTACGATTAAAAGACTGGCATCGTCAACTTCGTAGACATCTCGAACTTTTCCACGTTTCAACAATTTCAAGTCAACGGACATTTGGGAGCCGGTAGCTGTGGTCATTGTATTCGAGACTAGAATTAGCAATTGCTTGAAAGAATTTCTTGAGAAGTGGCGAGCGAAGATTCTGCTCGCGAGGAAAAAACTTTGTCAAGAAAGCGATGGTTTTAACTTCGCCGGTGTTGTAACTACTCGAGCTTTTCGCTGGAAACCGCGGCGCGCGCCTCGCTCGCTCCGACCCCAGTGGCGCGTCAACGCTTTTAGACCGCACGTCTTCCAGTGTAACAATGACCGCAAGGTGAACTTACGAAGGCCATCGAAGAGAGTCCAGCCGATCTCTTGGTCTGATACATATAGAATTCAATCTGCAGGAGTGATTATTAAATGAGTTTTCGTCTTTTTCGGCGTGAGGTTCCAGTTCTGTCGTTGGCACTCGATATTGGTTCTGGCGACGACTGCATTCGGAAGGGCTTTGCCGGTTCTTGATAAAGTTCTTCAGACCGCTCAGCAGCAACCACATTCACTTCCGCCGACGCAATACATTCCCGGATCGAAATTTCGATACGCGCCACATTCGCGCTTGATCTTCAGTTCGACTGGGAACAGGAAGAGCTTAGCGGTGTCGAGACGTTGGTTTTCAAGCCACTGCTTACGGATCTGCGAAGGATTGAGCTTGATGCTGCAGAAATGACGATTTCCTCAGTAAAAATGGCCGGAAGCGCGCTGAAGTTTGAAGATGGATCTGCCCAATCAAAAGTTGCAGGATCGAACTCGGACGTCCGTACTCAGCCCACTGACGAAGTTACCCTGATCATCGAGTATCGCACCAATGGGCCGCAATCAAAGCTTGAAGGGTTTGGTTGGGGCGGCGCTCAGATTCATTAAACCAACGCCTGAACGATCCTACCAGGCCAAAACAGATTTGGTCGCAGGGGGAAAGTGAATACAACCACTATTGGTTTCCTTGTTACGACCATCCGAATGATTTCTTCACGTCTGAAATTACAGCCACGGTAGAAAAACCTCTATCGGTGATTTCCAACGGAAAGCTCCTGGAGACCAAAGACAACAAGGATGGAACGCGCACCTTCGATTGGAAAATAGAGCAACCACACGCCAGTTACCTGACCTCGATTATTGTGGGCGAGTACGTTCCAATCGTGAGCGAATACCAGGGCATTCCAATCATCACAAATGTCTATCCAAGTGAAGTCAAAGAGGGCAAAGCAAGTACTGCGCGCTTAACGGAGATGGTTAAGTTCTTTTCCGAGAAGACCGGAGTGAAATACCCCTACGCTAAGTATGCGCAAACCACTGCGCGTGATTTTGGCGGCGGCATGGAAAACATTAGCGCCACAACGCAAACGGACAACATGATTCATGATGCGCGCACCGAACTTGACTCAAACACGGACGGTTTACAATCGCATGAGTTGGCACATCAGTGGTTCGGTGACTATGTCACGTGCAGGGATTGGTCCGACATTTGGCTCAACGAGAGTTTTGCCACCTACTTTCAGGCAATGTGGGATGTGAACACAAGTTGGGCGGCGACGACATTTCTCTATTCGCGACGTAAAAGCCAATCAAGACGCTTACCTGACTGCCTGGGAGACAGGGCAACCGACATCCGATAGTGACGAAGAACTACGCCACGCCGGATTCAGTTTTTGATACCTATGCCTATCCACGCGGTGGGGCCGTGCTACACATGCTCAGGCAGACCCTTGGGTGAGGACAATTGGTGGAGAGCAATCAACTATTACCTGAACAAGTATGCGAACCAACCCGTAGAGACCGAGCAATTTCGGATTGCGATTGAAGAATCAACTGGACAAGCAATGGACTGGTTCTTCGACGAATGGCTCTTTACAAAATGGGGCATCCGATTTTCCGCGTGAAGCGGACTACAATCCAGCGACGAAAGTCCTGACGCTTCGTCGAACAATTACGGACTATCGATAACACTTCCCAGTTCCTCAAGTCGCTCTCTTTCAGACTCCGGTGAACATTGAGATCGGCACGGCTTCGGGGATGCGCCTGGAGCGAGTTCAAATTCTTCAAAGAAGCAACAGAGTTTTTCGCTTTGGCGGTCGACTCAAAACCTTTATTGGTCAACTTCGATTATCACGGCACACTAATCAAAGAGCTCGAGTTTGAGAAGACGACTGACGAATTGGCCTATCAAATGACGCGAGATGAAGACGTGTTAGGACGGGTTTGGGCACTCAGTCAACTCCAAACCCGCATCGGGGCGGCTACGACTTCGGAAGGCTGAGGAAGCAGCAAATAGCGCTGGCGCTTGCAAACGTGGTCACGAGTGACAAATTCTGGGGTGTTCGGGTCAATGCAGCTACTGCGCTTGCAGACGTGAAAGCACCCAGTTCGCGAAACGCGTTGATTGCAGCAACAGGCGATGCTACGCTCGCGTGCGCGCCAGGAGCTGTAGCTTCACTCGCAGTCTCAAGGGACCCTTCGTTGGCAAGTTTATATCTGAAGTTAATAAACGATCAGAGCTACGCGGTAATCAAAGCCGCCGCTTTAGCCCATGGGGGACACGAAGGGCCCAGAAGCCTATGCCGCTCTGGTGAAGCTGTTGGGTGAGCCTTCATGGCGTGACAACATAAGGGCCTCAGCTCTGGGTGGGGCCTCGGAGAATTAAGAGACAAGCGGTCACTCGACGTAGCGCTCCGTTACGCCGCAGCGGGCAACGCAAGTCAAGTAAAGGGCAGCGGCGTTGAGACTGCTGGGAAGAATTGGGAGCGACGAGCCCCGGGCATTCCGTTTGATCGCTGACACCGCCGTTAAGGCCTTCGAGTCGGACGACTTTAATCTGGCACCAGCTGCGGGCGACGCTTATGGTGAGCTTGGGCGATCCGAGGGGACTAGCGATTTTGCAGCAAATAAACCACAACGGCGGGATTTCCGGGCCGACTCAGGGACGCGACTCGGTGAGTACCGGGAAGCCTTGCGCAAGTCAGTGGCAGGAAACGCGAGTCAGGGTACGCAGCATCCTTGAAGCTATCGATTGGATATTAGGTCTGTCCCGAGAGCGAGCAGCGGCTCGGTCTGCATGGAAGGCGCTTGTCGTTGATTTCTCAATCGTGAGACCAGGATGTGGGGCATTCTGGAAATGTAAAGTCAGTTCTTCCATTATGCTGGACTTGTAGGGCTTTGCCGTTGAGCCAGCGAAACTTAGGGCTTGAGTTTGCGGGGTTGTCCTGTAGTATTCCGTTCGCCCGACGTGGCGTCGTACCCCATGACGCTAGACCTCTAAACCCCTGCATGTCAGTTCCTTCTGGGTCATTTTGATGACAAACACAGCTGCTGACAGACAGAAAACTTCCAGGGACAATAGTCAACCAGCCGAAGCGCTCGAGCGCAAGATGTCACTTCTCGTCGTCGAAGACGATGAGAAAACATTTCGAGCGCAATCAGCGAGTACTTTCTCTCGCGCAGGTTATAACGTGAAAACCGTTGAAGATGGCTTGATGGGTCGTCAAGGCAGCGCTGGATGATCCTCCGGATGCTGTCGTTCTCGATCTCATGCTGCCAAAAATGGACGGTCTGGCTGTTTGCAGGGAGCTCCGTGAAAAGGCGAGTCATATGCCGATTCTAATGCTCACCGCAAAGGACGACGTGGTTGATAAAGTACTTGGCCTGGAAATGGGCGCGGATGATTACATCACCAAAGCCCTTCAGCCTGCGTGAGCTTGAAGCCCGCATCAAGTCGGTGCTTCGCCGCAGTCGAGGACGCCCACAAGCGCCGACAGCGGCAAAGACGAGGCTCCCGTCGTTCGTGGTAGCCTCCGCATTGATCCGGCAAGACGGGAAGTTACAATTGGAGAGCGACAAGTGGAATTAACTCCCAAAGAGTTTGATCTGCTCCGCCTCTTCGCAGCGAACCCGGGCAGGGTCTTTCCCCGCAAATACCTGCTTGAAAAGATCTGGGACTACTCTTACGAAGGCTACGATCGGACGATTGATTCACACATCAACCGGTTGCGAGCCAAGATCGAAGAGAACCCGGAGAATCCTCAGATGGTTCTGACCGTTTGGGGAATTGGCTACAAGTTCAGCGACGAACAGTAACGTCAGTTCGTCCGCTCTCTCCAAACTTCAACTGCCGGTCTTAATCAACGGACTCGCAATTGACTTTCCTTCCAGCCGGCGCCGGGCCAATCCAAAGCCCAACCTTCCCGGCGAACCTTCACTCCATGAAGAATCTTTTCATTCTGAGACGATTGGTGATGTGTGGTCTAAACCGAGAGCCTAGCTTTGCTTGGGTCGGATTCAGGCTTGGCACTGCAATGATCTTACCGCTTGCCCGTTATTACCGTGGCTCCTCACCTGGTTTTGCAGGACGCAAGAACAGCAGCACCTTGCGAGACTCAACTCATGCTCAACAATCGCGACGCGATTCTCCCAGCTCGGCCCTTCCGGCACAATCACATCCCCAACGTGAGGCAACTACGGACCCACAGGCAGGCGAGGAAGTAACTGTCCAGGCAGAAGATGAGGTTGCGTTGGCCGCGTTGGCCTCAATCTATTCCAGCGCCAGTGTTTTCATTGTCATCGCGCTAGGTTTCTTTGGTTTGCGTGTGTCGCACAAGCTTCGTTCGCATCAAGCGGTCGCACAGGCTGATAGTGAAACTCATTTTGAAACTCGCGAGTCAGCAACCGCCAATATCGAGGACCCTGGATGCGTATTCGCTTTCGAGCGAGCGTCCAAAAGTGATCAGCAACCTAATTCCGAAGCGGAGGCTCAGCAGGATGATCTTGAAACGTGATTCTCTGGACTGCCAGCGCCGAGGATCAGATAATACAATTGGCGATTTCCCATTCGTTGCCCCAATGAAAACCGAACTTCCTAAGGCTGTCAATTTAGAAAAGAAACCGCGCAATGGCGTAGCGTTGCTGTTCTGTGTGTGTTTGAGTTTATTTGTATTCACAGCGGCCGCGGCGCAGGTTGAGGGACAACAAGCACATTACCGCGATACAACTGGGAGGGGCTGCGGAAGGTTCGCGTGTGACAGTGGTCTCCGACTCGCCTTTGATCGACTACAAAGCCTTCCGTCGCGGCGATCGGTTCTATGTCAAGATTTCGCTCGCGGATCTTAGTGCAGCAACGCCGCACTTCCGGGCAGATGGTTTGAAGACATTCAGGTTCAAAAGGTGGGCGATAGCCAAATCGTTTCTTTCAAGTTGCAGCCGGGCGCGACGGCGCGAGTCGATCAGCGCGGAAATCAACTGGATGTCGTTTTTTCCGCGGCAAACAGAATCCCTCCAGTCAATTCGGGAAATCCTTCGGAAGATCGCGGACGTGATGCGGCTGGAACAATGCCTTCGGACTCAGCAGCCCCTCGCGTACGAACGGTTCCCGGCCGGGAGGGTTCGATTGGATCGGGCGAGCCACGCGGGCAAGCATATCCACAAACGAACTCGAACAAGTCTGAGAATAACCAGTTGACGACGGCAACTGTGGCGACTGCATCTGCTTCGCCTTCGTCGTCTCACCGTCGCCGATTCTGTCGCCTGGGACTTCGACGGCTTATCAACCCTTATCGGCCACGACACCAATCGCGCAGTCAAGTTCCAGTCCAGCGAAAAGTTCTTCGGGTTCGACCGGTTTTTTGAACTGGAGAAACCGCATGGCCGCGGTCACGCTATGGATGTCGGCGAATCGGCTGGCCACATTGCTTGGTGGGCTGATCCTGCTCAGCCTTAATTGTCTATCTGCTGTTTGTTGTGCGTCGTCGACGGGAGACTGTGGTCAAAAGCGGGCAGGCAAAAACGGCAACTATTCTTTCACCCAGTGCGAGTCATGACGAACAGATCAGGAGAAGAGGAAGAGCGGGAGATTGTTGAGCTTTGAGCGTAGATTCGATATTGGAAATGTGTGCCGAGCTTGGAATCAAGCTTGCGCTCAGGGGAGACGACAACGATCGCCTTCAGGTTGACGCGCCTAAGGGCGCCCTGACCGCATCAATTCGGGAGACGCTCACCGCCCACAAAACAGAAATCGTTGCCGCTCTGCAGTCCAAATCTCGCACGTCTCAGCCTCAGATCCTTTCTCGAGCTCCGGACGAAACCCTCACTCGAACTCCGCCAGCACCACCTCGAATTCACCGGAGGCCACACCTTGATTCTCGAACAACCGTTAACCAACCTGCACCTGCAGCCAACCTGGCCGAACCGAGCCTCGAAGCTCGCCTGCGTACTGACGACGAAGCTCGCTGGCAGGCGGAAGCGGCAGCGGGAGCTCGCGCAGCCGAAGAAGCGCGCAAGCGTGTAGAGGTGGAAACGTTTATTCGAGCTGAGCAGGAAGCGAAGCGCAAGGTTGAAGAAGGAAGGCCAAGGCCCGGCGGAACAACGACGCGCCGAAGAAGCTCGTTTACGTCTCGAGCAGGAAACACTGAAGCAGCTGGCCGCTGCTGAACTGGCACGACGCCGTTCCGAATTAGAAGAAGCGCGCCACAGGACTGGGGTTGAAGCGCGGCTACTCGTAGAAGCTGAAGAGCTTGCAAGAGCTGAGCAGGAATCACTGCAGCAGGAAGTTGAACGCCAGCGGATCGAAGCTGAGGCGAGACGCCTCGCCGAAGAGAAGCAACTCGAGGACGCACGTCGTCGCGCTGTTGAAGAGCGGCAACAGGCAGCTGAACGTGCTCGGGTACTGGCCGCACAGGAAGAACAACGTTTGGCTGGCCTCGAATCGGTTAAGACGCAGGCAGAGGAAGTCGCCCGTCGCATGGCTGAGCAGGAACAGCGGATTACGGCGGAAATTTTTGCGCTTATTAACGCCGAAGAAGAACAGCGACTTCGCATTGAAGCTGAAATCAAGCGACGTAACGAGTTAGGAAGCACGCTTGGAAGAACAAGCAGCGAAAGCTGAAGCCGAAGCCCATCGGACAGCTGAAGGGATTCGTCTTAAGGCTGAAGAGCAAGCCCGTCGTCGCACTGGAAGCTGAAGCTCGTTTGCAGGAAGAGAAGCTCGCCTTCAAGCCGAGGAAGAGGCCCGGATCAAAGCGGAAGAAGAAGCGCAAAGATTGGCTGAAGAGTTTCGCCTTCGTGGCAGAAGCAGAGTCGCTGCGCCGGGCAGTAGTTGAAACCCGGATGAAGGAAGAAGAAGCCCGATTGCAGTCCGAACTGGAGGCTCGAGCGAGCCGAAGTCGAGAGGCACAACTAGTTAGCCGAACAAAGCCGCCTGTACGCAGAAGAAGTTACTCGTCGCCGCCGTGCGGAAGCGGAAACTCGTTTGATTGAAGCGGAAGCACGACTCCAGGCTGAGTATGAAGCCATTGCCAGGGCTGAAGAAGAAGCCCAGCGCCTTGCGGACGAAACTCGGCAAAAGGCTGAACAAGAAGCGATCCGCCTGGCTGAAGTTGAAGCGCAATTAAGAGAAGAGGAAGCCCGGCTTCCAGAGCGCACAGGAAGCCCGTGCCAAAGCCGAAGTTGAAGCGTTAGGGATAGCGAAAGAGAGCGAAAGGTTTGAGACTGAAGCTCGCCTGCGCGCGGCAGCCGAAGCGCGCCCTAAGGTAGACCAGGAACGTCTTATCCCCCAGGAGGCGGATTTGGCCGAGGCGTTTGCCGCGCCTTTCCGGAACGAAGCGAGTGGGCCTGATTATTCATCACCAGAGTTATCCTCGCTGGAAAGCGACTCGGATCAGCTACACGAAAACGCCGAGGCGGTTCTCCTGCCAGTCGAAGAAAGAGCGCATGATTGAAGAGAAATCGTATAACTCCACCAACAACGAAGAACCAGCCAGGGCGATCGAGGAGTGTTTTCAGAAGAAGGAATCGTGTCGGCAGAAGATGATGGCGGCATTCCTTCTGACGTCCTGCGCCAGACTTAAGAGTCCGGATGCCAATGTAAGAGAAGCAGCTTTGACGGAAGTGGTGCGAGTGGGCGGCGACGATGCATTTCTTTGCATCACCCGCGCCTTTGATGATCAGTCAGTAGAGGTTTGTAACGCCGCAGCTCGCGCCCTTTTGATCTGCACGCTGATCGAGCGGCGACGTTTACAAGAGCGCTTCGTGAAAGTACGCCCGAACGACGCCGCAAGATTGGACAAGCGCTCGCCGCTTCCGGAATTGCCAAAGATGCTATTGGTAACTTGAACGGAGAAAACCGCGAGAAGACGTACGACGCCTTCTCCCTTTTGTTTCTGATGGCCAAGGCGGGCGGAAGTTCAACCGCTTATGCAGGCGATCGAAGATTATCCCAACGTCGAAGTTCAGATCGCTGTGGTTAAGTTACTCGCTCTGAGTGGCCAACCGGATATCGTTCCCGCCTTCCGCCGCCTGGCAGTACGCGCGTCGTTGCCCTCGGAAGTTCGCGCAGCGGTTATGGAAGCGATTTACCAGATTAGCAGCCAGGCTCGTGACAGCGCGCCGTCCGCAGCTAAGAGCAGCGAGCGGAACTCAACACAAAATCAGAACTGGGAGCGATAGCGACCAGCCGATCACTCAACTTTCCAGAAGTTGGATCGCCTTCGTCGGTACTCATTTTCCATGAGTTGACTCTTCGGCTGGTCGCTACCACTGCACCCACGCGGGCTGCCCGCGCGGGGACCGGTTCGCTCCCAGTTCTGATTTTGTGTTATCCGTGTTTTACGTTAAAGCGAGACGGCAAAACCAGGAAGCGCTTCGGGTTTTCATAAAGTGCTGAGGTTTCGCGTTTCCGCTTCGAGAACTCAAGGTTCGCCTGTGCCATTGCAAGGTTCGCCTGTGCCATTGCAAAGGTTCGCCTGTACCATTGCAGGTTCGCCTGGCTGTATTGCAGGGTTCGCCTGTGCCATTGCAAGGTTCGCCTGTGCCATTGCAAGGTTCGCCTGTGCCATTGCAAGTTCGCCTGTGCCATTGCAAGGCTCCCCTTTGCCATTGCACGACTCCCCTTTACCATTGCAAGGTTCGCCTTTGCCATTGCAAGGTTCCGCTTCGCGTGTGCAGAAAGGCGCGGTAAGGGAATGACCAGCCGCTTTTGAATAACACGAAGTCGACTTGGAAAGTGCAACAGTGGAATCGGGTTTTCGCTCCAGAGGAGCGAAATGTTTATAGCCTTCTTCTCATCAGCACCGTGGCTTCAGTCCGGTGATGAATGGGCGGCGTGGAGACGGGAAACCGTCTAAACGGTAATTACATACTTGACTAACCACGGTAATGATTGCCGTTGTTAGGTGGCGCGTCAGCGAGCATCGGGAGCTTTACGCGAAAGGTCTTATGCCCCGTGAGGAGACGTACCTCCGGGATTGCAGTGATCTCGTATGCACCGCCCTCCGATTGTAATTCTACTCGGTAGCCGCACTTAACGGGCGCGGCTAGATCACTGCCTATTAGCCCTGCCCTGGCGAGTTCCTCCAGAGTTCCATACCTACCGATTACTTCGAGATACCGTGCCTCGGCGGCGCCTATGCTCTGCAAACGTTTCTCCGTACAAGCTGCGTTAGCATTGCCCGCCGCATAGAAGTAAGGAGGGAGGAAAGCCACTATGCTGAGAAGGATTCCGGCTACGGCCATGGCCTTGCTCAGGCCGCGCGCCGGATTACCTTTCACCCACGCAAGGCGATTAGACCCAGCACAATGCCGCTTATTGAACCAACTAACATCAGGGTGAAGGTAAACAGGCTTGCGGTGCCGATGATCAAAGAAGCAACGGCCAACTTTGTGCCGGATAGGTAGCTGATCGTATTAGCACCAGTGCTGCTAGCCATAGATATTCCACCTGCCCGTTAGAGAGAGCCACCTAACACCGGCCTTCAGCTGCGGCGCGCGATCAGCATTCAAGCGGCCTTTCGTTTCTTAGCGGCTTTCTTCTTCTCGTTACTTTGCCTGTCGTTTATCTATCTTACTTTCGGAACGGCAATCAGAGCCTTTTGCGAGTTTCTCAAAGCGTTGAAATGGTAAATATATACTTGGCTAGCCATTGGCCTGTCCACCCCAAGTTTCGGCAATAACATACTTCACCTACTGCCACTGAAAGTGGCCGACAGGAACGGTGGTACAGTTTCGTTTAGAGAAACTGGGTGGCGTGGAAGTCAGTACCACCACGCGGTAGCGGGGTGGGTTCTTGGTTGCCGATTGTCGAGTCGCTTTTTAGGGGCGGTTTCATAAAGAATGAAGAGACCCACCCGCTACCGCGTGGTGGTACTGACTTCATGCCACAGGTAGCCTCGATCAAACTGTACCTACCGCCGACATGAGAATGCGGGCCCACACGCGAATGTGGGCCGGAAGCGAACTGCGCCACGCAAATGTTATGGCCTGGCGATCCCGTTTTATTTGCTGAGCTCCGTTGGGCAATCGCCTGCCTGAGGCGGCAATCGTTTCGCTCCTAAAGGGCGAGGTCCTTTCAGGGGTGCTCGTTGCTATAAACATCTCGCCCCGCTGGGCGAAACCAATACGCCCTCTCACGGTCGCCCGCTGGGACGAAACCCAATACGCCCTCCTCACGGTCGCCCCTGGGGCGAAACGCCAGCCTTCGCCGGAAATGGGGCGTCAAGCCGCCCGCAGGCAAAAGCGCCGCAAAGTCGGCGCACTCAGAAAGAGGCCACTGATGTTGAATGCGCGCTAACTTACCTCGGACGGCTGAATTCCAGCCCGCTGATCTGCTGATATTGTGGCGAATCGGCTCCGTAAAGCGATTTGACGTACTTTTGACCAGTCCGGCGAGGTCAACGAGACCCGTACCGTCGGCATACAACACCTCGTCACGGGCAATGCGTTTATTGCTCAAGGGCGTGGTCGAGTTTATTACGGCGTTATTCGCGCTCTTGAGTGTGATCGAGTAGGTCTGGAGCGCTCCTATTTGCAATTCCGTCTCGTTTGGGGCGTAAGTTTCGCTAGTTGTCCAGCAATTCGATTAGGTTATCCAGATGCTCGGTAAGCTGGGTGTAGCTTCGCTGCGAAACCGAGTTTCCCTGGCTCTCGTCGTCGGGCGTGTTGGGGTTGTCCTGCGGAAGTGCTTTTGCCCTGACGCCGTCAAGCTTTCGCTTCAGAGTTTTTGCATCGTCAATAGCATTCTGCGGCGCTCCGGAAGCGGCAAAGCTGTTTACCACGCGCGTCGTGAGTCGTCGTAGGTCCGCGAACGCGTTCTCACGCTCGTTCACGGCAACTGTCAAGCCCGCACGAAGGTACTCACGCCGTCAATACCGGCTAGCGACGCAGTTATTTTGGACTGCAAATTTAGTATCGTGATCTTTGTGTTGCTGGGCGCATAATCCGCGCCGTAACTCGTAACAAACGAGACGAGTTGCGTGAAGCGCTCGACATTGCGAGCATGTCCTGTTTCTGCCATGAGAGGATCCTCCAGAGTAGTAAGGTTGAGAGTTAGTCGAACGAGTTTAATGATGCCGCGTGATTGGCGTAACTGTCAATTCTGACTGTTATCGCTCCCGGTACTGGGCAGTGGTACAGTTTGATCGAGGGTACCTTGTGGCATGAAGTCAGTACCACCACGCGGTAGCGGTGGGTCTCTGTCATAACGATAGTCAATCATCAAGTCCGGCAGGTCATCCCCCTGGCCGTTCATTACATAATCGATGGCTCGAGCAACGCTTTGTTCGTTCCATAGTTCTCTTTGCTACCTTTATCCGCCCACGGACTATGCGAATAAAGCCAAAGGCCATCTTCTCTCAGTTGCCTTGTCGCATTCGCTTTAAATGCATTGAGCACGAGGCCTGCTCTACGATTGGCCCACGACTGTGTGAACATGATTTGTCCGCACATTGATCGCATGCAGTAACCACTTTCTAATGTTGCATGTCTCACGAATTGCTCCTTCAATCGATTTGCGATGCCTCGCTTTCAGGATAAGCGGCTCGGATCTTAGCCGTTGTTCATTGTAGTTCTGCCATTTCTCACTGGCCTGAATATATGGCGCACGATAGCGGTTGTTGAAACGATCAATCGAGCCTCGCTTGTCTCCGTGCAACCAGGTGCCGTAGGCTCGGAAGGATATGAAGTAAGCGAGAGGAGTGTCAGTATCGTTCCACATGACGCGCCGGATTGCGCGTATGCTGGCAGCGGGATCAACTTAGTGTCAATCAAGCAGCTCCGACGGGCACTACAACACGATACTTACTTTCTTGCATGGACGAAGCAGTGACTGGCGCGGATTACCCACCCGCTACCGCGTGGTGGTACTGACCTCATGACACATAGATCCGACGGACTGGGCAACAAGGCGGTTAAGATCCTATTTGCTCTGAAAGAGTTAAGCACCGGATGGAACTCTTTCAGAGTTAGGAGTTCAGTGCTGGCTGATTGACCCAGGGTAGGAAACCTGGGCTAAAGTTAGTCAACACCTTCGGTGTTAAGTCTCGTTTACGCTTAGGTCGAGGATCGAGTGTCACGGACCTGAGCCCTCCATCACTGTCGGGGCTACTGCAACGGCAGCTCAGCTTTCACTGCTTTTCACAATTTGCGACTTAACATTTACTATTGACCCTCACATGTCTTTCAAGCTGCAATCAACTTACCAGCCCAAGGGCGATCAACCGCAGGCCATCGAAGCTCTGGTGCGCGGGCTCAGCGAAGGCCTCAAAGACCAGGTTCTGCTGGGAATAACCGGCAGCGGCAAGACGTTCACCATCGCGAGTGTTATTCAACGGACCCAGCGTCCCACGCTAGTTTTGGCGCACAATAAAACATTGGCGGCTCAGCTCTATCAGGAATTCAAGTCGCTCTTTCCGGATAATGCCGTCGAATACTTCGTCTCCTATTACGACTACTATCAGCCCGAAGCTTACATGCCGGCCGGTGACGTTTACATTGAGAAGGAAGCGATCGTTAACCAGGAGATCGATCGTTTGCGAATGTCGGCGACCCGTGCGTTGTTTGAGCGGCGCGATGTGATTGTTGTCGCCAGTGTCTCGTGTATCTATGGCCTAGGCGATCCGGACGCCTACTACGGCATGCTGCTTTTTCTGGAGCCAGGTACGCGGATTACGCGCGAAGCATTGCTGCAGCGATTGGTGGAGTTGCAGTATGAACGTAACGACGTGAACTTTCAGCGCGGGAGTTTTCGCGTGCGCGGCGACGTAGTGGAAATCTACCCGAGTTATCAGGACCAGGCTTTTCGCATAGAGCTTTGGGGAGAGGAAGTGGATTCGATTTCCACTATTGACCCGCTGCTCGGTGAAGTAATTACGAAACACACCTAGCGCGTTCCGATCTACCCCAAAAGTCACTACGTAATGTCGAAACCGACTATCAAACGCGCGCTTAAATCCATCAAGGAAGAGCTTGAATGGTGGGAACCCAAGCTCATCGCTGAAGGCAAACTACTTGAAGCGCAGCGCCTGCATCAGCGCACTATGTTTGATCTGGAACTGATTAAGGAGATGGGCTTCTGTCGCGGCATCGAAAACTATTCCCGCCATCTCACCGGCAAGAAACAAGGCGAGCCGCCGCCTACGCTGCTGGACTATCTGCCACGCGACACCATGATGGTGATTGACGAGTCGCACCAAAGCGTTCCGCAGATTCGCGGCATGTTTGAAGGAGATCAGTCTCGCAAACGCACCCTGGTTGAGTATGGCTTCCGCTTGCCTTCAGCACTCGATAATCGCCCGCTGAATTTTAGTGAATTTGAAGCCCGCATCGGACAAACAATGTACGTCTCGGCAACGCCCGGCCCTTACGAGCTGACGAAGTCGGGCGGTGAAGTGATTGAGCAGATCATCAGGCCGACGGGCTTGTTGGATCCGGAAGTTGAAGTACAACCGGTCAAAGGTCAGATAGATCACCTGCTCGAGGAATGCCGGCAACGAGCTGAGCGTCACGAACGTGTGCTGGTGACAACGTTGACCAAGAGGATGGCGGAAGACCTGACTGAGTATTTCACGGAAGTTGGTGTGCGCGTTCGTTACCTGCATTCGGATATTGAAACGCTCGGAGCGCATAAAGATTCTGCGTGATTTGAGACGCGGCGAGTTTGACGTTCTGGTTGGCATCAATCTCTTGCGCGAGGGTCTTGACCTTCCTGAAGTTTCACTGGTCGCGATCCTCGACGCGGACAAGGAGGGGTTTCTGCGTTCCGAACAATCGCTTATCCAAACGATCGGCCGTACTGCGCGCAACTCGAAAGGCAAAGCGATTCTCTACGCCGACCGCATCACTGAGTCGATGAAGCGGGCCATGGACGAGACTCGCCGCCGCCGTTCAATTCAGGAGGCGTACAACGAGGAGCAGGGAATTACGCCAATGACGATCGTGAAGCCTATCGAGTCAACTCTGATAACGGCTTCGGAAGCCGACTACTTCCGGATGCCCAGCGATTTGGATGACATCGAGGATTACTCCGCGGCAAATATTGAAGCGACGATAGCCAGACTGGAGACGGAAATGCGCGGGGCGGCGAAACGCTTTGAGTTTGAGCGAGCGGCTGAGCTGCGCGATCGGATTAAAGTTTTGCGCGAACGCGAACTGACCTTGGCTTGAGTCGAGTGATTGCTGGGATAGGGTGGTAACCTAGTTTCAGCTCTCTCTGTGCAACCTCAGTGTCCTCTGTGTCTCTGTGGTGAATGAATGTTAAGCAAACACTCACCACGGAGGCACAGAGAACTACAAACCGGGACACTACCCTGGCAGGAAGTTCGTCGAACGACCAAAGTGATAGGCAATGCTTATTAAGTCTGATCCCGACGAGATCCAGTCCTTCCTTTCCGACGCGAGTCATATGCGCGACGGACAGGCAGAGCGCGTGGTCTTTCCTGAGAACGCTGAGGAGGTAGCGGCAATCTTGCGAGAGGCTTCGGAGAGGAAGACTCCTGTCACAGTCTCCGGCGCCGGTACTGGCACGGTTGGCGGACGCATACCCTTCGCCGGAATCGTGCTCGCGACCGACAAACTCGGTCAAATAAGAAGTGTAGTTCACAAAGAAGCCGGCGGCCGCGCTTGTGCCGAGGCGGGCGTGCGGCTTGCTGATCTGCAGCGCTTCGTCGATTCAGAAAATCTTTTCTATCCGCCCGACCCGACCGAGCGTAGTTGTTTTCTCGGTGGCAACGTGGCGACGAATGCGTCTGGCGCGCGCACCTTTAAGTATGGGCCGACCAGGAAGTATGTACAGAGGTTGAAAATTGCGCTGGCCAACGGTGAGCTAATTGATTTGCGTCGCGGAGGACTTCGGGCGGATCAATGGGACGAATAAGGATTCCGCTGCCTTCGGGCCAGGTGCTTGAAGCGCAGTTGCCGGCCTACCACATGCCGCACACGCGAAAGCACGCTTCGGGTTACTACGTCGCGCCGGAGATGGACGTGCTTCGATCTGTTCATCGGCAGCGAAGGGACACTCGGAGTCATAGTCGAAGTCGAAGTCGCACTGCTGCCAAAACCTGAAGGGCTTCTGAGTGGGATCGTTTTCTTTCAGACTGACGCGGATGTTTTATCTTTTGTTAGCAAGGCGCGAAGCCTCTCACTCCAGAACCGTCAGTTACATGACAAAGCCGCGAAGCGTTTAGGACCACTCGTGGAGAAAGCGCTGGAAGTTACGAGTCGCCATACCAGGTCGTCAGCCAAGACTCGTGATCAGGCAGTTAGTCTGCTTGACGCGCGAGCGTTGGAATATTTCGATAGTGAGTCGCTGGGATTTCTACGGCAGAAGTACGAGACAATTCCGGTTGAGGCAGTGGGTGCGATCTTTTTCGAGCAGGAGACAACGCCGGCGACCGAAGATCGTCTGATGACTGAGTGGCTGGCGATACTTGAGCAGCATCAGGCCCTGGTCGAGAGTTCCTGGTTCGCGACCGGCGAAAGGATCAGGCTAAGTTGCGCGAATTTCGCCACGCCTTGCCGGTGCTGATGAATGAGTGGTTCGCGCGTCACAAGCAACGAAAGTCTCTACCGATATGTCCGTGCCCGATGCGGCGTTTCCGGAAATGCTGCGCTTCTATCAGGAGACGTTGCGAACGAGCCAGCTGCGGTACACGATCTTTGGCCACATCGGCGACAACCACGTTCACGTTAACATCCTGCCGCGCGACGACCACGAAGCAACGAAGGCGAGAGAGATTTATTTGCAGTTCTTGAAACGCGCTGCAGCCCTCGGCGGAACTCTCTCGGCAGAGCATGGCATCGGGAAACTAAAACGCGATTACCTGCCTTTGTTTTATAGCGACGCGAACCTGCGCGAGATGGCTGCGCTAAAGCGCGCGTTTGATCCGGCCGGCATTTTGGGTCGTGGCAATATCTTTTCCGAGGAATACTTGTAACAGCGGTTGTCAGTGGTCCGTTGTCCGTAGTAGCGTGCATCTGACCACTGACCACTGACCACTGAACCACAATATGCTTCGTTTCACCACAGCTGGAGAATCACATGGTCGCGCGTTGGTCGCGATTGTTGAAGGCTTGCCTGCCGGCCTCCCGGTTGACGTTGCGCAGATCAATTACGAGCTGCACCGACGGCAGTGGGGATACGGTCGCGGCGGCCGCATGAAGATCGAGCAGGACCAGGCAGAAATTCTGAGTGGCGTGCGTCACGGGTTAACGCTCGGTTCGCCAATAGCGCTAATGATCGAGAACAAAGACTGGGCGAATTGGACTGAAGTAATGGCGGCTGAGCCTCGCGATATCGCGCCGGAAAAATCTCGCCGATTAAAGCGGCCACGCCCCGGACACGCCGATCTTGCCGGTGGACAGAAATACGACTCGCGCGATCTGCGAAACATTCTCGAGCGAGCGTCGGCACGCGAAACCGCGTCGCGAGTGGCGTGTGGAGCGTTAGCGAAACAACTGCTCACGTCCTTCGGCGCTGAAATTCGCAGTCATGTCATTCAGCTCGGCGGCATTCCCGAGAAACCGCTACAGCTATCATGGGACCAGGTAGCCGCGATTCCGGACGATGCGCCTTTGCATTGTGCCGACGCGCACTTGCAACAGCAGATGATCGAATTGATTGATGCGAAACGCGAAGCGGGCGACACGCTGGGCGGCATATTCGAAGTCGTCGCGCGTGGTGTTATTCCCGGACTCGGTTCGCACACGGCCTGGGATTTGAAACTCGACGGACGACTGGCGCAATCAATGATGTCGATTCCCGCGGTGAAAGCGGTTTCGATTGGCGCGGGCAGCGAAGCAAGCGCGTTGCCGGGTTCGGAAGTTCATGACGAGATTGCTTACAACAACGAGACTAAGGAATTTATTCGCGAAACAAATCGCGCCGGTGGTCTCGAGGGTGGCGTCACAAACGGTGAAGAGATTCGCATTCGCGGACATCTAAAGCCTCTCTCGACGCTGCGGCGTCCCTTGCGCTCAGTGGACATCGATACAAAGCAGGAAGAGTCAGCGGCCTTTGAGCGTTCGGACATTACTGCGGTGCCGGCTGCGGGAGTGATTGGCGAGGCGATGATGGCACTGGTGTTGGCTGGAGCGATGCGCGAGAAGTTTGGTGGAGATAGTTTGGGGAAATGAAGCGCAACTTCGAAGGGTATCGGGAACAACTTAGAGGGTATTGATGGCACTATTCTCAGTGCCACCTCGGTGTGCTCCGTGTCTTTGTGGTGGATTTTACTCGACAAACCACACCACAGAGGCACAGAGAACACAGAAGACGCACAGAGACTTTTGTTGACTGTTGACTCGGGCTGACATTTGGGGAGCTTCGGAATAGAATCAAATATTTAAGGACAGCTCGAGAAAATGAGTTCTTTTGGAGCTGGACAACAAATAATGGCATTGATGGAAATAGTGACGTGGCCGAATCCGATACTCGACGCACCGGCTGATCCGGTCACGGATTTTGGCGATGGCCTCAAGAAACTCGTTAGCGATATGTTTGAGACTATGTACTCGGCGCCTGGTGTGGGTCTGGCTGCGGTGCAGAGTTGGGGTTGCCAAGCGGCTGTTTGTGATGGACTGCTCTGCCGGCAAGGATCCAGATCAGCGCGTCGTGATGATCAATCCGGAAGTGATTCACGTTGAGGGCGAGCAGAACGGTGAAGAAGGTTGTCTTTCGTTTCCCGGAATTTTTACGCCGGTTGAGCGTAGCCTGCGAGCTGTCGTTCGTGCTCATGACATCAATGGTAAGGAAATCGAAATTGATGAAACGGAACTGACTGCCCGTTGCATGTTGCACGAGACAGATCATTGCGATGGCATCGTGTTTCTCGACAAGATGAGCGCGCTCAAACGAGAACTGGTCAAACGCAAGATCAAAAAGTTGCAGAAGGCGGGAAAGTGGATCGCGAAGTAGTGGGCAGTGGGCAGTGGGCAGTAGGCAGACAGCAATCACCATACTGGTAGAGCCGTTGAATGATAGGGTTTCTAAAAAACAATTTGGAGTGGACTAATGCCAACAGAATTTCGTAACGAACCGTTGACTGATTTCAGCAAAGAAGAGAATGCGCAGGCGATGCGCGCCGCGCTGGCGAAAGTTAAGAGCGAGTTGAGCCGCGAATACCCTTTGGTGATTGGCGGCGAACGCATCACCACCGACGCTAAACTCGACAGTATCAATCCTGCCAGTCGCACCGAGGTAGTGGGCCGCTTTCAAAAGGCGACGAAGGAGTTGGCCAACAAAGCCGTCGAGTCGGCAGCCGCCGCTTTTCAAACCTGGAAGAAGACTGCTCCGGCGGAACGCGCTGACCTGCTGTTTCGCGTCGCCGCAGTTTTGCGCGAACGGAAGCACGAGCTGTCGGCCTGGATGATTCATGAGGTCGCAAAAACCTGGGCGGAGGCTGACGGCGATACCGCTGAGGCGATTGATTTTCTGGAGTTCTACGGCCGTGAGATGTTGCGCTACGCCGGCGATCAGCCGTTAGTCAATGTTACCGGCGAGGAGAACCATCTTAACTATATTCCGCTCGGCGTGGTGGCAGTTATTCCGCCCTGGAATTTTCCACTCGCAATTATGGCGGGCATGACCAGCGCTGCTTTTGTCACCGGCAACACTGTGGTCCTCAAGCCGTCATCCGATGCTCCGACGATCGCCTACAAGTTTTCGAGATTCTTGAAGAGGCGAGTTTGCCGGCCGGCGTAGTCAATTTCATGACCGGATCGGGAGCGGAAGTGGGCGACGTTATAGTTGACCATCCGAAAACGCGTTTCATTGCTTTCACTGGTTCGAAGGAAGTTGGGTTGCGAATCAACGAGCGTGCGGCGAGGGTCCATGAGGGACAAATCTGGATCAAGCGCGTGGTTGCCGAGATGGGCGGCAAGGACGCGATCATTGTTGCGGCTGACGCGAACCTCGACGACGCGGCGACTGGAGTTGTGCAGGCAGCATTCGGTTTCCAGGGTCAGAAGTGTTCCGCCTGTTCGCGTGCGATTATCGATGCGCGAGTCTACGACGAGATGTTGAAAAAGATTGCGCAGCAAACTCAGAAAAATCACGATGGGTAATCCAAGTGATGGCGCGACCAACATGAGTGCTGTCATTAACGAAAAGGCTTTCAAGACGATCAACGCCTACATCGAAAAGGGCAAGAGCGAAGGCGGGCGAGTCCTGGCGGGCGGTGGTTCCGATGGCGAGCAAGGATTCTTTATCGAACCGACGGTCATCGCTGACGTGAAGCCCGGCGCTACGATCGAACAGGAAGAAATATTCGGGCCCGTCCTCGCCGTCATCAAGGCCGAGAATTACGACGATGCGTTAGAAATTGCGAATGACACGCAATTCGGTTTGACTGGCGCGGTCTACAGTACTGACGAAGCAAAGCTGGCGCGCGCACGCCAGGAGTTTCACGTTGGCAATCTCTACCTCAATCGCAAATGCACCGGAGCGCTCGTGGGTGTTCATCCTTTCGGTGGCTTCAATATGTCGGGCACTGATTCGAAAGCCGGTGGGCGTGACTACCTTTGCTGTTTATGCAGGCGAAGGTTTCCGCCGAGAAGATTGGGGCGACTGCGAGCGCGCCGGCTGAGAAAAGGGCAGCGAGCTGAAAAACCATTGAGCGGGGGCAAGCCCGCTTCCTAACCTGCTAATCACTAATCTTTGCTAGATTAGGGCTAAGCGACAAGCTTGAGCAATTCGCAGGTTAGGAAGGTGGGCTTGCCCCGCTCTTCATGTCTAGGGCAGAAAAATGCGCATTGTCTTTATGGGCACGCCGGAATCCGCAGTGCCGTCGCTCGAGCGACTGCTCACGGACGGACACGAAGTCGTCGCCGTTTGGACTCAACCGGATAAGCCCGCCGGCCGCGGCGATAAAATGCATCTCGCCCGCAATCAAACAATTTGCACTCGAACATGGCCTGCGGGTGGAGCAGCCAAAGAAAATCAAAACTCAGGAAGCGAAAGAATTGTTTGGGTCGTACGACGCGGAAGTTGCTGTGGTCGTCGCGTATGGTCGCATCCTTCCGGCGGAGTTTCTCCGCGCGCCACGCCGAGGTTGCATAAACGTGCATTTCTCACTGTTGCCGCTCTATCGCGGGGCGGCGCCGGCCAATTGGGCAATCGTAAACGGGGAAGCGAAGACGGGTGTAACCACGATGTTCATCGAAGAAGAATTGGATTCCGGTCCGATTCTCTTGCAACGCGAAACGATTATTGGCCAAACAGAAACTGCGCCGGAGCTGATGCAACGCCTGGCGGTTATCGGCGCTGACCTGTTGAGCGAAACGTTCACTCAGCTTGATGGCATAACGCCACGTCCTCAACACGATCAAGCCGCCACTTTCGCGCCGCTACTAACGAAGCAACATGGGCTGGTCAACTGGCTGAACAACGCCACGACGATCGAACGCTGCGTGCGAGGCTTTCAGCCCTGGCCAAGCGCGTACACCCATTACAAATCCCACCGCTTGATCCTGTGGAAGGCAGATGTTACTGAACCCACATCAACAACCGGGCGGGCCGGAGAAGTGCTCGTTGCGCATGGCGATGATCTCGTTGTGAAGTGTGGCGATGAGACAGCGCTGCGGTTGATTGAAGTGCAACCTGAAGCCAAGCGTCGCATGAGCATACGAGATTTTCTAAACGGAACACATCTGAAGGTTGGCGACCGATTTGGTGAAGTCTAATTCTGTTTCGCCGGCGCGGTTAACCGCATTTGAAATCTTGCGGCGGGTGGGAGAAGGCGCTTACGCTTCGGTTCTCTTAGCTTCGCGAGAAGACGAATTATCGCCGCTGGATCGTGGCCTGTGTCATGAACTGGTCATGGGCGTGCTGCGCCGGCAACTATGGCTGGACCGGCTAATCGAACACTACGCAAACCGCAAGGTTGCAGGGCTGGATGAGTCGGTTCGAATCATTCTCAGAATCGGTCTTTATCAGCTACGCTTTCTTTCGCGTGTTCCCGCCTCTGCCGCTGTCAACGAATCGGTGAACCTGATCCACTTCGCGCGCCTGCGTTCGGCTGGGAGTTTAGTCAACGCGGTTTTGCGACGTGCGACGCGCGAGCCGGAAGTAGATCCCACCAGTAGTATTCACGATCCGCTCGAGCGCTTGTCTGTCGCCACTTCACACCCACTGTGGTTGATTGAACGTTGGACCGAAGCATTCGGTAGTGCGGAAGCTGAAGCGCTGGCGCGCGCCAATAATGAGCCGGCGCCGGTTGCGTTCCGGGTTGTGAATAGTCGCGCGCAGGAAGCTGATGTGTGCGAGGCTTTGCGAGCCGCAGGCGCTCAGCTTATCCCTTCAAAAGTCTCGCCCGGTGCATGGCGCATAAGCGGGGCCGGGAGTTTATTAGCACAGTTCATCACGGCGGGAAAAGTATATGTTCAGGATGAAGCGTCGCAGTTAGTTGCGCTGCAACTGGATGTACACCCGGGTCAGCGCGTGTTGGATCTGTGCGCTGCGCCGGGAAGTAAGACTACACACATTGCCGACTTAAGTCTGGATTCGGCAGGAATAGTCGCCACGGATTTGCATGAGCACCGCTTGCGGACCCTCGTTTCTTCAGCTGAAATGCAGGGATTGAAGAGCATTCACTGCGTTGCGCTCGATGGTTTACAGCTTTTACCGTTTGCGGAGGGCACTTTTGACCGCGTTTTGGTGGACGCTCCGTGTTCCGGAACGGGCACTCTAAGGCGCAACCCGAAATCCGTTGGCGCATCTCACCCGCAGATATAGAGGACTTGGCCGAGCGCCAGAAGCAACTTCTTTTCAATGCCGCGCGAGTAGTCAGACCGGGAGGTCGCTTGATTTATTCGACTTGTTCGGTTGAGCCTGATGAAAACGAAGACGTAGTCCAAACGTTCCTTGAAAATAACGAGACCTTCCGGCTGATTGAGTTAACGGTGAATGACGCTCTGCAAACCTCGTTGGGCAAAGCTCGAACCTGGCCACAGCGCGAAGGCACTGATGGGTTTTTCATTTCCGCATTTGTGCGAAAAGGCCCGTTACCATCTGGCTAACTACGGAATTCGTTAGTTTGCGGGAGGCTGTACCGGATGGTAGACTTCGCAGCTTGGTTTTAGGCCCGATCGGTAGTTCGGTGTTAAAGAGGTTAGCTACGTGAACAAGGCCACCGGCGCACTCTCAGTAGTAAGAAGGCTCATCATAGTGATCGCGATAGCGATCGTTTTTGTGCTTGGCCTCGCCACCACCGTCTTTCTGTCTCTCCGCAGTCCGGAAGTAAAGTCCCTGAAGTGGTGGGAAAAGAGCGCTCTGAAGCTGAACGAGTCCTGGGCGAAGCCGGCTTGAACTTTCGCGTTCGGGCCACACGGCCCAGCAGCCAGGTAAAGGCTGACACGGTTCTCTTTCAACTGCCGAGGGGCGGGGAGGTAGTGAAAGTCGGCCAGACCGTAGCCATGGACGTCAGTCGACCGGCGAAAGAAGGCGAGGCTTCCGACATCGCCGCTCCGGAAAAGTCACCTGAAGAGAAACCTACGAACACCAACGAGACGACTTCGGCGAACGAGAACAAACCCAAGCGTCCCAGGAATACTAACAAGAACGCGAACGACAACGAAAACGCTAACAGCAACGCGCTAAATCGAAACGGAAACGCTAATCGCGCCGCGGCTACAAACAGAAACTCGAATAGCGGCAATACGAATCGGGCCATTAACACAAATAATACAAATTCAAATCGCCCGGCGATTAATGCGAACTCAAATCGAGCCATTAATCAGAATGAAAATGCCCGGCCACCAGCCCGGCCCTCGCCTGCGATCAGGCCCAATTAAGAGTCCTTTGGAATAAGATCACTGAATGATAAACGGCAGGACAATTGATATCGCGCCCTCGATCTTGTCGGCCGACTTTTCACGTTTGGGCGAAGAGATTGCGGCGGTCGAGCGCGGTGGTGCCTCCATCCTGCATGTCGATGTGATGGACGGACACTTCGTTCCGAATTTGACGATTGGCTTACCCGTCGTTAAGTCGCTTGCTCGGGCGACAGAACTTCCGATGGATGCGCACTTGATGATTTCCGAGCCGGGAAGATATGCGCAACAGTTTGTCGAGGCGGGGGCAAGCATGGTTTCGGTGCACATCGAGGCTGACGCACATCTGCATCGAACGCTGACGTTAATTAGGGCCGCCGGCGCGCAGGCTGGAGTTGTGCTCAATCCGGCGACGCCGATTGAGGCTCTTTCAGAAGCGTTGCCATTCGCTGATTATGTGCTGGTGATGTCAGTGAATCCCGGATTTGGTGGACAGAAGTTTATTGAGACTGCGACCGATAAGGTGAGGCGACTCCGGCGCATGATCGAGGAACGCCAACTCGCGGTTCGTATAGAAATAGATGGCGGTATCGATCTGGAAAACATCGCCTCTGTTGTAGCGGCGGGCGCGGAAATCATCGTGGCCGGCTCGGCGATCTTCGGCGCGCCAGATCCGGAAGCCGCCGTACGTGGACTGCGCGAGGCAACGGTGCAATGCGTGTAATGAATGCTGATTGGCGATTGGCGATTGGTGATTGCAGATTGCCCAGCTTCGATTGCGTAGGGAGAGGTTTTTGAGGTTTTTCCGTCATCGAGCGAATCAGCAATCAGCAATCAGCGATCGCCAATCGAAAGATGTTTTTGGAGGTTTTAGGTATATGCATTCTCGCTTATCTGCTCAATCGGTAATTTGCGCGACGCTGGTTCTGGCCTTAGCGGCAACGGTGCTGGCTCAGGGAGGTGCGCAAAGCGAGCTTGCGCCGCTGCAACGCATGGACGTGATGCGTTCAAAGCTCGATGGGATGCGGCGTTCTCTTACCAGCGCAATCTCATCCATCCCGGCGCAAAGCGCGAGCGAGAAGAAGGACCCCGATGATCCGCGCGAGCGGCTACGCGGTTTGGACAAGGAAGTCGGGTCAGTCAGCTCCGAGCTTAATGACTTGCGCGCCAAGCAGGAGCGTTCGGAACATTACGACCCAACGGTCCTGGATCGACTGGAAGCGTCGGTTGCCGACCTTAACACTCGGGTGCAGGCGGGATTGCAGGCTACGGCCGGCGCCAGAACTAGTGTCGCTGCCACGTCCACCGCGCCGGCTAAGAAAAAAAGAAGGGCCGTTTATTCGGACTCCTTGGCGGTGGCGGCGATGACAAGATTGAGGAGTTGACGAGCACAGTGGCGCCCGGCGAGGGATCGAGTGTTGTTTGAGGAAGCAGCGACACAAGTACGAAAGGGAAATCATGAAACTGGCCGCCTCCTCTTTTCGACCATCATAAACACGTATCCGGATTCACCTTTTCTCCCGCTTGCAAAGCTGGCGATTGCCGACTCTTTCTATCTTGAAGGAACGACCGCCTCTTTGGTTCAGGCCGCTCAGGCTTACCTGGACTGGCTTACTTTTTCCCGACAGACCCGCTCGCAGATGACGCGATGCTGAAAGTCGCGGAATCTGAGATGAGACAGATGGGGCTTGCAAACCGTGACATCACGCACGCGCGCAAAGCCGAGCAACGTCTCAAAGCCCTGCTGCAGCAATATCCGCAGACTAGCCTGCGGCCCATCGTTGAAGACCGCCTCCGTGAGACGCAGGAAAACCTGGCAATGCACGGTTATCAGATTGGTGTCTTCTATCAGGACCGTTACGTTGGCAAGAAGGGCGGTCTAAAAGGAGCGCAGTCACGTTACAAGGAAGTGATCGAAAAGTATCCCAACTTCTCGCTGCGGGATGCAGTTCTGTTCAGGCTAGCCTACACCTATCAGCAGGAAGAGGAGCCGGATGAAGCAGCCAAGTATTATCAGGATCTCCTGCGCAGTTTCCCTAATAGTGAGTACGCCGAAAAGGCGAAAGGGCAGTTGAGCATCATAGGCGTGCCGATTCCTGAGCCTGATCCGGCGCGCAGGAACCTGGCGCCACCCGAACGACCGGGCTTTATGGGAAATTTGATGAAGGAAGTTTTGGGGAAAGCGGATGTCTCTTTCAACGCTGACGGAATACTCATCAGCAAGGACAAGAAAGATGGGAGAGAAGACTTGATCGATGAGGCCCTGAAATATAACGGGACGCTACCGGTAAACGTCACACCGACAGCACCCGTGCAGCGCAAGACGCGTCAAGCAACACCTAATCCAACCCTGCGGCCGCCGACACAAGATGCAATCCAACCACCTCCGACTATGCCAGCAGCACCGGCGCCGATAAAGCCGTAGCGAACAATCGCCAATTTCACCGTCGCCTTGTTTGGGGCCCGTCATCGTTTTTATGACGGGCCTCTTTTTCTGTTGCGAGTTTCATCTTTTGTCTTGATCAGCGTCCCGGCTTGGCGGATGATGAACAGAGGAATCCAAAACCATGTCAACTTCCAGCGTCTTACCGGCAGATGTGCAGGCTGAACTGATGCGCCGTCACAAATCAACGGCGACAACCGTGTTGTCGCTTTTAGTTGCGGTTATTCTCTTGAGCGTTCTGGCTTTTGTGAGTCAAAAGTTTTTGGCGTCGCGCAATAGTTCTTTGCTGGACATGACATTTCGGATCATCGTTCCGATTCTTGGACTCGGCGCGATCGCCCTGCGACGCACGCGACTCGCCAAGATGCGCTTGCAGGATATTGCGGCAATCCGCGGGGCATCCGGGCTCTTAGCCACTCTGCAAAAGACGGCGCTGCTCATGGCCATTATTGGAATTGCTGTCGCCTTAATGTGGTTTTTATTTCCACGCTCATGACCGGGCAAGTTTGGTACACGTACACCGCCGCCGTGGTCGCGGCAGCCATTCTCTTGTTTTATGGTTACCCGCTGCGTCCCACCTGGGAACAGGCAGTTCAGCGATACTCACCGACGGAAAACAGCACAAATCTGGTGGAAAGCGAAAGCTAGTCCTTCATGTGGCTGCCCAGCGTGAATCAACCTCTCTCTAAGCCTTCCTTCATTTGCCAAGATCAATTGGAGTCTGGAAATTCTAGGCAAACGCCCGGATGGATTCCACGAGGTAAAGCACCCGTCTTACAAACAATTTCCCTTCACGATGATCTTCACTTCGAGGTCAGCGAAGATCGCGCGAGTCTTACTCTTCCAGCGACAACCCGGATATTCCAAGCTGATGAGCGATAATCCTTATCGTCCGCGCAGCTCACGCTTTGCAGGAGCGCGGTAAAGTAGAACAAGGGCATCCGCATACGCCTCGAAAAGAGAATCCCCATCAAGGCCGGATTGGGAGGAGCGTCATCAAACGCTGCCGTTTGCCTTGTTGGCGCTCGACCATCTGGTGGCGGAGTCAAACCAGCGTGTTGGTGAACTGTGGAGATTGCCGCGAGACTCGGAGCGCCGATGTTCCGTTTTTCCTGTTGGGCGGCTGGCGTCCACGCCAGCGGGAACCGGTACGACACTTTCATCCCTCTGCCGAGTGCGCCAGAACCGTGTTCGCCGATATCTACTCGTTATCACCCCAAACGCTGGCATTTCTACCGTTGCAGCCTACGCGGCCGTTAATTCCCGTGCCTTGACAACGAGGGATGCGGACTCTATTCTTTCTGTTTCGCGTAGCGAGGCCGATTCGCGATATTCGCAACCGTGGCCTCGGCACGACTCGCTGAAGAACGATTTTGAGTCGGTGATCTTTGATATCGAGCCTGAGATTAGACGAGCGAAGGAAACCTTACTTCAGGCTGGTGCTCTTGGCGCCTTATTGGCTGGAAGTGGTTCGAGCGTATTTGGTATCTTTGCCGACCGGGAAGATCAGCAGCGCGCCGCAAATGAAATGAAATTGGAAGCAGGCTGGCGCATCTTTCCCTGTGTTACAGTGTCGCGGAATGAATACGTCCGCCGCGTTAGGTTCGTGGAATATTCCGTTCTTACGCTCTTTCAACTCTGAATCTGATATTGGGGCGTAGCCAAGTGGTAAGGCACCGGTCTTTGGAACCGGCATTCGTAGGTTCGAATCCTCCCGCCCCAGCCATCTTCAGCAGTGACAAGTGATCGAGTTGCAAAAGTGATGAGCAAGATGCTCAGAGACCTTGTCACTCATCACTCGTAACTTCACTCTTCTTATGGGTACAACTGGCGGCATTAAGGTTTTTCGGGTAACGCAAATCCGAAACTGGCGGAAGAGATTGCGCGCCATCTGGGTTGCGACATGGGCCGCGCCTTAGCGGAACGATTCTCGGACGGAGAATTCAATTTTCAGATCGACGAGAACGTGCGCGGCGGCGATGTGTTTATCGTTCAGCCCACTTGTCCGCCAACCGACGAGCATCTGATGGAGTTGTTGATAATGCTCGACGCGTTTCGTCGATCGTCAGCCGAGCGCATCACCGCAGTTATTCCCTATTACGGTTACGGGCGTTCGGATAAGAAAGATCGGCCACGCGTGCCAATCTCGGCGAGGCTGGTGGCGAACCTGATTTCAGTAGCCGGCGCCGATCGCCTGTTGACGATCGACCTGCACGCGGCGCAGATTCAGGGGTTCTTTGATATCCCGGTTGATCACCTTTATTCGGCGCCGGTGATGATTGGTTACTATCAGGAGAATCCGCTGCCAAACCTGACCGTGGTTGCGCCTGATACCGGTGGCGCCGAACGAGCGCGCGCTTACGCCAAAGCGACTGGATGCGGAACTGGCGCTGTGCGACAAGCGACGCGAAAAGGCAAACGTCGCCGAGGTGATGAATGTCGTCGGCGATGTGCGCGGCCGCAGTTGTTTGATTGTCGATGATATGTGCGATACTGGTGGTTCCTTGACAAAAGTTGCGCAAGGCGTTGAAAAAGGCTGGAGCCGCAAGAATCCATGCTTGTTTCACGCACGCGGTCTTGTCGGGACAGGCAGTGAAGCAGCTCGATGAGTCTGAAATCGAGCAGAATAATGATTACGAATACGATTCCGCTACGCGATCAGCGCGTGCAAGTTTGAAGAAGATAAAAGTACTTAGTATCGCGCCGCTTCTGGCGAAAGCGATCAAGTCGATCCACGAGGAAACCAGCGTTTCCTCGCTCTTCGTCTAGCGAAGGGCAAACACTGATGGCTTGAATAGAAGTCCATCAGCGATTGGTTCTGAGATTTGAGATCTCAGATCTTAAATTGCGTTGGTTGGTAACGAGAGCCGTCGTTAGCAGTTCCAAACGTCAAATTTGAGATCTCAGATTTCAAGTTTCAACAACCAGTCGCTGAACGTCTGTAAAGAGGTGCAAAGAGGAGTCAGTCATGGCAGAACAGAAGAGACATTACGGTTCGCGCAAATCCAGGCGTGAAGGTCGCGGCAAAGAATGATGCGCGCCGGGCCCGCCGCGAGGGCATGGTTCCGGTTTCAGTTTACGGTGGCGAAGGCGGCAGTGTGGCCGCGCTCGCTCCGCTGCGCGAACTGGCGGCGATTCTCCGTTCCGAGTCTGGTCGTAACACGATCTTCACGATCGACATCGAAGGTCATCGGGCGCCAGCGAAGTGATGTTTCACTGACCGGCCAGATCGATCCGGTGCGCGGGCGTCTTATCCACGCTGATCTTAACGCGGCTGGTGAAGGGACAGAAAATTGAAGTTGACTGTTCCGCTTACACCTCTTTGGCGAACCCAGTTGGCGTTCGTGAAGAGCAGGGCGTGCTCGAGCAGATCATTCGTGAGATTGAAATCCGTTGCGAGCCTCGAGAGATTCCGGACGCGCTTCAACGTCGACGTTTCCAATCTCGGCGTTCATGATGTGTTGCACGTCTCCGATATTCCGGTTGCCGAGCGCATCGAGATTCTTAACCCGCCTGAGATCAGTGATCGCGACTGTGGGCATAGTGAAGGAAGAGCCAGCTGCTGCGCCTGTTGTTGAGGCTGGAAGGTCACCGACTGAGCCGGAAGTAATCGGCAAGGGCAAGAAGGAAGATGAAGAAGGCGGCGCAAGGCAAGAAAGAATAGATCTGAAGGTCTTTGGTCCTGGGGTCTTTGTACTTAGGACTTTGCTCTTTGGAGTTCAGCTCGAGTGACTAGCTCTGAAGTTCTAAGGCCAAAGACCTAAGACCAAAGACCGAATCAGAAATTGGCAATTGGCAATCGGCGACATTTGATCGTTGGCTGGGGAACCCGGGCAAAGAGTATGAGTGGTCGCGCCACAACCTCGGGTTCATGTTGATTGACAAGTTAAGCTGGCGGCCAGGCTTGATGTAACGCCGTACCGCAAGGAGTGCCAGGCGCTGGTCGCGCGCGGCGAGATTGAAACGTGTGCGGTCAAGCTGGTTGAAGCCGCAGACTTACATGAACCTGAGCGGCGAGGCGGTTGGCTTGTCTGGTGGCGAAGCACAAGCTGGCGGAACCAGGTGAAAACCTGATCGTGATTTCAGACGATCTGGCGCTTGCCGTTTGGCAAGATCCGCATTCGAGCCAGGGGTTCGGCGGGCGGCCACAACGGCCTGAAGTCGATTATCGGAGCGCTCGGCATCGAATGAGTTCACGCGGCTGCGAATCGGCATTCAGCCTGAGCATCCGATCTCAGACTCGAAGACGCTTTGTGCTTGATTCGGTTTCCCGGCGGCGAGTCGGACCGGAAGTTGAAGAGATTTTGGAAAGAGGTGCCGACGCGGTGCAGTGCCATCCTGAGAGATGGAGTTTTGCAGGCAATGACGGAGTACAACGGTGAACGAAGTGATGAGTGATGAGTAATGAGAGTAAGAACGGAGTTGAGTAACGACCGTGACTGGCTTTTGCTCATTACTCAGTCACTTATCACTCATCACTGGTCTGATTCTGATAAGGAGAAAAGATTTTGGAAACGCATAGACAATACGAAGTGGTGTTCATCGTTGATCCCACCGCGGATGACGACGAAGTTGCGCGCCTGAGCGATGGTTTCAAACAGATTGTCACTGACCAGGGCGGCACCATCACCAAACACGAAAGCATGGGCGGGCGGCAACTGGCTTACGAGATTCTTCATAAAACCGAAGGCAGCTTTGTGCTGTTGGAAATTGAAGGCTCGGGCCGTGAGATCGCCGAGCTCGAGCGGCGCATGCGCGTAAACGATCGCATCATTCGCTACATCACGGTGCGGGTTGACGAGGATCGCCGCCGGGCCGAGAAGTTCAAAACCAAGCGAGCGAAGAAGGCGGCAAAGAGACCGGGCGGCGCGGATGAGCAAAGGCGAAGCATGCGACGCCGCCGCTGCCGAGGCTGCTGAAGCGGAAGAAGACGCCGCGTAAAACGACGCTGCGAAACGAACGATGGCTGGCAAAGCGGGCACGCAGATCCCGTTCTGGCACAACGTTCGTGGGCCCAGCGGACGAGCTGTGTACGCTGCCGGCTTAGCTATTTACGATTTACGATTCACGATTTACTTGCTTAAGAGGTAACTATGTCCACAAATTACGAAGATCGAGGACGCCGCTACAACGGTGATGATGATTTTGACCGCGGTCGTCCTTCGCAGGGACGCGGTGGGCGCCGCATGCGCCGGCGCCGCATTTGCCGTTTCTGCATCGAGAAGATCGACATCATTGACTTCAAAGATGTCCGGCTTCCTGGGAAACTTTATCCCTGAGCGGGGCAAGATTCTGCCGCGGCGGATTTCGGGAAACTGCGCGATTCATCAGCGCATGTTGGCCGAGGCAATCAAACGCGCGCGCAATATCGCGTTGCTGCCATACACGACTGACTGACAGGTCGAACGGGAAAACGAACTAAGATAGAAGGGGAAAGGAGCTGCCCAATGGCGCACACAAAAATACTTTTGCGACAAGACGTCGATGATCTCGGCGCGCGGCGGCGAAATCGTTCGCGTGCGCGCGGGCTACGCGCGCAACTATCTTTTGCCGCGCAAGCTGGCTGTCGAAGCCACTGCCAACAACGTGAAGGCAATTGAACAGGAGCGGGCCGCGCTGCTGAAGAAGGAAGCGAACGAACGCGCCACCGCCGAAGGCCAGGCTGAACAGATCAATAAGCTCGTGCTGGAGTTCAAGCGCAAGGCGGGCGAACAGGGCGCGCTGTACGGTTCGGTAACGAGTATGGACATTGCCGAAATGCTGAAGGAGCGTGGCTACGAGATTGATCGTCATCGTCTCCACTTGCGCGAACCGATTAAACGCCTGGGCGATTTCACGGTGCCGCTGCGGCTGCATCGCGAAGTTACCGTCGAACTCCAGGTGAAGGTTGTTGCCGAAGGCGAAGTAATCGTCGGCCACCTGACGCCGGAGCAGGAAGCGGAACTCGCGAAACAGGTGGAACCGGCAGGAGAAGCGGAAACTGCCACGGACGCGGAGTAGAATAAACACAGCGAACGTCGCCTGGTTTTCTTGTGCGACGCGAGATCGCCGTGGTGTATAGTTCGACGCTGCAGGTTGTTTTGACTTGTAGCGTCGTCTTTCGTAGCGTCGCCTCGCCCATAGGTTGACTACTCAACCCGCCGCGAAGCGCCAACGGCGCGAGATAAGCGCAATACGGGGCAACGCCCCGGGAATACCCACAAAAACACAAAGCTCTCGAAGGAGCGAAATAGATGGTGCAGGATCATGTCGCGCCTTCAGCGCTCAGACAGCGCTTTCGCCGTCTCCCTGGGGCCTGCCCCAGGCTGTCACATTCGCACCTTTGGTGCTCACAGCCAGCGTGGCTTGAACCGCTTGTCTTGACGTCTGTCCTCTTTAACATCTGTCTTCTGCTTAAATGGCCAGCCCTGATCCCATCCGCGAGCAATCGCTTGAGCGTTCGCTGCCAAACAGCGTCCGAAGCTGAGCGCGCCATTCTCGGCGGCATCATTCTCGACAACGGTCTGATCAGCCAGGCAATCGAGCTGCTGCGGCCGGAAGACTTTCTACGTGCCTTCTCATCGCCGCATCTTCATGGCGATGACCGCAATCTTTGAGCGCAGCGGCGAGATCAATCCGATCCTGATTGGTGAGGAGCTGAAGAAAGAAAGCGCGCTCGAATCGGTCGGCGGCATCAGCTTTATCACCAACCTCACCTACGGTCTGCCGCATCTCAACCAACATCGTGCACTACGCGAAGGTCGTTCGCGGCAAGTCGATGCTGCGCCAGCTCATCAGGGCGGCGAACAAGATCACGCAGGAGGCGCTCGAACAGGAAGACGAGCCGGAGCTCATTCTCGATCATGCCGAGCACGCCATCTTCGAGTTGGCAGACGAACGCATCCGCCAGGGCTTTGTTCACGTCAAGCCGGTGGCCGAGCAACTGCTGGAAAAGATTCAGGAGATGGAAGGCCGCGCCGCGGTCCTGACTGGCCTGACTACCGGCTTTGCCGATCTCGACAAGCTCACTTCCGGGCTTGCAGCGTCAGGATCTGATTATTCTGGCCGCGCGACCCTCGATGGGGAAAACGAGCTTCGCGTTGATGCTGGCCGAGAACGCGGCGATTCACGTTCCGGTGCAGTGGTCGGTATGTTTTCGCTGGAGATGTCGAAAGAAGCACTGGTGATGCGCATGCTCTGTTCGCAGGCCAACATCGACGCCCAGCGGTTCCGCAACGGTTTTCTTTCGCGGCCTGAGTGGGCGCAGATTGCGTAAGTCGCTAGGCACGCTCGCCGACGCCCGAATTTTCCTCGATGATACCGCCGGCATTACCGTGCTCGAGATGCGGGCGAAAGCGCGGCGGCTGGCGGCGGAGCAAAAGCGTCTCGATCTGATCGTGGTGGACTATCTGCAGTTGATGAGCGGCTCGGCGAAGCGTTTTGAGTCGCGGCAGCAGGAAGTCTCGCAAATCTCGCGCGAACTCAAAGGACTCGCGAAGGAATTGAATGTCCCGCTGGTGGCGCTCTCGCAGCTTTCGCGCGCGCCCGAATCGCGTTCCGATCACCGTCCGCAGCTTGCAGACCTGCGTGAGTCAGGCGCGCTCGAGCAGGACGCCGACGTCGTGGCGTTCATCTACCGGCCCGAGGTCTACAAGACGCCGGAAGAACGCGACAGCTTGCCTGACGATGAAAAGAACGTGGCGGAGCTGATTGTCGCCAAGCAGCGCAACGGCCCAACGGATACAGTTCAACTTCGCTTTACCCCTTCCAGCATGCGGTTTGACAACCTCTACCGCGAATAACCAGCCCGGCAGTCGTCCGGTTGCGCCGCAAGCATCTGAAACGGATTGGCTTCGTAAATCATAAGTCTTAGAGTGTTTCAAAAACCAGCCAGCTCCCTACCTGGTCAAAGGAGACAGAATTATGACTATCGACGAACTGAATCTCGAGTCTAATGCGAAGAATGCGGCAACCCTCCTGCACAACAAATTTCCCCAACTTGAGTTCACCAGCGGCAGGCGCACCATCTTTCAACAGGCGCACGCAATGGCCGGAAACGTCATCAAGAACCGCCAGTGGATCGGACAGACTTACCTGGCAGCGGCCAAACTCCAGCAGTGGGTGGATCAGCACCCGGAAGCGAAAACGGTGGACCAAATAACCGCCGGTCTGGAACAGGTTATGAATGGGCTGCCGGAACAAGAGCTGTTGAAAATCAGCCGGCATCTGACCGGGCGAGCCTTCGACATTCGACCAGTAAACACCAACGCCGCCGCCATCAAGGCTTTCATTCAAAGCCTGCCGGGCTTGCAGAAGTTTCTGGACAAGGAAGGCGGACTCGTTCGCTGGCATGCTCAGTTTCAGTGAGCCGGCGAGTTGATACGCGTCCCTTTGCGACTCTTTGCGTCTTGCTTGGCGTGCATTGCGGTAAATCACCAACGGTAGAAATCGCAAAGCCCGCAAAGAGAGACGCGCAGTTACCCAAAGAGGGTGCATCTGGATTGCGACCGAACCACCACAATATTGGTCCGTTATAATCCATTGACTTTTATCTGAGTCGGGCATATCGTGCCGTCGTTTTAGAGGGCGGATCTTCGGAGACTGTCCGACCGTTTCCGAACGGGCCTCTGCGCTTCCTTTGCACACTCGCCGAATCCACTCTCACCCGGATCGCCTGCATCACTGCACGCAGCCGGATTCCGCTAACCACAAAAAGGAGGCAACAAATGGAGGATCTAAGTCACTTCTCGCGTCGCGACTTCATGAAGGGGGCGACGGCACTGGGAATCACCGGCGTCGCCTTATGGTCCGGTGCCTGTGAATCTGCTCTGTGAAAAGATCAAGAACCGGCCGACGCGTCGAAATATCGCAAATCTCGCGGCCAATGATCCGATCATCCAAACTTACAAGCGACGCGGTCGCTGCCATGATCGCTCTGCCGGCAGCCGATGGCCGCAGTTGGAACAAGCAAGCGCTGATTCACAATAATCATTGCACCCACGGGAACTGGTGGTTTCTTCCCTGGCACCGCGCCTACCTCTTTTATTTCGAAGCCATCTGTCGGAAGCTGACCGGCAACAATGACTTTGCGCTTGCCTTACTGGAATTGGACCACGAGTCCCAGCATCCCCGCGCCCTTCTGGTCCGGGCTCGCTGCTGCACGCGCCGCGTGGAGCTACTCAGGCGAGTGTCGCCAATCCTCTGATGGTTGGTCCCCAGGCGATTACCGACATACTCGACCAGACCAGCTTTCTTCTCTTTGCGAGCGCTCAATCTGCCACGCCAGAGTCAAAATGCTGGTTATGGCGTGCTTGAAGGCGGGCCCACAACTACGATTCACGGCTTCGTGGGTGGCGACATGGGCACGTACATGTCTCCGCTCGATCCGATTTTCTGGTGCCATCACAACATGATCGAGTGTCTCTGGGTTGACTGGAACATCAACAAAGGCAACCCCAACACCAACGATGCAGCCTGGGTCAACCAGCAGTTTTCGCGATTTCGTCGATGGCGACGGCAACCCGGTGACGATTCGGCGTGGGCACGACGCTGCTAATGCCGCTGCTTAAGTTACCAGTTTGAACCGTGTGCCCCTGGCATGGCGCCGGCGGTAATCAAGGACAAGGCGATACTCGAGGAAGTTCCTGCGCGAAGGTGCGCCGACGAAACTCGAGTACATCAAGCGTTACGAGGTTCGCCAATCCTTAACAGCGAATGTGGGTACAGTCTCCGCCGGCGCGCCTGAAGATCGAGCCGGAAGCGTTCCGCACCGTTGATTGGACAACGCGCGCGCCGAGAGAAGGCCGTGCTTGACGGTGGGTGAGGTCGAGGTACCTCCGAAGCAGGACGTTTTTGTCCGCGTCTTCATCAACAAACCCGACGCCGCAGCGCCAACTACGCCCATCGATGATCCGCACTACGCCGGCAGTTTCGCTTTCTTCTGCTGCGCCGATGACAAGGAACACCGCGGAGGAGCTGGCTGCGCAGCCTTTTACCCAAACTTAACTATCTGGTGGATCTTACCAAGACGATCAGAAAACTGAATCAGGCAGGCTCCCTTTCGGCGGACATGGATGTGACGCTCGTGGCGGTGCCCTTTGAGGAAGCCGGCCGCGTGGAAACGCAGCATGCTGACGCTCGGTCGCCTCGAAGCTTGGCGTGCGCGAGGTTTTAGCCTGAGGAAGTAGATGCAGCGGGTCAAGGCAACCTGCTGAGGTGTGTTTCTGCATTTAACTCAATGCGGAGGCGTGAAATGAGACAAACTGTTCATGGCTGCATTGATTACCTGGGCCCTGTGCTTTTGCCGGTACCGAACTGCGGGGCGGCGAAAGTACAGAGCCCGCAAACTCGCGAGCAGAAAACCGAGGTAATGAACCGGCAGTGCCCACAGTAACGTTAACGCCCGAGCATCCGCAGCAACTCTTTTTCCGGTCGGACGCGAATGTGTCTCGCCAGTGATGCCCGAGCGTCCTGGAAGTACGCAGTAACGAAAGTCGTGAATGCTTCGCGCACCGCCGTCACGGTCTTCGTCTATCTCTGCCAACATAACTAAGGGCGGGTCTGAGCCGGAGAAGACGATGATTGGAAACTTTAGTCTGTACCCGGCCGATCAGCCCGGAACATTCTTGCTTGAACCCGGCGCCGGCAGTGCGCCGGCTCTGCTCGCGGACAAACGTGCTGGTGAAACTGACGTGCGATTGGTTTTCGAGCCGAAGCGAGTTGATGAGACCGCCGCCTGGACGCCGGTTGAAGTTACGATCGCGCAGCCCAAGTGCGCGTTCCCGAGAAAGATAGCTCAACGCCAATCCTGGCGCTTGCTGTTCGCCAGGCCGGTTTTCCTCTGGGCCACCTTTGTGTTCTCTGTCTCAATGGTGGACCAACTGTTCAAACACTCACCACAGAAGCACAGAGGCCACAAAGGACGCACATAGATTCTCAAAATACGCTTGGCGAGTCTCTGCCCCGGTTGGGGCTTTTTCTTTTCGGTGTAATTTAAGGCTGCTCTCGAGAATCTGTTTCTGCCCGTTCTTTAAGTTGCTTACCATCGATGGCTGAAGACAATTCGTTCGACAACGCCGCGGGCGTCCCACCTGGGCTGAGATCGACATCTCGACGCGCTGGCTGCAAATTTCCACGTCGTCCAAAGATCAGGTTGGACCGGATGTGAACGTGATGGCGGTGGTGAAAGCCAACGCTTACGGACACGGTGCAATGGAGTGTGCGCGGCGCCTGGAAGCAGAGAGGGCGCGGACTGGTTTGGCGTGGCGCTGCCGGAGGAGGGAATTGAACTCAGCGGACGCAGGGCGTTACGCAAGCCGATCCTCTGTCTCGCCGGCTTTTGGGGAGAACAAGCAACCTGCTTGCCTGCAGCACGACCTGGTGCCGGCGGTCTATCGGCTCGACATGATCGAAGCGTTCGATCGCGCGGCGGGCGAGCGCAGCGTCAGTCGCTGACGTGCACGTCAAGATTGATACCGGCATGGGCCGGCTTGGGCGTCCGCTATCGACGACGTCTCAGATTTTGCTGACGCACTGAAGCAGTTTCCGTAACATTCGCGTAGACGGCTTCGATGACGCACTTCGCCGCCGCCGATGAACCATCGTGCGAGCCGCTGACCGGGACCAGATTCGAGCGTTTCAGAACATGCCGTCGCCGCTTTTCGCGAACACGGATTCAACCCGACGCCATCGTCACCTCGCGAATTCGGCCGCCATCTTCAGCCATCCCGAAGTGTTCGGCGTGACGGGCAACGCTGTCACAGCATGGCGCGGCCGGGCGGCGTGCTTTATGGACTCTGGCGCGACATCCTCGCGCCGGACGATCGCGATCGTGAATCTCCAGCCCGTGATGTCGCTGCATTCGCGCATCACTCTGCTGAAGTGGGTGCCGGCAGGCGAGACCGTTGGCTATGGTTGCACCTTTGAGGCTTCGCGCAAAACGCTGGTGGCGACCATTCCGATTGGCTACGACGACGGCTACATGCGCGCGCTTATCCAATCGCGGGCACGCGATCATCCGCGGCGTTTACGCGACCGTCATCGGACGCATTTCCATGGACCTCGACGCTCATCGACGTCACCACTGTGCCCGGCGTTCAGGTCGACGACGAAGTGATATTCATGGGCCAGGAGGCGAGTCTTTCAGTGACGGCTGAAGACCTGGCCAAAACGGCGGGGACGCTTTCGTACGAAGTCACTTGCGGCATCGGCAATCGTGTGCCGCGCGTTTATACTTCAACCGCCAAGACGCTTAACTTGACCGACTAAGCCGCCGAGGACGCCAGGGAGAACTGACAATTGATGGACCGGAAAGGGCGCAGAGTCTAACCAGGCGGTCTCTTAGTTAGTCCTTTTGGCGCTCTTGGCGTCTTGGCGGTTTATCCGCACAAAGGATTGGTATGGAACCAGAAAAACTCATCGTCAGCGTCAACGAGCGCGACAAGCGTGACCGCCTTTGCTTTACATCGCTGCCAAGAAAGAGCGAATTGGCGCAACCGTCATCCTGGTCACGGCGCGGGAGCAGGTCAGTTGCATCCGTTCATGCGTCTGTTCGCCGGTGGATTGGCGGCTCGTGGGTGTGACGCGCTGACTTTCAATTTTCTTTACATGGAGCAGGGCCGACACGTTCCGGATCCGAAAGCGAAACTCGAGTCTTGCTACGCGGCCGTCATCGACGCAGCGCGCAAACACAAGAAGCTGAAGGGAAACCGGCTGGTGATTGGCGGCAAGTCGATGGGTGGGCGCATCGGTTCACAAGTTGCGGCTCAGCCGGAAGTGGCCGACGAAATCGCGGCGCTGGTTTTCCTCGGCTACCCGCTCCATCCGCCGGGCCGTCCCGACAAAATACGCGACGCCCACCTCCCCGAGATCAAAGCGCCCATGCTCTTCATCCAGGGCGAGCGTGACGCTTTCGGCGCGGCTGACGAAATACGCGCCACGATCAAACAGCATCACTTAAACGCAACCCTGCACGTCGTCCAGGGCGGCGACCACTCCCTGAAAGTCCCGAAGAGCCTCGGCATTCCGCAAGCACAACCTCTATGAAGACATCATGGACGAGATTGTCGGTTGTCTGTCTTCAAGTCTGAAGTAGAGGAGCGTTGAAACTAATCCTCTGTTGCTCTCGCCCTTCCACGGACGTTCAGGCTATCTTCGTCAGAGTCAGCCGATTTACGCGCTGAAGTACCAGCGAGCCTTAAGAAAAAGACTGAAACACTTCGTTCTTCGTTGTCATTAGGAGTTGAGCTACACAATCGGTCTCGTTTTCAGATATCGGAAAAGGACGTTGACTAAGAGCGTCAAATCATCTCAGAGGAGTTGATGCTCAAACGCGAAGTGAGGTGGGTCCATTGTAACAAAACGGTAGTGTCGTCACACCCTTCATTAGAGCTCCCATTGTCCGCCGCGCGACTCATCGAACGAAAGAACTTTAGGCCGAGCACAAATTGAGCCGCGGTAGTCACCTCTTTCCTGGGCACCTGATCATGCCAGCAAATCAGGTTACTCATTACTGAACATCGTGGCGACCATATCGCTATCCGCTGCCCTGGTACGGAGTGCGGAAATTGCGGCCAACTGTCCAGTCACGAGATTCCAACAAGACCACGCGCCGTGCTAAATCAGCAAAACCTTCCTTGTTGCGTTTCGACATCATTGGTCGCAGCAATGGAAACGCTTGATCCTTCCGGCCCTCAACTCGCCCGCTCTTCACCACTATGTGACTCGATATACAACGGGGCGCCGACAATAATGGTTTGTTTCTGGAAAGTGGCTTAGCCACTCTTACTCGTGACGGAATCTGCCGCCAAGACCTTCATCACGCCCACCACCACCAGCTAGTCTCCAAACCCACAGCTGAAGTAGCATATGCAGATGCGACAACACGCGCTCTGGACGGCGACAATTGCGGTGTTAATACAGTCAGGCCGACGGACCGATCTGGCGGTTGTTTGGATACGCGAACAGCAAGACAGAACTGTCCCAGGATTCTGGGATACAACTACCTTCGGGTTATCCGTCTTTAAGTTTGAATCAGTGGCTGTCCTGGACAGTCCGCCAGGCGGACGATGAGCGGGCATTGCGTTCTGGCATTTGGTTACGATGATTTGCGGCAGGTACTACGCATTCAGGGATAGCCAGGGCCCAGCCGCTTTTGACGGCGGTTGCTGGTGGATGGGCTATCGGGTCGTGGATAGCACGATCGTCCAGAAGTTTACAGATTGATCCTCACCAAGAGGAGTTTCTCTTATGTATACAAAGGTAAAATTCGCTGCGCTGGCTTTTGTTGCTCTTGTTCGCTCGGAGTTGCGATTCGCAGATCATTGTGGGACAAGGTGCCAGCAGGCGAGTCCTCCGTTCCAGCGAATGGAGTCCTTTACGCGTTGCCGAAAACTCAGCGCGTTCAAGTGAAAGTGGATAAGACTACCAGCAGGGGCCCCCTACTCGCCCTTCGCAGCAATCTTCGCACCAGATGGCGAATTCCAGTCTGCGAGTACTCAGCATTCAACGAGATTGAATACAAGACGCCTTGAGGAGTAACTACATACTGGTCCAACAAGGGGCAACGTTTGCCCCTTTATGGAGAGCCGGATCCTGCGGAGATGTTTCTCGTTAGATTTGTGGGCAAGGGTACGATCGATCAAAGCCTATCGATGACTTGAATGAGACTGGGATATTAACAGCCGCTTCGTCTTCAGTAACTAACCGCACTGGTGACGTCATTCTGTCCGACTCAAAACAGTAGCCGGCTCAGAATCAAGCTGCCTAGGCCCCGGCAGCCAAGGATCCAACGACTGTGGCGATGACCTGCTGCCCAAGACAGGTGGATTGTTCCGGGAGTTGGTAAATGGCGGTTCGAACGCCAGTGCCCAATTGCAAACTACTGCGCATCAAAAAAGAAGGTCCGCAGAACCTTCCCAGGAGAGAACGATACGGCGATTCAGTTTACTAACGACAGCAATGTTCTGATAAAGAAGACTCAAACAGCTTCTCCACGAGGCGGTCGACACCTACGCGGGCAAATAGATGAACTCGTGAAAGCCTGCACCACGATCCTGCAGGGCAAGAGTCAGACCTTCGAGCCTGCATCCTTGTTAGGCCACATTGAAGCGGGAGATCAGCCAAAGGTTAGTCAACCTGTACCTGGGAACAAAAAAGACGCTGACCTGGGAAGGATCGCTGGACGTTCGTAATTTCTGATAGCCTCGCGGCGACTGATTTGGACAACGAAACAAGTGGCGGCCCGATGTGATTCATACCGATGAGCACGCGGGAATCTGTCTCAAAGTACCGCTGTCGCCCGATTCGAAACCGATCCTCAAGAAATTCAACATTCTGACGCTTACGTGCGACACGACGCCCGCGTGCAGCAGGGTTAACTTCTTCCTGCCAGTAGCTCGCAACTCTTTACCCGGATTGCACCGGTCATAGATCGCGACCAGAGTTTTCAAGTTATCGGGTTCCGCTCAAATAAAGGCCACACCTTGCGACAGCAAAATCAGCGGTGGTAAACCGGTTTGCGATGAGGCCAAGAAACTACGGTTCCGGAGCTCTTTCCAGGGTCGCTAACTCGGCGTTATTTCCTTGCCGGCTACGCGCCACAGCAAGACGCTCACGTACGAGCTAACCCTTTGATCGATTCAACTGGCGGACTTAAGACGTTCAAACTGGCAAGCGCCGGCGGCCTGGACCCGGCCATGATTGAGACACTGGGCGGCGTTGCCGGGTCTATCATTGAAGCGCCAGAAGGGCGATGAGATAAACCAGCTCACCAGACAACAACAACTGTTCAAGCTTCATAGATGATATCGGCACCATCCAGAAGAAGTATGGGTTGCCTTGTTCAGTGCAGCCGGAATAGAGAAGGCGAGGACAAAATGCCGGATACCCTAAGCTCGGTGGAGCCCCCGAGGGCAAGACGACCCGACGACAAAATGTTTTTCGAACCTGAGCGACTCAGCTATCAAAGCGCTGACGCCATTGCTGTGCGAATAGCCGAAGCCGTGAAGGCGACGTAGAGAAGAAGACCGTTGCACCGCTGGTACACAGTTGCTGTCTGACTTGCAAATTTGCAGGCCGTTTACCTGACGCTGAGGGAGTGTTGAGAACGATTGTGCTTATCATTAACGCCGGCAATCGCCTTGCTACACGCCGTTCCATGCCCCCGGTGGAAAGCTTGCTGGAGGCGGTCGATGAAGGCTTAGTCGCCACCGTCTTAACAGCAGCGATTGCCCCTGCAAGTTCGATCATTAGTGCCACTCGGTCTGCTAAGTGTCTTCCGTGAGGATGTGGACTATCGCGCGGCAATAAAACCTCTGTAGACACTTGCTTTGAGATTGCCTTGGCTTCTAGGTTGAAATCGACGGGCGCCATTCGCTATCATCCCTGACTGGTGGTCAATTCGGACCGCAAAGGTCGATGGCAACCTGAGTGCACCGCTGGGCATTGCGCAGAAGGCAAAGGCTCAGGCATGGGAAGCAGTCGGTCCAATGATTATGAACTGGTGCGCCTCGAGGAGAACTTTGACGAGGCGGCACGCAAAAAGAATCAGGTTCGATTCGATGAGCTTTCGCTGCAAGTCCTGATTTGCGTCGTGATATGCAGCCAATTTCCCAGAGCCTTCTCTCCGCGTTCAGATCAAACGGTTAGCAGATCTCCAGAACCACTGGAACAAGGTAGACGAGTCCTTCTGGATTATCTCACTTGGCGCGGCTCCTGCGTGCTGAGGTATTACAAGCAGAGCGTCATCTGTACCTTCATGCGAAAGTCGTCTCTGAGCGGAGGGCATCATCGAGTGAGTCGCAGCTATTTAGAACTCTCTTTGTTGGTGACGGTCTGAGCTTTGCTGGGGCGCCACTGTCAGACGGGCGTTGCTGATCCGGATGGGTCTGTGAGTAAGGGCGAATTCCGTTGAACGTCTTATGCATGACTCACGCCTAGTCTAGTTCGTCGCCAGTGTCATCAGAGAAGCGTAAATTCATACGCTTGCCGCTTCACGCCGTGCCCGCGCATCACTCCCGAATGTCCCTGAGCGCGCCGGCGTTTCACAGGAACAAGTGTATTCAAGCAGCTATGGATGAGGTCATTGCCCGGCTGAAGAGTCGCGTTAGGTCTCGCGGCGTGTCCACGCCGCTCGCGTATCGTTCCCTGCCTCATCCATCGTGCCGCTGCCAACCTACCCCGAAATGAAAAATCGCGTTTCGACATAGTTAGTAGAAACGGTCGCTGTCACCATTTGGCTTAGTTGTCTCTGCCAATTCACCACAACTGAGCTGGGACCAGCTGACCGCAGTCGGCCATCGATTGAGGCCGACCTGCATATGAATTATGTTAGACAAATCCTCCAAACTCAGACAGCTCCATACCCTGTTGTGACCTTGTTCATCCTGCTGGGCCCGTTTTGTCTCTACTACGTTTTTCTACTACTCGGGACAGAAGAGCTACTTCACCAACCGCGACTTTCGTTTGCTTGGCAGTTTTGAGCAAGCAGATTGAGGAAGGTCGACAACACGGCCGGAGTGATTCCGCAGCGGCAAAGTCTGCGGCCGATGCATACCAGCCTAAGAAAGAAGGAGACGACTTGAGATTGACAGCTTCCTCCGGCCGATAACAAATGACAACACGCCTATCGAAGCGATCCCGATCACGCCCGAGCAATTGAGGCAGTCGTCACCTTCAACGGAACCGAGCATCAGAAGGGGACGCTCACCATTAATTCCTGAAGAGAGGTTGCCTACACTCTACTTTGCTTATCCGGGCGCCTTCAAAGCCCGCGATAAAAAGTATCCACTGACAATACAGGCGAAGAGCACCCTGAAGACCTCATCGGACCTTTGTCAGAAAGCTGGCGAACCAAAAGATTTTGACAGTGTGCTGCGTGGTCCAGGAAGACGGCAAGGTACTTTGAAGAACTTCCCGCGGAACTGGGCCTACCAACGTGGATTCTTTGGCAGACAAGGACCGCAAGAAGATCGACTTCAGTCTGCTCAAGCAAAACAGCAACGTGCTCGATGTGGAACTAGCGCAACCAAATACAAGCTCTTCATCCAGCCGGTACAGCTTACTTGCTGGTGATGGTTCCGGCGGCTCTCAGGGAACGCGTTGGGTAGTTTAGGGGCTTATCCACTCCGGTCATTTCCCCTTCCGAGAGCGCCGGCATCCTTATTCGATCTTAATAACGTTTACCTTCCTGTGCGTCATCGTGGGATTGAGCACCCCTTTCCTGAAGGTCTTGTTCATGGACCCAGAGAGAAATTCAAAAGTGCGGCTGATGTCTGGCTTTCTGACCTTTTCGGCCTTGATCGGCAGCGCGCTGGTGACGCTGTTCCTGGTTTACTGATTAGCTACAAGAGTCTTGAATACAAGATGGAGGATGACCTTGAAAACTTTTCAGATCAGATCGCGAAGAACTTGACGTTGAGTTGCGGGAGGCCAACCGACAGCTCGTTAAGCTAAATGCGGACAGGAACGTGCGCGACTTGATACGGAAGCTGAAGCGATTGGATGTGCTGGAGAAGCTGATCGACAATCCAAACGGTGACCGTAGCGAGGTCGCCAGGTAAAAACTGAGCGGCAGCTGCTCAACCTGGCGATTGATGGCTGAGAAATCATCCGCCACCCTGCCGATCCGGTCTGGAAGAAAACTTCGATTGTGACCCACCCAAAGATGTTTCGTCAAACCAGAATCCTCTACCAATTTTATTTGCGCGCGAAGGAACGGCAGTGAGAGGATCAGCGCGAGCTGGGAGCGCCAGCAGCGTCGAGGGAAGAGTACGAGAAGGAAGAGCACGGTGTTGAGTATCCCTACTTTCGCAGCGTGGCCTGATGGGACAACGACGGGCAACAGCGGATCATGGACCACCGAGTCGAGTCTGTCGTCATTCAATCTGCAACCTCTCGTTCGTACTTCACCAGCGTCATGAACGGCCGAATCGGGAACTATCCGACGAAAGCGGGCCAGGAGAGACTCCCCAGCTTCGTCGTTGAGCCAATCTATTCCATGTCCACTGGCGGCAACTGGTCGCGCTCTCCGCCGAGGTGCTGACCGAACTGATGGCTGACGTCAGGACGCTTGGCAAGCAAGGCGGGAAAGACCTCGGCAGGGATGCAGGCGGTCCGGCTCTTTTTGTCGGACCGCCGTCACTGGTCCGACTGTTCGCCAACTGATCTGGGTTACGGCTATTGCGTGGTTGATAGCGACGGGAAAGTCCTCTTCATTCAGATTCGTCGCGGAACCTTCTGGAAAACTTTTTCATTGAGTCGGATAACGATGGTCAGCTGCGCCCACCGTGCTGGCGGGCGAAAGCGAAGGTACTAAACTCACGTTATCAAGGCATTGATCACGGCGTTTTCGTCAGACCAATCGACCACACGCCCTGACGCTGATCACTTTCGAGATAAGGCGTTGCGCACGGCGGCCCTGGAACTGATCACTGCTGCCCTCTCTGCCTCTTCGTCGGCTATGCCGCCGTTAATGGCGTTGTTAGGAATCTGGCTGGCATACGTCAGGCGAAGGCAGAATCGAGCCTTATTGGTCTGGCCGAATTTCAAGCGAGTTTCAACTACCACACACACCGTTTGATCGCCGTCGAAATCTTGTTTCGGCGCTGGTCTTGTTCGGGGCGATTTTTGTCGCTGCGGCGGATCATTCTCACTCTGATCGTATTGTTGCCGCTCTGCGCATTCTTATTTCACACTACAACTTGAAGAAAGCGCGCTGGCCAACAATGTCAAGGATGAAGCCCAGGAGCGGCGGACGGACGCTGCTCGTTTCTCCTACCTGCGTTCTCGTTAGTGACTCTCTTCCCGCTGGTGAGCGTAGTGCCGATGCTGGCTTTCTTTAAGCTCCGCTTACGGTCGCGAGATGACTCTGCTCAGTCAGACTCGGCCAGATCAGCCTGTCCAGAGGCCTGGGCAGAACGATCGACGCGTGTGCAGGAACAATATTCGCTTCCCGAGGGCGCTCGAGCCGGCGCAGATCGGGACAGCAAAAGATCTGCCACTCTTCGTTCAGGGAAAGACTCGCTTCACGTGCGTGGGAGCGGTGGGCCAGCGCGGCTACTCGACGTGTACAGCCAATTCTTCTTCCGCACCGCTCTGGCAGCAGGAGTCTCTCGGCCAAGCCCACCAGACAAACCGGACGACGGCGATAAAAGCCTCGAGACTTACCTTTGACAGCCTTTTGCCGCTGAACAATGCAATTAGCCTGAGAATCAGCGGGCGGGCGAATGGCGTCTCTGGGGATGGCCGTAATCGGCTTGGCTGACGCGAGTGCCCGACTCCCAGTGGAAGGCTGAAGCGGTTTGCCGATGGAAAATTGCAGTGGGAGACGGGAATAAGGTTGGGTAGTCGCAAGTTCGAGGCTCCCGCATTTGGTAAAGCGACAAAGCTCCTGGATGGTGTGCTGGCATTATTCAGTGCGCTTTCGGATTTGTAACCTTCATTCTCTACGTGATTGCATCGTTTTATGGGTCGGCGAATCTTCCTGCTCGATGCCGAGCCCACGAAAGCCTATTGTAATGAGTGCTATGTGAAGACGAGGTAGTTCCCGTGAATGCGTGGTGGTACTGGCTTCGTCCTTCACGCGCAAGGATCAGCCCTGGTGCGAGATGATTTTGAAGTGCTCGACTTGAGAAACATGAAAGAGGAATATCCTGAAATGCTACCTAACAACGGTCACAAGCAACCTAAACCAGAGATTATGGCAAGACTGTTGCGTTGAACTACTTTGAATACAACTGGAAGACGCAAAACCAGCAATACGAACTGAACGAAGCATAAC
>ERZ1370068.10488-contig-9183_pt1 | contig 50442 bp, 96 predicted proteins | sample MGYA00561227_ERZ1370068 | MGnify/ENA primary metagenome ERZ1370068 (study PRJEB38410, sample SAMEA6850437) | metagenome | study: Metagenomic assessment of the ecological functions of the soil: analysis of the soil microbiota associated with the... | reverse complement strand
GTTACGTATTGCTCGATCAGGGCCTTCGCCCCGCTCATGATCGTGAGCGCCGGTACATCACCATCAACATTCACTCGGCTGGGTTCCAAAAGGCGCGGCCTATGCGTGGCGTCGAAGTGGGGCTTAACGGGCTTACCTACTCAGTTGCGGAGGAACTGCGCGCTTACAACATCTGCGTCTCGGCATCTGCTCCGGCTCGACACCGACTTGTCACCCCGCAAGATCCTGAACCGGGCTGTATGCTGTAACCCGACGACGTAGCGCACGTTGCGGCCATGCTCGTGACGCAATCGCCGCAGTCGCTCGCGAGCGAAGTGCTGTTGCGGCCCACGATGAAGCCTTTTTAGTCGAAGCGGCTATTTTTGAAGAGATTACCGAAAGCCGCGCGAAAGGTCGGCTGGTTTTTTGGCGGCTACCGGAGTGGTGGTTTCCCTTCCTCAGTTACCGAGGAGTAGAAGGTGTCGTTCTTCACGTCCTGCGCGGAATCCGCTCGGGTACAGGCCCGCATGCATTCGAAGCGACTCGAAGGATCGAAGCGAGGGCACTGTTTGTATGCAGTTCGAAACCGCACTTGGGGCACTTTCAGGATCTCCGCAGATGAGCAGCATACCGCACTGGGAGTTAAAGCGCGATACGGTGCGTTTTGGAGCCATTTGCAAGGGGACCGAAGGTGTCCTTCTTCGCCGGGGCCGGTTCTCGGATCTTCCCGGACTTCTGCGACTTTTCACCGCTGTCCGGTATCCGTGTTGCCGGTATTTTCGGTCGGACAAAGCGATTTCCTCCTGCTCGGCTCACATTGTCTCCTCGCGCGCGCGGGGGATCACAAGGGCCTTCGGTAAAACAACAAGCATCCCAGCGCACTGTGAAGCTGCATCCTAGGTTCGATCAGCCAGCGCTAGTCCGACGGGCTATGAATTGTGTTTCGTTGAGCAAGTAACATTCGAGCAACGAGAAAGAGCAGGAGTGAATACGATGTCGTGCGACAGCAACAGCAATAGTTTCCCGGTTTCAGCGGGCGCGCGCGGTGGTTGGCGTCCTTTACGCGCCACGCTCAGAAACGAAACACGCGAGGCATCGCGCCCAAAGCCGAAGATGATACGCAGAGTATATGCGTCACCGGGCGAGAACGCTGCCTGCAGGCCAATGAGTGGGCTTTGATCGCGGCGCGACACTCGCTTCAGCCAGCAAAGCACCGCTCCGCGCCGCCTACGATGCCGGGCGCATACCACGAGGCACCACCGAGACGACTTGGCGGAAACGCTGCTAAGAAACGGGCAACTACCCGCATTTCCACGAGCCGCTGGCAAACTATGGATATCGCGGTACCGTTGTTATCATCTGCACGGCCGTCGCCGATGATTCCCAGCCGGAATCCTGGCGGGCCTTGTTCGTGGTGGTCCGCAAGACCAGCGGGCGCGTGGAAGCGCTGACGAATGACGTCACGAGCAACCTGCCCACCGTCGACACTGCGCAACAGATGTTGGTCACAATTACGCCTCCTGGGTAGAGGATTAACGTCAAAACGTCAAGCAGTCTGCGCGAATGGCGCGGGCGGCGGAGATCGAACGTCTGGATGCCACGGTGAATGACATCGTGGATCGCACTCGCCTGCAGGTCATCCGCGCCGACGAATTGGTCAATCGCACGATGGATCGTGTCGAGGAGACCACGGAGATGGTTCACCGCACAGTGGTGTCGCCCATCCGCCAATTGTCTGGTTGATGCAGGAGTCGCTGGCTTGAATTCTTCCTGGGCCGCAGCGCCGCCAGTCCCGAGATGGAGTCGGCGTACCGCAGGACGAGCTTTCATCTAGGGGATCGGGTTCGCGCGGCGGAGGAGAGACCGTAGCCTTTTACCATCGCCGCAAATCTAAACGATCCAAACCACCTCCGACGACAATCTCGCTATCGTAGCGATCGCGGCCTGGCCTGAGTAACGGCCTCGCTGCGCATCCGAAAGTCACCAGCAGTTCGTCGTCGCCCGCCTTCCAGCACGGCAGGAGCGCCCTCGTGGCGGTGCCGATCTTAACAAATACCCGCATGTGGAGCGGAAATATCTTTCACCGCGACCGCCAAAGCGGCGCGTTCGTAGCGTCCTTGAATAGAGCTGCTCGCTCGGTCCGACAACCACCGCCCGAGTCTCCCTTGATCTGAATCACGAGCGGCGAGCCCGTCGCGACTCCGAGGCCCTTGCGCTGTCCGACGGTGAAATTGTGAATACCCAGGTGCTCGCCGATGACTTCGCCATCGGTCGTTATATTCGCCAGACGTGTCGGGCAAAGCTGTGCCCCGCTCCCTCCAGATAACGAGAACGCTGTGAAACCCCGGGACAAAGCAGATTTCCTGCGACCGGGCTTCGGCCAGCGCCAAACCCTGCCGGCGGGCTAGCTCGACCTGCGGCTTGGTCATGCCGCCCAGGCGAAACAGCGTCCGGCCTCAGCTGAACTGGTCCTGCAGTCTAGCGCTGAGAAGCCAGCGGCCAGGGTTCTCGTCGCCCTGACGCGCGCGTAATGTCCGGTAGCCAACAGGTCGGTGCGCCGACTGGCGCGCCACATGAGCAACTGATCGAACTTCGTGATGATTGTTGCAAAAGGCTGCACGGAATGGGGTACGCCCGAGATAATCCTCGCACGAACGGCTTCCACCACTTCCCGCTCGAAGCGATCTTCGTGGTTGACGACGTAATACGGAATTCCGATGGACTGCGCGACGGCTTCCTGGCGTCGTAAACGTCGTCCAGCGAGCAACAGCGTCTCCCCTGCACTTCGGCATGCCTTCTGCCGGCGAGGCGGCGCTGATTCCAGATTGCATAGTGAGGCTCCACCACATTGTGGCCCTGGCGCGAAGCATGGCCGCGACGGCGAATCGACCCCGCCCGACATAGCCACCGCGATGGACTTTGTGCTCATGGAATTTGCGTCTGAACCCCCTTGTTTCCTGCTACAAACTGGATTCGTCTGGCCAGCGTGGGCGAAAGCTCTCAGTCGCGCCACTGTTCGCTACCAGGGCGATCGCGAGTTCCGCCTTCCATTGTATTTTGCTCGCCGAGGCTAAGGCGAATGCCTGACCGCGCCCGGTCTGGGGTCAGCCCATCGCCGTCAATACGTGCGAGTAATCGCTCCTGACGAGCAGGCCGCGCCGGTGGAAATCAGGCCTTTAGATCAAGCGCGATGACCAGGGCCTGCCTCGATGCCATCAAAGCGAGACGCTCAAAGCCTGTGGCACGCGGCGCACCGCCGCCAGTCCACACTGGCGCTGATCTTCAATAGAGCGCTCCAGCCGATCGCAGCATACGCCATGTTTGTTCCGCCACAGGCTACCTGCGATCGCGCCCCGCAGCCTTTCCGAGAGTCCGACGATTCCCGGGAGCGCCTTCAACTGGCGCGGCGCGAGCGTGACGCCTCGCCACACATCATCGCTTCCAGCGATGTTCCCTTCCGTACATAGAGTGCGCCCTTACACCTGTGGCATTTCGGCGTCGAGATCGACAGCAGTCGCAGCCCATAGCGTCGACATCAGAGGGACCTTTGCCTGCAGCCTGCACGGCGTCGGTGTGAAGCGCCGGGACTTCTGCCTGGTTCCCGTGCCACCAAAGGTCCTATGTCTTCGACCGGTTGGAAGCTTCCTGTCTCGTTGTTCGCGGTCATCACCGTGACGAGGTTGGTGGACGTCGCAGTCGAATGTCGTCAGGGTTGTCAACCACGACCGGGATAAAGACTTCGCCGCCCTGCCTCTCCAGATGCTGTGCAGGCATTCATACCGCGGTGTTCGACCGCGGACGTGATCACGTAAGCCGACGCCGGCGATTCCAAAAATCGCCAGATTATGTCGGCCTCTGTCCTGGCCGCTAGTGAAGACGATTTCCGCTGACGGCACCCCAACAACGCCGCCACCGACGCCCGGGCACTTCCACCGCGGACCGCGTCTCCCTGCCCGGTGATGAATGGACGAGGCATTCCCAGCACTCGCCGAAGTACGGCCGCATGACCTCGCTACCCGGAAGCAACGGAGTGGTCGCAACAGCCACAGTCAACATGGAATGCAGACTTCCCACCCATTCTACTCTTGTGGTGTCGTATGGCACGCCGGGACCGGTCAGAGGTAGAACTGGCCCGGGTAACCTCGCACGGGCCGCCAGCGCGTTCAGCCATTTCCGGTCGGCGCTCGAAATCACGAAACTTGACGTCCACTTGGTTCCGTTGGAGCGGAACCGTGACCTCTTCGTCCATTCCATGGATCTGAGAACAGCGGCCGTTGGACGCGCATTTGGGTCATGACGCGTCGTAGACGGCACCCTGTCCGGTGACCTTCCAGCCCTCATGCCAGGCTTCAATTTCGTATTCGCCAGGCGGAACGTTGGTCAGCCGGAAATTTCCATTCTTCGCCAGCGACCGTGTAGTACGGGTGACGCACCACCAGCATCTCGGCGTTCATCCAGGTATGGCCCGCATTGCATCGCAGGTCCACCACGCCCTCGCGGTTCGCTGGTGCGCGCGAGACGGTCTGATTGGCGAAGGGAAAGGGCAGGTTGTAGTCGGAAGCACCCGACATATGCAGTAGTGAAGAATCGGATCACTGCTCAGCCGTTGCAGTGTGCCGTTGTCGGGCACCCGAAGCTAACGTGCGGCTCGTAGCGGCAGGTTTCTGGTTTAGGAATTGACGACCTTCGGGCAGGTCCATCGCCTTGCCCGTGGTGATGTCTTTCAGAAACACGACCGTGTTGGCGACGCCGCCGTTGCCTCCAACGATCAAGCGCGCTCTAGATCGCTTCTTGCGCCTGCGGATCACAGACTTCCACGTCTTTGTTGATCGCCCAGTTGGCATCTTCGGGATCGGGCCATTCCATTTCACCGTCCCGGTGATCGTGCCGCCATCGTTCACGGCCATCGGCTGGTACCCCGACTGCGCCGCAGCAGGCGACGTCGTCAGGCCCAGCAATATACGAACAACGAGACTCCCATCGACTTCATCATTCCGCACCTCTCGGAGTGCAGGGCTATCTTCTTCTGACTACGCCCTGAAGCCCTGAGTAGGCGGAGCTATTCTCCCCGCCATGGCGGCGACTGTCGTGTTTTGGATCACTCCGTGCGCCCCGGACCCCTCGCGGAACGCTCCCCCTCACAACAAACGCTGTTGCCATTGACGTAAGGGTAATGAGGCTGGTTTTGTGGCTCAAGTACCAAAGGTCTAGTTACCAGCGGGCGGTGAGTTTGCAGAGTGAGAGAAAAGGCCGAAAATCGCGGCTTTCTGATCAGCCGAGGCGTCGCAGGTGGGTGGTTACCTCTGGCGATGAACCGCGTGTTACGACCCTTTTTACATCTGTCAAGAATGGCGCCGCGTGTCGGAGACGCCATTTGTCAACCCTTGGGTTTTGAAGGACGCTATCGCTTGTCCATGGGATGTACTTCGCTGGATAGATAGGGCCGACGTAGTCCGCCCGAGGGCGGATCAGACGATTGTCGTCGAGCTGCTCGATGACGTGCGCCGACCATCCGCTGATACGTGATACCGCGAACACGGGCGTAAACAGGTCCACGTCGATGCCCAGCGTGTGGTACGTCGAAGCGGAGTAGAAATCCACGTTGGCGTTGAGCTTCTTGTCGGCCTTCACGTAGCCCTCGATCTTGTTGGAGAACTCAAACCATTTCGGGCTCGCCGCTCGACTGGCCCAAGTCCCGCGACATCTTGCGCAGGTGGGTGGCGCCGGGGATCCTCGGTGTGGTATACGCGGTGCCCGAAGCCCGGGAATCTTCTTCTTCTGAGCCAGCAGTCCCTTTCACGAATTCGACCGGGTCAGCGCCGTCGCGATCGATCGCCATGAGAGATGAAACACGGCCTCATTGGCGCCACCGTGCAGCGGGCCCTTCAAGCGCGCCGATGGCGCGAGGTGATGCCGGAGTGCATGTCGGACGAGCGTGGCGCAGTAACGCGAGCGCGGCAAACGTGGAAGCGTTCAGCTCGTGGTCGGCATGCAGGATCAGCGCGATATCGAGCGCGCGCTCCGCAGTGTGCGATGGCGCTCTGCCGTTCAGCATGAGCAGGAAGTTGGCTGCGTGGGACAGACTCCGGTCGGGCTCGACTACGTCCTTTGCCTTTGCGGATGCGATCATAGGCCGCCACGATCATGGCGATCTGCGAAGTCAGCCGGATCGCCTTGTGCACGTTGCGCCTCGTGATCGTTCTTCTGAAATTCGCGGATCGTAGAAGAGAAGCGCGGATACCGCGGTCGCAGTACGTCCATGGGAAGCGGCATGTTTGGGAGCAACGCGCAGCAGGTTGAGGATGGACGCGTCAAGCTTGCGTTCTTCCGCGAGGCGTTCCCGGACCTCTTTCAGCTCATTGCGCTGGGGCAGGCGGCCGAACCAGAGCAGGAAGCAGGTTTCTTCGAAATTGGAGTGGTCGGCGAGGTCGTGAATATCGATGCCGCGATACGCCAGAACGCCCTGTTCGCCGTCGATGTAACAGATGCTGGAGGTGGTGGCAACGAGCGCCCTCAAGGCCCTTGGGCGCGTGCGTCGTGGTTACGCTGGACATACTCCCTCGCAAGCGCTGCAGATGATTTCTGTTGCCGGCCCACGGGGGATTGGCACGAGAGTCCGCAACGCCTTGTTATACGCCAAAATGCCGGACTGGTTCCAAGCGCGAGCAGGTACCTCTGGGTAGGATCTGGCGGCGTATACTAGAAGGGTTTGCCTAATACGATGCGACGGGCCCTGAGGGCTCGCCGTTTAGTTCTTCCTATGCGAGCTGTTTTCATGAAGCGCGTCCTTCTTCCGCTACTTCCTTCTATGCCTCTTCTTACGCTCGGTTCTTTATGCCGCGCCGACGAGGGCATGTGGCTTTTCAACGCATTTCCCAAGAAGATAAAGTAAAGCGAAATATGGATTTGAGCCCAGCCAGCAGTGGCTGGACCACGTTCGCCTGGGCTCTGTGCGGTTCAACAACGGGGCTCCGGGATCGTTCGTTTCTCGCCGATGGGCTGACGTTCACCAACCATCACGTCGGCGCCGTTTGCGTGCAACAGCTTTCCACCCACGGTCACGACTACATCAAGGAAGGCTTCTACGCCAAAACTCAAGCTGAAGAAGCGAGGTGCCCGGACCTTGAACTGAATGAACTCGTCGGCATCGAAGACGTGACCAGCAAGATTAAAGTGCGGCCGAAGCCCGAGATGTCGTCCCTGCGGAAGCTGGGCAAGCTCAGCGGGCTGCGATGTCGGATCACTGAAAAGGAGTGCGCGGCTTCGACCGGGCTGCGCTGCGATGTCGTGATGTTTTACTCCGGCGAAGTTTACAACCTCTACAAGTACAAGAAGTACACCGACGTGCGCCTGGTGTTCGCGCCTGAATTCGATATCGCCTTCTTCGGGGTGATCCCGACAACTTTCACTTATCCGCGCTACGATCTCGACATCACGTTCTTCCGCGTCTACGAGAACGACAAGCCTGCTCACATCGAGCATTACCTGCGCTGGTCTCAGGCTGGTGTAAAGGAGAACTGAGCTGATTTTCTGTTTCCGGGCACCCGGGATCGACGGGCCGACTGAACACCATGGCCCAGCTCGAATTCACTGCGCGACGTCGGATTATCCCTCGCGTGTCGGAGAACGTACAAGCGCCGCATCGCGCTGCTTCTGGACTTCGGCGATGAGTCGGAAGAAAATGCGCGCATCGCGAAGGAAGAACTGTTTCGGCTATCAGAATTCGCTTCAGAGGCGATTGCGGGATGCCTGGAACCCTGCAGAAACAGCGAGGTCGCATGGCTGCCAAGCAGGCGGACGAAGCCAGGCAGGAAGGCGGCCTTCGAGCGAACTCCAAGAACAAAGACGACAGCCAATCCGTGGACAGAGATTTGCCGACAGCATCAGCGAAGAGAAGAAGTTTTTATCTTCCGCTGAGCTTCATCGAAAGAACCGTGGATTTAATACCGAACTCTGCTTACTATGCGCGCTGGATCGTCCGAGTAGTGGAAGAAAAGACCAAGCCCAACGAGAAGCGACTGCGGGAATGTCGCGACTCGGCGCTGTCCCTCGCTTGAGCAGGGGCTGCTTTCCACCGCGCCGATTTACAAATCGCTCGACACGGTGACGCTCGCCTGACTCTCTCGCCCAGATGCGGGAGGCGTTGGGGACTGATAATCCCGTTGTAGAACAGGTTTTAGAACGGCCAGTCGCCTGACGGACGCCGCAAGAGGCCTGATCGAAGGCACGAAGCTCGACGACGTTGCGCATTGAAGCAGCTTTACGAAGGCGGCCCGGCAGCTGGTGCAAGCCTCCACCGATCCCCTGATCGCTCTGATGCGTAACATTGATCCGGCGGCTCGCGAACTGCGCAAGCAATACGACGATCAGGTGGACGCAGTCGAGAAACGAGCCGGGGCCAAGATCGCCAGAACTTTGATTCGCCCACTCGTGGATACGACCAACCGCCCGATGCTACTTTCACCTGCGGCTGAGCTTTGGTGCTGTGAAGGGCTACGAGGAAAATGGGAAGCAAACTCCCTACTTCACCGAACTCGGCGGGCGGCGTTACCATGCACCGCCGAAAACGGGAACAAGCCGCCCTACCAACTCCCCGAAAGCTGGATGAAGGCCAAGTCGAAGCTGAAACTCGACCACGCCGCTCGACTACGTTTCGACGGCCGACATCATCGGAGGCAATTCCGGCAGTCCGACTGTTCAACACGAAGGGTGAAGTCGTCGGGGATCATCTTCGACGGAAACATCCAGTCACTCGAGTGGAACTTCGTCTACGAGGACAAGCAGGCTCGCGCCGTCCATGTGGATTCGCGCGGGGATCGTGGAGGCCTTGCGCCAGATCTATGAGGGCAACCGCCTTGGTGGATGAACTGACGGGCGCCAAGGCCAGCGAAGTAGGGAAAGTTGCTCACACGTCGTGGGCAGAAGCGGCTGCGCCTGTCCTCCTCACCGACGTTGAGAGTTTCGCTGTCTAGGCGGGCCAGATCCCCAGCGCGGTCTTGCTGAGAATCTGGTCTTGGACTGTTTCCGGAAAGTCCCAAGCGCGCGAAAATCCTGCAGGTTCTTCTGAATGTCCGGCACACCAGGCCCCGGCCAGTCCGCGCCGAAGAGCGTCTTTGCCGGCAGATCTCTTCCAGTCGGGGAAATACTTCGGCAGACTCTTCAGGCGGAATGCCGCTGATGTCAAGATAGACGTTCGCGTGCCTGCGCACGAGGAAGAACGCCGTGTCCATCCATAACGGACGGCCGCCGTGAGCCAGCAGGATTCTCATCTTCGGAAGTCAACGGCGACGTCATCACGGATAAGATCGGATCGCCGTATTTAGTTGCGCGCGCCCGGAAAGATCGAAGTGCCCGTGTGGAACATCACCGGAATGCCGTTGGCTTCGGCGGCCCGGTAGATGATCTCCGAGTTCCGTGACACCGCGGAGATAGTCATTCGGGAAAAGCGAGTTGATGGCGGCGGATGAATCTGTGATCATCCGAATGCCCAGCCGGACGAGCTACTCCACGTCGGAAAGGATGTTGGTCGTAATGGCGAGGGTTGCAGGCTTCCGCACGAAGATCAGGCGTTTCGGATCTTCTTTGTACGTATTCGGATGACGGACTGAGTTCACTGCCCGGCGGTGAATCCGATCACTTCCGGGAGCGACGTAGTTGATCAGAACGGCGCGCTCGATTCCGGCAGGCGTCCAGATACTTCAGGAAGGCTATGGGCGAGCGGCAACGATGATCTGTCCCGATCTCGCGCGAAATTCGGCCGCTTCGTCGCGCATCAGCGCAAGCGCCGACGGCGCGAACATATCCAGCGGCGAGATGTGGATGTGGCAATCCGTAATCACGTGCACTGCGGATTTTCCTCAGGCCAGCTCAGCTTCTCGTGGATCCAGCGCTAGCCGCAAGACCGAGAGCCTTTGACCGCATGAGGATCGCTGAGAGACTGCCACGCTGGCGACGTAAAGATGCATTCGCCTCCTTGGCCATTCTCAGCGTTTTTTGCGGTTGCGGTACGGAGCCATGAGCGGTACCTGTGCGTACGCATCGCTTCCAACCACACGGCTCGCGCTTTCTCGAAGAAAAGCCTGGATGCCTTCGCGTGCGTCCTCGGTCTGCATCAGCTCCTCGAGATAGATCTTCTCGGCGCGTAGCCAGGCCCTTGTCGAAGTTGCATTGAGTCCCAGGCATACATCGCCTTCTTGGTTGCGGCCAGTGCTGCCGGACTCAGCGCCGCCAGCTGAGCAGCTAGCTTCTTTCGCTTGCTATCGCACTTCCGCGTCCGGCGACGTGCCGGACACAGGCCAAGCCCAACGCCTCGTGCCTCGCGGCCGCTGATCGCTGCCTGCGGGCGATCAGAATCAACTCGGCGGCGCGCTTTTGACCCGGCGATGCTCGCCAAGCGCCGTCGACGGCCACGGGCGAGATAACATCCCAACGAGATTTCGGGGAAGCCCCAGGTCGCCGTCTCTGACGCAACGACCACGTCGCACATCATCTGCCTGGCTCGGCGCCGCCGCCCAAGCAATGCCCGCGCACACTCGTGCCACCAGCACCTTTTCAGGGCCACGAGACAGCGCGCGGAAGACCGCGTGGAACTTCGTCAGCATCTCAGAAACTTTGTCAGGGCGTGATGGCCGCGACGTCCACGCCGGCCGAAAATGCCATGCCGGAGCCGCTCAGCAGAAGCCACGGAGACATCCGTCTGCGCTTCGGCGCGAAGATTGCGCCCGACAGCACCTCCATCATCGGGATATCGATCGACGTTGATGGGCAGGTGTGCTGCAGCGTGATGCGGGCTACGGGCGGTAGAAGATCAGACGCGGGGTGTTCGTCTGGCACGGACACGCAGACAAGGATACCGCAAGCTGGGCTGGAAGCTAGCGCGGCACAGACCCGCCGCGTCGGCACAGGCAGAGCGCCTGTGCCTGCGCAGTACGAGTACGTGCGTCATCGCGATTCCGCTTGCCAGCTGAGATGCTGTTCGACTACAGGTTGATCGCCGACTTCCTACGGCTCGCCGATCGGTTGTCGAACGGATCCCGCGCCCCTTCTTTTCGGCGATCCAGGTCTTCTCGTTCGCGATGATTTCCAGCAAGAGCTTGCTTGTCTTCCGGCGGTGGGCATGGCCTCGACAAAATGCTGTTCGTACTTCCTTGTCGCCCAACATCGCGACACCGCGTCTTGGCGTGGAATTTCTGCCCTGCGAACTGGCCGATCGCCCGGTTGAAGCGAATATCCGGCGCGTACAACTCCGGTTCGCCCTGCCTTGCGGAAGCCGTTCAGGCGCTCTGACCAGGCCGGCCACTTCATCGCGATAAAGGTGCCGGTTGTAGTCGTTCAATTCATCGAGCTTCGCTGGGGCTTTCATTCTTGGGCTCGTCGTAGCGGCCCTTGATTCCCCAGACATAGGCCCAGTGCGCCGACGAAGAATGGTCAGTGCCAAACAGGTCGTAGGAACAGGAAATCCACTTGTTCAGATATTTCTGGATCAGCCAGCCGGGGATCGACGCCGGCTTCGACGATGCGCCGCAGACCGTCGTTTCCGGTGCCCATGTGGAAGGCTTCTTCGCGCAGCATGTAGGACATGGAGCGCCCGAGCGGCGCGAAGGCGGAAGTACTTCAGCATCTGCAACTGGAACTTGCCGTCACGATCGACAAAGTCGGTGTAAGTGAAGAAGTCCATCCAGTTGTCGACATCGACGTTGAACGCACCCAGCAGACGCTCGTTCTCGAACGCGCGGCGCTCCAGCATCTTCTGGGCTTCGACTTTGCCGGAGTAGCCGAAGTGATCGACGCAGTAGAGCGCACATCTGCCAGCCGTGGCGCATCTCTTCGATCATGACGCGCGTGAGCGCGCGGCGGTCCCAGTCAGTGGGAGCGGTTTCAAACAGATGGCGCTGCTGCTCGACGCTGAAGCAAACTCCGTATCGCCCTGATAGACGATCATGTTCATCAGGGCGTCGCGCATCTGCTGCGTCGGAACTTGGCGGAGGTTCTCCCACTTGCGACGGCCTTTGAACGAGCCGAACTGAATTTCCTCGGTCTCGATCGCGCCATACAGCGTGTCGAACTTGAAGCTGGCGATCTCGTCGCGTATCGACGCCGATTTCCTTGCGCCACTCGTCGAACAGTCCGACCCAATCACTGAAGGTTCCGATTTTCGCTACTTTGCCGGGCATGATTCGACTCCTGATGCTGCTAGCTGCTCAGACGGCTCAGCATTGGCATCGATCTTGGTGCTCGACGCAAATCGCTAGTGCCAAGTGCCACTGTAGTTGCTGCTTTACGCCATATTCATCCACACGGTTTTCACTTCCGTGTAGTGCTCAACCGCATGCCTGCCCAGTTCGCGGCCGAAGCCGAGCTTTGCTTGTAGCCGCCGAACGGCAAGCGCGGCGTCCATAAGTCCGTAGGTATTGATCCACACGGTGCCGGCTCTGCAGACGTGCGCGACACCTGGTGGGCTTTCTTGATGTCGCGTGGTCCAAACGGCTGCCGCCAAGCCCATACGGTATGTTGCGCCAGCTCCACGATCACTTGCTCGACGTCATCGAACGTGAGCGCCGCCAGCACAGGGCCGAAGATCTCTTCCTGAGCGATCTTCATCTCGTTGGTCACGCCGCCGAAGATCGTCGGCTCGATGAAAAAGCCTTTGCCGCCGTCGACCGGACGCGCGATTACCGCCAGCAATCAGCTTGGCGCCCTCGTCTTACCCGGCGTCGATGTAGCCGAGCACAGTCTGCATCTGTTCCTGGCTGACGATCGCACCCAGCCGGGTCTTGGGATCGAGCGGATCGCCCGGCTCGCATCTTCTTGGCGCGACCGACCAGCTTGTCGAGAACTTCGTCCTGCAGCTTTGCTCTCGACGAACAGACGCGAGCCCGCGTTGCAGACTTCGCCCTTGCCGTAAAAGATGCCGTTGATTGCACCTTTGACGGCGCTGTCGATATCCGCGTCGGCGAAAACGATGTTGGGCGATTTGCCGCCCAGCTCCAGAGTGACGCGCTTCAGTGTACCGGCGGCGCCGCGCATGATTTCCTTGCCGACGGCGGTCGAGCCGGTGAAGGCGATCTTGTCGATGCCGGGATGTCGCACGATCGCTTCGCCGGTCTCGGGTCCGACCGGTGACGATGTTGACGCACGCCCGCGGGAAGCCGGCTTCGACAGCCAGTTCGCCGAGGCGCAGGTGGTGAGCGGCGTCTGCTCGGCGGGCTTCATGCACGATCGGTGTTGCCGCAGGCGAGCGCCGGGCCGAGCTTCCAGGAGGCCAGCAGTAGCAGGAAAGTTCCACGGGAATGATCAGGCCGACGACGCCGACCGGCTCGCGCGAGCGTGTAGGTGAAGGCCAGTCTCGAACGTGTTGACCGTCTCGCCGTGAATCTTGGTCGGCCCAGCCCGCGTAGTAGCGCAGGACGTCGATCACCATCGGCATATCGACGTTGCGCGATCTCGAAGATCGGCTTGCCGTTGTCGAGCGTCTCGAGCTCGGCAAGTCTCGTCGATGTGCTTCTCGATCAGATCGGCCAGGCTTCCAAATCAGACGTCCGCGCTCAGAGGCGGACATCTTGCGCCAAGGCCCAGCTCCGGTCGTCGAACGCTTTACGGGCGGCGTGACCGCCCGATCGACGTCCATGCGGCAGGCTTCGACGACCTGAGTCAGAACTTCGCCAGTAGCCGGGATTGATGGTGTCGAAATGCTTCGATCCGTCGAGCCATTGCCGTCGATCAGCAGCTTGCCGGGCGTGAACCTCGCTTTTGTAGCTGTCAGCATTGGCTTGTTCCTCGGTGCGTCGATCGCTATCCAGCTCGTCAACCTGCGTAAGGACGAGACGTTCCAATGCAACAAACATCGTGTCCTGCAGTCTGCTGGCGCCGTTACTATTTCGCTGTGAACGTTGCCGGACGCTTCTCCACGTAGGCGGCCAGGCCTTCTTTGGCATCTTCGCTCTGGAACAGAATCTGCTGGTTCTCGCGTTCAACCGCCGAGCGCTGACTCCATCGGAATCTCCCAGCCGGTCTGCACCGCGCGCTTGATCCGGCCCACGGCCTTCGCGGCTTTGTTCGGCGGACAGAACTGGCGGGCGTACTCCATGATGTTTTCCATGAAGCCGTCGCGCTCGTAGATGTCGTTGATGATGCCCAGCTCCTTGCGCTTCTTCAAACGAGAACGTGTTGCCGGTGACCATCAACTCGATGGCCTTGCTCTTGCCCACCATGCGCGACAGGCGCTGCGTTCCGCCTGTGCCCGGGAGGACGCCGAGATTCACTTCCGGCAGGCCGATCTTGCCGGCGTCTTTGCGCGCGATGCGGATGTCGGCAGCCATGGCGATCTCCAGGCCGCCGCCGACGCAGTGCCCGTTAATGGCGGCGATCACCAGCTTGGGCGTGTGCTCGAGGCGCAGCAGCGTTTCGTTCGCGTGCAGGCAGAAGTAGTACTTGAAGGTCGGATCGACGCTGGCCAGCATCTTGATGTTGGCGCCCGCGGAGAAGAACTTGTCGCCTGCGCCGGTGAGCAGCGATGACGTACACGTCGTTGTCCATGCGCGCCTTCAGGATGGCCTCGTCGAGCTGGCGGTTCATTTCGTAGGTATAGGTGTTGGCCGGCGGATCGAACATCTCGATCACGGCCACGCCAGCTGTCCACGCGATAGTTGATCAGTTTCTTGGTGGCTTCGCCGGCGTGCCGGCTGTGTTGTCGTCGCCATATGCGTCTCCTTTAGATCCTTCCTGTTCCTGACGATTTCGTTATAACTTCGAAGTTGATAGTCGCCGGCGACTTCATCTTCCGTTTCTGTCGAGCTGACTCAGGCCGTGCAAGAAAATGTCGCCCATCTGCCGCGCCAGTTCCGTGCGCATCTCCATCGACTCGGGCTTTGTACCAGAGTGTAAATCCAGTTCATCATGCCGAACAAGCTCAGCGCGGCCGTTCGGCTGGAAACTCGAATCCCTTTGCCTTGCTTCAGGTCGTCCAGTCAGCTCCATGCAGGTGCGGACGTACTCACGCTTGATGCCGGCGATCTCCGTTCCGATAGCCGTTCTTCAAGACGCTCATCCTCGTGCGACAAGACCTTCATTGCCTTCTGGTTCGGCCAAGAAATACTCAAGGTGATTCGGCGATAAAAACGCGGATGCGCACTTCCGGGATCGGTCACACCTTCCAGTCGCGTCGCGCAGCCGCTCCAGGATGGTCGTGAACGTCTGGCGCTGAATGAGGTAGAGCAGCTTCTCTTTGGACTCGAAGTAGTAGTAGAGCCCAGCCAGCGACATGCCGCTGGCGCGCGACAGGTCGCGCATGGAGGCGCCTTCATAGCCCTTCTCGTCGAAGACATCGGTGGCGTGGGCGAGCAGTTCCGAGAGCCGCTGGTCGAACCGGCTGACGGGACGGGGTGCCCGTGAGCGACGGCGCAGGAGGCCGGATGAAGGCCGAACTGGAGGACGGAAGGCATAGTTTATCGAACGTTCGTTCAAATTATACTCAGGAGGTGATCAACATCACAAGGACTTGTGACGTGAGGGAGGTGTCCACCCGCCGGCTATCGTGCCGCCTCATAGGCCCGACCGAGCCAATCCAGCGCATCCTTCAGATCTCGGTCACGAGGAAAGCTCGAATGCGAACCAGCGCGCTCGCCTGCATCATGGTTGACTTGAGCTCAGGGATCTTTGATCAGGCGTGCAAGGACGACGGGGTCCGGCGCCCTCCAGTTTGAAGGCAACGAGAGTTGGGGCTCCACAACTCCTCGAGTGCGGGGCAGAACTGCAAAAATGTACTTGCCGCGATATATGGCGTTGAAGCCGAACATCGGCTCGTCCCGACACCCGCGGCCAGCTCGATCCAGTTCCGCTTCAAGCGCGGCGGACCAGGCTTTCATCTCTTCCGGAGATAACAGGCAGGCTAGGCCGCGAAGTCTTCTTCACTGCTTTCGGAACCGCAGGCTGCAGCGCTTCTTGCGAGCAGCGGTCTTTAGCACCACGTCGTTACGCTGGTGCAATGAAACGTATGGTTAGTTTCGGATGTCTGCCAATAACTGTTCCACCTCAGTCTTTAAGTCGGCGGTAAGCGGGAGCAGTGGCAGGCGCACGGGACCGCCGAAATATCCGTTCAGGTCCATCGCGTACTTGGCGCCCGGAATGCTCAGCCCGCTCACGACCCGCTCGGCGGCCTTTGCGATGCGTTCCTGCTTCAGGCGGGCGAGTTCGAATGTCGCCTTCTTCCAGGCAGCATAGATTTCTATAGCATGCCGTCGGCGCCGCAACCGCGAACGCTAGGATCGCGCCCACGGCGCCGGCCTGTAACGAAGATTCCAGCTTATGGGCTGCTCCGACCAGGACTTGAAAGCCGACTTCTTTTGACGCGTCTTCAGCGCGCCCACAATGCTAACGCCCGCCGACGACGGCTTGGCAGGTCCGGCAAGCGCGGCCACCGGCACCAGTTCCCCACCGGGCCCTGAGCCCTCCGACGCCGCCTTTACCATGCGCGCCGTGACGGCATCAAAGGTTTCCGTCACAGTCCCGCTGCGCTTCACATGACGTGTCCCTTCCACGATCTTGCGCGCTTTCTCGACGTCTCCGCTCGATTCCTTGATCCCGATAATGTTGGGATGGTCGGCGAGTTCGATCACCAACTCGGCGGGCATGTCGTAGCCCGTGGCCGGCGGAAAGTTGTAAATGATCACCGGCAGGTGGGAGCGGTCGGCAACGAAACGATAGAAGGCGAGCATGTTCATCGGCTTCATCTGACCCTTGTAGTAGTGTGGTGTGCGCACCATGGCAACGTCGTAGCCTAATTCCGCGGCGTAGTCAGTGAGCCGTAGTGTTTCGCTGGCCGACTCGATGCCCGTACCGGCAATCAAGACCTTGTGGTTGGCTGCGGCGGTTCGTGCGGTCTTGAGGACTTCGCGGCGCTCCTCGTCCGGACAACAGGATCGCTTCGCCGGTCGATCCGAGTACCACGATCCCGGCCACGGGAGTTCGCGAGTAGCGCTCGACGTTGGCTTCGAGCTTCTTGTAGTAGACGTTGCCGTCGGGATAGAAGGGCGTGGTGATCGGAGGAAAGATACCGGATAGAAGCATTCGCTGATCCTTGCTTGCAGGGATACATCCGCAGCATGGTGACATGGCAGACCTGTGGGCAACCGTGACGTCACCTGTCGACTATTCTAACCAGCTACCGGGCGCATTGCGACACTGCGGCGAGTCAGGCCGCTCGATCGGGCTTCGGGCTCTGCACGGGCACCGCCACCAATCTGTTCCAGTAGTCCCAACTGATCCCACTTGTCCCATCCCGCCACGATTTTGCCGTTCGCGATGCGCAGGATTGTAATGCCGGAGACATTCACTCTCTTCTGCGTCGCGGCATAGCGCAAGAACGGGTCGGAATGCGTCATGTGCAGTTGCCAGCGCACCACCACGCGATCACCCTCGGCAACAGTGTCCTCGATCGTCAACTCAAGATCGGGAAACGCGCTCTGCAAGTGGCTGGCAAATGCGCGGAATTCTTCCAGGTTGATGAGCCCGTCGTGCAATGTTTGCCCCTGACCGACCGCTTTTGGATCCGCCATCTCCTGGATGGCATCAAGTCGCTTCTTGTTCCAGACTTGCTCGAACCAGCGATGTGCAGAGCGCTACGTTTTCTTGCGACACGGAATGCCTCCAGGTGTATGCGATGAGTCCCGGGGCCGGAAAACCTAGAAAGGCTATCAGGATCAGAGCGACTTGTCGTCGGGTCGTATGCGGAACTTTAGCTGCTCACCCGCAAGGACTGTAGAGCCTGCCCTGCGGGTCGACTTGCCCCCGAAACTGATCATCACTGCCTACAAAGAACGACTCAATGGTTGCGGACTTAGCATCCTTTTCGACTTCCTCGCCCCAGATCATCCCGCCCTTGCACCAGCCAGCATTCGAGAGCATCCGGCGCTGACCACCGGACTGGTAGAAGAACTGGTCACTGGCCCAGCCCTCGGGTGGCTGGGAAGAGGTTTGCGCTCTTCCGTCCACGCCGATTGTAACTACCCAGTACTTCCCTTCCCGAACCAGGGGCGAAGTCGTGGCGACGGCGTACTGAATCCTCACCCAACCCACGTAGTCCGCAGGAATCCAGAAAACCCATCGGCGGACGGCGGTGCAGGAATAGGTCGAGCACGAAAGGTCCGTAAAAGAAAAAGCCTGCCACGATAGGCAGGCTGATCGCGAGCAGGGCAAGCGATCCGGGGCGTACTTCTGGCAACTAGCGCCGCTTTCCGGCCGCTCGCTCGGCGTGCAGATGTTGAATCGCCTGCACGCGCACTTCTCCGCGCTGCAGGGCGGCGATCCCTTCCGCCGCCGCACGCGCCGCAGAGAGTGTCGTAATGGTGGTGATGCGAGCCGTGACCGCCGCACGACGGATCGCCTTCTCGTCAAACCACGGATCGGCGCCGTGCGGTGTGTTGATGATGAGCTGGATGCGGTCGCCTTTGATTAGATCGACCACGTTCGGCCGACCTTCCTTGACCTTGTAGACGCGCTCCACGCTGAGGCCGGCGTTCTCAATGATGTCGGCCGTCCCGGCGGTTGCGACTAGCTTGAATCCCATGTCGGCAAAGCGGCGGGCAACTTCGGCGACTCCGGCTTTGTCGTGATCGGTCACGCTGATGAAGACAGAGCCTTGCGTCGGGAGCTTTTGACCCGCTGCGATCTGCGCCTTGGCGAACGCTTCGCCGAAGTTGTCGGCCACGCCCATGACTTCGCCTGTCGAGCGCATCTCGGGGCCCAGCACTGTGTCGACTCCGGGGAACTTGTTCCAGGGGAAGACCGGCGATTTCACGTAGTAGCCGCGGCCCGTGTCGAGATCTGTGCCGCGCTCGATGTTCTCCGGGCAGAAACTCGCGCAGCTTGCGTCCGGTCATCAGGCGCGAAGCGATGCGCGCCAGCGGGACACCAGTCGCCTTCGATACGTAAGGCACGGTACGCGAGGCGCGCGGATTCACTTCGAGCACGTACACTATGCCTCCTTCGGAGGCGTTGCCCATCGACATGCGTGGAATCGCGAACTGAATGTTCATCAGCCCGACGACTTTCAGCGCCCGGGCCAGCTTGAACGTGTAGTCGCGCATGCGCTGCAGAAGGTGCGAGGGGATATCCACGGCGGGCAATACGCAGGAGGAATCCCCGGAGTGGATGCCGGCTTCCTCGATGTGCTGCATGATGCCGGCGATGACGACATCCTCGCCATCGGAGAGTGCGTCGACATCGACTTCGATGGCGTCTTCCAGGAAGTGGTCAATCAACACGGGACGATCCTGCGAGTACTCGACCGCCTCTTTCATGTAGCGAACGACCGTTTCTTCGTCGTAGGCGATGACCATCGCGCGCCCGCCTAGAACGTATGACGGTCGTACCAGGACCGGATAGCCCACGCGCTTGGCGCCTTCGACTGCTTCTTCGAGCGAGGTTGCCATCGCGCCGGGGCTTGCGGGATTTGGAGTTCGTCGAGCAGTTTCCCAAAGCGCTTGCGGTCTTCACAGAGGTCGATCGACTCGGGCGAAGTCCCGATAATCGGAACACCGGCCGCCTTCAGCGGGAGCGCGAGGTTCAGTGGGGTCTGTCCGCCGAATTGCACGATCACGCCGACGGAGGCTTTGCCCGAAGCCTCGTGTTCGTACACGGCGAAAACATCTTCCAGAGTCAATGGTTCAAAGTACAGGCGATCGCTCGTGTCGTAGTCAGTGGAGACCGTCTCGGGATTGCAGTTGATCATGACGGTTTCGAATCCGTCTTCCCGCAGGGAGAATGAAGCGTGGCAGCAGCAGTAGTCAAACTCGATGCCTTGACCGATTCGGTTCGGCCCGCTGCCCAGAATAATGACTTTCTTCCTGTCGGTTGGAGCTGCCTCGTCTTCTTCCTCGTAGGTCGAGTAGAGATACGGCGTGTAGCTTTCAAACTCGGCCGAGCACGTATCCACGCGCTTGTAGACAGGCTGCACGCGATGCTTTTTGCGCAGGTGGCGGACCTTTTCCTGGCCGCCCTTTCCCTCGAGGCGCCAGACGGAGGCGAGCCGCGCGTCGGAGAAGCCCATGCGTTTGGCATCGCGCAAGACTTCGGTCGGCATCGAGTCCATCGGATGCTTTTCGAGCTCCAGCTGCATATCGTTAATTTCTTTCAGCTGGTAGAGGAACCACGGGTCGATGGACGTGACCTTCGCAAGCTGCTTGACCGTGTATCCCTGGCGCAGCGCGTAGCGCACGTAGCTGAGACGCTCGGGATGTGGCGTTACCAGCCGCTGTGTGAGAATTTTCGGCTCGATCTTTTCTGAGCCTGCTTTGCGTCCGGTGTCGAGCGCGCGTACTCCCTTCAGCAAGGCTTCCTTGAAAGTGCGCCCGATTGCCATGACTTCACCGACCGACTTCATCTGCGGGCCAAGGCTCTCGTCGGCGCCGGGAATTTTTCGAATTGCCACTTCGGATTTTCACGACCACGTAGTCGAGCGTGGGTTCGAATGAGGCCGGAGTCTTGCGCGTGATGTCGTTGGGAATCTCGTCGAGCGTGTAGCCGACCGCGAGTTTGGCGGCGATCTTCGCAATCGGAAACCCGGTGGCCTTCGAGGCCAGAGCCGAGGAGCGCGAGACACGCGGGTTCATCTCGATGACCACCATGCGCCCGGTCTCGGGATTAACGCCGAACTGAATGTTGGAGCCACCCGTCTCTACGCCGATCTCGCGGATGACGGCGATCGACGCATCGCGCATGGCCTGGTACTCGCGGTCGGTGAGCGTCTGCGCGGGCGCGACGGTGATCGAGTCTCCCGTGTGCACGCCCATGGGATCGAAGTTCTCGATCGAGCAGATGATGATGACGTTGTCCTTGAGGTCGCGCATCACCTCAAGTTCGTATTCCTTCCAGCCCAGGACGGATTCTTCGATCAGCGCTTCGTGGACCGGAGAGAGATCGAGGCCGCGGGCGAAGCAACTCCATCAGTTCCTCGCGATTGAAGGCGATGCCGCCACCGGTACCACCCAGGGTAAATGACGGACGGATGATGACCGGGAAGCCGATTTTGCCGGCGAATTCGAGGCCGTCTTTCAGGTTGTTTACGAGCGCCGACTTGGGAACGTCAAGGCCGATCTTCTGCATCGCGTCTTTGAAGAAGAGTCGGTCCTCCGGCTTTCTTGATGGCAGCGATGTTTGCGCCGATGAGAAACGCGTTGTATTTGTCGAGCACGCCGCCATCAGAAGCTCGACGGCGAGATTCAAGGCCGTCTGTCCGCCGACGGTCGGAAGAATGGCAAAACCGGCGCTGGGCGAAAGCTCGCGCTCGATGCGGATGATCTCTTCCGAGATACTCGCGAGTGAGCGGCTCAATGTAAGTGCGGTCGGCGATCTCGGGATCGGTCATGATGGTCGCCGGATTCGAGTTCGCAAGCACTACTTCGTAGCCCTCGGCCTTGAGGCGCCTTGCAGGCCTGCGTGCCCGAGTAGTCGAACTCGGCGGACTGGCCAATGACGATGGGGCCGGAGCCGAGGATCAGTATCTTGGAGATGTCGTTGCGTCTGGGCATTTGCTATTTGGAATCCTTTGCGGCATTGACAGCGGTGTGGCTTTGAAGGGCGCGGCTTCAGCCGCGCGCGTCTCAAGTTGTGGGCTTTAGCCCCTGAGGTACGCCGTCGAGTTCGAAGCGGCCGCTGGCTGAGGAGCACCGATACTGCTGCGATCTCTCCACATAAATGCTTTCGCATCCGGATTCTGCCGTATGTAAATCGCATGCACCCGATAGTCACTCGCATCCCGAATGCGGTGGTCTGCAAACCCCTTTGCCAGACTTCCATGTTCGAACCGAGTTCTTTCTTCACGCGATAAGAAAAGCGCCCTTGATGAATTGAACCGCCTTCTCGAGACTGGTCAGCGGCGTGATGAGGGCGTGCAAAATGGTCCGGCATGATCACGGACTCATGAAGACAAATAGGCTGAGTCGCGATAGTGATAAATAGCATCGATCAGGAGGTTCACCCATCGCTCATTACGGAAAAATCCCGCCTCTCCCACGTACCGGTGGTGATCATAGTAAGTATGCTGCGTGTTTGTTGCATGCTCTCGAGCAGGTCTCAACCACGAACCTCAGGGGCTAAAGCCCCCAGTCTTTGTTTCGCTTTGCGGCGCGCCTGAAGGCGCGCCGCTTTCAAAGCTCAGTCTACGGACTTCTCTACGCGGTATCGACGCTCGCAGTACGAAGGACAAGTGTCTGACGCTGAGACCGGCAATTCTAGCCGGAACGCATTCCATCCTTGCTGGGACACCCCAACTGGGACAACTACGCGACAGAAGCCCTGAGGTCCGGTAATTTCCAAGTTCATACTTACCGCGTTTTGTGTTCGGTGCGGTGAAGATTCCAGTCGAACTTGTCTCAAGCACTGCGACTTGCTTCCCATGGCCGTTGCGAACCAGGACACTCACTTTGGGAATCACTGCTTTGTTTTGGTCGACAATCGTTCCCCGAATCGCCGTCACCATGATCGGTTCACGAGTAGAATGGTCGTTTGGATCACACAAAACCTGCGAAGCGGAACCACGCGCCATCACAGACAGAAGGATTGTGATCAGCAACTGCTTCACCCCTTCCCCTCCTCCATCATCTTCACGAAATCCTTGAACAGATAATGCGAGTCATGCGGACCGGGCGCTGCCTCCGGGTGATACTGCACCGTGAACAGCGGCAAGTTTCTGTGCCGCAATCCTTCGAGCGTGTTGTCGTTCAGATTGATGTGTGTGAACTCCACTTCGCTTTGCGGCAGCGAGTCCGGATCGACACGGCGAAGTTGTGGTTATGGGCGGTGATTTCGATCTTGCCTGTTCCGAGCGTGCTTCACCGGATGATTTCCGCCGTGATGGCCGAACTTCAGCTTGTAAGTCTTGCCGCCCAGCGCCAGTCCCGCTGAGTTGGTGGCCGAGGCAGATGCCGAAGATCGGCTGGCGTCCCATCAGGCGGCGGATGTTATCGACCGCGTAGGTGCAGGGCTCAGGATCGCCGGGGCCATTCGACAGGAATACTCCGTCGGGCTTGAGCGCCAGCACATCTTCCGCCGGAGTCTGCGCCGGAACAACCGTGACCTTGCAGCCCTCGCCGCGCAGCTTGCGCAGAATGTTTTGCTTGATACCGTAGTCGTAGGCGACGACGTGGAAGCGCGGCGGCTCATCTTTCACGCCGACCACTGCCACCGGCTCGTGCGAGCGCTCGCCGACCTCCCACACATACGGCCGCGTGGTGCTCACCGACTTTGGCCAGGTCGGTGCCATCCATTTTCGGAATCGAAAGGGCCTTGGCGACGAGCTTCTCGGTGTCGGTCTCGATGGTCGAAACCACCCCACGCATCACGCCGTGGTCGCGCAGGTGACGCACCAGCGCGCGCGTATCGATATCCGCCAGCACCGGGATCTTGAACTGCTCCAGATACTCTTCGGCCACCTGCTGCGAGCGCCAGTTCGAGCTGACTTTCGAGAACTCGCGCACGATCAGTCCCTCGATATAGGGATGCGTGGCCTCGTTGTCTTCGGGATTGGTCCCGTAATTGCCGATTTCGGGATGTGGTTAGGACAACAATCTGTCCTGAGTAGGAAGGATCGGTGAAAATTTCCTGGTAACCGGTGATGGAAGTATTAAAAACGACTTCGCCGTAACATTCGCCTTTGGCGCCGTAGCCTTTGCCTCGAAAGATGCGCCCATCTTCGAGGGCAAGGATAGCTTGCATTCCTGCTCCCGGGATTGGATTTTAGAGATTTTAGCAGGGGATGAAGAGTTCCTCAATGGATTTGGAGGGCAAGTTTTCCACTGGTGCGTGGATCAGATTTTTCGATCAGGACAAAGAGGCCCAGCGCCTAAAGGCGCGTTCGGGGGAACGCTATGGTGGCGCGCCTGAAGGCGCGCCCGACTACGAACCTCTTGTCGATCAGCATCTGAATTCTTCGGTCTGGCAATTTCTTGTTGGATACAAAAACCGGCGAGTAGTCGTTTGAAACTGACCCTACTGTTCAACTGCCTGCAGAATGTAATCGGTCAGCAGTTGTTCGGTTTGCTCGATGCATACCCTTGGTGTTGTAAGTTCGTGCTCGTCAGCACCACACTCATTATCGAGGTCTGGAAACACCATCACTTTGTTGCCGCCGTTGCCGCTCATGAAGAAGGCGGCGTGGCTCTTCTCGCCCGACTTGAATTTCTTCAGCCACCACAGGTAGCCGTATTCGGTGTCGTCGTCGATACGCGCGTGCGGAGTGGTCGAGGCCTTCACCCAGCTTGTCGGAGACGATCCGCTTCCATTCCACCCGCCGCCCGCTCGATAGAGTTCGGCGATTTTCAGGAGGTCTCGCCCCGTCAGGCGGAGGCCGCCACCCGTTTGCGGGACGTTGAGCGGCGAGTACACCCAAACTGCGTCGGTGATTCCGAGCGGGCCGAAGAGTTTTCCTGGGCAAAACGGTCGGTTCGCGCACCGGTGGCTTTTTCGAGCACTTCGCTCAGCGTGAAGACCCCGCCGGTGCAGTAGCTGAAGTCTCGGCCGTAAGGCGGTGGGTCGGCTTTCTCGCCGAGGTGCATACGACCGCGTACAGGAAGATCCAGGATGGATTGCGCCCAATCCTCGACCAGGTACATGCGCTCTTCGTTGCCGCGCGAGGCGTCGTTCCAGTCGTCGCACTCAAGCGGCGAGCTCATGGTGAGGAAGTCTTCGACGGTGATGTTCTCTTTGCGCGGGTCGGGATTCTGCATTTTTCTTGCGCGTTCGGGCAGGTAGGGAGGACGCGCGCATCGACTCCGCTCAACTTCCGTTCGCCGATTGCAATGCCGACCAGAATGTCGGTGATGCTCTTGGTAGCCGAGCGCGTATCGCGCAAGGTGGAGCGTCGCCATCAAAGTAAGCCTCATACGCGAGCTTTCCATGGCGCGCGATCAGGACGCTGCCGATTTTCTTGAACTCGGCCCCCGGATTGCCTTCTCCATCGCGGCCAGGGGCTCAGGGGAGAAGCCCAGCAGATGCGGGAGCTGCGACGACCCAACCATCGGAAGGTTGGCCGGCCGCTTCCTGGGACTGAATCTGGGGAGCGAGTGCCGCGAAGAACGAAACAGAGGAGGCTGTCCAACGCATCACAGCGAATCAGACGCTCCGGCCTCGTAAATGTTAGTGGATGAAACTAGCGTTACAACGAAAGCCCTTTCACCACTGAGGACACGCAGGCATCGCAGAGGAACGCCCAAAGACTCCCCCGGTTCCCCTTGTGCTGATCTTGGGAGCTGTGGCTTTGCTGACAGAGCGTCGGCCAGCGAGTGGCGACTCCTTCATCGCAAGCGGCCAAGCTTGTCCATCGGCCAATAGCCGAAAACCGCCTTGCCGTAGATCAAGCTCTCCTTCACTGGTCCAAAATCCCGACTGTCTTTTGACATGCTGCGGTGGTCGCCCAGCATGAAATAGCTGTGCGGCGGCACAACGGTCTCCGGATAAGGACGCTCGTCCGCGTAGATGGGCGGCACATAATCTTCCTCGAGCGGTTCGCCGTTCACGTACACCTGGCCGGCATCGATTCGAATGACGTCGCCCGCCACCCGATCACTCGTTTGATGTAGCTCGTCGATGGATCCCGCGGATACCGGAACACCACGATATCTCCGCGCTCGATCGGCTCCCAGCGGTAAACGAACTTGTTGACGAAAATCCTTTCCTGGTCGTCGAGGGAGAGGCATCATGCTAGTGCCTTCGACTTTCACGGGTTGGTAAAGGAAAACGATGATGAAGGCCGAGATCGCGAGCGAAATCACCAAGTCCCGTAGCCAAACGGCCAGCACGGGAGCCTTGCGCTGGATGGGCTTTCCCGGCGCAGAACTGTCTCCGCGATGTGCTCGACGAAACCGGCGATGACATACCTGTTTCGATTGTATTACGGAAGGGTTCGACTCATGGAAGGTTAGTGACGGATCGACTTCCATTTCCTGCCAATGCGATCGGAAAACAGTCGACCCGCCCGAGTTCGTCGTTCCTTCCCTTCGCGACAGGACGCTAGTGACTTGCACTCCCGGATACCCAGGCGGGTGCGCGCAAGCGCGACCGTCGGGTTACAATATCGAGACCGAGGTTACGTCCCCTATGTTGAAGCGTGCGTTCACTTTGATGTTCCTGCTCGTGGTGACTTTGACGGTTTCGGCCCAGTGGGCTGCTAACCAGGAAGACCAGGGAGTGCCGGCGTTCAATTCCGCGCCGCCTCCAAAGGGAAAGAAGCTGCCGCCGATCCTCCCCAAAGAGAGCTTGTGGGCAGAAAACGCGCAGTACCCGTATCAGACGCATGCCTATGAAATTGCGGCCAAGATTCCGAACGTGATTCACCAGGAGCCTTGCTACTGCTATTGCGACCGGGGTATGGGCCACAACAGTTTGCACAGTTGCTTCGAAAACACTCACGGTGCGCAGTGCGACGTCTGCCTGAAGGAGCTGTACTACTCGTACGCCCAGACGAAGAAAGGCAAGACTCCCGCGCAGATTCGCGCCAGGGATTACAAAGGGCGGAATGGAAGCAGATCGACCTGCAAACGGCTGCAGACATTAACTGAAGCGTAACTGTGACGTGTCATCCCGGTTTGACGGGGTCGTTACGACGCGCGTATAAACCTGCTCGGCAAGCCGCTTGGCAGCGCTATCCTTGGCAGTTGAAGGAATCGCTCTGTAAGTTGCACAATTAAGGAGCAGTTACGAAAAGCACAGGAAGAATCTCTACAGATGGCCCAGAAACCTACCGCGAAGAAGTCCATGGCCGACGATCCCAAGGTTGCGCAGACCATTCAGAACTACGAGCAAGGTCTGCGGGCGATGCAAGAACACAAGTTTGACAAGGCAAGGACCCATTTCAAAAGGTCATCGGAGGCCCCAGCAAGGAACTCTCCGACCGCGCCAGTGTGCACACGAATGCGTGCAATCAGCACCTGGACAAGATCACTCCACCAATTCAAGACGTCGGAAGAGCACTTCGACTACGCTGTGTCGCTAATGAACCTGGGGGACTACGTGCAGGCGCGCGAGCACATGGAGAAGCTGCAGAAGCAGTCGCCCAAGGCGGACTATGTGGTATACGGACTGGCCGCTCTCGACTGCATGACCGGACGTTGAGGACTCCCTGCGCAATCTGGATGAGGCGATCGAAGCTGAACCCGGCGGTTCGTTTCAGGCGCGCAACGACTCCGACTTCCAGAATCTGTCGGAAGATCCGCGCTTCACCGAACTGCTGTATCCAGATCCGGGCGCAGAACGCCGAGCCCGAACCGGCCGTCCCGGAAGAAGAGACGTACTAAGGCCCCTCCCATGGAATCGAGCAGCGGCCGAACCCGCTACCCCGGGACAGTTCTGTTTATGGGCATCCGCTGCGCGTGGTCGCGATCGGCGGCGGCACCGGCCTGTCCACTCTCCTGCGCGGATTGAAGGGCTTCGTTCCCACAACTGGAGAACCGTTTCAGCCCAGCACGGCCCACCCGCTTATCGGCGAATTGAGTGCCGTCGTCAACCGTCAGCGATGATGGGGTCCAGCGGCCGCCTCCGTCAAGAACTCAACATGCTTGCCGCCGGGTGACATCCGCAACTGCATTGTCGCCCTCTCGGAAGATGCCGACCTGCTTTCCCAACTCTTCCGCCACCGGTTCGACAAGGGATCTGGACTCGAAGGCCACAGTTTCGGAAATCTCGTTTCTGGCGGCCCTTACCTCGATTACCAAGGATTTTGCCGGAAGCGGTTCGACTGTCGTCGGAGATTCTGCTGACGCGGGGACATTTATCCGGCGACGACTTCGAACATTGAACTCGAAGCCCTACTCGAGGATGGAACCCGGGTGCGCGGCGAAACCAAGATCACAGCGAGCAAGGGACGAATTCAAGAGCTCTTGCCTTGTCCCGCCTGACGTCGAGCCGCTGCCGCAGACGCTCGAGGCGATTGCCCGGGCGGATGTGATCACGATCGGGCCGGGATCGCTGTTCACCAGCCTCATCCCCAATTTGCTGGTGCGCGGCGTCACGAAGGCCATCCTCGACTCACCGGCGATCAAGATTTACATCTGCAACCTGATGACACAGGCGAATGAGAGTCTCGGGCTGACCGCTGCCGATCATATCCGCGCTCTGAACCGCCACGCGCAGGCGCAGCTTTTCGACTACGCGCTGATTAACCGCACGCCTGCTTCGGAGGATCTGGAAAGCTAAATACGCTCTGGAAGGTGCGGCTCAGATCGTGGCTGACCTTGATGCCATCGAACAACTGGCAGGTGCTGCCCGGTTTTGGGCGCTTACCTAGACGAGGACGGGAGCAGCCCGACACGCTACCGAGACGGTGGCCCGCGACCATATTGGACATTGCCACGCAGTCGGCCCGGAGCTTCAGCGCAAAGCTTCCCTTGGCTTCAGACCGAGCTCGCTAGCTCAGATTCCCTGACGCCGGTCTAGTCCTTTCAACCTGCAGGACTACACCGATTCCGGAGGTTTTTCGCTCCGTGGTCCTCCGTGCTCTCTGTGGTTTTAAGCTTTTTCCCCGCTTCGCGCTATATTTGAAAGCGAATGCCCACCCAGAAAACTCCGCGCATTGCCGTTGCCATCATGGCGGCGCGGCAAAGGAACACGGCTCAAGTCGAAATATCCTAAGGTGCTGCATGAAGTCGGCGGCAAGCCGCTGCTGGCACACGTTGTCGCGGCGGCAAAGAAGGTCGTTCCCGCCGACGACGTGTGCGCCATCATCGGGCATGAAGCTCCGCGTGTCCGCAAGGCAGTCGAATCGACCGGCGTTCAGTTCGTTGTGCAGGAACAGCAGCGCGGAACCGGACATACCCTGATCGTCGCCGAGGAATCGCTCGCCCCCTACGATCACGTGATTGTTCTTTCAGGCGACGCCACCGATTAGTCACGCCAGAAACCATTGAGCGGCTGCGTGACTTCCACGCCTACAGAAAAAGGCAGCGATGACGCTGCTCTCTGCACAGAACTGCAGAAACCCCACTGGGTACGGCCGCGTTCTCACGCAAGAATGCGAAGAGTGATGAAGTTAAAGCGATTGTTGAGGAAAGGGCGGCAACTCCGCAGCAGAAGAAGATTCACGAAATCAATTCCGGATTCTATGCGTTTGCTGTGAGGCCTCTGTATGCCAACATTGGGAAGCTCAAGAACCGACAACGTGCACGGCGAGTACTACCTCACCGACATGGCCGGGGTTTTCGCCAAGGCGAAGGCCAAGGTCATGGCGTTAAAGACCGGCGAATCCGGCGGAAATTTTGGGGCAGCAACACGCGCGCGGAGATGATGGAGATTGACGGCCTGATGCGGCTTGCGAAATGCCGCGAGCTGATGGCAGAGCGGGGCGAGCATCTTCTATCCGGAGACCTGCGTGATTGATGCTGATGTTGAAGTGGGTCCAGACACGGTGATCGAGCCTTTCGTTCAGATTCTCGGCCGGACGCGTATCGGCGGGGATTGCCGTATCCGATCCTACAGCGTGATTCAGAATTCAGACATCGGCGATCGCGCGTCACGGTGCGCCCCGGATCGATTCTTGACGAAGCCCGCGTAGCAGCCGACGCCGTTATCGGGCCCTACTCGCACCTGCGGCCGGGCAGCGAGATAGGAGAAGGCGCACACGTGGGCAATTTCGTCGAGACCAAGAAGAAGATCAAGCTGGGCAAGCAATCGAAGGCGAATCACCTAACCTACCTGGGCGACGCCGAAATCGGGGCCGGAGTCAACATCGGGGCCGGAACCATTACGTGCAACTACGACGGGGTGAACAAACACAAAACGGAAATCGGGGACGGGGTGTTTGTTGGCAAGCGATTCAACCTTAGTCGCGCCGGTGAAAATCGGCAAGGGCCTACATCAGCGCGGCTTCGTGCATCACGGAAGATGTCCCGGAAGATTCGCTGGCCCATGGGCCGCACGCGGCAGATCACCAAGGAAGGCTGGGCCAAGAGCAAAGCGCGCAGTCCAGGCTGGCGGCCAGAAGCGCTTAGGCGGCTACGCGTGCCGCAGCAGCAAACCTGCCACCGCGGCACTATGCGATCAGCAACGGCTCGGGAATCTTCCACCGCCAAGAGAAGCCCGACGCTAACTAAACAGGATAGACGATCGTGGGCAGCGTCGTATACAGATCGACCGAGCCAGAACCGAGCACCGCTCCTGCGATTGCGCCCGTCGCCGCAGCCGTCACTCCTCTCAGACAAACGATCTTCAACCTGCGTTGTTCGAAGCCCACCGCTTGTAGCGAAGAGCGCCAGCAAAATCACCACCAATGTAAACGGGCAAAAAGATGGCCGAGGGCCGCCGCTGTGTGCGCCAGCGACACCTGCCGCCGAGGTATCAATGAACGCAACCGGTGATGACCACTGGATCCGGGCGTGATCACGGCGCCACCGCTACCGCGTCCACGAATTGGTGATCGCTGAGCCAGTGGTTGCCTTGGACGACTCCGCCATAGAGGAAAGCACGACACGCCAAGCCGCTACCAAACACGAACATTCCGGCCTTGGCGAAATACCAGAAAATTTGTGGGGGCTTGTCGTTCGCGACGATGGTGCCAAACAGGCCCGGTCCCGCGAAAAGCGCTGCGGTGCCCTTCGCGGTCACGCGTAAGGAGTGCTCGGATCAGGAGATTTGCCACGCCCGCCAGCAGGAAGAGCCAAGATGATTTCCCTCGACGTCCAGGCAGTCGAGACGGCAAGCACCGCAAAGATTGTCCAAAGCACTCTGTCTTTGCCCAGTGTAAGCTTTGTGAGTTTGACCGCCGAGCGCGCGATGACTCCGATCACCGCGGCTCCGATTCCGTAGAACATTCCTTGCATCCAGGACAGTCCGCCGAAACGGACGTAGGCATCCGATAGGGCCAGCACCATGAGAAGAAGGCAAGACGAACGCCAATCCCACCGCCGTTGCTCCGACAATGCCCGCGCGAACATAGCCGAGGTAGATCGCCAACTGGGCGGCTAACGGGCCGGGCGCGAGTTGGGCCAACGCCAGTCCTTCCAGATAGTCTTCTTTCCGGATCCAGCGGCGCTCTTCGACCAGGTCCTGCTGCATGTGGCCGGCCAAGCGCGATGGGACCACCGAAGCCAACCGTCCCGAGCCACAAGAAATAGCCGACGAACTGCGGAAATGACCCGGCCGTCGAGTCGGTCGCAATCGACTTCAATGCGGTCGCTCATTTGCCGGAATTGGTTTTGTCGAGCGCGGCGCGCAGCCCTTGGCGAAGCCTCAGCGCCTCATCGTTCGCCCAGATATGCATGAAGAACAGCCGTGGCTCTTCGCTAAGCAGTGGTGGCTGTGCAGGGCTGTCACGGCGATGCCATTTTGCCGCAACGCTCCGGAGAATCGGGGTTCACTTCGCTCGCGAGCAGGACAAAGTCTCTCCTCGTGATGGCAGCCTTCCCACTGTCCGTGGGTTGGAAATTCAGAGCGGTCGCAACGCCCATCGAAGGCGGCACAATTCATTCCCGAGTCGGTGATTGACTCGGATCGCGGATCACGCCAACCTGCAAGACGCCGCCATTCACTTTGCCGGCGCGGCCGAATCTGCTCGACTTGTTTCTGATCAAAGCCTAGATCAGCGCTTGATGCATGTCAGAGAGTCTGCGACCGGCTAGAGCGGACGTGGCTTCACTGCGTCTTCCCTTCAGCTTGAGTGCCGCGTGAGATGGCCTTCGCCGATTTGCAAACGGCATCGACCGTAGATCATATTTTGGCTTTGCTATAGTGCATATACATGTAAATGCGACGGCGCACTTCCCCCAATCAGGTGATCGTAGGATCCGGCGCGCTTGTTCCTGAACGTTGCCGCCCCGGTACTCTGCAGACTTCGTCATCCTGACATTTAGATCTTCCCATCTTCTGGTGAGCACCAGGCCGCCAAAAGCATGACCATAGCTCCGTCCACAGTTTTTCTTGAAGGCTGCCCAGGCTCCGAGCGCGCGGGCGGGTTTGATCGTGACGCCTCCGAGCGTGACGTGGAGGTCCTTTCTCGGCATAGCGAACTTCCTGATGTCGCCGGGTTGAGGCTGGCCCGACGACCCATCCGCGCTTTCGACCTCTTTCCAATCGGCGCTTGCGGGAATCAGCTCCCACCTGCACCGAGCGAAGTTTCGTGGGCTTGAGACGAGAAAGCAAGCACTCTCCGCTGCAAATTCTCCAGTAGCGATTCTATGTGATGCAAGGGTCTCGATCTTCCGCGCATTAGGATTCTCCCCTCAACTAAGCCGCCCGTTGAGGCGTAGGCGCATCGCCCCGCACATTTGTCGAACAGCCCTTTCGTATACAGACCGCGGCGTGCGGCCGCATCCTGTAGAGCCGTATACCCGCGCTGCCGAATATCGTAATTTCTTTGTCGGATTCCCCTTCCGGGCTTCTCTCCCGGCGACAATGCAGCCGAGTTCTGCGTACACATCGGAGCGGCTCATCGCACCGGACTCGAGCGCGTGATGCAGGTCGCCCATCACGGCGCACTGTTCGAGCACATCGCATACAACTTTGGCCTTGCTCAACAAGGCGGGATGGATCTCGTTCTTGTGCGAATTGTCAGCGCCCACCGCAGCCAACGAATGCCTGCCCTCGGGACGTCTGCTCAGCACACAACACCGGGTGCTGTGATGGCGTGCAGGTAACACAGATGTCGCTTTTGGGCCATGGCGGGGCGGAGTTCGCCTCACGGGCATTTCATTGCGAGAGGAGTTGAAGCTCAGCACTCAATTCCTCCGCAAAGCGCGTCGCGCGTTCGGCGCTGGCGTCAAATACGAAGACGTTTCGCAAGTGGAAAATGTGAGCGAGTGCCCTGACTTGGTGACGACCCTGTTCGCCGCAGCCGCGAATCGTGATCGTTTGTGAGGTTGGGCGCGCGCGAAGCGATGCGGCAACCTGCGGTCGCGGCGGCGGTTCGTGGAGTGACGCGTCACGTCTCGGGAGTCCATGACTGGCGAGCGGAGTTCCCTTCTCAGCGTCGCACAGAACGATTGACGCCCCGGATGGTCGGGAGATCGAAGCGAGGATTTCCTGAAAGCGCCGTTGACCTTGGCGGCGAAGTACCGCATTCGCAAGTCGAGCAAGCCTGCTGCCTTGATGTGGAAACCGCCCACCCCATCTACGATGTGTATTCCGAGGACTCCGGGCGCTTGCGCCTTCCCTTCTCCATGCAAGCGAAATGCTTCTTCCACCGCCCAGGGGATGCAATCCTCGACGGACAGGAGATTGCGAACATCGCGAGAACCGAGAAAGATGATGTCTCCGGCATTCATGCCAGCGCCCCACCGGCGTGGCGGTGTGCAACAACAGATCGAAGGTCGGCGTCCGCGGTGACCTCAGCTGGATCTTTGCCCCTGCGAAGAGTGGGCGCCGCGTGGCCTATGAGGCAGACGGAACCATCCCGGACCCGGAGCATGGATCCCTCGCGTAATCCGACTACGGGTGCATCGTTCTCTTCGAGAAATTGCAGAATGCGCTCTTCCACCGTTTCTCCATGTTGCGTCGACGCGGGATCGGGGTCGAGATAATGCGGGCTGATCTGGAACGGCACAAGTGCCAGCGCGTCAAACCGAGCGCGGTTGGACGATGGGCATATCTTTCGTGGTCTTGGTGTGGGACCGGCGGCTTGATCAGACCCGCGCTCGACCCGATGTAGATAGCGCCCGCCATAATCGCGCCTGGCGAATCGACTCGATGAGGTCGAGATCATTACAGATCTTTCAGTAGGCGGAACGTATTGCCGCCCCGATGAAAATCACCTCCGCGTCCTCCACTGCGCGTGCCGTGGAACGTCATGAATCGAAGTCGTGGGTGAATCCGCCTTTCAGACGCTCCAGCCACAGTTGTCGCGTAGGCACGGCGGTCGCGCAGCAGCGTATGGAATAAACAGGAACCTCAACTTTCCGACGACGTTGCGGATCTCGTCTTCAGCGTGGTCCAGGTATCCGCCACCGTGCTGAGTCGAGCTGCTGATCGGTAAAAAGAGTTGCCCGGTGTTGTGGGAGCGTTGGCATGAGGATCTCCTGGGCATCACTCCGAGCGAGTCGTAAAGTCCCTCTATCAAATCCATTCCCCGTCGCAGCAGTTCGTCATCGGAGCCGAATCACTGCTTCGCCCAGCCATGCAACACGCGCGGTCCAGTCCTCGCCCTGCGGCCCGCCCGAACTCTGTCGTCGCCCAGGTCGGCATCGTGGATGATCTGCGCAATGCGCTTCACCTTCTTGTCGCGGATGGCGAAACTCCTTTGCAGAGTGTCTCGAAGGTGCAATCCTCACCGCGATGGCCGAATCCCTGCGGGCAGAACATGTCGTGAATGGAACGGCGTTTGTGTGGGCGTCGGGGGATCGGGTGCAAACAAGAACCGCGCCTTTGAGTCGATGAATCGCCGGATCAGCCAGGCGGAGGAGACGCGGTCGATGCCCGGACGCGGACGAGTGATCCAAATGGCGATTCAGAGATTGCGACGATCTTCGAGTTGGGGATGAGCGGCCCTTGCCCTCCCTCCTGATGCTTCGACGCTGGCCAGAAAAGCTTTCCACCTTCGCGCAGCGGGTTTCCAAAAAGAAGTCAATCTCCTGTAGTTCCCGCAATCTGCGGGCGGATGCGGTTCACACGTCCTGCGGGCTTGCGGGATGGGGCGGAAGCCACGAGTTTTTTCGCGTCACGCAGGAGCTTCTGAGAGGTCGTCGGGAGCGAGCCTCCTGGAAGAACACACCTTCAACCGCTGGTCGGATAAGTCATCGAAGGCGTGCACCTGGACAACCGATGCCTGCCCTTTGTAAGCGCGGATAGCGGATGCCAGCCATTCCATTCGTTCCCGGTTCGCGGGAGTGTCGGGCGGGGAGATAACCTGCGCTACGCAAGGCAAGCATGCCGTAGCGCTGGAGCTTGCGCCAGACATCGACTCAAGCTGGCTCGCATTCTGGGCTGGCAGGCTGGAGAGATCCAGAAGCAGCCAGGGTGGCGACGCCAGTTTAGCCTCTATAGTCATTACGTCTACGTTATACCTATAACACATATAGTCGTCAACGGAATAAATCAGCTCTCCGACACGCAAAAGCAAAAGGCGCGCAGGTTCGCGGAACCGCGCGCCTTCTGGACCTGCGAAAGAGCGCTGGTCTACTTCGACACAGCCGCGAACAGGTCGGACTTCATCAGCGCCTGGAACTGCTTGTCATCGGTCTTGAAGTGAAGCTGCAGGCTTGAGCTGTCGGAATCGACCGTGAGCGCATCAATGGCGACTTTCTCGACGGGCGGTGGCCGTCATCTTCTTATACAGCATTCCCGCCTTGACGAGGGAGGACATGGTCGCTGCTGTGATCGAGTCGGACGCTGATGACGTCCAGATTGAAGTTCACGCCGCTGGAGAAGTCCATGGTGTAGCGCGAGCCGAGCAGTCGCTTCTTCACCGTGTCATAGTCGGCGACTTTGGTAGCATCGCCCAGCGCAGAGCGCATCATGTTCTGCGTTCCCTGCTGATCGAGCAGACTCCAAACCGGCCCGAGCACGTCGACTGGAACCCATCATGTCGGACATCGTGGGATTGGAATCGAGTGTCAAGAGTGTATCTCATCGCGCGCATCCAGCGCGCCCTTCACGGCACCGTCGTCCCCGAACAGAAGGGTGTTCTCGTCGAGGAATGACATGATCATGCCGTTCCCCATGGCGTACATGTCAGCCTGACGGTATTTGCGGGAACAATCTTCTTCAGCTTCATCCGTTTCAGGACAGTTTTGGAAGAGAATGAGCCCTGGCCATGCCGACCACTTTTACGTCCTTCTTATTGCCCATGCGATAGGCGGCGAAGGTGAGTTGATCGACGTCGCGCTCGGAATCGATACCGACGCCCTGAGCGCCTTCTCAAACAGCTTCAGGCTTTCGGGCAGAACCTGCTCCTTCAAGGCCATGGCGGTGGGTGAGTCGTGCAGCGCGCGATAGTCAACAGAAATGATCTGCTGGATGTCGGAGGGAATGACGGCGCGCGACGATGTGCCCAATGGCATCGGCCAAGGCCGCAACGCCCAGCAGTATGCAACGAACCCAAAGAATCGTCAGCTTTTTCATAAAACCTCGGGAATACAGACTTGATGCCGATTGGCCATTCGCGTTAACCCCGCGATAAATCACTTGTATGCCGTAGAGCGGCTGAAAAGTGCAAACGAAAGTACTAGGAACGTTGCCAGGCTGGAAAGCCCGTTTTTCGCGAGTTCACTTGATCACGAGAGCGGCAGCTCTTTTGCTGGTCGCATCGACGAATTGGAATCCTTGATCGACGCCAGATTGATTTCGACGTTGGCCATCGCTCCTCGATCGCGGCGCGCCCAGCCCCGACGAGGTCGTCAGATCCGATTTCATATTTGGATTCGTGATTGGCCCGAGTTTGCTTGCGAGGTCACCGCCACTTCCTTCGCGCGCTCAGGCCACGCCCAGCGGAACACTGGTCGCCTGTTTTAGAGCGGCGTCAATGATGGCATCGCCGGCGGCCGGCTTCCTCGCCTGCCTGTAAGCCTTCATGACGGTGCTGAAGGACTCGGCATCGGCATCAACCGCGGCTGTCAGTTCTTCACGTAGTTGCGACAAGCGGGCAATCGCCGCGCTCAACTCGCTTTCGTACGCCAGGTACGCCTTTTACCGCGCGACATGGTGGCCACCATATGCGCAAGTCCGGCCGCCATGGCTCCGCTGCCGCCGCGGCACTGCCACCTCCCGGAGTTGCCGTCGGGGCAGCCAACTGTTCCACGAAGGGCTCGACCCCGGCACGCAATCCGCCTACGGCCATCTTCCCGCCCATGACCGCGGCAAGGCGGTTCTCAGAATCAGAGAAGAATCAAAGTTCTCCACCTGCAAAAACCACTCGGCGGCCTGCTCCAAGGCTTTCTTCGGGATCAGGCCCACGATCTCCGACGACGTCGGCATCACGCCGTAACGCGCGGCTTCGCGCTTCACCAGTTCGAACACCCGATGCACCGGGGTCTGCTCAAAGTCGGTGAGGTTCATGGACACCTGCGCCATGCCGCGCACGAGAAAGCCGCGCCCCTTCACAAATCGCATGCCGCCGTTCGAGAAGCGCACCGGCCTTGGCGATCTTTTTGGCGATAGCAACGTCCGTAGTGTTCAGGAAAACGTTGTAAGCAATCAGGAATTTCCTCGCGCCAACCACGGTCGCGCCGGCCGTGGGATGCACCCGCAGTTCTCCGAAGTCGGGGCGGCGCGCCGGGATTGGTCGCGATTTCGTCGCGGATCCCTTCGAACTGTCCACGGCGGATGTTCTCCGAGGTTCTGCGCTCAGGCGAAGTGGCCGCAGCTTCGGTAAAATACCGGGAATCTGGTAGCGCTTCCAGATCTGCTCGCCCACATGGCGGGCCATGGCAACACAATCTTCAATGGTGACGCCATCGATGGGGATAAAGGGCACGACGTCAGACGCGCCCATGCGCGGGATGCGCGCCCCTGGTGCTCGGTCAGGTCGATGAGGTCGGCGGCTCTTCCCACCGCGGATAGCGGCTTCCTGGATCGGCTCCTCGCGTTCGCCGACCAGCGTAATCACGGCAGCGGTTGCGATCGGCGTCCATCTCACGGTCGAGCAGGTAGAGCGCCGTTGATCTTCATGGCATCGACGATGGCATCGATCTCTCGCCTTGTCGCGGCCCTCGGAAAATTTGGAACGCACTCCACCAGCGTAGACACAAGCGGCAAAGAATATGAGTGGGCAGGGCGTGAACCCGCAACCGCGTGCGAGCACTCGGGCAGTGTGGCGACGCAAGCGATGACCCTGCGGATTTGCCCCTCCTGCTCCGCGAACAGCGGCTTCATCGCGCGCGCACGGACGCGGGGCGCTACATTTCATTTCATTCTTTCATCGAGCGAAGCGATTCATTCGACGTGAAAATCGGTTTCGGGCTACCCAACATCGGGCCCCTCGGCTCGGCTGAAAGCGTTCTGAAGGTCGCCGAACACGCTGAAGCGCTGGGCTGGGACGACAGCCTTCTGGACCATCGAGCGGCTACTCTGGCTCGTGTGAAGCCGCGGACGCCGCACCGCGGTCACCGCCGACGTGTTCTACTTCCCGAGGCATGCAAGCACAGCCTTTGATCCACCCGGACACGACCGACTCGCGGCGGCGCGCACCAAGCGCAGATTGCGCTGGGCACGAGCTGCTCTCGATATGCCGTACTACAACCCGGTCCACGCCAGATGCGCGGCGGCTAACGACGATCGACGTGTTATCGAATGGCCGCTTGCGTGTGGGTCTCGGCCTGGGATGGCCCAGATGAAATGACGCGCCACAAACGCCAACATGAAAACAGCGCGGCGCAATGGCGGATGAGTTTCTTCACGCTACTCAAGGCGCGATCTGGACTACGAATCCGGTCAAATATGAGGGCAAGTTCTTCCGCGTGCCCGAGTCCTATATCAACCAGAAGCCCGTGCAAAACCGCATCCCCCGGTCTATTTGGCAGCGTTTGCCCGCCTGGCACTCAAGCGCCTGGCTACGATGGCCGATGGATGGAATCCGCGGCATCACCAATCGCGGGCATGACCCAGATGTTCTCGGCTGGCAGCAAATGGCGAAGAGGCGGGCCGCGATCCTCGTCGCGGCGATGCGGGTGCGCGCCAACCTGCAGATCACCGACCAGCGCCTAGAGGCGGATCGCGGCATTTTCGCGGGTACCCTAGATCAGATCCGAGAGGACGCGCAAGCCTGCGGCACGAATCGGGCGCACGAACTGATTTACGACGTAACCTTCGAGAAGCAGGCGCGGACCAGCGAAGGCTGGCTGCACCTGATGGAAACGCCCGCAAGATGGTTTGAAGAGACGATCTATCTGTCAGGAGGACACTGTAGCGGCATTGTCGCTCGATTTCGGGTCGAGCGCCAGCACGGTTTCTTCCAAAAGCTCAGCGGCGATAAGGTCTCGAGTGCATTGCCCACGCTTTTAAAGAGAGTAATTTCTAGCGGGCTGCTGCGAATGCTTTTGCGGCCGGCCGCGAGTTCGTGCAGATCGGACAGAATGTGCTCGCGGCGGATGATTCCACTCTTCAGCGGAATCAGAAGATCACCCGCTTCGGCTAATGCTCCGTCGTATGTGTCCACCACAATTCTCGAGCGGCGGACGCAAACGTCATCCAGTTCACGCGTGGTGGGCTGAAAACTTCCGACCGCGTTGATGCGCGCTTCCCTTTACGGACCATGTTGCCGTCGAACAGCGGCGTTTTCGAAGTCGTGCAGGTACACAGGACGTCGATTCCGCTGCGCAGGTGCGCGAGTATACCGACTCGACCTTCATGCCAAGCTCATGTTCCATCTGTTGCGCGAATTCGCGAGTGCGTCCGGCGTCCCGCCCAGTCACGAGCGCCCGCTCGAACGGGCGGACATGACGCAGAATCTGCAGGTGGGCGCGCGTTCCCGGCCCGTCCCGAAACTCCCAGAACCTGGCGTCCTCACGCGCCAAGAACTTCGTCGCCACTGCTGAGGTGGCTGCGGTGCGGGCATCGGTGGGGTAGTTGGCCGGAATCACTGAGCTTGGCGCAGCCTGACTCGACCTCCAGCAAGATGTAGGTGGCTTGCACACGCTCTTCGGCAACGGTCTGGGCTTTCGTTGAACTTCACCATCTTCATGCCCAGGCCGTGGCCGACCCTGTCGTAGCACGGCATGATGAGAAACACTCCGTACCCCCACTTTCATTTGCGTGCGGGTAGGCATCAGCGTGGAGGGATAGCGACTGCGGAACGCCTCTTCGATGGCCGGAATCAGCGAGCGCGGATCCAGCAGGCGATGTACCTCGGCTTCGGTAAGAACGTGCACGGACACGGAACCTCACAGAAGCATATTACGTGAAGTGGGTAGCGTCTCGTGGGCATGCGGAATCGCCTGAGCCTCGAACATGCCATGCCCGTTTGCGTTACGATTTTCGGGGGCAGGTCTGGCCTTCGCCACATTTCAGGTAAGATACTTCGGCTCATGAATCGCGAATACCACAAGGGGTACAGCCAGGAACTGCATCGAGAGATGGAGATGCTGGTTTTTGGTCATTCCGGCCCTCCAGTGCTGGTCTTTCCCACGTCGATGGGCAGGTTCTTCGGAGTACGAGGACCGCGGAATGATCGGGGTGCTTGCCGGCAAAATCGACCGTGGCGAACTGCAGATATTTTGTCCAGATGCGATCGACACGGAAAGCTGGTACAACAAGTCGGCTCATCCCAGGATCCGCATCCTGCGGCATTTGCAACACGAGCGCCTATATTCTTCCACGAACTGCTTCCCTGCCTGCACTGGCGGAACCAGTCCGCTCAACTGGCGGTGACGGGGTGCAGCTTCGGCGGATATCACGCGGTCAATTTCGCCCTCAAACACCCTCGATATCGTGAGCCATTGCATCAGCATGAGCGGGGCGTACGATATTCATCAATTCCTCGATGGTCCTACTACGACGACGACGCCTACTTCAACAGCCCGCAAGACTACGTCTCGAATATGAATGATGACTGGTACCTGAGCCGGTACCGACAAATGAAGATCGTGTTGGCGTCGGGGGAATGGGACATGTGCCTGGACCAGAACGTGACAGCTATCTGGCGCTCCTGGAAACGGCAAAGCCGTACCGAGACTGGCTGGATATCTGGGGCGATCATACGGGACACGATTGGCCATTCTGGTTGCGGATGGCGGGAGAAGTATTTGTAGTCGTCAGTTGTCCGGAGCCTAGTCGTCAACGACTGTTTGCGATGGTCGGTGATTGGTAGCAAGAGCTTTCGCTGCAAAGCGGCCAGGCTCAGGAGTGAATCGAGAGGAGCCCATGGGACTGTGGAGTCGGGTAAAGGGCAAGAACCAGTATCTGATTTGTGCGTGTCGCGTTGGCGGTGGCTGCCTCGGGATGGGCGCAGGAACATGGACGAGGCGCCGGATCCCAGTCTCACGTGCTAGGGTTGATGCCCACAACGATACAGCGCAGCGGGTTCTGGATCGATAAGGCTGACATCGGACAGCGACTGCCAGACGGGATGATCGATCTTTCACGGTTGCAGGAAGGCGGCATACACGTCCCGTTCTTCGCGCTCTGGGTGCCCTCCTACTATCCGGGTGCGGAGGCGGTGCGGAGGACGCTCGACCTTGCGCGATGCCATGCAGGCAGTGTTCGACAAGTATCCCGACCGGATCGAACTGGCGACCAGTGCGCGCGACATCGAGCGCATCGTCGGTCAGAAGAAGATTGCGGCGATGTTCACCATCGAGGGCGGCGGCATCAGATCGACGACGATCTAGGCGGTGCTGCGTATGTACCGCCGGATGGGAATCCTCTCGATGACGCTGACTCACTTCCGTAGCAACCACTGGGCTGACTCTTCGACTGGCAAGGCCGGAGCACAACGGGCTGACGGATCTTCGGGAAGCAGGTGGTGCGCGAGAATGAACCGGATCGGAATGATCGTGGACATCTCGCACGTGTCGGATAAGACGTTTTACGATGTACTCGAGGTCTCCACCAAACCGGTGATTGCTTCCCACTCGTCGTGCTTCGTCTACTCAGACGTTCCGCGCAATATGAAGGATGACATGTTTCGGGCACTGGCCAAGAACGGGGCGTAGTGGGAGTGAACTTCTGGATCGTCCTTCTTGAGCCAGAAAGATGGCGATGAATTGCTGCAACAGTGTCTCTCAACAGAGTGCCAGTGGAGCCGAACCTGGCCGGCGCGGGAGCTGGATGCCTATGCGGCAAAGGAACACGCGCACATGCGACGAGGTTCATGCGAAAGTTGGCAATGCTACGGTGGAGGATGCGGCGGAGTGCATCGACCATATTGCCAAGGTGGCGGGGATCGATCACGTGTGGAATCGGGAGTGACTTTGACGGCATCCTCGAGCGTGCCCAGCGGGCTGGAAGACGTGTTCCAAGATGCCGGACTTGACGGCAGCATTGTTGAAGCGCGGATACTCGGAAAAAGACATTCAGAAGATCATGGGCGGGAACTTTCTGCGGGTGGTACGCGAGGTGGTGGGTAATTCAGGGATGGAGAGGGTGGAACGCCCTCTGGAAAGCCGGCGAGACTGCCGGTGCACCGTGTCGAGGAGCGACGCTTATGAGTGGCAAGAAGATCGGAATCATTTTCGGAATGGAAAATACCTTTCCGCCCGCTCTGGTCGGACAAGAATCAACTCTGATGGGCGTCGATGGCGTGTCGGCGGAATTCAAAGGTCGGCGGAGTCCGGATGGATCAGCCGAAGAAGTACGACGTCATCATCGACCGCATCTCGCAGGACATTCCGTTTCTACCGCGCATACCTGAAGAACGCGGCGCTCGCACGGGCGGCCGTGGTCATCAACAATCCGTTCTGGTGGACGCGCCGACGACAAGTTCTTCAACTACGCGCTGCGCGACGGACAGCTGGGCGTCGCCATCCCGCCGACCGTCCTGCTGCCGCACAACCAGCATCCGCCGGGAACGACCGACCAGTCCATGCGCAACCTGATGTATCCGCTGAATTGGGACGAGGTTTTCGCTATGTCGGCTTCCCCGGCGTTCCTGAAGCCGTTCGACGGCGGCGGCTGGAAACGATGTCTGCCAGGTGCACTCCCCGGAGGAGTTCTTCGCTGCCTACGACGAGACCGGCACGCTTTGCATGACGCTGCAGCGGGGCGTGGAATTTCGAGGAATACTTCCGCTGCTACGTCGATCGGGCAGGAAAAAGTGCACATCATGCGGTATGACCCGAAGCGCCCTTCACGAGCGGTACGTGAAGGGCAATCCCCCCCGAGGCCGGAACTGAAGCAGCGAATCGAGAAGGACGCCCTCGACGGTTGTCGAAGGCGCCAGGCCTGACGACCTCAACACCGTGGAATTCGCAGTGAGAAGGGCGCGTGCTACGCCATTGATTTCATGAACCCCGGCGCCTGACGCGGACGTCAACTCGGGTGGGTCAGTGAAACATTGAGTGGGTCGTGACTGCAGTCGCTCAGATGTGGCGGTGGAAGGCGCTGAGCGGAGCCAACCCAGCCCGGGAACTGCGCTGGGCTGCCTTCTGCAGGAGACGCGCAGGCGGAAGCCGAGAAGAAGAAGGTGCCAGCTCGCAAGACGAGCACGAAGACTGCGCCGATGGCTGGGGCTTAGAAGAACCCGGTATGTTATACCGTTTGGGGTTGGCGGCGATGCCATGGGAGCTATCGGGCGCATCCTTTGAGGCCAGACCAAGCCGCGCAGCATTCCGGCGACGTAGCTAGCAGTCGTATGAAACCTACTTTCACCATCGGGATCGAGGAAGAGTACCAGACAGTCGATCCTGTCACTCGCGATCTGCGCTCGCACATTCATGCGGAGATGATCGAGAAGGGCAAAGCTGCGCCTGCAGGAGCGCGTCAAGGCTGAGATGCATCAGTCGGTGGTCGAGGTGGGAACGTCGGTCTGCAGCAACATCAAAGAAGCCAAGGACGAAGTGCGAAAAGCTGCGCCGCGACATGATCAGCCTTGCCCGGAAAACTGGCTGCGCCTGGCCTGGCGGCGACGCACCCGTTTGCAGACTGGCGGGTACAGGAGATCTACCCCCGACGAGCGCTACCAGCAATATCGTCGAAGACATGCAACTGGTGCGCCTGAGCCAACCTGATTTTCGGCTTGCACGTGCACGTTGGCGTGAGGACCGCGAGACGGCCATCCACCTGATGAATCACGCGCGCTACTTCGTTCCGCACATTCTCGCTCTATCGACCAACTCGCCGTTCTGGCTGGGAATGAATACCGGGCTGAAATCCTATCGCTGCAAGGTTTTCGACAAATTTCCGCGAACCAACATTCCCGATTATTTTCAGAGCTATGGGCGAGTACGACAACTTCATCAGTTGCTCATCAAGACCGGCTGCATAGACAACGCCAAGAAGATCTTGCGGGACATCCGCCCACACCCGTTTTTCGATACGCTTCGAGTTTCGGATCTGTGACATTCCCATGCGCGCGTGACGAGACCATCGCGCTGGCGCGCGCTGATCCAGGCCACGGTCGCCAAAGCTTTACAAACTTTACGAGGCGAACCTAGGGCTTCCGACTGTACTCGGCGTGCCCTGATCATGGAGAACAAATGGCGGGCGGCGCGCTACGGGATCAATGGAAAGATGATTGACTTCGGCAAGCAAACATCAGGTGCCTGTGCGTGAGCTGATTCTCGGAGTACCTCAAGTTCGTGGATGACGTGGTGGACGAACTGGGTTCGCGGAAGAAATCGAATATGTGCACAAGATTATGGAGATGGGCACCGGAGCCGACCGGCAGATTCGCGTGTCTGAAGAGACCGGCGATTTCAAGAAGAAGGTTGTCGACTACATCATTGAGGAGACGGAAGTGGGTGTGGCCGAAACGGCGGACCCGGTTTCCGAACAAAAGCAGGTTACTGGACTAAAGTCAGTCACGCGCATCGTCCCCTGAACTCAATTCCCTCGATTCTGAACTGACGCCGGGCGCCCGCAACGCCGTGCGGTGTGCTTGCGCGTGAACCTACCGAGAGAGTTACAGTCATCACCGACGAGGTGAGCCTGAAATCGCGGCCGCCATCGTTCACGAACTGGAAGAAGTGGGCGCCGTATCATGCGTTTGTACTGAGGAACTGGCGAGCCGTCCACTGACCCGACTGCCGCAGGAAATCCTCGACGATCTCGAAACAACAGACGTGAGCATTCGCAGTCCGCGTGCAGCGCAACGAACTGCACTCGCGCATGCAGATGACGGAAGTGGTCAATCGCAGGAAGATCCGGCACGCGCACATGGTGAATATCAACCGGCAGATTATGCTGGAGGGATGCGCGCCGATTTCGCGAAAGTTTCACCGCATCAGCCAGAAGGTGGTGAAATGGTCCGAAGGGCCTCGCAGATTCCGCGCGAAAACGCCCGCCGGCACCGATCTGGTCGCCGATCTCAATCACTCGTACAACTGGCTCAAGACTTCCGGCATCATCAGCCGCGACAAGTGGGGCAATCTGCCGGGAGGAGAAATTTTTACTACGCCCGGTGAAGTGAATGAACGTTTGTGATAGACGGTGTGGTGGGCGACTACTTGTGCGAGAAGTTTGAGATCTGAAACAGAACCCATTGACCATTCGCATGGAGAAGAATCGATTAGTTTCGCCGAGAGCCGCAACCAGGAACTGCGGACGATTTCTGGGACGTACACCCACACTGATGAGAACAGCGACCGCGTCGGTGAATTTGCGATCGGGACCAACATCGAATTGAAGGACGTGATCGGCGAGATCCTGCAGGATGAAAAGTTTCCCGGAGTCCACACCGCGTTTGGTAACCCTTATGGGGGAACACCACCGTTCGCGAAGTGGTACTCCTCGACACACATTGACGTGGTCGGCCGCAATTTCGACATCTGGGTGGACCAGCAACAGATCATGCGTGGCGGACAGGTTCTTGATAGAAGCGTAGAAGCGGTTGGCTGTCGCTCGTTGGTCGTTGGCAAAATCCACCCCCAACGGACCCTTCGCGACCTTTGCGTTACCTTTGAGCGAGGTTTGCGGCTAAAATCTTTCGCCCTCACTTCATTACGAGGGCACGCTGAGAATAGCCCGACACCACTCCCGATGATTCCTCCTCCGACAGTCGTTCAACTCAAAATACAAGCCGGAGAGATATCCGCAACTGTTGTCGTTGCTCGCGGAACGCTGCGGCGTACCGATCGGGTTCCGCGTATCAGAGACGCCGTGTTTTCTTCCTCCCGACCTGATCGACCGGATGGCGAACGACGGAAAGAACTCATTCGCCAGCTGGTTGACAGTCCGGAATACCGGAGCCACTCGTCCCAATCGATCCCGCCTGAGTTCAATGTCCTCGTGAATCGCCCCACCCGATGTTTATCCAGGTAGATTTTGGGTTGGTCCGCGATGCCGCCGGGGAACTCCAGTCTAAAACTCGTCGAACTGCAGGCCTTTCCATCCCTCTATGCCTACCAGCCAGTATTGGCTCGCACTTTCATGGACGTGTACGGGCTGGATCAGGGCCTGCGCTACCTGCTCGAGGACTCGACTCAGCGTCGTACCTCTCCCTGCTGCGGCGCGCCATCGTGGCTGACCAGGATCCCGAGAACGTGATCCTGATGGAGATCGACCCGACTCAGCAAAAGACCTTGCCGGATTTTCTTCTGACGGAAAAGCTGCTGGGCATCCGAACGGTCGATATCACAGCGATCCAGAAGGCTGGAAACGCGTTGTACTGGGAAGATGCCGGCAAGCGCGTGCCGATCAGGCGCATCTACAACCGCGCGATCGTCGATGAACTGGAGCGCAAGGGCGCCAAGCTGGGGTTTGATTTCCGGGACGACTTGACGTGGAGTGGGCGGGCCATCCCAACTGGTATTTTCGATTTCCTCCATTCCCTACCTCAAGCAACCCTTCGGTCCCGAAAACGCGGTTCCTCGATCAGCTGCCCGAGATTCCTCGCCGACCTCGAGAACTATGCCCTGAAGCCACCTGTATTCGTTTGCCGGGCTAGGTGTGGTGATCGCGCCGAAGAAGGAGTGACATCGCGGCAGTGCCGCTGGAATCGCCGGACACAGTATCATTCTGCAAGAGCGCCTGCACTTTGAGCCGGTCATCGAAACCCCCTTCGGCGGGACCAAGGTCGAAGTGCGCGTCATGTACATATGGTGGGATGAACCCGATCCCAGTTTTGGACCGATCCTAGCGCATGGGCCGCGGGCTCATGATGGGCGTGGATCACAACCGGAATATGGACTGGTGGGTCGTCGGCCGGCCTGTTGTAACCGCGCTCGCGCCGGAGTATCTCGATGATCGGTTGCGGCTGACCAAACAGCGGCACCGAAACTCTCCAACATTACGGCCGCCAGAGTCAGATTGTGCGTGAAACAGAACGGCGAAACCAGCCTTCTCGTCGGGCCGCATCCTCGGAAAGCTCGGCGGCGGCGGCATGGGAGTGGAGTGGTGAGGCGGGAAGACACCCGCCTGGGCCGTGGCGCGTCGCGCTGAAGCTCATTCCCGACAACTCGGAGTCGGCGATCCCAAGTCCTTGAACGGTTTGAGCGCGAAGCAGAAGGGCAGCGGCGTCGCAGCTCAACCACCCGAACATCTGCGCTGATCCACGTCACATCCAGGACAACAACGGGGCACCCCTTATCGTGATGGAGAAGCCTCGAGGGCGAAAGCTCTGAAGCAGCTGATCCATGGGACCCCCATGAGTCAGTTGATTGCGATCATCTGGGTGATTCCTCTGACATGAGCGTGGTCTCAGGTAGCCAGATTGACGCGCAGCCTGCAGCTTCCCATGCAGGGTGGGCATCATTCACCGCGACATCAAGCTCGCCAAATCAGCCCCCTCACGACCACCGGCCAAGCGCAGGTGCTGGATTTCGGCCTCATGCGATAGCTTGACCAAGGAGTCCAAGTGGTAGCATGCATCCTGCCACCATTGACACGGTCTGGACTGAAGACTCCCCACACCGCAGCCGGAGTCATTCCCTGATTCCAGCAGCCCATGGTGGCTCCGGAGCAGGGCCTCGAAGCGAACTTCTCTTCGCCAGATCCGCGCAGCGATCTTTTTCTCGTTCGGCGGTATGTGCCAGCACGAGATGCGCGGAACTGGGAAGCCAGTTTCTGCTGGGGTACTATCGTGAACATCATCGTCATCAGTCATAACTCCTGGGATGCGGTTCTGGCATCAGCTTCAGCCCACTCCGCGCAGCCTGGATCCCAACGCTCCGGCCTGAATTGGAGAACATCATCGGCTTCGGGCAGATGGAGAAGCGACAAAGCCAAGCGCTAGTCAGTATGCTTCACCCAGAGGTATTTGAGAGGGGTCGCGACCTTCAGCACCTGAGGCGCGGGGAGACTGAATCCGGCTTGGTGGAAAACAGGGGCCAGAATTGACTTCGGGAACCGGCTGTGAGGTGGCGACGCAGACGTCATCGAGTTCGAGCGCGACCCAGACCTACCTGATGATCGGGATGGGGTGCGCTGCTCATCAGCCGTCTTGGGAGCAGTCGGCGCGTGGTGGATTCAAGCATCGCAAAGCTCCTGCACCCGTGGTCGCCAAGAACACGATAAAGCCGGCTCCTTCCGCTGCAAAACATGACTGGCGAGAGCAGCATGGGACTATCTGCGCGCTTTCGCGCTGGCACGACGCGAGATCGATCGTCGGTTCTGCACTGCTGGCAACAGGACGCTCGTCCGACGCGCGTCCACGACGCAAGTACCGAGTTACCGTTGACGCCGACACTGACCCTCAGCAAGCTGGGCCACTGAGTATGCTCGGTGGCCAACGCTGTCACCGGACACTTCAGCGCGCCAGGGCAATCAGCTTCTGGTGACGCTGCAGTCCAGGTGAACGCCGGGACCGATAGCGTCAGCTTTCGGCAGAGTTCGCCCATCGGCTGGCACCGAGCCACGACTTTATCGCGCTGCAAGAGGTGCTTACCAAGCAGGTCCGCAGTGGATCTCCTTCCCGTGTCTCCGGCTCCGGCAACAGAGTTCCTCGTGGAAACCAGCACGCCTCCCGGCATGAATCAGCCCAGCCTACGATCTCTACCTTGCGCAGCGCGGCCGTCCCGCATGGACGAAAGCCGGCCGCCCAAGCGAGGTAATCGACGCTCGAGCGCGCGGTCGGGTCTCAGACCAGAAGTTGGCGCCGGCATGGCAGCCCCTCGAGCATTCGCTGGTTACTTCGATTCGCAGTATTCCAAGCAGGAGGAGAAGAGACCTTCCAGAAGTCGAATTCTTCGTGCGAACGTGCGTTGGTGCACTGGATCCTCAACCCGGATTCTTGCCGCCAGCCAGCTCGTTACGAATCGCGTCGAGCGCGGAGACTCCGTCGAAGGCTTCAGCCCAGTCAGTGCGCGCACGCTGGTGCAGCGCCGCCCGCAAAAGCGCCATGCAGGCTCACTTCCACCTCGGGCGGCGTGGATCGATACGCCAGGTGCCCGCGCCTCGATGAATCAAGCCGCGAATGTGATGCCGCGCTCCGCCTTCGATCCGGGAAACCATCTCGTTCCGCTCCTGCACTCCGACGTTCTTGTATATGGGAACACCGAGCGGGCGCGGGAATTCATCCGCGTCGACGCGCTCGGAATGGGCCAACGACCTGGGTGATGCCTGCGACTTCCTCGCTGCTGCGGAAGGCAAATGGAAAGAGGCGAGATGAGGCCGTGAAGAAGGCGCACATCGGGCCCACGCCACCATCGCGATCTGACGGAGGCGCAGTGGTGGGCGTATCCGGCCGCCAGGCCACGACCTGGATCGGATCGCTCAAGAGATTCTGACCGCCCCGCCGCAAGCGGAGCATGAGATCCCGAAACGGCATATCAGCGCGGAGCCGAGTTGGCTGGCACGCCGGGAAGAAAGACGCTGCCGTGCAACATGCTGCGGATTGCGATTGGGCAGAATTACTGCGCTTATTCCGCCCCTTGAGAACCGACCCGACTGCTCGAGCAGGCTCCGGGCCACTCCTGACTTGCCGATCTTCTGAAAGCGGCGCGCTTCGTCAGGGAGCCGCTATTGGCGCAAAGCAAGTGAGTCTCGCTAACGGTTCCGGCGGCAACCAGTCTTATTTGCTTGGGTTTTCCGGCAGAAACTTGCGGTCCAATCCACGGAGTTTTCCATCTACTACAGGGCATGATCTTTCCTGAAGGCTCGCCAGACGTGGGCACTCCGCCAATACAAATTTAACCCTGGAATTCTTGCCTTCCTTTCTCCGCTGATTTTGGGCCTAGTCCCTCTCAGCTGCACGTCCGCGCAGACAGCGAAGGACGCTGCCAGCCTGAATCGGCTTCCGCAAGACTCCGGAAAGGCCGGCTGGAACTGATGCTTCGCCGGCCGTCGACTACCGCCCGGCTGATGCACACGACGGCGCATCCTGACGACGAGAGACGGCGGCATGATGACGGTCGAGTCACGTGGGAAGGGTGACACGGTTCTGCTGCTCACGTTGAACCGGGGCGAGGGCGGACAGAACAAAGTTGGCAGCTAACCTGCCCCGACGTGCTGGGCGTGGTGCGTTCTCTGGAGTTGACTGCGTCGGATCGCTACTACGGCGCAGAGCAGTGTTTCACCCGCGTAGCGGACTTCGGCTTCTCCAAGAGCCAGGATGAGACCTTTGAGAACTGGCACGGACACGAACCCGCGCTGGCGGACATCGTGCGCGTCATCAGAACTTTCCGTCCCGATGTTCTTTTGTCGCGCTTCGAAGGTACCGAAGATGACGGCCATGGCAATCATCAGGCCTCGGAACTCTGACGCGAGAAGCGTTTCGCGCCGCAGCCGATCCCAAGCGTTCCCGGAACAAATCGCCGAAGGTCTGCTCCCTTGGCAGGCGAAGAAATTCTATTTCGACCACGTCTGTCCCTTTCGCGCGCACAGAATGCGCCCCGGAAAACGTACGGTGAAGCTGGCGACGGGCGGGAAAAGATCCTCTGCTGGTGCATGACGTACCAGCAACTCGCGATGGAGGGTTTACGGCGTCAGCTCGCAGGGAGCAAATACGTAACTGAACGAAGTAATATC
>ERZ1370068.7283-contig-6210_pt1 | contig 50464 bp, 82 predicted proteins | sample MGYA00561227_ERZ1370068 | MGnify/ENA primary metagenome ERZ1370068 (study PRJEB38410, sample SAMEA6850437) | metagenome | study: Metagenomic assessment of the ecological functions of the soil: analysis of the soil microbiota associated with the... | reverse complement strand
TAGCATCGCAGGGAATATGAAGCTGCGACGATCGCGCTTCGACGCCATTGGCAAGAGTCGCGCGATGCCAATTGTGGGCTGGTCGCAGGAATTCCGAGCCGCAAATCAAATGACTATTGGATCTTTCTGCGCAGAGGAACAGCGACACGTGCCGGCCGAGTGTGGATCTGCCGAGAATGTCGCGAATATGGGTGGTGCCATCCGGCGCACCGAAGAAATGTCCGGTGTTCATAGCGTTACTGACACTGTACGGCGTATTTCTTCACCGCGTGCGCTCAACATATATGTTGGTCGTACGAATAAGTGGTTCAGGCTCTGATTGGCTCGCACTGAACTGTGCCGTTCAGGTAATATGGCGTGGTCTCGTAATCGTGTTAACAGCTGACGTTACCAATAATAGCAGTGGGTAACCGGAAATCGATATAGACAGCTGCCGGCGCTATCGATTCCTCTTCTGCGCCTCGAGAATCAGCTGTGCGAACGGTGCGAAATGACGCCGACATCGCGCGGGAAGGCCGCTAGCGTCAGGCCTGAAATGGGGCCGCTGACGCGGGCTTAGTTATCACATAATATCCATCTAGAGTTTATACATACGCAGCATGCCAAGAAGCACAGTTTTCAAATGGGCAAGCAGGTTGCTGGACGCAGGCAAAGAGTCGACGGTTACTGACGTGAGTTTACCCAAAGCAGGCCGCCCGGTAACAGGGGCCATCCAGTATTGGGAGATTTAAGGCGTGGCTCATGAACACAAACAACGAGCATGTACGGCGCAGAGTGACTCTGCCCTTGTCCCGAGCTGAACTGGAGGGAGCTGCAAGACGCCGTAAACCGGGAATGGCACTCCACAAGATTCGAGAACTGCCATTGGTTCATCTGGATCGATACCCGGCCGGATGAACGAGTTAGCTGACTATATTATTAACGGATGGCGCTTGTGTTATCTCCGATCGCCGCTGGGACTGAATAATCCGAGTGGTGTTCTGCGATGAACACGGCGCACCCGATGGAGCCATGGCGTCTTTCAGCTGCCGAACATCGGCATCAGCAGTGGCCGTTAGCCTCAGGCAAAGAAAGGTACGTCCACCATCGCGGTGAAAGGCGGATTTGCGCCGTCATCAACTGTACGGGCAGTGCTGGGGATCTGGAACAGGCAATGAAAATAACGGTTAGAGCTGCGGGGGCTTACGAACACGCTCGCAGCAAGAGCCGCTGATATCACGAGTAATGTAGTGGGAAGCTGACATGGGCGAATTAGCCCCAAGGAAGGCACGGGGAGAACAGGTCACACACTGCCTCGTCTCGAGGCTGGTGGAGGCAGCATGGAGCGGGGTGATCTCGGTCTGATCCAAGCCAACGTCGCCGATTCTCAGTCGCATTCTGTCAGGCTTGTCAGTTGGCGCAGCCGATAACCATGAGCCGATTAGCGTGGCTGAACACATGGCTGGCAGATGGAATTGCGTGGAATGGCGACCTGTCTGACAGGGACAGATCTAGCCCTTGAAAAGATTGCATGTGTAGAGGCCAGCCAGTTTGAATACTGAAGATTGTCTGCAATGGGCTTGCAATGACTCAGCCGATAGTTCAGCTGTCGGAGTTAACTCTGATTTAATGCCATGATGTCGGGCCATGATAGGGTCCATTTCTCACAAAGAGTCACGGATGTGGACAAGCCCCACGCTCCGCAGATTTATGGCAACACGTATCGAGGTCGAGACCAGATCATGACGGTGCAGCAGAGTGCCAAACTGGGAGCTGTGAGCTGCTGGAGTTGAATGTATGATCGACCTTGCTGCGGGACTGCAGGCGGTTGCACGATCAGGCCGCAGCCGAGCGAAGTTTTCTGATGGATCGTTCGCGAGTTCTCGAGACATTACCAGAAATCAAGTCGTTCATTGGTAGTTGGTCAGTGAACAGTGAGTCCTCGCGCCGAGTCGGCACGCCTACGCCTCCACTTTTCCCAGATCACGCGCCACTTCAAGCGGTTAAGGTGTCGCCCCGATCAGATATTTTTCGAGTCACCAGGGCAGTCAGGACTTTGTGAGTTCATCCGCTCACCGGCACCAGCATCGTTAGTTAGCGCAGTATACTATCAGTCTAACAGGCACTTCGCCCTTTGTCACGAGGCCAGTTGGGTGGCCTGAGAAAGAGACTACATCCAAAAAGTGATCGACAGAGATCCAGCGAATATAGAGTGCGGAGCCTCCCTCTCATTCAGCATCGAGGTCCCAACACTGAAACTCAATACACACCGAATGCCGCTTTCATGTGAGCCGAGTACCTGCACTGCTCGCAGCATGAGGTCTGAAGAGCAATGCGAATGGCCTGATCTGTGGCCACCACAGCGCCTCGTGTCCGACAGCTGCCGGTTCGCTGATCAGGCTGCCTGCCACCAAATATACCTGTGCACACGAGAGTCTCTTCTGCCTGTGGCCCGACACCAGCATGTCATGGAGACGGCGTATCAGAAGGCATCATGTTGTCGGCCGATCAGCCCCACTGATCTGCGGACGCTAACTACATTCTAGCCAGATCGCCAGCAACGGAATATGTTGTCTCAATCGCTTCCCGAAGAGAAGAACTGGTCGGGAAACAGTAATACTGACTGCTGATCGGCCGGGCGCAGGTAGGTAAAGCGGGCGTGACACGTGAGCTGCGAAGAGTGATGACCCTCACGCAGCTGCTACGCCCATGGGGAGACTGGGGAACAGTAGCTGGTCAAAATCTGCACGATGCCAGCCAAGAAATTCTGGTTGAGGTGCAAAATAACTGGAAGCTTCCATGCTGGGTATATAGCGTAGGCTCACGAATGCTGCTGAGACAGTGCACACTGGTGCCGAGATCATCTAAGGTCAGCACTAGAGAACAAAGTGAATAAATTATGGAAGGCTGCCGCACATGACGCCGAATCAAAGATGGCCATTGTCGCTTTGCCTCGTGGACACTGTGGCTTGCCCCCGTGGCCTGGGATGTGTCCGCCGAGTCTCGGGTGGGCCAGCCATCTGTCAAGACGAGGGAGCTGCCACCCAGACCTGCCCTCATGGGGAGTTTGGCACATGACCCCGGGAATTATTATCTGGTGACGATACGGGGAATGGTGGTCAGCAATGTGAGAGTGGCCTGCCGGTGATACGATGCAGGCTTGCCAGCCACGATTCGCACTATGTTGCCCTCACTGTACGATGATGCCTGATATAGCTGTCATACAGGTTAAGGATCATACGAGGCGGGAGTGGGGAGCTACCATCATTTAATGAACCATTCAGCCAGCAGTTCACCGGGAATAACATTCACTTGGGAATCTGAGTCAGCCTGGTCACGCAGCCCGTCCGTTCCCCTTATGTCGTGTTCTACGAGCCATCTCTCAAGTGATAGCCTCTTCATGTCGCCTCAGTGGAGCGGCTGGGCAGAGTTACTGATCTCACGTGGTACACTGGAAATCCTGCAACTGGCGGACAATGCGGTAAACATGACCACTCAGGCCATGTAGCTTGAGCTGCCTCAGCTGCTAATATAGCTGTCAAATCTTTTTCGAATGTAACTGGCACACTGGAATTGAGCAAACTGGGTGGGAGCAGCAGATGAAATCCACTGCAAGCCAACTGTGTGCTCATTTCACAATCTTCCTCACACATCAGAGCAGTCATAGGAAAAAACAGGCAGGCCAGTTTAGTCTGTTACGGTGCCGACTGGTCGATCGCATTCTCGCAGCGATATCAACGCCACTGGGGAGTAAGCTTCGCGGGATCAGGTATTGTTCTCCGCCAGCCAGTTTTTACCAGGATCACGAGCCCAAAGCAACGCTTGATCGGTTCAGCGATTGAATATGACTCGCGGGCTCTGAATGATATTAATAGCCGTTGATCCGAGAGGCGCTGAACTACCCCGAAGCTGGCAGCAGAAGAGCTTCCAAGACGATGGAAGACAGCAAACAGCCAACTGGCGTATTGATCGTAGGGGCGATCTGCCTGGCGATAAATTCCACAGTGCCGCGATGGAGAAGAGTTATGTCACACAACAAAGCCTATGAGCGGGCCGAGGGACGTTATCTGACGCCTGATAGCGTACGCTTATATCGCCGCGCGAGTCGAAGATCGTCATAAATACAACAAAGAAAGGATGCCCGCACGCAGGCGCGAATTCATCCGAAGCTTATCGATAACCTGAGTCCGTACTTTATCATGCTAAACACTCGGCCAGATCATCGTCGGCATGACATGCGGCGTCGCCAGTCGCAACTTCGACTGGCGAAATACTGTGTCATACATCTAAAGGTGAGTTCCCGGTGGAGAAGTGCTGCAGTACAGTTAGTGCTTGGTGCACCCGAATGGCGGCTGTGGTGCTGGCGTCATTGAGATCGACGGGGTATCTCACTGATTTGTCAATCTGGTCAAGACTAGGTCAGTTGGAATTTCTCGTGCAGGGTCATTTTTGTATTGAGAATTAAACACAGTTTTTTGAATCGATCGCAGGCCGACCAGCCGATTTGAGTTTCCAGCTATCCGTGAGAGGATATATCACGCAAAGAGGTCGAGCAGACGTAATGAGTTAAATCTGACAATTGTCGCTATTTGGTGACCATGGTGGACTGAAAGTCCGATGTGGTGAGAACGTGGTGGCTGGGCGGACTCGCTTCTGAGCAGACTCTCAGTGAGGAGGGGTCGAGGTCTGGCAGGGTCTTCATCACAGTGAACGGCGCACAGCCAAAGAGGCCACGGCTGAGGTCACGGGCGGAAGGAGCAGTGGTGCTGGGCCACCAAAATGAGCTAGTCAAACTGGTGCTCGAATGGCGGTGCCTGAGCCGCCTGGAAGATGGGCCACGAGGCACTGATCGTGGCCCACGCGGGAGGTTCTGATCCAGGTGGGGCCAGACGGGAGCATGCAGCCACCGGCCGCGGCCCTGGCCTGGCGGGGTGATGCCGCCGCGAAAGTGCCGCAAAGTCGGGACGCGAAAAACTCACAGGTGCGGACGATCACAGTCGAGCTGATTACCCAGGTGGGCACCAGCTCACTGAAGCAGAGGACGTACCACACGGTTTTAGTTTCAAAGTGCATCGATCTGGCGACGATGCCGCGCGGGGCGGTGATCGAATCAGAGTTAGCCGCGCCTCGTGAACCCGTCGTCACCGCTGGAGTCTGAGCCGGAAGCCGATCAGTACAACGGCGGTTCGTCAACTGAGGCAAAGTCAAGGCTACTGTTGGGGCAGCTGTCAAAGTGCCTGAGTGCCAGCTCGATGGGACTAATGTCACGTGGACACTGCCATCTTGGCTGGTGGGAAGTGGCGCCAGTCGAAGATGGTGTCGCTTGAGTACTAGGCACGCCGTGAACGGGCCGTGATAGCCGTGTCCGATCTCCCACGAATCATCCCAGTTGGCCCTCCTGCCAGGTCGTCGCTGCCAATACTGCCTGACCAGTGCAGTCAGAGGACAGCAGCGGCACTGAAACGAGCCACAGTTAAAGGGCCGATTTGAGCTCACTGCCGAGTACTCTGATGTCCCAGTTGGAAAATACCCGCTGACACGAGCAGCACGCCATCCGTCTGATGGGGCATCTCAACCAGATCAAATTGCCGCACGTATAGCCAGAGTCAACTTCACCCACTGACCCAGCATCACATCTACCACCCCCAGAGCTGACACTCACGAGGTCTCGTGAAGCTGCCACATCATTGACACAGGAGGCTGAAAGCGAAGTTTTAAACACTCTGAAAACAAAGGCCCGGATCGTTTGACTGGCAGCTGCAGTCTTTACAGTTTTATAAATGAGTAGGGGCTTACTTTTACTGGCAGGTGAGCCACTGAAATGGCGAGGTCACTGCTGCGGCATGTGGCAGGCCAGTGACCGCTGAGGCAGCGTCCAGAGAAGGTCGTGAGTTACAGAGGTAAGATCTCGGTGGTGTCTCAGGCTTCAATGCCCTCGGAGTGCAGCGAGGCGGCGATCAGCGGATCACCTGCTCGTCTGATCAGCAACACGTTGGATTGCCGATACGAGTGACGCGGCCAGGAGCTGAGGTCGCCTGTCGGGAGCCTGCTGCTTCCACTGAAACAGATTTGGCCTGAATTCCGCAGGGTCCAAATACTGATCACAGATTTTCACAATGTCCGAGAACCGGTGGGCGACATAGCCTGAGCAACCAGCCTGCCAGGCCTTGCCACCTGAGCTAGCCAGAGTCAGCCTGACATGATCTGGCTCACGTGACTGATCTTGTTTCCCAGGAGCTGGTGCCGGCATTACTGTCACCATGATCATGATAGCACACTTTGCCCCGGTGCTCCAATCCCAGGACTGCTGAGCCTCTGCCATGATGTCTGCCACAGTTTACAGTCTTGTCTCTGATCTCAACAGACTTCTGCAGGCATCATGACAGCTATCAGTTCAAACACCTTTCCAGCCACAGCATGAAATCGGTCGGGGAAGTAAGTCGGCAGAGCTGAGATCACCCAGTGAGGCCGTGACCAGGAGCAGAGCCGTAGGAACGTAGTCCCGGCTGAGACGCGGACGGGGGCGAACGCCCAAAGGCAGCCACCGCCGTGCCACTCCACCACCGGTTCAGAGCTGGCTGAGCACACCATTGAGCATCACCTCATACCCTCTCCGCAGAGCCGAGATGGCTGTCACCGAGAAGGCAAAACGAAATACCCACGACTGGCTGATTCAGAAACGTGAAATCCTACTGGGGTCTGCCCCAACGGTAACCATCTTCAGGTGCCGAGATTCTACATGATCAGGACAGGTACCCACAGCCGCTGTACTGCACCAAATAATACAAACAAACTCATCAGAACCACCAAAAGTTTCAGAATTGGGCGGGGATCAATTAAAACAGACATGAGCCGTCACGAAAGCTGAAACATCGTCGAGTCAGTGCCAAAATCATGAGACCACTGTACATCATCTGAGCACTGATATCTCCCCGGAGGCGGCCGGCCAGCTCGAGCGTCTGCCATGCGTGCCGACACGTGTCCAAACTGGAGCGAGGCGAGATGCCGTACTGTTATACCACATGAGCTGCCGGTCTACAACTGTCACAGACGAACCCAAACGAGAGGAGACGATCAGCTGCCACCCAGGTAAAAAATGACCTCGGATTCGACCCGAGGCATTGCCGAGGCCCTCTGGTGACCACCTAACTGCCTCGCCGCGGGTCGCACCTCTGTGTATCCTGCTTCCACGGCTGGTGGTGGAATATAATTTCATTACAAGACAAATGCTGTCTCAGGTTTCCTCAACACTGGTGATGGGTGGATGGAGTTGTTGCTTCAGATTAATACACTGCTACGTGCCCCATTCTCAGCCTGCTTCATCAGATGACATTGCTTTAATACAATGTCGCCAGCCAGCTGAGGCAGAGGAATAACACAATATTGGCTTGTGTAGCCGTTCTGATGGCCGGTACCACAAACTTATAGTTCTCCTCATTAAAGAAGGAGGAGGCATGATTTATCAAAAATCACTGGGTCTGTGGACATTGCTCGTTGGTCTTTCGACATTATTTAGGGTCACTCATTTCCACATGCAATGAGCCTGCACTACAGCACGCTAATGCGCCTCATGTCAGGAGCAAAGTGTGGCACTAAAGAGTGCCAAGAGCTGGCATTGAGCCGCTGAACTATGTTGACCCTGACTGATCAGTGCCCGCCACGGGAGCATGTTTCGCGTGGCAGCAAGACAAGCAAAGGAGAGACAGACACGCAGTTAAGCTGGCACTGTAGCCTCTAATGCTATGGGATTCAGTTCATATCACTGTAGTCATGGGTGAACACAGTGGGATCGACAATGTTTGTCTCCCGCAGCTGATGCACAAGGCAGGGCTGCTTTGATCTCTGACTGGCGGCTGCACGGGATGCCCAGGCTGGCGATGAGAAGGCCGTGGTGATTCACGAATGCTGACCCGGCTCTGTGGTCACTGCTTCCTCCCACAGGTCTCATGAGGGTAATGTGCGTCAACTGAATCAATTATGAATGCGCAACACGACTCCCACGGGTCGGAGCTGGCGGGGTCTGACAAATGCACTAGTAAGTGTTTAGTAGTTTGAAACACTCTGTCCAGAGAGTGAGTGCCACCTCCAGCTCCTGACTGTGGCTTCCACTCTTTCTGCGGCTAGCCAGTGAGCCTAGCCACTCATGTCATCTGCCCTTCATCAGTCTCGAGGCGGCTCCGAATTAACAGAGGCTGTACCCAATGAAAGCAGCCTGAATCGAGGCTGGCTGTGATGCCAGTGAGCCAGATTTGAAGATCGCTGAGCTATAACCGCCATGAACCGCTACCATGAGCTCCGAGATCCTGCGCTCGTCGCCCATCTCGAACAACTGAACTGATTGAGCTGAAAGATGAAATCACGATCGTGACACTGCCTAGACTTGTTGAGTTACGGTCTAATCACCAGCTTCAGTGTCTGGCAGGCGACTCAACACACGCTTGTAGAGGATTGTCAAGATGCTGTTAGTCCGGTGAGGCCTGAGCTAACGGGACGAGCCAGCCTCAGTATTACTGGTCACAGTTCAAAACAATTACTGCGGGTAGCACCAAATGCCCACTGCAGGACCCATGCTGGTAACTTCCGACCCAGTCATGACACTGTGAGTTCAAGTGATAGGCATTGATGCCCACAAACTCACAGAAATGTTGATCAGCTGACAATATTGAGAAGTTCGATATTGATCAGCGCAGCAGATAATGGGGGCTAGTGAATCGCACACACGATGACGGGCGTCGATATCTGTGTCCTTGCATCAGTGCCATCCAGCTCAGCCGATGATCCGGCTGCTGACAACAATCGCCAAACTGTGCCTGGAAGAGCTGATCTGACATCTCGCCTCTGCATCAAGGCAATCCACTCTGACTCGGGGCCGCGAACCCCAGCAGACAAGACAGGCCCACCACAACGCTCAAGAAAGCTGGCCTGATCTCCAGCAGCATGAGCGGTCATGGGGACGGAGTTGCGTTTTCTTCCGTGGTTTCAGAACCGGGTAACAGAGATTTGCAGTCTGAGTTTCAGTGGCTGTACACGCCACGTCGTATCATAAAGACAACAGGATCTGAGTGTCAGTCTACTAGTCGCCCCGAGATAGTCGAATCAGCGAGCACGAAGGTCTGACTGGAACCGCTTGGCAGGTCGTCGGCTATCCAGAGACAGGCGGTGGGGTCTCAACGGAGGCAGAGATGCAGATAAAGCACAATAGCGCGGGTGCTTGACGTCAAATATAACAGTCTCGGGTGCCGAGTCATGAGCTGTGTCAGTTCAGCAAGATCTGAAGTGGACGGGGCTACGTGATGCTGACCAACAGCAGGCGTCTGCCATGCAGCCGCAGACTCCAGAGTTCTCCCAGGGAATCTGAGATGAATTACGGTGACGGTGCACGCCGTGGTGAACATGAGTGTCACAGCCACTGATCAGCAGGAGTCGCCCCGAGTTACCAGGTGAAAGATGACACGTGCTGCATGCAGAGAGTTGACGAGCAGCAGGCGATCAAAGATGGTGCCTCGGACGTGACGCAGGCTCCACACGCCCTCAGCCAGGAGCCAAATGCCCCACAAAGAGCCGACTCTCAGAAGTGTTTAAGGTCGTAATTGTTCCAGTAACAGTAGCTGAATTGATTTGCAAACACATTAGGGATAAGGCTGAGGGACGTCTCACGTATGCTGGAGCGCTAATCAGTCTGCCCAGCGACAGTTCCCGATTGACGTACTATCAGCTGGCGAGCCAGAAGGCAGATCATGCAGACATCGTTAGGCTGGCAGGAGCCGGGCGCGTGGCGGAGCTGCGCACATTTTCAGAGTTCGAGGTGCAAAGGAGTGAGTGCGGCGGCTTTAGTAACGCAGTCGGGACAACTGCCGCAGTTTAAATGCTGGTGCAGTCATGGCCACTGGAATTACAGCTCGTCGAGATACCATCCGATACAGCCAATGTTTGAATATGAAGCATTTGTCACAGTAATAGCAGTCTGGAACGTGGCCACAGCCACTCCTCTGAGTGGCAGGCTCCGCCTCTGACCGAAGGCAGGAGACAGCTGCGCCTGCCGTCGGTATTGCCACTGGTGACAGAGCGGCGAAAGTCACCTGGAAGAGCGCTGACCCAGGGCCGGGTCAACAGCGAATCGCCTGTGAGCTTGGGCTAGAGGCCTGCGGGGCGGGAATAAACGCCGGGGCTACATCACAGAGTCCTCCAGAGCGAACCACGTATCCCCAACACAGAAATTGGATGATGTGGCACTGAGACTCAAATTAGCCTACATGAAGCAACGTGAATATCTGCCGAGCTCCGATTTGAGTCGGTCTGGCTTATCAACACACGAATGGGTGCCGTGTGGTCGCGACGGGCGTCTTCCAATGATCCTGCTCACGTCACACGTGGGAGTAGTCTCACTCTGGTGAGCAACCTCGAGCTCACAAGTCCTAGCTGAGAAAGTCACGTCATTGAGGTGTGGTCTCTGTCGGCGGGTGACCGAACACAGACTGGATCAGGACGGTCGAAAGCAAATAAGGCGATGCTGATGGCACTGACGGCGACCTGCAGGTCGCCGTCAGCGCCAAAGTACTCGATCAGCGTGCTGGCCTTCCGGTTTCCAGTGCTCTTGTCGGGCCCGTCCCCATCCGGATGGTCCACGTCTGTGAAGACCGCGCCGAACCCGGTGGTCGTCGCGTGTGTGCTGCCGGTGCCAGGCACGACGAAGTGCACCTCAGTGACGTGGCTTTCTATCGGGCTAAAGAGCCGCACGGGGCTGAACGGCTGGAAGATGCTTTCGTAGGTCGGGTTGCCAAAGGTCGTAGCCAGGCCAGAGAGTGGGGCTTGCACGAAACCCGTCCCCGGTGTGGTGATGAAGGCGCCGCGGGTCAGCAGGAAGACGGTGAACGGCGTGCCCGCAATGGCGGTCGCCGTCGAGCCTCCGCCGTCCCAGTTGATCTCGCGGCGACCGCTTGCGAGCGGCCCTACCGCATTGCCGTTGTTGGTCGCCCCCAGCGCAGCTCGGTACTGATCGACCGAGCTCTGTATCGAGGTTACGGTTGGTCCGGCCGCCTGGAACACAGTCGGCGGAAGGAAGTCCGTGTGAACGGTCCCGCTCTGTGCCAGAGCAGGAACAGTGAATAATGTCACCAGTGCCACTGCAAGTATGCTCATATGTCTCATCATGGCAATTTCCTTATGTTAGGGATACATGGACCGCTTCACACAGAGGCCTGTGTGAAAGCAGCGTTTCAGTTCAGCTCCACCCGACGTTACCGACACGGGCTTCTACAAGTGAATAGGGATGACATTGCGGTGTTCGACCTCCTTTCTAGGGATCTTGTGATTCTCATGTTGGTGAAAGAGTTATCGTGCTATGCCTCCGTTGAGCGCTTCACGCTCGAATGCCGATCACTTCCAGATATTCAGCGAAGACCGTCGTGCAGTCCCTCCCCGCCCGATTGTGAGTAGACCAGAGCGCTTCGAGTTCATGGCGGAGAGTCTCACCGACCGTCGGCGTCCAGAGACGCAAACGCCTGATTGATCGGTCCGTAGTAGAGGCGGAAGAACTCCACCACCTCCGAAGGAGGAAAGGGATAACTGAACGTACAGTGGCGCCTGACCAGGTTGAGTCCGATAGGCCATTCGCTGAGCCGTTCACGAACCGTGGTTTCGTCGCCCCATAAGCACCGGCGCGGGCATCCCGGACGGCGCAATGAATGTCGAGACTGATCTTGAACATCTGTCCGATGAAACCCTGTGGAGTCCAATTGGCCATGGCGATGGTTCCCCCAGGCTTGCACACCCGCAGCAGTTCCTTCGCAACAAGGTCCGGCCGCGGCGCGAACATCGCTCCGATTAAGCTCGCCACCACGTCGAAGCTTGCCTCCTCAAAGGGCAACGCCTCGGCATCGGCTTCCTGAAATGCGCGTGCAACCCTCCGCTTGCGCGCGCTCCGAGCCCGCTCCACCCAATTGCTCGCGATGTCTACACCGGTCACGGCCAAACCATCCTTCGCGGCCATCAGAGCCAGCTGGCCGGAGCCACAGCCCACGTCCAGCAATCGGTATCCGGGAACGACGACGAGTCGCTCGTAGAACTCGCGTGCGCTGTGTCTCCATGTACCGCGAGAATCGATCGTAGTCGCCGACCATCCAGATATGCTTGAGACGAGTCTTCACACTCTCCACTTCGGGCGCTATCGCACTGGCGAGCATGGTTTCCTCCATTGTGTTTTTAAACTCGAAGAACTGTTCAGCACTGCTGCGTTGCACCGACTGAGTCGCACTATAGGGCAATTATTTGTAACCGCCTTATCTGGGAGTCTGGCTCTCTTGACCGGGACGTGCTACGATGCGCTATCGCTTGGCTTAGGCGTCCGGTACAGTTAGCCGAAACGCCGAGCTGCAGTGTGGAGCCCGCATGGAAATCCTGTCCGAAGTCCTCAAGGCCGTTAAGCTCGACGGAGCCATGTTTTACAATGCTGAGTTTTCAGCGCCCTGGTGCGCCCGCTCGCCAGCCTCGCGCACCGTAGACTCCGTATCTCTCACCGGAACTCCCAGCACGTGATCATCTTTCACCTGCTAACCGAGGGCCGCGGCTACGCGCATGTCGAGGGTGACGAGCCGGCCGGTTCCTCTGAACGCAGGAGACATCATCATTGTTCCGCACGGCGATGCACCACATCTTGGGAAACGGTCCGTCCGTCACGGCGGTGGACGTCGCGAACAAGTGTTGGAACAAGTTTTGTCTCAAGGTCTTAAAGTTTCCCGAATGGGCGGAGGGGGGAACTCACCAAGTTCATCTGCGGCTACATGTGCTTGCGATCCGCAGCTGAGCCGGGTTTTCCTTGGCGGGCTGCCACCCGTTATGATAGTCAACATCCGCAGCGAAAAAGTCTGTGCCAATCCATAGATGCGCACTTTGAGGCGGCTTGCTTCGCTCACTGGCCGAAGGCCTGGCTTTTTCAGGGCAGTCAATGCGGTTGAGCATGAGTGACCGACCACAGTTTCTCGACAGGCTGACGCGCTTATTTATTCACAGCATTCCAGAACGCCTCCCATTGCTCTTGTTGCGTCTGTGGATCACCGGCCCTCACGGGTTGTGCTTGTATCGCCTGGTCGTCTCTGTACCTCAAGGACACGGTCGTTGGGCCCATACACAATTTCCACGTCTCCCCTGTCTGTGCCCGCTGCTCAGTTCATAGATGCTTCCCGGCAACTCCCAGATACCAAGCGAGACCAAATCAAGAAGGAGGTGAACCGTTGCTCGTGCGTAATTCGGCTGTTTGGTCAGTTCAACGCGATAGGTAGAGCGTCGCTTGCCCTGCGCCCAACGGTTCACGACTAGTAGGAGTTCCAGAGTTCGTGTTCAACCTTTTGCTCAGAGGTTCCGACTCCAAGTGCCTCAAGATGTAGCTCCTGGCTGTCCCTTTCCTGCCAGATACACGGCGCAGCCTGTAGAGGCGGCAAGGACATACGCTGCTACTACGGCCGTTATCCAAGATTTTGCCATCATGTTGCCACCCAGTACAGTTAGAGAGGTTCGCAAACCATACAGAGGAAACTTGGCTTCCATTATTTGCCTGAGCCGGCGCTCGGGCTACCTGCTGCTGCGTGGACTAACTTGGGCTTGAGAAGGTCCAGTTGCTCTTTGAACGTTGTGAGCCAGCATATGGACCGCGTCGTTGAACCCATGTTCACTCGTCATCTCTCAAATTCTGGCTTTGATTCATCGGGGTAGAGTAACGGTAGACCCCGCTTTGACCTGTGGCTCGCAGCAGGGGTTTCCGAGTTGAAATGTGATAGAGGGCCGCATCCATCATGGTGTTCGTATCGTTTTTTCTCCAGGCACGAAGTACCAGCCGATTCCAGTCCAATACAGCAGCGAGACGAGCCCTCTATCGGTGAACTGGACTTGGTCATAGGACACGAGACCAATGACATCGACGCCCGTCATCGTGTGAATCTGATCTAAATTCGCGAAGCTACCCCCGACCTTCAGATAGGTCGAAGGGATCTCTTCGATGCCTGCAAAGATCGAATACTGGCGAAGCTGCGCGGTCAATTCTCGCATCATTTCCATTTTGAACTTCTCGGTCAATGGCTCAATCTTGATGTTTCCTCCGCTCGTTATTGTTCTGGACTCAGGCACAAACGCAATCCCGAGTGTGATGGGAACCGGGATATTCGGCAGAGACGTTCTTGGCGATATCCTTGGAGGCTTCACAGGCTGCGTCTCTGCCTGGATAGAGATAGGTCAGAAGATTGCTCGTCCGTTGAGTCGTGTAGTGCCCACAGCCAGACAGTGGAACGATTGCCAGAACGATGGCACCAAGTAATACAAAATTCTTCATCCCGTTGCTCTTCATGAGAAGCCTCCTTTTTGAGTTCTTGCTGTCGTGTGAATGGCGAAATCTCTTCCCACATAGCATGTGTTCCAAGTCGCCTAGCCAGAATGACCACCGAGCCATATCGAAGCTGGCGAGGGACAGAAGCCTCCAGCCTGCCTCTTGAGTTCGGCCAGTAACTGTAGAATCTAGAGTGCGCACGGGGCTGTCACTGACCCACGATCGCCTTTTCGAGACTGTGTGCTCGAAGTTTCGCCAACGTCCGCGCATGAGGCACCTCTTTTCAGAGCACTCAATCCAGGTTCACTGTGTTGCCTGAGCAAGGAACGCGCCGAGGACAGTGAGGCCGGGCGGTCTCGTCGAAATGCGTGATAGGAGGGTCTTTTCTCGATTGATCGGATCGTAAGGCAACAAGGGGTGGCGGGATCATCACGCTCGGACTATGAATAGCGGTTCATAGTACCTGAACGGCAGTTCTCCAAATAAGAACGAGTCAAATTCCAAATCATAATCACGAACATGTGCTGTAGACACAGGATCATGACACTGCCGAGCCAGAGGGTCCTCGATTCAGGCTGGCTCATTGCGCAGCAGGCTGGGGCCGATGCAAGATCGTTGTAGGCCTTAGCGCTAACGGCTTTCTGATGAATTCGGGCATTGCACCGGGAAACGATGAAAGGGACGGATTGTGAGTGGCATAGGAGCCTCGCAGGAGGCGATGGGAATGAGCAAACCGCAAGGTGGGGCGAGGGAAAAAATTGCCCGTGGCCAGCCCACAGAAGGAACGCAAGAGCCAGCCACGGGTTTGGTCCAGGAGCAGGTTGGCGCAGGGAGAGGAATGTCACTCTCAGTTAGAAGTGGTAGCCGATGCCGGCGGCAAGGATGTTCGCGCTATAATTCGCCGACAGATCAATTCCATTCGCTCCCAGGAAATTATTGTGGTCGATATTCGCGTAATTGTATTTCCACTCTCCGAACAGTGAGAGATTCGGATTGACACGATACCTCAGCCCAAGTTGCGTGTTCAGTCCGACATCCGTGCTTGAACTGGAATCTGTGCCATCCGAAATGTGGGAGAAAAACACCCCGAGCCCCACTCCAGCGTAGGGCTCGAATGCCCCTGCTTGATACCTGACCACGACGACAAAGGGAGCCCAGGTCAAGACCCGATTCGTGAATCCTTGTAGCGTTCCTGAGGCACCTCCTATCGTAGCCTGTTGTTGCTTAATATGCGGCGTTGAATTAAATACTTCGGTTTCGACGCCGAAATTGAAGTTCTGGACCTTCAGCGAATCAAAATAGTACCCTGCCTTGGCTCCGTACATCAGGAATTCTGCAACGAGAGGTCGCTCGCTCCCAGGGTCACCCCAAACGCATTGATCTCCACACTGCTAAGGCTATTCGGGATGTTCGCACCCACTTGACCTGCGACATACATCTCCGCCTGTAGGGGAGTGTCAGACAGAATATCCCCATAGCGACAGAACACATGCCGAGCGTATAGCGTACGTGGCTCATGTCTCTCCTTTGTAGTGCCTCTACCCTGCGGTAGAGGCATAAGTTAACTTTCCCGACTTTCACGTAAGGCACTTGGAGCAAGATTTTCGCTCAGCAACGGGTTCCGAGCGATTAGCTATAGCCGTGACAGATGAAAGCTATCGAGGACTTTGTCCGAAAAATCCAACGGATCCTTTGAAGTTAACATAAGTTCCTGTAACTGTCGTATCGCATCACCTTGCTCAGATTCTGGCACTCTCAAAGTTGTCAAGAGGCTCGCCACATATTCGCCATTCCCTGCGGCAAGATCTTGTTGAACGTCTGAATAACCTCGAAGCGTGAGATTCCTAGCAGTCTTTATTCGTGCAAACTGTTCTGTTTGTTCAAGAGAAACCTTCTTCGGATTCAGCAGAACGTGATATTGATCTGGGCTAAACTGAATAGTCGAATCACTTACGGCATCTGTTGTGGATCCATAAAACCAACAACAGATAATGTTCCCCCAGAACCAGGGATTGAAACGATGTTTCAGGAGGATATTTTGGTCATCATATCCCTCCTTCTTTACAATGAGGAACGTATTCTTTGCTCGTTCAAATTTTGAATCCAGAAGTGGAGTGATGCCGAGAGGTATTGAACCCATGTAAAACACCTGTGCCCCAGGAGGATCTGAAGTAATATTCATTTTCTGGTCAAGCCCCCTTCGCTGACCAACGACGCTACGCTGGCACAACCTGTGAACAATAATCCTAGAACAGCCACACAAAATAATGTGTTGATCTTTCCCATGATACTCTCCTCTCTTATTGAGGAATGAGAGCCCTCGAAAGAAAGCTGAAGTATGTTACGAGAGGGTTGTGCAATTTATGTGCGTGGTTGAAACTTAGGGAGTTTCATTGAGAATGCCAATGGTGCGGCGTACCTATTGATGAAACAAACGAGAAGTAGATGTTTGAGTGGAATCTAAAAGGGTACGTAGCAGAATCTATTCTGAGTACAGACTGACCGTGGGGAAAATCTCAGGTGGAAACATCGTAGCCTCATCATCCACCCATCACTTAGTGTTGGGGAAAATGGACTGTAACTCCTTCACAACGTCTTGCATGATAGTTTTGAACAACGCGGGGTAGTAAAAGTCCCCCGGCGCATACTTCCGATACCACCAGCACCAGCCGTCTTTGACCAGGGTGTAATTGACGTGAGTCCCATCAAGCAGCCGCACGTCAGCCAGGGTGCGCCCGTAGCTTGTCGAGGCCGTGGGTCTGGAACGTGATTTTTTGCAGAAGGCGCGGCCAGAGGCGGCGTGCTGGGCGTTGGCCTCTTACACGACCCTTAGAGTTCGTGGTCACACCAGGGTTCGAGCAATGCCCTCAGGGTATCCGAGGTCATTACCTGGGAGGATGGCAGCTATGAATCGATCTCCTCGACGGACACGTGCGAAGTGTGACAGGTTGGCATTTAAGTCACCAGGGGAAGTCGGCCTGATCTCCACAGAGTCGACGAAGCTCATGGTTCTGAGGAGACACACCGAGGAACTCAACTCCGGCCCATTCGGGTGCAACCCATGTCACTTTCGCCAGATCAATTTGAACCGCCGCAGTCCGGTCATTCGGGTACACCATGAGCGAAATGTACTGACCGAGCCTCAGACGTTTCGTAAGCCGCAGCCCGCACCCTCCAGGGAAATATCCGTTACCTCTCCACTGGCAAGACCTAGTTTGTCCGAAATGATCACACGGAGCCCCACCACCTTCCGAGCGTCCCTGCGTGGGGTTATCTCGTGGAGTTTGGCCTTTTGTTCTGAAAGGTCCGGCAATATGACCTTCATGGCGAAGCCCTCCTTCACATGAGCACCGTGAGCACAAATTGAGCAATCCCCGTACCCAGAAAATACCGACACCAGCATGCGCAAGTTCGTGAATTCTGAGTGGAGACAATCTGTCTGAGCAATCAGGCTGTATTAAAACTGAGACGGCAAGGGGAGAAATGATACAGCTGTGAGTTATTGTGCCCCGCCTGAGCAAGATGGTTACAAACGGGAACCGGTCTGTCCTCAAATTCAGTGGGGCGGTGCGCACGAATCGCGGCAACCCTGAGGGCAGGCCAGTAGAACTGACTGAATGCCAGCCTATACGAAAGATGGTTTGCAAATTTACTTGCCCAGGGGCAGACTCGCGCTTTAGGTCTCTCTAGCATTAGGGCCTCCACGAATTCTGGAAATAGATATGCCAAGTCGACAGGAACGAAGGGATAGCGCCCGTGTGCCCTGTAAGCTCGTTTGCCCCTTCGAGTTGACGAAGCTCGGGCGCACCAGAACTGTGAGGTTGTCACAGGGGCATGGGCATGCGATCAATAGGAGCGTCAGGGGTATGCTGCTCTTGCTTCCTGAACCAGTGAACAAACGACAGGTGGTTGAGATTCAGGTACCCTCAACGACGAAGAAACAGCTGGGCACCAAACTGGTCGAAGTGTCTTGGATTCGCCCCATTCCGGTAAGTGCCCGCGTCACGATGTACCTAGCGGGGACTCGTTTCCTGTTTGAGCTTCCTGCTCCTGGTCAATCTTCGCAGGCACACTAGATCCCGTATCGCTCCTCACTGATTCTCCCTGCAACTATCGGGCAACCCTTCACACCACCCACAACCGGCTTTATTTTCCCCGACGGTTCGGGTGCCCCTTCCATCGGCAATCGCTGGATGATCGAAGAAGCCGTTTGAAACCTGTGGCTTGAAACCTGGGCTGGAGTCTTGCGGGCAGATGTCGTGAGGGGTATGCTGTTGACCAGCAGCAACATCGAAATTGAATCCTGGTTCCCTCACGCGTGATATCCTTCACTGCATAGGGGATCTGGTTCTGAGTCAGGATAGAGACAACAGAACCGGACCGAGACTCGGTGAGAGAGGAACGCATCATGGCAAGACTCATGCTGCTCGGAATCGCGACAATCCTGGGATTGGGGCCGGGAGTCAGCTTGGCGGGAGATCTGTCGCCGCGTGAAATATACGAGAGCAGCTCACCGGCCGTCGTGCTGATCATGGGGTATTCCCACAGCGGCCAACGGGGCACCGGCGGCACCGGCTCCATCATCCAACAAGACGGGCTCGTCTTGACGAACGCACATGTCGTGATCGAGGAGCACACAGGCCAGCCCTATCCCCGCTTGACAATTTATCTGAAGCCAGATCGTGTGACCGGCGACCGGAAGATGGATTTGTCCCGGAGTGGCAAGGCTCGTGTGGTGGCCTTTTCAGAGCCGTTGGATCTGGCGCTGCTCAAGCTTGATGGGCCGCCCGGACCGTTTCCGGTTCTCGAACTGGACGACTCCGATAAGGCCGAAATCGGTGATCGCGTGGTGGCGATCGGACATCCGGAACAGGGCGGACTCTGGACCTTGACCACCGGCACCATCAGTGCGGAATTCGAGAACTTTAACGCCACGAAGGGCAAATCTGTGTTTCAAACGGAAACGGGATTGAACCGCGGGAACTCCGGGGACCGTTGCTCGATACCGACGGCCGCATGATCGGGATCAATACGGCAATCGCCCGCGTCGCGCCAGATGGGCTGCCGATTACCAGTATCAGCTTCTCCTTGAAGTCCAACGTGGCCAAGCAGTGGCTGCGTGATCAGGGTGTTTCGGCCCGGGAGGCGCTGGCTCGTTCCGACACCCCGAGGCAGGACAAATCCGCTGATCGTTCTCTCCTTCTGCCTCGAGGGCAAACGACCCAACCTGGGAATTTCCTGGCCGCACCCAGGGTCGCCTCTCCCTCTCTTCCCCTGAGCTCACGGCACAGACCGTGCCCTCGCCTCGCCCCTACAATCTGGACCGCCTCATTAGTGAGCGGAACCGCGCCGAGGCGGACCTCGAGGATATGATCACGGAAATGCGGGGCAAACTGCGCGGGCGATGAAGACCTCGCCATTCACTTCGGGTATCCTCACCATATTAAAAATAAAGGGAGACCCGCTCTCGGTTATAAGGCCACTGCATAAGGTAACTTTGCCAATAGAGATAAGGGTCTTGATCGAGACGCGCAGACACTTTCTTTCAAAGTGTTCGGCATGATGATTCCCTTTATTTCGGGTTCACCGCCTGATAATCAATGATGAACCTTCCGACAGCCTCTGAGATTCTCGTGCGAATGTCGAGGACTCTAGGGGCACTGAGCCAACTCGGAGGTGCAGGGCCTTCCCATGTGGTCGCAAAGAATTCCGTGGGTGGGTCCCGTGAGAGTTGAACAAGTTGTTTCAACGTCAGACCGATCGCGTACGTGGTGGAATTCGCTGAGGCACCCGTAATCGAGTGGACGGCAACGTAGAGATATGGAGCCCCGGGTGAATTCGCGATCTCCGAGATAGTCAGGACGCGGAGGCCTGCCTGGCGCAGTCGCCCTTCGATGTCGCGGGTGAGCTGCTCTCGGTTCACCCCTTCTCGTTCAACATCGTCAGGGAGATACTCAACGAGCACCGCGACCTCTCCGAGTCCTCGAAGCGTCTCACGCTTATCACCGGTAAAGGCGAATCCTATCATCGGCCAACACAACGTCAGGCCTAACAGAATAAGCACTCTCAGGCTCATGGGCCCCTCCTAGTCGGTGTTCCGCACGATAGCTGCCCGTCTATATAAAGACAAGAGCAAGGTTGCCAATTGAAAGTTGGACAGGGCGAGTTGGTTAGCAGCGACGATGAAGTAGCAGGAGGGCTTAACTAGGATGGTCGTCGGGGGAGGGATTTAGTCGTGATTTAACCCCTCCGATTTGTATCCGGATGCAGTAGATTCATCCACGGCTACGGTCGCTATTTCCTCTTTCGCCATTCCACGGCGGTACCGGCTGCGGATCAACCCACAAGCCCTTCTTGGCCGCTCGCGCTTCCTTCTCCAGTCCCTCTAGCACCGTATCCCCTGGCGCATACTTCCTGTAACACCAACACCAGCCGTCTTTGACCAGTGTGTGGTTGACGTGGGTCCCATCGAGCAAACGCACATCGGGCAGGGTGCGCTCGTACTTGTCCTTGCTAAAGGTCTGGAGCATGACTCCTTTCCCAAAGACTAGCGCTAACGTAGCCTTGACTTGCCTCCAGTTGTTAGGCCACCGTTCAAGTTCCTTCACGCCGAACTGGTCGGCCCGCGATTTTGATACCAAGTCTAGGGAGAGTCTCCAGCGGTGACGACGGGTTCGCAGAGGAGCTTCTCCGCGACCCGCTTGGCAAATTCTTCTGGTGTCCGATCCTGCAGCGCCCGGTGCGGGCGACTCTCGTTATACTCCCGCCGCCAGGCCTCGATGCACGCTTGGGCTTCGCGGAGTGACTCGACCCCGTGTCCATTGAGGCATTCCCGTCGCAAGGTGGCATGTGAACGATTCCACATGGGCATTGTCTGTCGGCTTGCCAGGTCGTGAGAAGTCGATCCGCACCTGGTGCGGATACGCCCATAGGTCAACAATTTGACTGCAGCACTCGCGGCCAGTATCGCACCAGAGCCGAGTCGGTGCACCGCGTTGTGCCGTGAGCCGATTGAGCACAGTCACCACGTGCTCGCCGCGGAGACTCTGGCCCCCCTCGATCGCCAGGCTCTCCCGCGTAAAGACATCGACCACAGTCAGGGCGCGAACCCGGTGCCCATTGACCAGTTGATCGGCGACAACGTCCAGGCTCCAGGCGTCATTCGGGCTCGTGACCGGTGACCGATGGGCGCGGACGACCATGGCGCTCCGCCGCCGTGGGGGCGGATGACGCAGGGGTCAAGCCCTCTTCGCGGGACAAGCGATACACACGGTGCTTGCCCACCGCCCACCCTTCGCGGTTGAGCCGCACCCGAATCTTCCGGTAGCCAGAGCGCACTCGTGCCTGCGCCATCTCCGCATCCGTTGCCGGAGTGCGATGCGGGGATCCCGATGACGCCGATACCGATACGTGGCCCTCGCGCAGCGGAGCGGTCCGGCCAGCGCGCCGTTCACTGACGTGATAGGAGGTCTGGAGATCGGTGACCACCATCCGCCGGCGCGAAGGCCGTAGAATTGTTTTGCGAGCACATCCTGGAGCATCACCGTATCAAGAGACAAGTCCGCGCCCAACCGTTTGAGGTTCACGTTCTCGTCCTGCAACTGTGTAAACTCCCGGACTTGCTCCGATTCGAGTCCGGCGTACCGCCGGTTCCACCGATAGAAGGTCTGTTCGGCAATCCCGAGATGACGGATCAGCTCCGAGACCGGCGCGTCCCCATCTCCGACCTGCTTGAGCACGGCCACAATCTGCTCGACACTGAATCGCTTGCGTGTCATGGCATCCTCCTTCCCCATCCAGGGGTCAAGTATGCCGGAAACTCTCCCTCAAATCGGTAGCAAAATCGGGGGCCGACCACCACGGTCGGTTCAAAAACAAACGTTTTTGGAAGAGTTCTCCAGCCTACAAAATGTGGCTTCCACTTTGGGAATCAGGGAGGAGGGGATGCTGGCGAAACCTGACCCTAAGTCTTGTTTCTCGTTGGCCTAGACCTGTCATCAGTGAAAATCAGAGCTGGCTCATGCCCCCGTCGATCACCAGCTCGGTACCCACGATGAACGCCGACTCTGCAGATGCCAGATACAGCACAGCGCTCGCGATTTCTTCGGGTGTACCGAAGCGCTTGAGGGGACCTGGGCTTGGATGCCTGCCGCGACCTCCGAGAGCTTCTCCGCAGGGAGGCCCAGTCGGCTTAACAGAGATGTCGTGAACGGGGCCAGGGCTTACCACATTGACACGGACGCCTCTGCTCAACAGCTCTGCGGACAGAGTCTTCGCCAGTGAGATCAACGCGGCTTTGCTGGCGGCATACACGCTCGTATTAGGCATGCCGATGTGGGCGTTGATCGAGCCATTGAGTACGATGGCGGCTCCCTGATTCAGGCGTGGTAGCAGCGCCTTGATTAAGAAGTACGGACCTTTCAGGTTGCTGTTGAAGGTCACATCCCACAACTCTTCTCCGACCGCTTCGAATGGAGCGAGCTTCGCCACGCCTGCATTGATAAACACGGCATCGAGCATCACGCCCTCTTGTTGCAACAATGTGGCGAGCTTTATGCCTTCGGCGACGCTCCCGGCATCACTTCGCACAGCGATAACTTTCTCGCCGAGCTGTGCTGCCGCCTTGTCCAAGGTAGCCTGATCGCGTCCCGTGATATACGACACGCGCGCCTTCTTTCGCAAACGCGAGTGCTGTTGCCAGCCCGATCCCGCTATTGCCGCCGGTTACAAGGGCAACTTTTCCTGCGAGATTGTGTGACATCGTCTTCTTTCCTTCTTCCATCGCGGGCTGTTTGGAAAAGCTTCATTGGTCGTCCCATAGGGCAACGCGAGCAAGATCATTCTACGCTCCCCTGATCGGTCTCGTCCATTCGTTCACCAGGCGTTGAACGACGACTGCTGTCTTATCGGAATCTTATGTGAGGGAGAGTGAGGAAAAGCAGACACAACACGTGCCGCGAAATGGTTCCGGGCCGGATTCAAGTACTACTATCAGGATCTTTCAGCCGTAATGCCCAAGTTTATTCAAAATTGCGAATCATGATGCATCAGTACTACGATCAAGACATCAAAAGCTGTTGCTTTTTGAATTCGATGATCCTGGTGCATCAGGAGTTCATTCAACTGCCTAACCGAAGCAAGAACGAGGAGGGTTTTTGAAATACCATGTCCCATAAGCGCTCTAGTGAGAGCGTTGACAAGTCATCGAGAACTGCGGAAAATGCGGGACCTTGATAGGGGCGATCAATCCTAAACCTGGTTCGTCGAAGGGGAGAAAAGCCATGAAAAAAGAGATTCGCTTCTTCTTGTTCCTAGGCGCACTGTCTGTAAGTGCTGCGGCGCAAGCAGATACCGGCGTCCCCATGAATCTTGTTGATGAGAATGGTGTGGGAAGGAGATTGGCCAAGTCACCATCAGTGAAACGGGATACGGCCTCGTGTTCAGCCCCGCAATCACCGGTCTCCCACCCGGGATTACATGGGTTCCATGTGCATGAAAACCCCAGTTGCGAACCGAAGGAAAAAGACGGCAAAAAATGCCTGCGTTAGCGGCCGGTGGCCACTATGATCCAGCAGGCAGCAAACACCATAGTGCGCCCTGGGGAGATGGTCATGCAGGGGATTTACCCGCATTGTCCGTGGATGCAAATGGCAACACCAGTCCTGTCTTGGCACCACGTTTGAAGATGGCTGACCTTAAAGGTCGTGCTCTGATGATCCATACAGGAGGCGATAATTACGCAGACCAACCGGCTCCACTGGGCGGTGGCGGGGTACGTTGGGCGTGTGGGGTCATTCAGGCCCCTAAACATCGTAGAGACAAACCGTAGAACACTGCGACAGAAAAATAGGGGAACGGACGGGGTACAAAGACCCTGCTGTTCCCCTTGCGGACAAGTCCTTTCGCACTGTTTATTGGGGTTTGTCCAGATTCCCAAACGGTGTCGTGGAGTGAACCCTTCCGGTGAGACACTAGAATGAGCACGCCTGGTGGTTCATTAAATGAATGGTGCTCCCCACTCCGCCTCGGTTGCTCCAGTCTGATCCTTGGCTCATGACGCCGCCCCGGCAAGCGCTTGAGGCCTGAAAACGCATGATAGCTCCGGTCGCCGAACGGGCCACATGCTTGAACTCGTCAGGCATCGTCCGCATCGTGCGCTGAGGTTGACCAGAGGGACTGACGAAGCAATGGGAAGCATGAAGGAAACCGGGTCGCCCGAATCGATCGGACGACCCGGCGTCAGGCTGACCTGAGCCTGCATCACATTATCCGCCGGCAAAATCACCTCTGGTCTCTATGACCACCAATTCCCCGCGCATCTTTTGTCCATGCTCCTTCCCATGGACGTTGCACCAGAAGACATCATAGATAGATTCCAGGGTGCCATATTGGTCCGCCATCCCCATGGGGGCGTTAAACTCAAGGGTCACCGTTTGCCCTGGATCGACGCGAACTCCGGAGGCTCGTGCTGCCTTGACCAAGGTGGCATTGCCCGACATGCGGAACGGGACATCCCGGAAGAGTGTGGACACAAACTCATGCGCCACGAGATCCCGGTTGCGAAGTTGAATGACCGTGGGCATCCCTGCCATGAGAGTAATACCCGCTCTGTCCCCCTTTTGTGATGTGAAAGGCTTTCTCGCTGATATCAATGACCACGGTAACATCGCTTGATTCGGCCCCACCAACTGTGACGTGCGCCTTGTCCTCAATCGACCCCGCACTCGCTGTCGCAGTGAAGGCGAGCGCGGCAACGACTCCACTTATGACGCCGATGTAGCGCATAATTCATCCCTCCTTGCTAACGATTGCCTTGCTCGATCTGCTTGCCCCATTCTTTGTACCGCCGTTTGCGCGTCTAGACTGACCGCCATGCCGACGCGACCGTTCGTTTCGAGACCGATGATCTCGACCAGAGGGCACCGCACTTGTCTCAACACGAGATTCGTCTAGGCCTGTCGCATGCGCCTATGCAGCATGCCGGAAGCTGACTGAGGCGTGCTTGACTGCCTCAACCGGTTTGTCGGTCACGCTGCTCGGAGTTTTGGGCGACCCCTTCGCGTTGGGATACAGCAACGTCATGCAGACGAAGAAGACCGCGACCTCGACGACCAGACCTACCACGATTCCCCAGTATCCCCATGACATAGATCACTCGCTCGCATGGGAATCATGCGAGTCCCTTCTCCCTCACGCCTTCACGCCGCGATGCGATACACCCACTTGGCTGCCTGGTATTCCATTTCAGCGAGTGCTTTGGCTTCTCTGCTCCGAGCCGTCAGCGAAAGTCCTCCAAACAAGACGGTCACCAGCATGAGGCCGGCGACGATCAGATAGCCCACTGGAATTTCCGGCCAGGACGCTGGTTCAGCGGAGGCGACCGCTGTGTCTTCAGGGAAAAGACTCGATGGCTGCCAACAGGGTCAACCGATCCGCCAGTGCCTCGGTGCGAATGGCGGCCACGATGAGGCTTGCCAGTTGTTCTTGTTGCGCAGCCCGGACCTCTTCCGATCCTGTTTGGGCTTGCGTCAGATGCAGAATCGCAGTGCCCAGCTGTTCCTGGATCGCGCCGGCCTGCCTACTATAATCTTGGATTGCGTCCCACGATCTCGCGTCCGAGGGTCGCCTGCCATGTGGAGGCGAATTCATGATCCAGGCGCTGCCCGTTGGCTTCGATCGCGCGAATCATGCTGGTGTTGTAGTCAGAACGATACTGATCAGCCGACAACACTCCACTTCGAATGCCGCGCGCGGTGAAATTCACAATCGCTCGTCCCATGACGTACTGGACCCTGGCCATATGGTCGGCTGGAACTGTTACAGCCTGGCGCATGACGGCTCCCAAGGGACCGCCCGGAAGGGATTGGAAGTCTCGGTGAGCGAGGGTCGCCCGGTTCCATTCAGATGCAGATTGACGCCATGAGCTGATTGGCTCGGCGCTCGAAGAGCGCCTGGTCGACGAGGAGCTTGGCCCAGGGCCGGCTGGAGCGAGGTCATCCCGAGCTCATCAAGGCCGACAGATTGTTCAATCGAGACAGGCTGTGGGATGGCTACCTGATAGGGGCCGTTCGCGGCAAAAAGAAGAGTGATGCTCCGAAGACGATCGCACACATGCCGACCCCGACAATGATGTCGATGATGTTGTAGCGGTGCGACATAACGACCTCCTTTTGGCTGCGGGCAATTCGGCGCGAGACCGGCGCATCACCCGACATCTTGCTCGAGTCACATGAAATGGTTTCCGGTGCTTATAGTCGGACACGTGCTGTACCTCCCGGTGTGAAGTGGCGATGTGAGATCACAAAGTTCCAGCGGCTCATCCGGGTGTTTGCAGGGACACCGGAAATCGGCAACTGCGCTCTATTGCTGGAAAGAGTTGAATTGGGGAGGAGGCCGCACTTGCGATGCCCATCCCGGTGGATCTGTGCGTCACGGAGGATCATGGCCACCACCTCTCAGAATGAGGCGGCTCGTGAACTAGTTTTTAAACTGTACGCCTCAGTGACGCGCTGGTCAAGAGCGAGACCTGTACGGCAGTGGCTGGTTGGTGGGAATGTTCTGCCGCGCTTAAAATGAGTCAGGATGTAATAGTTCCCCGATACCGGCATCCCGCTAAGCCGCAATCGGCTGTTTTCGGCGGTGCTCTCTTCTGTCAGGATTCCTTGAACGCATGCTGGCGAACCTCAGAGAATTCTCCAATCAAGGCGACACCACTGGAAATTATTCCAAACCCATCACAATAGAAGCCGGCCGAGGCCATTTCCTACCGAGTCACGAACTAGGCCATCCGGCTGTCCCCTGAGAAGTGGAGACTCGAAGAGGGCTGGATTGTCTGTAGAATTGAAGGGTTCCACTATTCAACGAACTGTTCTGCAATTTAAGTGGGGTCCAACACTATTTAGCAAGGTGACGACTGATCCCAACAGCAGTGGGGAGGTAGTCGCGAAGGCCGCGAGGGAATGATCCCATGGGAAAGCCATGCGTAATCGCCTCCGGCAGCTTGTTGACCGATCGTCGCAACCGTCTGATCCTTATTGCGTCCACGAAGCTCGTCGATCGCGCGATCAACACGCAGTCTGGCTCCGGCGGCAAAGTGTTCCACCAGCTCCCAGACCTGTTCGTCGGCGCTGGCACGCTCCTGTGACAAAGCCCATAACGCACCGGTCGTGATTGTGAGGAGATCTTCACCGACCATTTCGATGCGGTTTTGCCGGCCCTGATCATCTCGGAGTTGCTCACCGTGGCGGACCATTGCCCAGAAAATAGCGCGGGCCAGACGGCGACTGGAACGTTCCACATCGGCGAGCAGGTGAGCGACTCTTGGATGGCGAAATTCGGTTCTGTCCGGAATGGCCCGGCGTAACCACAGGCTCATGTACCAGGGAACGTAAAATCGAACAAGTTTGAGCAACTCGACGAACCGTGCATTCCTACTCGGGCCCCCACTCATATACCGTTGGGCTCGCTCCAAATGCGGGCTCAGCCCTTCCCGTGCGACAAACGGTCGCAGGATGTCTGTCGCCCCTTCTCCGATCCGGTACATCTCCGCGTCACGGACCAGTTGTTCGACCCCGAAGGCGGGTTCTCCTCGTACCCGTTTGGACTCTGCTGTTTCATAGCCCATTCCCCCGAAAATAATCTGGGCATCTTTCAAAAAATTGAATGGTGGTCTCGGAACAGAATATCTTTGCGATCGCGGCCTCGATCCGGACGTCGTATAGGTGTTGGTCGGCCATTCGCCACACCGCGAACGCAAGGGCTTCCATCGCGCAGAGATTTGCCGCCATGTGACCCAGCCTCATGCGTTGCGTCTGACGCGCGCTGAGGGGTTTCTGGAAGGTCAGTCGCTGGTTAGCCCGATCGAGCGTCGGCTGCCACGCTTGTTTTGCCATGCCCAGGCAAATGGCTGGGATGCTGATCGCCCGACCGACATTGAGAATGGTCAGGGCGTACTTGAGACCTCGACCAACTTCGCCGATGACGTTGGCTGCCGGGATCCGGACATCGGCGAAGGTCATGTAGGCATTCTCAATGCCCCGGCATCCCTCGAACTGACATCGCTGGCGCACCCGGACGCCGGGTGTTTCCATATCGAGAATGAAGGCGGTGTGAACCTGATCCTCCCCTTCTTTACCTTCCGGGACCGGAACCCAAACAGTTCGCCCGTCATGCAGCTCCCGCTTCGACGGCACTCGTGCGATCAACGTGACATAGCGGGCGATGGAGCCGTTCGTACACCACAGCTTCTCGCCATTCACGACAAACGCCGTGCCGCTGGAATCCAGCACCGCTTCAGTTTGGACATTGGCGGCATCCGAGCCGGTGACCGCTTCGGTGAGCGCGAATGCCGAGATGGCTTCCCGCGCCACGATGGGCAAGTACTTGCGTTTTTGCTCCTCGCTGCCGAACAGGAGCAACGGCATGGCGATGCCGATGGACTGCGGCACAGCAACGGTCAAGGCGAGGATGTTGCTCCAACTTGCCATGAGCATCAGGGCGCGCCCGTAGTTCGTATAGGAGAATCCAAGGCCCCCATACTCTTCGGGGATTTTCATGCCGAACGCGCCGAGTGCGAAGAGCCCTTTGAGGACGGAATCGGGAATCTTCGCCGTCCGTTCAATTTCGTCGGGATCGACGTGTGTCTTCAGGAAGGTCTCCAGCCTCGGGCGGTACTCTTCCCATGCAGCTTGTTGTTCCGGTGATTCTTCCGGCGGAATCAGCAGCGAGAAGTCAGGTCTTCCAATGAAGAGACCTGCCATGAAACTACGGCCGGTCAACAGTTCTCGGGCTTCTTCGATTCGTTCGAGGCCTTTGAACAGGTGTGCCACGACTTCTCCCTTACGACGCAGCGTGCTGTACGAGGGGCCGCTCCTCCAGTTCCTCAAATCGGGCGGTGAAGTGGCGCAGGACCGGGGCCTCATAGGTTAAGGCGAGTCCGTGAATCCTCTCGCGCCGGCGGTATAGCTCGATGATCGATTCTGCGACATAGGTGATCTGCATGTTCGTATAGACCCGCCGCGGGATGGCCAGCCGAACCATCTCTAACTCTGGATGGATCGTTCGACCGGTTTCGGAATCTGTCTTTCCAAACATGACCGTGCCGATTTCCACCCCCTGATTCCATACTCCCTATACAGGGCGGCCACCAACGCTTGGGCAGGAAATTGGGCTTGCTGAATGTGAGGCAGAAACTCCTTTGCGTTGAGATAGACGGCGTGTCCCCCGATCGGTTTGAGAATAGGCACGCCTGCTTGATCCAGCAACTCTCCCAGATATCGGACTTGCCCGACCCGGAAGCTGAGATAGTCTTCGTCCAGCCCTTCGCGAAGCCCTCTCGCCATCGCTTCCAGATCACGGCCGGCCAATCCACCATAGGTCGGAAAGCCTTCGACCAGGATGAGCATGTTGGTAATGTCCTGCGCCCACTGATCATGATTCAGACTGAGAAATCCCCGATATTCACCAGGCCATCTTTTTGGCCGACATAATGCAACCGTCGCCGTAACTGAACAGCTCCCGCGCGATGTCGAGAATCGACTTGCTCGCGTAACCCGGTTCGCGCTCCTTCACGAAAAAGCAGTTCTCCGCAAAGCGGCAGGCATCGAAGAAGAGGGGAATGCGGTAGCGATTCAGTAGCGCACGGGTCTGCCGGATATTGTCCATCGACACCGGTTGCCCGCCGCCGCTGTTGTTGGTGACGGTCAGCATCGCCAACGGAATGCGATTCCGTCCAACGCGATTGATCGTCTCTTCCAATCGAACCACGTCCATATTGCCCTTGAACGGCAATTCGCAGTGCGGGTCATAGGCTTCTTTGATCACCACATCCAGAGCCTGGGCTCCTTGATGCTCGACGTTGGCGCGCGTGGTGTCGAAATGAATGTTGTTGGGGACGCACATGCCCGGCTTCACCACAGTGGAAAACAATAGATTTTCTGCCATACGTCCTTGATGAGTGGGGATCACGTGCTTGTAGCCGAAAATGGACCGGACGGTTTCTTCGAGGTGGTAATAGTTCCTGCTGCCGGCATAGGACTCGTCCCCAAGCATCAAACCCGCCCACTGATTGTCGCTCATGGCTGACGTGCCGCTATCGGTGAGCAGATCCACATAGACGCTCTCGGCCGGCACGTGAAACAGGTTATAGCCTGCCTCGCGCAGCAGGCGATCCCGTTCTTCGTACGTGGTGCGACGGATCGGCTCCACCACTTTGATTTTGAACGGCTCGGAAGGGAATTTCATGCGACCGACCTCTTGAACCGAGCCAATTCCATCTTGAAGGCCGGCGGGCCTCCATATTCGAAGACATACCGAGTCATGTCGAACAGGGGCGCCGGATTCAGATCACGGATGACATCCGGCTTCCAGGTGATTTCCAATTGATTGATCATGGTGATCGGCGTCGGTGTTCCGATCACACCAAGCTGGGCCTGGCCATACGATTGGGAAAAGATCAGAATTTCGCTATCGAACATGGCGGCGTTGATATCTGGCGCTGCCCCTTGTTTCTTGTAATCCTCTTCGAAGCGTCGAAACGCGGGCGATCGTTCGAGCTCTTCGCGAAACGCATAGAAGACCTTGATTCCTGCGCGATGCTGGTCGTCCATGACTTGGATGGCATCGGCCACAACCGATTCCTGCTGCAGTTGCTCCCGCGTCAGGACCAACAGACGCCGAATAATCACTCCGCGCTTGGCGGCTTCCTGATTGGCCAAGAGATAATTGGGATACAAGGCCTCCCCTTTTTTCCAGATGTTCCAACGCTCCATAATCGCGTCGATGGAGTGTTCAGCCGTCTGAACGAGCCGGACCGCCTCAGCGTTCGCCTCCGCCCCTTCATACGTCAAGGTCTGCGTCTCAAGCTGGCGGAGTTCCCGCCCGATCGCTTCGACCTTGCGCGGAATGTACTCAGGGCTCTTTGGGACATGCAGCATGACGTCGACGGCCGTCAATGCCAGGGTCCAGTATTCTTTGGCTGAGGGCGGAGCCTTATCTTTTTGTGCAATCAGGAGGAGTTCCACTGGGTTTTGTCGAGGAGCTTGGCGATCTTGATGCAGACCTCTGGTTTCGGGATCTTGAGCCCGCGTCGCATCAGGTTGGCTTCCGGTTGAGCGATCCCAAGTTTCTTCGCCAGCGTGTAATCGCTGCTGAGATCGAACCGTTCTTTAATGGCCTCAAGATACGTTGAAATGTCCGACATGCATCACTCCTCTTCTTAAAAAACATCTGGAACTCGTCAGGATTCTGGAAGACCTCATGCCGCGTGATGGTGGATTTCGTGAGGTTCGCGGTCAAGGGACCCCCTCCGTTCCAATCCCATCCAAAAGTTCTCGAGATAACCAAGGACGGTGTTCACGCCGTACCGGAAGTCATGCATGTCCTGGTCGGACATGCCCGCATTCGTCGTGCTCTGCACGGCGGCCACCGCATGCTCCATCGCTTCCTCATGAGTGGATTCGAGTTGTCGGTGAAAGGTGAAATAGGTGATGTCCATGTGAGGATAGCGAGCCGCTTTCAGGTACGTGAGCCCGGGGATCAGATGATCCCACATCGTGATCGCCATGTTCTCAAGACCAAAGGATGCACCCAGAGCCTTGGCGTGGTTTCCGTCGCTGTACAGTTGTTCCATCCCCTCGATATAGGCCCAGGTCGATGGAAGCATCGGGCTAGACATGGCCCGATGGACATCAATACCGATAGATCGCAGGAAGTCTCGATAGAGGAGTTCGTGGCGAAGATGGGTTCGTCCATCGCCCAACTCGGAGTACAAGACTTTGGTCAGTTCATCGGCAACCGTTTCGTCCTCGGTATTCACGAGCTGAGACACCAGGATTCTGGGAAAGAACCTGGCAAAGTTATAGAACTCGGTTGCGAATTCTTCGAGGTCCTCATCGGTGAGGTCACCATTTTGAAACGATCAAGATATGAATTGTTGATGGCCCTATGCCCGAGTACGAAATTCCTCATCTCTAGATAGAACGTCATAGGTCACCTCCGGATTCCACGCGGATGGGCCTTTAATGGTCACGCTCGAACGCTCACGTCGACTATGATGATATACATTTTATATTGAACAATCAAATATTTTCGCATTGCATTGCTATAACATTATTGAGCAAGTCAGATGTGGGGCACTAATGTTGCATTAACATGTAGTTATATTATCCATGTGACAATATTAATATGATATGAGTTAATATATTTAACATGTTATAGTGGAGCTGCGTCAAAGGTACACACATCAGAGGATGGACTGAAGCTCGGGTGAATTCTGTTCCGCAGAGAGGAGGCGTCACCATGAGTCACGAGACCGGAATTGATCACATCACGCTTTGCGTGGAGAAACCTCGATGCGGCGGAATTTCTGTTCACCAAGATCCTCGGTTTTGAAGTGATCTGGTCGGCTCGGGATGTGGGCAGCGACAAGTCGTCGATGGACACAGTCGTTGTGCAGCGGGGCACTGCGAAGGTTGCCCTCATGCAAGGCCGGGACAAAGTCATGAAGTCGCAGATCAGCGAGTTCATCGAGAAGTACGGACAGGGCGTGCAGCACTTCGCGTTAGAGGTTGATGACATCGACGCGGTGAGTCGTGAGTGGGAAGAGCACGGCGTGAAATTTAGTGGACCGGTCAAAGAAGGACGGGACGGATTCGGACCACTCAAGCAACGTTTCACCTATCCGCTCTTTCCAGGGAGTGGGATGTTCATTGAATTGACTCAACGGCAGCACGGGGACGAACAGGCGAAGACGTTTGTCAGGAGTACGGTTGAATCGTTGTACAAGGACATCGAACGCAACCAGGCCGCTGGTATGGAACGGACGATCGTTGATTACGATTCAGTTCCGATCCCCATGGAAAAGAAACCGCTGAAGCAGGCGTCATGAGGAGCGCTTCTCTCTAAGGGAGACGGGCCATGTATCTCAACAAGAAAGGCAAAGTTCCCAATCAAGCCCACGTCGGGATTCCCGAAGGGCTCTGCGAGGAGGAGCATGGGCGAGAAGGGTTTACCGGGCCTGTTTCGCATTTGTACCGCACGCATCCCCGACCGGCTGGGTGAAGATCGAGGGGCCGCTGAAACCGCGAGCGTTTGCCTGTGCCCAGTTTTCAGCGAAGCTGACGCCACCCAGTACTGCTCGCCAGATTCTCATGATGCAGAGCCAAGACGCGAGTCTCTACCTCTCGATCCACACTGCGACGATGGTCCATTTCGTCCGTAACGCGGATGGGGACGAAACATATTTCGTGCATCAGGGCACAGGGAGATTCGAAACGGATTACGGAACTCTGCCTTATGAGCCGGGCGATTACGTGGTGATCCCAAAAGGAACGACGTATCGAACCCATGTCGATGCCGGTCCTTCGTTCTTCTCATCATTGAAACTCGGGAACCAATCACGGTGCCGGATCGCGGACCACTCGGCCAGCACGCACTGTTCGACAAGGGCGTCCTGGTCGCGCCTGAGCTTGGCACAGTGGAATCGGCGGAGGCTAAGGGCCAAGAGTGGGAGGTCTACATCACACGACAAGGGAGCGTGACTCGGGTGGTCTACCCCTTCTATCCGATGGACGTGGTCGGATGGAAGGGAGATTTGTGGGTGGCCAAGCTGAACGTGCGTGATTTCCGACCGGTCACGAGTCCCCGCTACCACCTGCCGCCGAGCGTCCACGGAACATTCCAGGCCGGTGGATGCCTCATTTCCACCTTCGCTCCAAGGCCATTGGAAAGCGATCCCGAGGCGTTGCGTGTCCCGTTTTACCATCGAAATACGGATTACGACGAAGTGCTCTTTTATCATGAAGGAGAATTCTTCAGCCGCGCGGGGATTCAGCCTGGCATGCTGACGCTACACCCGCAAGGTGTCCACCATGGACCGCAGCCGCTAGCGGTGAGCGCCGCTAAGGGGAAGACGTACACGAATGAAGTGGCGGTGATGGTCGAGTCCAAGACACCCTTCATGGTGAAGCCGGAAATGGAAGCGGTGGAGATGAAGGAGTATGCGATGAGTTGGAGCCGCCGATGAGACTTGTCAGCTTTCGAGTCACAACTCCTGTTGGTACCTTCGTGAGAGTGGGTGCGATGCATGACCAGAGCTTTGTCGACGTGAATATGGCCTATGCTCGGTGGTTAGCTGACCAGCGTGAAGCGCAGCCACACCGATTGGCCAATGCCCAGGTGCCCGCGACCATGTTGGAGTTTCTCGAAGGAGGTCCGTCGACCATGGCAGCTGCGCGGCGGGCTATCGACTATGCTGTCATGCTTGGTCCTTCAAGCCAAGGCCCGGTCGGCGAAACGATCTTTTATCAGTCGGCCAACGTTCGGGTTGCCGCTCCCCTTCCCAATCCGCCTTCTTTGCGAGACTTTATCGCCTTTGAAGGCCATATTGCCGCCACGTCGAAGAAGCGGGGCCAGCCGATTCCGCCGGAATGGTACAAAGCCCCGGTCTACTACAAGGGAATCACCGGACCATTATTGGGCCGGACGAAGACCTGCCTTGGCCATTGGACACGATGAAACTGGACTATGAGTTGGAATTGGCCTGTGTCATTGGATGCAAGGGCAAAGATATTGCCGAGCGGGAGGCGCAGGACTACATCGCCGGCTATACGATCATGAATGACTTCAGCGCGCGCGATATTCAGTTTCAAGAGATGGCCTGCCGGTTGGGGCCTGCCAAGGCAAGGATTTCGCGACGGCCCTGGGCCCTTGCCTCGTGACTCCCGATGAGATTGCAAATCTCAGCGCATTGACGATGCTCGCCAGGGTGAACGGAGAAGAATGGTCGCGGGGGCGGTTCGGAACGATCCACTGGTCGTTCTCGCAGATGATCGCGCATGTGTCTCGCGGCGAAATGATCTATCCGGGCGACGTATTCGGCTCAGGAACCGTCGGAGGGGGATGCGGACTTGAAATGGATCGCTACTTGAAGCCGGGAGATGTGGTGGAGCTGGAAATTCAGCCGATCGGTGTGCTGAGAACACGGGTGGTGGGTGCAACATGAAAGGAGGAGCACATGAGTGTCATGACCGCTGAGCAGGCGCTCACCGAACTCGTGCATCGGCATCGCGATCTTTACAACGGACCGGCGATTGAGGCCAAGCTGGACAGGATTATCCGCGACGGCCTGCACACTGAACTCACGGGTTGGGATGTCCTGCGGATCCTGCGGACCTCTCAGTCAGTTTTCTTCGACACCCATGTGGAAGTGGTATCGGGCCACCACACGGCGACCTATTTACGGTTTGAATCCATTGCCCGCTTTCCAGAGCTGATCAGGCTGCTGGCCCGGGACATGGCCGGGTGGATCAGACGGACATTTGAGACCAATCCGATAACTGGCATCGTCGCGACCACGTCAGCCGCTGAGGCGCTTGCCGAAGGGATTGCGGACGTACTGCACGACACGATGCGAATGCGCGTCGCGTTGACAGCCTTTAGTTGCGAAACCGGGCGGATCGGGACGGACATCAAGATCGGTGCGATCAAGCCCGGCGAACACTTTGTGGCGCTCAATGATGTCACCACACGCGGAAACTGCGTCAGCAAGCTCGGAAACATCATCACCGACAACGGGGGCCTGCTGGCCGGGATGATGGTCTTCGCTCGTCGCGATAGTGGCCAATTCCCCTGATGGGAAACCTGATCGCACGACATCCCTTCTACTGCACGACGGATCTCGATATGCCGCAGTGGGAACCGGCGCAGTGCCCCCTGTGCCGGATGAACCAGCCGGTACTGTCTTGGAGGGACATGCCCGAACTCTGATGCACGTTCCACCCCACGTCGAGGAGGGTCCCATGAATCCGGCAGACGTGACACGAGATATCAAGCGAGCCGACCTTCTTACAAATGTACTACTACCTTCGGCTCACCAGAGGCCTTGAGGACCGCATCAGTGCCCTCTATCGTCAAGGTCGGATCGTCGGCGGTGTGTACACCAGCCACGGGATGGAAGCGATCGCGGTCGGATATGCCTCCGCCCTTGAGCGCGACGACGTCATTGCCCCCTTTCACCGGGACATGGGAGCCTTTCTCATTCGCGGGTTCACGCCCGGCGAAGTCCTCGCCCAGTACCTCGGCAAGCGAACAGGTCCCAGCAAGGGCAAGGACGGCAACGTGCACATGGGCGACCTCAAACGCGGCATGATCAGCTTTGTCAGCCACCTGGCCGACAATCTGCCCGTCGCGACCGGCATCGCCCTGGCGTTTAAGATGAGAGGGAGCGCCGCGTGGCCTTCACCGGCACCGGCGACGGCGGGACCAGCCGCGGCGACTTCCACGAAGCGATGAACTTTGCCGCAGTGCGCACACTCCCCGTCGTGTTCTTCTGCAACAACAATCAATACGCCTATTCGACCCCGCAACGTCTGCAGATGGCGATCCACGATGTGGCTGACCGGGCAAAAGCCTATGGGATGCCTGGTGAGATCGTGGATGGAAACGATGTGGCGGCTGTGTATGTGGCCTCCAAACGTGCCATCGCGAGAGCCCGTGCCGGCGAAGGGCCCACCTTCCTCGAATTTAAAACGATGCGGATGCACGGCCATTCCGAACATGACCCAGCCAAATATGTTCCTCGTGAATTGCTGGAGGAATGGAAGAAAAAAGATCCGATCCTGAAAGCCGAGCAGATGCTCAGCCAGCTCGGCTACGGGGATGACGCGTATTTCCATGAGATTGGAGAACGGGTGAAGAAAGAAGTCGAAGCAGGCGTGGAGTTTGCGGAGCAGAGTCCACTGCCGGAAGGACCGGAAGTATTAGAAGGGGTCTTCGCGGAGGAAGCCCACAGCTATTAGCTGAGAGCAACAGTGTAAGAAGGAGCGTTTCCATGACAACCGAAACCGTGCAGAAACAGCAGGAAGTGACCTATCTTGAGGCGATCTCGCAAGCCCTGGACGAGGAGATGACTCGCGACGAACGGGTCTTTCTGATGGGTGAAGACATCGGCGTCTATGGCGGGGCCTTCAAGATCACCGAGGGCTTTCTCCAAAAGTACGGCGAGTGGCGAGTCTTAGATACGCCCACTGGCCGAGTCCGGTTTTGTGGGAGCCGCCATCGGAGCCGCGATGATGGGCCTGCGCCCGGTCGTGGAAATGCAGTTCGCCGACTTCATCTCCTGCGCCTTCGACCAGATCACCGAGGTTGCGGCCAAGAACCATTATCGCTGGGGAGCCGCGGTGCCGATGGTCATCCGTGCTCCCTTTGGCGGCGGGGTGCACGGCGGTCCCTTTCATTCCGAATGTCCGGAAGGCTGGTTCTTCCACTCGCCGGGGCTCAAGCTCGTGGCTCCTTCCACTCCATACGACGCGAAGGGCCTCCTCAAAGCCGCGATTCGTGACCCGAATCCCGTCCTCTACTTCGAGCACAAGTTTCTCTACCGCCGGATTAAGGCGGTATTGCCGAGCGAGGATTACATCGTGCCGATCGGCAAGGCCGACGTCAAACGCGCCGGCAATGACATCTCGGTCATCACCTACGGCGCGATGGTCCATCTGGCGCTGGAGGCGGCGCAGGTACTGGAGAAAGAAGACATCGATGTGGAAGTGGTCGATCTGCGCACGTTGATCCCGCTCGACAAAGACACGATTTATGGGTCGGTGCGCAAGACCAGCAAGGCCATCATGCTGCACGAGGATAACAAGACCGGCGGGATCGGCGCCGAGATCGCCGCACTGGTAGCGGAGGAATGTTTCGACTGTTTGGACGGGCCGATTCTTCGTATCGCCCCGCCGGACACACCGGTGCCGTTCAGCCCGCCCTTGGAAGAGTATTTTCTTCCGAAAGTGAGCGATATCGTCGGGGCAGCGCGGAAGTTGGCAGCATACTAATGGCGTGAAACGTGAGACGTAACATGTCAGACGATGAAGGCCTCGTTCTTTTCGTGAGCGTTTCTTATCTTGACGATTCACGTTTCACGTTTCACGTCTGACGAGGCAGCATGGCGACTGACATCATCATGCCCCAACTCGGAGAAAGCATCGCCGAAGGAACAGTCGTGAAATGGCTTGTCCCGGTTGGTGGGGTGATCGAAAAGGACCAATCCCTCTTGGAAGTAGAAACCGAAAAGGTCGCGTTGGAAATTCCCTCACCGGCCACGGGACTGTTGAGCGAGATCCTCGTCCGGGAAGGTGAGACGGTTCCCGTTGGGACTCTGTTAGCACGCATCGAGAGCACGCCTCCCTCCCAGGTGATCAACCGTGTCGGCGGGACGGTCGTTCGTCCTATGGAACTGGCTCCCGAAGGCGAAGACCATCATTCTCCCGCCGTCCGGCAACTGGCCAAGGAACATGGAGTTGATCTGGCACAGGTGAAAGGAACCGGAGGCAGCGGGCGGGTCACCAAGAAAGATGTGCAGGATCCACATTGCTCACAGCGGCACTCCAGCCAAGGCGACCGCTCCCGTGGGTGAACAGTCAATGGGTGAAACCCTTCTGCCTTTCACACAAACGCGGAGAACCATCGCCGACCGGATGGTCAAGAGCAAACAGACCGCTGCTCATGTCACCACGTTCTTTGAAGCGGATTTCTCAGGCATTGCCAAATTTCGGGAAGGCCGAAGCCTGACCTATCTGCCTTTCGTGATCCGTGCTGTGACCCGTGCGATCCGAGATGTGCCGATCGTGAACTCTGCGTGGGGGAACAAGGGATCATCATCAAGAAGGATATTCATGTCGGTATTGCTACCGCTCTGGAGGACGGGCTCCTGGTGCCGGTGGTGCGACATGCAGATCGAAAAGGTCTGACGCAGCTCGCGAAAGAAGTCGCGGACCTGGCAGAGCGAGCCAGGTCCAAGAAGCTGAGCCCTGAGGAGGTTCAAGGAGGGACGTTCACGATCACGAACCACGGTGGATTCGGCAGCTTGTTCAGCACGCCAATCATTCACCAGCCTCAGATCGCGATCCTGGGCATCGGCGCGATCCAGAAGCGAGCGGTGGTCCTCAATCATGAAGCCATTGCGATCAGGTCCATGGGGTACTTGAGCCTGTCGTTCGATCACCGGGTCATCGATGGAGCGACGGCGGATCAGTTCATGGGGAAGGTGAAGGGTAATCTCGAACAGAGTCAGTGGGAGCAAATTCTGTGAACAAACAACAGCAGGCGGTCATCGTCAGCGCGGTGCGAACCCCGATGGGAAGTTTCAACGGGGTGTTCAGCCCCGTGCCCACCACCACGCTGGGCAGCATCGTCGTGACTGAGGCCTTGAAGCGCATCAATGTGAGGCCAGATCATGTCGATGAGGTCTACATGGGCTGCGTTCTCAGCGCCGGGCTTGGCCAGGCGCCGGCCAGGCAAGTGTCGATTGGAGCCGGCATCCCGAACTCGGTCGGCGCCACGACGGTCAACAAGGTCTGTGGCTCCAGCCTCAAGACCCTGATCATGGCCGCGCACGCCATTGCCCTCGGAGAGGCCAGAATCGTCGTGGCAGGCGGAATGGAAAACATGACCCGCGCACCGTATCTGTTGGAGAAGGCGCGACAGGGGTATCGGCTTGGACATGCGGAGCTGGTGGATAGTCTGGTCAAAGACGGACTCTGGGATGTCTATAACAACTTCCACATGGGGAAGGGTGGCGAACTCTGTGCGGCAAAGTACCGGCTCACCAGGAGGGAACTTGATGACTTCGCCTTGGAAAGTTACCGCCGCGCCCAAGAAGCGATTGCGACCGGGACCTTCAAGCAAGAAATCGCCCCGGTCGATGTGCCGCAACGGAAAGGCGCGCCCGTGACCGTCGCTCACGATGAAGAACCAAATCGAGTCGATCTGAGCAAGCTGCGCGAGCTCAAGCCGGTGTTTCAGGACGACGGCGTCTTGACCGTGGGCAATTCTCCTTCCTGTAACGACGGGGCAGCCGCGTTGGTCGTCATGGCGGAAGAGGAAGCCGCACGCCTCGGCATCACGCCGATGGCACGCATTGTCGGGCACGCAGGAGCTGCGCTCGCGCCTGAGTGGTTCACGATCGCCCCGATCGAGGCGATCAAGCTGGTGCTCAAGAAAACCGGCCTGGCGATGGGCGACATCGACCTGTTCGAAATCAACGAAGCCTTTTCAGCCGTTTCCCTCGCGATCAACCGGGAATTGGGCCTCGACCCCAAGCGAGTCAACATCAACGGTGGGGCGGTCGCGCTGGGCCATCCGATTGGCGCCACCGGGGCGCGGATTCTCACGACGCTGCTCTATGCGATGGAAGCCCGGAATGCCCGTCGAGGTCTCGCCGGCCTCTGTATTGGGGAGGAGAAGCGTTGGCAGTAATTGTGGAACGATCATGAGTCAGACGAATCGCACGGGGCGAGAGGCCTCAGTACGACAATCGGAGGTGGTTATGCAATTCGAGGACATTACGACCATCGGCGTGGTCGGCGCGGGCCAGATGGGTCGCGGCATTAGCCAAGTCTGTGCTACGGCGGGTTATCACGTTCTGCTGCTCGATGTGACGGATCCAGCGTTAACGGAGGCGCTCAGCAAGATCCGCGGTGGTCTGGGAAAGCCGTGGAGCGTGGCACTCTCACCGACCGTCAAGCCGGGGCGGTGTTGGGGCTCATCCATCCAATGGTTCAGCTCGACCGGTTGCGAGACGTACAACTCGTCATCGAAGCGATCCCGGAAGATCTCGCCCTCAAGCAGGAACTCTTTAGCGAACTGAATCGGGTGTGCCGGCCGCCGACGGTCCTCGCCAGCAATACGTCTTCGATTTCGATCACGAAGCTGGGAGCTGCTTCCGGTCGGCCCGATCGGGTGGTCGGCCTGCACTTCATGAATCCGGCCCCCGTGATGCGACTTCGTGGAAGTCGTGCGGGGTCTCGAAACATCCGAGCACACCGTGAGTCTGGCAATAGACCTGGCCAAGGGGCTGGGGAAGACTTCCGTGGTAGCCAAGGATGTACCGGGATTCATCGTGAACCGTATTTTGATTCCGATGATTAATGAAGCCATCTTCACGTTGGAAGAGGGAGTCGCCTCAGCTGAAGACATCGACCTGGCGATGACGACCGGGACGAATCATCCGGTAGGGCCACTGGCGCTCGCCGATCGTATTGGGTTGGACACGGTGCTCGCGATCTGCGAGGTCCTGTACCAGGACCTAGGCGATTCCAAGTTTCATCCCTGCCCCTTGCTTCGGCGTGTATGTGGGAGCCGGATGGCTGGGACGAAAGTCCGGTCATGGCTTCTATGTGTATGAGGCAAGCGGCGAGAAACATGAGGTAACGAGCAATAAGATCTGACTCCAGCCTCTAGCCGGAGGAACGGGTCGATGCAAGAACGCAAATCTCGGTTCACGTCCCTTTCAGGGCTCGACATCAATCGCGTCTTCTCACGCGACGATCTGAACGGATTGGTCGCCCGACAATGATCTGGGCCATCCGGGAGAGTTCCCCTACACCCGCGGGGTCTATCCCACGATGTATCGGGGCCAGCCTCTGGACGATGAGACAGTTTGCCGGCTTCGGGTCCGCTGCCGACACCAATCGCCGGTTCAAATACCTCCTCCAACATGGGCAGACCGGCCTCAGCGTCGCCTTCGACATGCCGACTCTGATGGGGATCGATGCAGATGACGCTCGCGCCCATGGCGAGATCGGTCACTGTGGCGTCGCGATCTCATCGCTGTCCGATATGGAACGGCTCTTTGAGGACATTCCGCTCGACCAGGTCACCACGTCGATGACGATTAACGGACCGGCCGTCGTGCATCTTCGCGATGTATCTTGGCTGTTGCGGAGAAACGCGGCATCTCCGTGGAGCGATGTAGGCGGCACTCTCCAAAACGACATTCTCAAAGAGTACATTGCTCAAAAAGAGTGGTTATTTCCACCCGACACCCTCGCTGGGACTCATCACCGACACCATCGCCTACTGTGCGAAGCAGGTTCCCAAGTGGCACCCGGTCAGCATCAGCGGTACCACATCCGGGAAGCGGATCGACCGCGGTGCAGGAACTGGCCTTCACCCTGTATGACGGGCTCACCTACGTTGAGGCAGCCGTGAAAGCCGGACTTGCGCGTAGACAGTCTTTGCCCCGCAGCTGTCGTTCTTTTTCAACGTCCACAACGACTTCTTTGAAGAGATCGCCAAATTCCGGCCGCGCGCCGGCTCTGGGCCCGTGAAATGGAACGCCGATACCATCCGAAAGATCCACGATCATTGCAGCTCCGCTGTCATGCGCAAACGGCCGGCTGCTCACTCACGGCGCAGCAGCCCATGAACAACGTGGTCCGCACCACATTGCAGGCTCTGGCGGCGGTATTGGGCGGCACGCAATCCCTCCATACCAATTCCATGGATGAAACTCTGGCCCTCGCCCTCCAGAAGCAGGCGGTGAAGCTCGCGTTGCGCACGCAGCAGATCATTGCTCAAGAAAGTGAAGTCACGCAACTGCGTCGACCCGCTTGGGCGGGTCGTATCTTCTCGAAACGTTGACGAATCCGACTGGAAAGACGCAGCGCTACTACTTCCGTAAACTGGATGAGCATGGGCGGCATGGTACAGCGCGATAGAACGCGGCTTCCCTCAGCGGGAAATCCTCGATGCCTCGCAACGGTATCTCCGCGAAATGGAGGGTAAGGAACGGATCGTCGTCGGTGTCAGCGACTATGTGGAACAGGAGGAACGCCCGATCCCGATGCTCAAGGTAGGACCGGAAGTGGAGCACGGAACAGGTGGCGCGCCTCTCGGATCTGCGGAAATCGCGTGATCCCTTCAAGATGACTGGCGCGGTTGAGGCACTACAAGAAGCTGCTGCCTGCGGCGAGAACGTCATGCCGTATCTGATCGAAGCCGTGAAAGCCAAGGCGACGTTGGGCGAAATTTGCGGGGCGCTTCACGGAAGTGTTTGGAACATACAGGGAGCCGGTGGTGTTGTGAGAGAAAAATGTGCATTGCCGTCAAAGGCTACGATCTCCGTTCATAAGCTAATGACTCTAGACCTGATGACATTGGTGATTGATGAAGCTCGGAGCGTTTGAGATGTATCCCGTGAGCTGACGGCCGGTTTCGGCTCGACGGCGGGGCCATGTTCGGGGTCGTGCCGAAGGTCTTCTGGCAGAAGTGCTGTGAAGCCGATGAGCTGAACCGCATCTCGCTGAGTCTCACTTGTCTGCTGATCCAGGCACAGGGGAAGAACATTCTGGTGGACACAGGGTTGGGATCCAAGGAGGACGACAAGTTTCAGCGCATGTTTGCCGTCGAACGGGCCCCGACCTTGTTAGATTCCTTGAAGCATCTGGGTCTTGGTCGAGAAGACATCCATCATGGTGATCAACACCCATCTTCATTTCGATCATGCGGGCGGGAACACGATGAAAGAAGAGGACGGGACCATCACGCCCACCTTTCCCAACGCGCAGTACTTCGTTCAGCATGGTGAGTTTGAAGATGCGGCTCGCGCCAATGAACGGACCAAAGCCAGCTACCGGCGGAGATAACTTCACGCCAATCGCTCACGTGAATCAGTGGGAGTTCTTGCACGGCGACACGGAATTACTCCCTGGGATTACCGCCATCGTCACCGCCGGCCACACGCGCTGCCATCAGGGCGTGAAGATCGAATCGGAAGGGAAGGTGGCCTTCTTCCTCGGCGATCTGATCCCGACCGTGTCTCATCTTCCGCTCCCCTACATCATGGGCTACGACTTGTTCCCCATTCAGACGCTCGAAACAAAACGATGGGTGTTGGACCGAGCCTTTGAACAGAAATGGCTGTTGTTCTTTGAGCATGATCCGGTGATCCAGGCGGGGCATGTCCACTGGGGATCAGGAAGGTAAACATTTTCTCCGTGAGGTGAAGCGCATGGCAGTAGCGGCGACCGCCTATCCGTGTCTTGATCGGCAAGGTCGGGCTCGACGGCCATGACCGCGGAGTGAAATTGATTGCGCGCGCGTTGCGTGACGCCGGCACAGAAGTGATCTATACCGGTCTCCATCAGACACCGGAGCAGGTCGTCAGCACGGCAATTCAGGAGGGTGTGGATGCGATCGGATTGAGCATTCTCTCAGGCGCGCACAATACGCTGTTCCGGCGCGTGTTGGAGTTGCTCAAGGAACAGGACGCCGGTGACATCGTGCTGTTCGGCGGCGGGATCATTCCCGACGAAGATCTTTTCGCGCTCAAAGCGGCCGGCGTGAAAGCTCTGTTCAGGCCAGGGCTCCCATGAACGAGATTGTGGATTTTGTGAAAGGGCTCCGATCATGAGAACGGTCTATATGATCAGCGGCGGGATCACGAAATTCGCCAAGGCGCATCAGGATAAGGACTTTCGGCTCATGGTGAAAGAAGCCTACGACTATGCCTCTGCGGGATCTGCCGCATTTCTCCAAAGACATGATCGACGGAGCCGTCGGGTCGTATTTCTCCGACCACTTCACGCAGACAACTCAAGGCCGCGAGCATGGTGCAGGATTATCTTGGACTCTCGTCCGAAGCCGTCTAAACGAGTCGAAGGCGGCGGAGCGACAGGCGGGCTCTGCTTCCAGTCCGCGTGGGAAGCGGTGGCATCCGGGCGCATGAATTGTTGCCTGGCCTTCGGTTTGAAACGATGTCGCGCGTGAACACCTGGAAAGGGAACGAGTTCATTGCCCTCGCCTCCGACACGAACTTTGACTTTCCCGTCGGCGGATTTTACAGCGGATATTACGCCATGATGGTTCAGCGCCACATGCATGAATTCGGCACGACCGTCGAGCAGATGGCGATGGTCTCGATCAAGAACCATGCGAACGCCATTTATAATCCCTACGCGCAGAAGGCCAAACGGCTCACGATCAAGCAGGTGCGGGAGTCCCCGATGGTGGCCACACCGCTGACGATGGAAGACATTTGCACCATGTCGGACGGCGCCGCTGTCTGCCTCCTGGCGTCCGAAGCAGTCGCCTCAAGGTCTGCAGCCGACCGGTCAAGATCTCCGGCGTCGGGTCGGGGTCCGACGCGATGCGCATGGCCGACCGGCCCCACGGCAAGGTGATTCTGCTGCCGCATGAACAAGAAGCAGATTATCGCCGGTTGAAATATCCCGGCGTCCATTCGTTCAGGGGCGGTCGCATGGCGGCGAAACTGGCCTATGAAATGGCGGAATCAGCAATCCTCAAGAGGAATTGAGCTTCATCGAGCTGCACGACGCCTACACATCGTCAGAGATTCAGACCTATGAGGATTTGGGCCTCTGCAAATATGGCGAGGGTGGACGCTTCGTCGAAAGCGGCGTGCCGTTCATGCCAGGAGTCGACTACGGACTTGAACTGCCCAAACAGAGGTGGTCTTCCCGTCAATCCATCCGGTGGCTTGCTGGCCTGCGGCCACCCGGTCGGCGCTAGTGGCCTCATGCGGGCCGTATTCGCGTTTTGGCAAATTGCAGGGCTCTCTCGGGAAGCATTTGGGAAACGACAAGCTCCAAGTCAAACATGCCAGGCGCGGTTTGATCCACAGCCATGCCGGCACCGGGGACCTACATCACCGTGATCGATCATGGAAGCTCGTATGATCAAACCGTGAGGCGTAAGGCGTAAGGGTTAGGGGACGGAGGGGAGAGCGATATGGAGAGCAAGGGCACCATCGCTCTACGGAGTCGATCCCTGGTTATTCACGACCATTACGAGATCGACTACCGGCACAGCTATGCGGAGGATTCCCCCATTCTTCATCGGGCTGACAAAGGGACAGCTCCTCGGCTCGCGTTGTACGGCTTGCCAGTATACCTATGCCACCCTCGCGCTCACTGTATAGAGTGCGGAGAACCGACGGCCTGGCTGGAGTTGCCGCTGAGCGGACGAGTACATACCTTTACCACCTGTCACTATGGTGGTGAACTGTTTCTCAAAGAAACGCCGTTCACGTTAATCCTCGTGGAATTCGATGGTGCCGATACCCTGTTCCTCTCCCGGCTCAAAGGGGATCAAGCCGGACGCGGTTCACATCGGCCTGCCGGTGGCCGCCCATTTCGCCAAGACCCCATCGTTCAAGGTGACGGATGTTTGGTTCGAGCCTGCAGACAAGACGTGAAGCGGGAGACGACGTTGGCGTTGGCTGACCGGGTCAAGGCCGGAGAGGTCCGTGCCGTGTCGCGTGTTGATCACCTTGTTGGAGAGTCAGAACCCGGACGGCATCGCCGTTCTTCGACTGCTTGCCTCGGACTCGCACCGTGCGGCTGTGATCGGAATTACCGGTTATCCGGGAGCTGGCAAGAGCACGGTGGTCGCTCAACTCGTGGCAGCCTATCGGAGTCTAGGCATGAAGGTCGGAGTTCTAGCCGTCGATATCAGCAGCCCAGTGACGGGCGGCGCCTTGCTCGGCGACCGCATCAGGATGCAAGAGCATACGCTCGATCGATGGAGTCTATATCCGAAGCATGGCCACTCGTGGACACCATGGAGGGCTCGCCCGAGCGACCAGCGACGCAGGCGTGGTGTTGGAGGCGGCCGGGTACGAGGTCATTCTGATAGAGACAATTGGAGTCGGTCAGAACGAAGTGGACGTGATGGATATCGCCCACACCGTCGTGGCAGTCGTGGCGCCCGGTCTCGGCGATGAGGTGCAGGCGATGAAAGCCGGGTTGTTGGAAGTCGCGCCCATCGTCGTCGTCAACAAAGGAGATCTTGCCGGCGCGGATTCCACCCTGCGAGACCTGCGAGACTGGTATCCGACCGTGCTCCGGACCGTCGCGACGACAGGCGAAGGTATTCCGGAGCTCGTCGCGGCGATTGCCGAGCATCAACGGCTGCGCGATCTACAAGGCGCGTCGGCTCCTCGTATGTGGAAAGGAACCGGCTTCTGAAGACCAGGAGGATGCTATGCCGCACCAATTGTTGACGATCTCGCATCACGTCGCGTGGATCACGTTGCATCATCCGCCGGCCAACGTGCTCAACCTCTCCGTGCTCAAGGAGCTGGAGCAGGTTCTGAATGAGGTGGAGGAGGATGAGTATGTCCGAGTCGTAATCGTGACCGGTACCGGACGGTTTTTCTGCGCGGGGGCAGATGTGCATGAGTTGGCGCACCTCACGACCGTGCATAGCGGCTTGAGTTTCGCTCGTTCGTGGACAGTCACTGCTCAGCCGCATCGAGCGGTCGGAGAAGCCGGTTCTTGTGGCCATCAACGGCACCTGCGTCGGCGGTGGGCTCGAACTGGCTCTGGCCTGCCACATTCGGGTGGCGGCACGCCGGGGCGTTGCTGGGGTTGCCTGAAATCAAACTCGGTCTCATTCCTGGTTTTGGCGGCACTCAACGGTTGCCGCGAGTCGTCGGGGCTTCCAAAGCGGCGGAAATGATTCTGACGGGCGAAAGCCTGTCCGCGGAGGAGGCGCTCGAATCGGCCTCGTCAGCCGAGTCGTACCGCCACATGAATTAGCGGCACAAGCTGAGGCCATTGCAGCCTCGATTGCGGCGCGCGGAAAGACCGCCGTCGAAGCGGCGTTGCATGCGATCAGAGGGGGACTCGACATTCCGCTGTCCGAAGGGTTGGCCAGGAGGCGGAATTGTTCAGCCCGCTTATGTGTGACGTCCGACAAGACGGCGGCCGTGCAGACGTTTCTGAACAAGCGGCAGCCGAGGTTGGCCGGAGCGGACGCATGAGTTCGTGAGGCGTTAGGGATCTCGGCGAGCTTCCCGTCGGACAAGCTCGAAGCCTGAGCTTGCTCGACGGGAGTCGAGCCACGTGAACTGTGCGGAGGGATCATCAACTGGCTGATCATGCCCGTGCGCACGGTACCACGGGGCCGATGACGAGTGGATTATGCCCTCCCGTGCATCGCCGTAGCTGAACATATTGCGCAAGCTCCGATCGACGGGACGTGATGGCTCGCCCATCGCTCCCTACGGGAGTTCGCCCGCGGATTTCTTCAAATCCCGCGTCTCTGATTCGCGCCTGGTCAACCGACCATTTCTTGACCCAACACGACGATGACTTGCGGCAACTGCACTGCACCCATAGCTACGCCGAGCCCGGGACGGTGGGGTCCAAACGGGCGGCCACGTTTCTCCATGACCAGGGTTGGCTCCGGCGGGACCGTCTGGCGACAATTTGTTCAACCATGATGTCACCGTGGTGCTGTACTTTTGCCGCCCGAGCTCGGGCCTCACGGTCGTCCCGGACAATCGCCGAAGAGCCCACGGACACGAAGCGCTTCTTTATCCTGGAGCATTCGGAGGCCTCGGCTAGTCTGCTGTTGGCATCAGTGATGTGGGAGGACGCACGAGCTTCAGCGAGACCTGCCCGCGCTCTACGGCATGTGATTGCGCTGACTGCTGACGGCGTCGTGCGGGCTACACTGAGTCAGCCAGGGCGAGGGGCGAGACGAGACACGGCCCGGTCGCCCCCGGCCACGCGCCCACGTACTGGTGTGCTGGAGGATGAAGCTCCCTCGTCAGCCCATCATACGTCCGGGACAACCGGCCCGCCTAAAAGGGGTGACCCTGACGGCGGAGAATTCCGCTGACCGGACGCCGACGCTGATTGCGGACTCGGCATTCACTTTGGGGCATGCACGATCGCCTGATGTGCGTGCCGCCGATCCACCATGTGAACGGAATCGTGGTCACACTCCTCACCTCCTTCTATTGCACAGGGAGCCTAGTCCTGAATCGGAAATTCAAGAGCGCCGACCTTTCTGGCGGTGGAAGGCCGCATGAGGAGCACGTCACCCGAGAATGAGTGTCGTTCCACCAATTTGCTTCGAATTTCCTCGATGCGGATGAGGATATTTCCTTACCGAAACTCGACCGCCTTTAAAGGAGTCATTCTGCGGTGCGGGACCGCTCCTCAAAGAAACGGCGGCCCGGTTCGAAGACCGATTTGGCTTTCCCATCCGCCATGGCTACGGCTTCTTAACAGGAAAACGACCCGTTACCCCCGCTTCCCTGCCGAACGTGATCTCTTCGCTCTACCGAGCATCGTCACTGGCTCAGAGACTATGAGTTCCCCCCTCCATCGGGGTGCCGGTACGACATGTAACACAAACGACCATCCTCAACGACCAAGGACGCTGCTGCCGGAGATGTCGCGGGGGATAGGGAAATTTGCATCCGCGGCGGGACCGTCTGCGCGGATACTAAGCGGGACGACGCCAACACGAGGCGGGCGTTCAAGTGGGCTGGTTCCGGAACCGGCGACGAGGGATTCTACGCACGAGACCAGCAGGGGGCGACCGTTTTTCTTCACTTCAGGCCGCCTGAAGGAATTGATCATTCGCGGCGGCGCCAATATCTCGCCGCTCGAGATCGACGTGATGCTGATGGCCTACATCCGCGTGTGCAGTTTGCTGTAGCGCGGTGCCAGGTTCGAACATCGCTACTTCGCTGGGGAGGTGAGATCGCCGCCTACGTGGTCCTTCCGCGAGACGGCGCGCCGTGCCACCCACGGAGGCGGAGCTGCTCGGCGCACCGCCGCCGAGTACTCCCGCCCCTCGAAATGTCCCGGGCGTCATTGTGGCACGGGCAACGAGGAAAACGTGCCGTACACCTCGACCCCGGCAAACCCAAACGCCTGGAGTTGAAAAACTCCGCCTCGCGTCCGCCTCTTCGCGGCCTATCGGCTGCTCGTCAATTCAAGGAAGCCTAGCAGGCGTCCAGCGTCCGCGAACCCCCATGGAAACCATATCAGAGTCTGTTGGATGAGGGGTCCTTTGCGCGAGGCCGACTCCTCACCACCTGGGCATGACGAGAGATTCGGCCCCATCTGGCTGCCTCAATCCCAGTCGTGCGGACCCAGATCGGTGCGTCGTGAATGACAATCACTGGGCGTCGAGTGTGCGCGAAGGAGTCCCTGAACGACCACCGTGCCATCGAATCACTGCACATGGACAGACGGCGCGGACCCTCGTGAACCAGCGACATACAGCGGAACACCAGCTGCGAACACTGGGGGAAAATCGACGGTGGCTGATGGGGGATCAGCGGCCCGGCCCGCGTCGCTTGTCTGCCGAGTGACTGATTTTACTCCTGACGTGATCCGCCGCTGGATCCGGATACATACGGCGATCGCCGCGTCGGCGTCGTAACGCGGGCGGCGAAAGCGCCGGAGAGGGATAAGCGGCGGGAGTGACAGTGAAACTGGTGCGAGTGGTGCGCCTCGCAGGTGCTAGTCGGTCGGCCACCGACGGGCCTGGCTACCAGCCAACAAACTCGTGACCAGCGGTAGGACCGAGGTGTGCAGCCATGATCAGCTACGTAACCGAACGAAGTACGCT
>ERZ1370068.1065-contig-10974_pt1 | contig 50471 bp, 89 predicted proteins | sample MGYA00561227_ERZ1370068 | MGnify/ENA primary metagenome ERZ1370068 (study PRJEB38410, sample SAMEA6850437) | metagenome | study: Metagenomic assessment of the ecological functions of the soil: analysis of the soil microbiota associated with the... | reverse complement strand
GTTACGTATTGCTAGAACGAGCGCTGATCATCGCCGTGCATCGTGCAGACTCACCTCTTCAACTGGCAGACCGAGACCTGGAGCCGCGGGCCGGACATGGCGGCTGCCCGCTGGTATCCCGCGGTTCAGGCTCTCGGCAATAACGAGGCGGTCATCGTTGGCGGCGGTCCGGCGGTTCCGGAGGTGTACCAGACCGACAAGACGCTTCGCAAATTGAGCAACGCCAGCGGTTACAGCGATCGGTTCTACGCATTCCTGACCACCCGGCCCAATGGGCAGGTCGAGTTGATGGGTCCCGTCACCCAGATGAACACCATCGACACCAGCGGCACGGGAGCGATCGCCGCGACAAAGAGCGCGGGACAACATCAACCGCACCTACGGCGGCTTCGCCACCTACGACATCGGCAAGGTGCTGGTGGCTGCGGCGGGCGTGCGACATTACCGAGGGCAGCCAAGCGCACGTTCCGACCAAGACGCGCCTACATCGTCGATGTCAACGGCACGAGCACCACGGCGCCGAACACCACGGTGACTCAAACCAGCTCTATGTCGGTTGGTCGGCGGCAACACAGCCTCACCATTCTCGCTGACGGTAGCGTGCTCGCGACCGGCGGAATGAGCAAGGCAACCAACGCGAACGCCGACCTCAATAACCCCGTGTTCGCCGCGGAGCGATGGGATCCAAAGACGGGGAACTGGACGGTGCTGTCCAGCGCCAGCCGGGTCCGGCAATACCACTCCAGCGCCACCCTGCTGCCCGACGGCCGAGTGCTCACCGGCGGCGGAGGAGTCTGCGCCTCCTGCGTCAGCGCGGGATACCTGAGAAGAACATCGAGTATTTCGAGCCGCCCTATCTGTACAAAAGGACGGCAGCGGGCAGAAGGCCAGCAGGCCAGTGATCGACAATGCGCCTGCCACCGCTACCTACGATCAAGATTTCGCAGATCGACTCCTGACAGGCTGCATCGATCGCCAAAGTTGGGCTGGTACGCCTCGGCGCGGCAACGCACAGCCAAGATCAAGGACAGCGGTACGTACCGCTGAACTTCGCCCGCTCAGGCAGCACCGATCACCGCGACGGCGCCCAAGACCTCCAACATCGCGCCGGCCGGCTACTACATGCTCTTCATTACCGACAACGCTGGCGTTCCATCGGTAGCAAAGATGATCAAGATTCAACAGAAGCCCGCCAGTGAAGCGGCGCCTCGTCGGACTTCAACGGCGACGGCTTCTCCGATGCCGTGGTTGCCGATCCGTACGCCGACCCCGGTGGTGTCACCGACGCCAGGCCAGATCAGTGTGCTGTACGGCAGCAGCAGCAGCCATCGGCGGCGGGTCGGTCGACACCCTCGTGCAGGGTTCAGACTCCGTGGACGACGACCCCTCGACCGGATGATCGATTCCGGGACCAACCTGGCGGCTGCTGATCTTGATAACGATGGCTTCACCGATCTGCTGGTCGGTACGCCGTACGAGGACGTCGGCGGTCATGCCTGATTCAGGGCTGGCACAGGTCATCTGGGGTTCGTCTAGCGGGCTCGGCAAGGGCAGAGCCTCCACCGAGCTGACCCAGAGCGACTTTGGCCGGACCGCCACCGCCGATGATCAACTGGGCTTCGCGGTGGACGCCACCAACGAGCTCGGCCCGACCTGCCCATGGTGGCTGTCGGCGTTCCCGGGCGGCAATGTCTCCGGTGCAGAACGACGCCGGATGGGTCGGCTTCTTCACCGCCGGCCTCAACGACCCGCGAGCTATCGATCAAGACTCTGCTGGCATCCCGGGAGCGGCGGAGGCTGGCGATCGGTTCGGGGAAGCGATCACGCTCGGTCAGCTCGCCGGCACGTCCAACCGCGGTGGATGCTGCCGTTGGAACTCCGGGTGAGGACTTGGGTTCCGGTTCCACCGCGATCAGCAACGGCGGCGCGTTCACGATCATCAACGATCTCTACACCGGAGCCGTCGCCGGGCAGGCGTACGACCAAAATTCCACTGGAGTTCCCGGCACCCCCGAGAACGATGACGCCTTCGGCCAGGTGCTGGACAGCGTACGCGCCGGCAGCACGACCCAGCTGGCGGTCGGAATTCCCTCCGAGGACATCGGCACCGCAGCCGATGCCGGCAGCGTGCAGCTCTTCTCCTCCACCGGCACCACCATCACACCCGGTGAGGGGCTGACCCAGGACACCACCAGTGTGGCGGACACCTCCGAGGCCGGTGATCAATTCGGCCGACGCGTGGTGCTGGCACCGCCGGGACTGAGTGACACCAAGACCCGACTAGCGGTGTCCGCGCCGTTCGAGGACGGTGCCGCCACTGACACCGGGCTGGTGCAGATCTTCCCGCTCGATGCTCTCGGCTCCGAGACGACCTACGACCAAAACTCCACAGGCATCGACGGCACCGCCGCAGCAGGAGATCACTTCGGCGAAGGACTCGGCTACGCAGCTGGTCGCGGCCGAGCGTTCGATCTTGGTCGGAGTGCCCGACGACGTGGAGTTTCCCAATGGAATGGTGAACGTCATTCCACTGACCGGTGGCTCGCTACGGTCCTGGCAGTCCCGGGGCGGGCAGACGTGCCGTCCACTGGCGTCTGATCGCTTCGGCGGCGCCGCCGGTGGCGAGGTGCAGCAATAGCCTGAGCGGCGTTACCCGATCGCCAAAAGCACAGCGCCGGGCAAGTGCCAGCGCAGCGCCGACGGATGGCCGCACCGTGCGCCATCGGTCGCAGGTGAGAAGCCTGCCTATCAGGACGGGGTCGAGGCCGGAGTCGAGTCGACGATGGGTCGGTCCAGCGCAGCCATCAACGCCGTCGCCGTGAGCTGGAAACCGGCGTGAAGAGTCGTGCTCGCCAGCAGCGCAACAGTCCATGCGTCGATCACGAATCTCTGTTTACACCGGAGCCGCGCAACCAGCTCCGGTCTTGGTACCGTCGGCCGCGGACTTGACTCAAGAGAGGCACGCCAACGGAAGAGACAGCGACCAGACCAGATCAGATCGAGCGGGTCTCGACCTTGGAATTGTTCTTCGATCTTGTCTTCGTGTTTACGATCACTCAGCTCACCAGGCTGCTCGTCCATGATCCTGACCTACTGCACCTGCTGCGCGTTGCTGTATTGCTGGCGATCATCTTCTGGATGTACGGCGGGTACGCGTGGCTCACCAACGCCGTGGCTGCCGACACCGCGGCGCGGCGGCTGGTGCTGCTCGGCGGAATGGCGGGATTCCTGCTCGTCTCGTTGACCCTGCCCGAGGCCTCGACGGCGGCGGGCTGGCGTTCGGCCTTGCGTACGCGGTTGTGGTGCTGGTCCATATCGGACTGTTCACCCGCACCCAGCGGGTGCGCTCAGCAAGCGATCTGGTTCGAGTCGGGCTGATCAACGTGGCTGGCACCGTGTTGATCTTGGTTGGCGGGGCGCTAGGCGGTGTTACTCAGCTCGTCTTGTGGATCTTGGTTCCGCTGGTCTGGTGGTTGGTGTCGCCGTACCGAGCGTTCTCCGGCGGCTTCGAAATCGGTGCTGCGCACTTTGTCGAACGGCACGGACTCGGTATTGATCATCGCCATCGGCGAGTCGCTGGTCGCGCTGGCCCTCGGTCTCAGTGAGCTCGAGCTCGGCCCTCAGTCGCGGCTGTCGCGGTACTCCGGGCTGGCCCTGTCCGCTTGCTTGTGGTGACCTACTTCGGCGGTGACGACACCCTGGCCGAGCAGGCGCTGAGCGCCGCACCGCCCGAGCTTCGGAGCCGGATGTCGATCCAGGCGTTCGGTCATGCCGACCTGGGGCTGCTGCTGGGCGTGATCGCGATCGCCGCTGGTCTCGAGGCCAGTGCGCACGACCCTTCCACTCCTCAGACCTCGGGCACGCGGCTGCGATCGGCGGTGGCGCGGCCCTCTACCTCGTCAGCGATGCGTGGTTTCGGCAGCGATTGCGGATCGGGCGTCCTGGGCCCCGAGCGCTCGACTGCGATTCCGGCCCTCGCCACGGTCGCCGTAGGACTCTGGGCCGCCGCAGCTCAGGTCGTAGCGCTGGTGCTGGTGTTCGCTGTCCTCTTCGCCTTTGAGTCGCGGCGAGGGAAGCAGCTCACTTCTTGTCGAGTTCCTTGTTCAAGATGAGCGCGGCATCGATGAGAGATAGGTGGGTGAAGGCCTGCGGGAAGCTGCCGATCTGTTCTCCGGTCAGTGCGATTTCCTCGGAGAACAGGCCCAGGTGGTTCGCATAGGTCAGCATCTTCTCGAAGGTGTTGCGCGCTTTCTCAACCTGACCCGCCCTGGCTAGCGAGTCCACGTAGCTGAAGGTGCACAACGAGAAGGTCCCCTCAGCACCTCGTAGCCCATCAGGGGAAGCCCCCGGATCGTAGCGGTACACCAAGCTATCGGTCACCAGCTCACGCTCCATGGCGTCCAGGGTCGAGGTCCACATCGGATCCTTCGCCGAGATGAAAGCCGACCGATGTCATACGCAACAGCGAAGAGTCCAGCACGTCAGTCTTCGAATGCTGCACGAATGCCTGCCGGTCCTCGCTCCAGCCAGCATCCATGATCTGCTCGTAGATCGCGTCTCGTTCCGTACGCCATCGCTCCAGTGGCGCAGGACGGCCGCGCTGCTCGGCCAGCCGGATGCCTCGATCGAAAGCGACCCAACTCATCAGGCGCCCGTAGGTGAAGTTCTGCCGGCCGCCTCGAGTCTCCCAGATGCCCTCCTCCGGCTGGTTCCAGTTGTCGGTCAGCCAGTTCAAGACCTCGGACATCCGCCGCCATCCCCTGGTGGCCGGCTTCGAGTCCGTGCTGGCCAGCGAAATAGAGGCTGTCGATCGCCTCGCCGTAGATATCGAGCTGTAGCTGGTCCGCGGCACCGTTCCCGATCCGCACCGGACTCGATCCGCGATATCCCTCCCAGTCCGGCAGAATCTCTTCGGTCAAGTCACTTGAACCGTCGACGCGATACATGATGTTCAACGGGCCACCTTCACCGCCGACTCCTCGTGGACCCTGTCACTGAGCCAGCGACCCAGTGCCGCAGCCTCGTCGGTGAATCCGAGTCCGAGCAACGCATAGACCGAGAACGAGGCGTCACGAACCCAGGTATACCGGTAGTCCCAGTTGCGCTCGCCGCCGATCTGCTCGGGCAATGCGGCCGTCGGTGCTGCGACGATTCCGCCGCTCGGCGCGTACGTCATGAGCTTGAGAGTGATCGCGGAGCGTTGCAGCGTCTCCCGCCATCGACCGGTGTACGTCGAATGCGCGAGCCAGGATCTCCAGAAACGAACGGTCTCATCGAAGAGCTGCCACACCTCCGAGACCCGTACTGCATGCGCTGTCCTCCGGCTGACCGGTCTCCAAGATCACCCCGCGCGATCTGGCCGGCAACCAGCGTGAGCTCGCGCGTGCAGATCTCCTGCAGAGCTCATGTGGTACCGGGCGAGTCGCTCATCCTCCGGCTCGCGAACGATGCTCAGCGACAGCACCGTCTTGGCACCTTCGAAGACGATCCGTCCTCGCCGATGACGTGGAACTCATGAGGCTCTCGGCCGTAGTCGAACCGCGGAGCGATGTCCAGAGCGAAGGTCATCTCACCCCGAACGCAGCGGAGCATGCGTACGAGTTGGTGCCGGTCGGAGGCCACCGTGGCACTCCTGATCGGCATGAAATCGACGACTTCCCCGACACCCGACTCGGTCAGAAATCGAGTCACGAGGATGGCAGTGTCTGGATAGTAGAGCTGCCGTCTCGTGAAGGTGTCGGCCGTCGGCTCGATCTTGAAATGTCCGCCGCGATCATCATCCAGCAGCGAGCCGAAGATGCTCGGGCGAATCGAAGCGCGGGGCGCAGAACCAATCGATGGTGCCGTCGGTTGCGACGAGTGCCGCAGTCTGCAGGTTGCCGATCAAGCCGTGATCGGCGATGAGCGGGTAGGTCGACATCGGTCCTCGATCCGCAACGTCGGGATGGGACCATGCTGTGCCAACTCAGGACTGGCGAACCTCACCCGCGCGGGGTGATTAGCTGCCAATCGGTGCGCGGCGCCCGTTGATTCACCCAGGGCGGGTGAAGTGTCCCAGAGCACCGTGGAGGCATGGTGGCTGAAGTCAAGCTGACGCACAGATCGAGGCGCTGATGGGCAAGTCGACGTACGAGATACGAGTTGCGGGAACGGTGCCCATTGAGCTGCTCGAAAACTTCCGTCAGATCCAGTCAGTGGAACCCGGCGGCACGGTGCTCCGCGCGACCCAGCTTGATGATGCCGCGCTCTGGGGCCTCATTGACTCGCTACGCGAGGCCGGCATCGACCTCATCGAGATTCGCCGCGACGTCGATCCCGATGAGAAATGAGACGTCATCAGACAGTTGCCCGGAAGGCGGTCTCCGGCCAGCGCCGCAGGGCGACCAAGGCCAAGCAGGCCACCAGGCTCACGTACAGGCCGGGTGCGACATCGAACCTGGAGACAGTGACGAGGATCTGATCGACGACCGGCGCCGTTCCGCCGACGAGAGCGGTTGCCAGGCCTGCGGTGATCGACATCCCCGTCGAACGAAGCGGAGCTGGAAACAGTTCGCCGACCATCGCGACCAGCAAGACACCCGCCAGCACCGCCCCCATGATCAGTTGGCCGATCAGCAGACCGAGCTGTGATGCGCTCGCAACGACAGCCATGGGTCCGGCCAGAACCGCTAGCCCCAACGCCGACCAGATGGCCACTGGACGCCGCCCGACATGAGTGACGCCGGCCCACGCCTAGCTCTCCGCCAGCTGCCAGGCCCTGAGTAGCGCGTAGCAGCAGCAATCTGACCGGGGCAAGCACACCAATGACCGCATAGCCCGGCAGAAATCCGACGGCCGCTGTAGCTCCAGCCATCAGCACAATGAGGACAGCCGTCCGCGTGGCGATGCATGCCACGATCGTTGCCTTGTCCCGGTCGCCGATATGACAGTCGTAGCGTAGTGACCGCCGCTACCACCGGGGAGAGCTTAGCGTCCCGGTGATGGCGAACGATGTGGTCGATCCCGATTCCCACTTTGGCGAGTTCCTTCAAGATCATTTGCAGCTCCACCGGCGCCGCCGCAACCCGAATGATCGTTCGTTCCTGATCAAGCCGAACCGCCCACATCCATGTAGCGCAAGGCCGACTCGCCCAGCAGGCCCTCGATCCGAAATTCGCAGTTGCGGGACGACGCATGCACCTCGAGCGGTGTGATCCCGAGAGTGCGCAGCCGCTCGATGAGTTTGTCCACGTCCGCGAGGGCTGCCGCGCGCGCCGAGACAAGATCGTGGTTGGCGGCGTTGTGCGCAAGGTGATCGCCGGGAACTTCGATGTCAGGGTGGCGGGTGGCGCACTGTGCAGCGTGATCTGGTACACCGCCACCGGATCGAGCATGGGCCGCTAAGACGTCGCTGCCGGAGTTTTCTAGCCGGTTGCCGCAGATACGAGGCCAGGGCCCAGATAATGAGCACGTCAACGGCGATCACCATCAGCGCCCACCACGGCGCGATTGGTATCCAGACGAAGTTCATAATCGCTGAAATCACCGCCGCAATGATGCCCGCCATGCGCGCCCATGTCTGACCTCTCAGCAGCGAGACGCCAATCACCACCAACGCCCAAGCCTACGAGCAGGTGGAGCACGTCCCACACGGTGAGGTCGAAGGCATAGATGTAGTTCGGCAAGACGACGAGCCACTGATCGTGCACGATGCCCGCGAGGCCCTCGAGGGCCTGGAAGGCCCCGCCCACCCACCATGATCACACCCGGCGAAGACAGCAATACCGTGAGCCCACGGGCTGACAGTCTGGGTGCTTGCCATGGGTCTGCCTCCAAATCCGAAATCGACAGCTCTTCGATGACGGTAGGTCTCGCAGTCGGGCATTGCTGATCACCCCGTACGGGTGAATCGGTCAGGCCCGGCTCGGTGGAGGATCGAGTGTCTACCAGCAGCTCGAATTCCTCGCAGATGTCCCAATCGCGATGAGGCTCACGTGACCAGCCGAACACGTGAACGTCACCGATGAAGCACCGATGAACCGGCCGCTCGCCATCTTGCTGGCCATGGCGATGTTCGTGCTCGTGGTCGACACCTCGATCATGAACGTGTCGATCTCGGCCGTCGTTCGAGATCTCGAGACGACCGTGAGCGGCGTCCAGTCGGCGATCGCGCTGGAGGCGCTCGTCTCTGCGGCGTTCATCCTGATCGGCAGCAAGGTCGGCGATCTCATCGGCCGCAAGCGCGCGTACGTGCTCGGCCTGCTCGGATACGCCATCGGCGCCGCAGCCATGACGCTGGCGCAGGACCTGTTCGCGATCGTCTTCTTCTGGGCCATCATCGGCGGTATCGGCGCGTCGCTGCTGCTGCCGTCCATGCAGTCGCTGATCCATGGCAACTTCTCCGGAACAGCGCAGAAGCAGGTCTATGCCCTGGTCGGCGCGGCGGCTGCGATCGCGGCGGCCGTCGGACCCCTACTGGGCGGTTTCATCACCACCTTCTTCTCCTGGCGAATCGCCTTCCTGCTCGAATTAGTGATCATCATCGTCGTGCTGTGCGGCATCAAGCTGGTCCATGACGTGCCCTACACCGGAAGCCGAACGATAGACATCGTCGGAGCGGTCCTCTCGGTCGTGGGGATGGGCGGAATCGTGCTCGGCATCCTGGTCTGGGAGGAAGGCGGAGGATATGTGCTGGCGATCTTGGTGGGCGGGGCAATCGCGCTTGCTGGATTTGCCAGCTGGCTGGTACGTCGCAAGCGAGCCGAAAAACCGACGCTGATTGATCCGGACCTCTTCCGGTCCAAGCACTTCCAGTTGGGGATCTCCCAGCAGATGCTGCAGCAGATCGCACTCGGCGGAGCCATGATCACGTTGCCGATCTATCTGCAGATGGTGCTGGAGTACAACGCCTTGCAGGCGGGTCTGTCCATCGCGCCGCTCTCGCTCAGCATGTTCGCCATCGCCATGGTTGCGGGAAAAAGGACCGGCGCGCGCCGGCCCAGCACGATCGTTCGCATGGGGTTTGCCTTGTTCAGCATCGGGATCGCGCTACTGATCCCGATCATTCCTCGGGCAACCTCCGGCTGGTACCTGCTGGGTCCGCTGGTGATCGCCGGATCCGGTCTTGGACTGCTCGTCTCGCAGCTCAACAACTACACACTTGCGCCGATCTCGGAGGAACGAGTCAGCGAGGCCGCCGGAGTCAACTCCGCGGCAGGATCGTTCGGGCTGTCCTTCGGCTTGGCATTCGCCGGCGCCATCATGCTTGCCACGCTCGCAGTCAGCTTCACCAACCTATCCGCAGGACAGCACCGTGCTGCCGCCGTCGGACAAGGAGCGGGTTGCGATGGCTCTCGACGAGGATGCGGAAGTGATGAGCAACACCCATCTCGCCGAGCTCCTGGCGAGCGAACCTCCCGAGATCCGGGATGAGATCGTCCGTATCAACACCGAGGCCCGGCCCATAGCGCTTCAGGTGGCTTTGTTGCCCCTCGTCGCCGGTCTGCTCGGCCTGTGGGAATTCCTTCCGGATGAGCCGCCTGCCCGATATCAAACCCGTCGTCGGCGGCCGAGGGGAATGGTGATGGGCTGAGGAACCAACCTGAGGTGATTGATCACCCAGCGCGCGTGAGCCAGCTTCAGAGCGGGAGCGCATATTCCAAGGTACGGGGAGGACTTCAGGGCCAGGGCCTGATGCAGGCCTACGGTGATGTTTTACTGGGCTGGCATTACTTCCCGAATAGCCTGCGACCCGATTACTACGTCGCCATTGCGGCCTATCTCGGTGGCAAAGATGCATTCGATCGAGCAATTGCCGATTTTTCCGCCGCCCACGCCGACAAGAATGAGCAACGACTCTTGCTCGTCTTTGAGACCGCCGCAGCTGCCGGACAGATCGCGGTGCAACGAGGATTATGAAAGGGTGGCTCCTCCTGAGCCACCGACAACCGTCTCAGTCCGCAAGGCATCGGCGCGGCCGTATGATGACCATCACCAAAAGAATTCGGGATGGTCGGCCGTGGTGTATGAAGTTCGGCGGGATGCCGCCAAGCCAAGCAGGCGACCGGTCGACTTCATGCTGGAGGCCAAGCTTCGGCCTCCGCTAGCACGGCCCGAGTGGGTGACGAGGAGTCGGCTCGGTCGATGAGCTGGAGAAGGCTTCGCAACGTCCGGTGACCCTGATCGCCGCCCTGCTGGATACGGCAAGACCACCGCAGTCACCCAGTGGCTGGCCTCCACCTCCCGGCCCCGCGACCGCCGCGTGGGTGTCTCTGGACACCGCCGACAACGACCCGGTACGCCTCTGGACGCGACATTGCCACGGCCCTCGACCGAGCAGGCTGCGTGTCATTGCGCGCGACATTGCGGGTTTCGTTGCCGCGGGCAGCCACGACATGCTGACTGCGGTATTGCCGAAGATCATTTCGGGAATGGCGGGATTAGACTCTGGCGTCACACTCTTGATCGATGACTTCCACATTGTCCGCGCGACGGCATGCCATGCTCAGATGGATTTCTTGATCAAGCCATCTGCCGGAGCACGTTCATGTGGTGTTGATTACCCGGGCCGATCCCACGCTTCGGCTTAGCCGGCTGCGCGCCGCCGGGCAGTTGTCTGAAATTCGTGCTGATGACTTGGCATTCGACGTAGCGGAAGCGGTTTCACTGCTGGCATCCGACGGAGTCACGTTATCGACCGAGTCCATGTGGGAGCTGATGCGTCGAACAGAAGGCTGGCCTGCCGGCCTGTACTTAACGGCGCTGTCGTTGGCCGGTCGCACCAGATCCGAACGATTTCGTCCATCATTTCACTGGCAACCAATCGCTTTATCGGTGACTATCTCACTGAGGAGGTGCTGAGCAGACAGTCCGAGGAGGTGCGCAACTTCATCCTTGATATGTCGATCGTTCGGCGATTCTCAGCGCCACTGTGTGAATATATGACCGGCCAGAGGCAATCCGCTCGAATTCTCCGCGACCTGCAATATACCAACCTTTTCCTCATCCCACTTGACGCTCAAGACCACTGGTTTCGCTTCCACCATCTTTTCGGTGCAGTTGCGCGCAATGCACTCGAAACCGAGCAGCCGGATCGGATAGCGATGCTTCACGGCCGCGCTGCCAAGTGGCTGAGCGAGAATGGTTACGTCGATGCCGCGATCGAGCACGCGCTGGCTGCGCGGTGACAGTGATGATGCGGCCGCGCTGGTGCAGGCCAGCTGGATGCAATATGTAGATTCGGGGCTTGGGAGCACCGTACGCGGATGGGTTCGAGCACTGCGAGCCTCAGGTGCCGCTGACAACGTCAACACACTGGTCACCGCTTCGTGGATGGCCGCATTGTCTGGCGAAATCTGACGAAATGCAGCAACTCCTGGAAGCAGCTCAGCAGTACGCCCAATAACGGCATGCTGCCCGACGGAGCCCAATCCGTGGAGTCGACCGTCGCACTCATTCGGGGATTGTTCGGATTCGATGGACCTGTCGGAGATGCTGGCTGCCGCCCGCCGAGCAGCTGAGCTGGAAACTGATGGCAATACGCGGTGGTATGGAGTCGCCAACACTGCGCTTGGCCACGCTAGCTACGTCGCGGGTGATCTCAGCACGGCCGTCGACACTTCTTCCGCGGGCGCTCACAGCGAGGCAGCGCCTCGCCCTCATCCGCGTCTTGGCATTTTCCAGTGCCGGCGTTGACCCACGCCGAGCTAGGCCAACACGACCGCAGCTGTTAAGGCGGCGCAGGAAGCCATGGATGTTGTCGAGACCCGAAGCATGCACGCGCTCCCCAGATCGCCCTGGCATTCACCGCATTCGGACAGAGCCAGGCTGCCTCCGGAAAGCTGGAGGACGCCATGGCAACGCTCGACCACGGACTGGCGCTGCGCAGGAAGCTCCCGCGCCTCAGCCCGTGGCCGACCATGCACCACCTGCTCGTGATGGGCCGAGTCGCCGTCATGGCTGGTGATCTCCCGTTAGGGCGGCAGCTCCTCGATGAGGCCGCAGCCATGATTCGGCGATACCCGCAAGGTATGCGCGGCCATGATCGCCCGGCTGATGCTGCCCGGAAAGGCCTGCGGGAGAGCCAGAACGGTGAGCTCCGGACCGAGCACCTCACCGCACGGGAGATCGACATTCTGCGCAAGCTCGCGACCCCGCAGAGCGTGAGTCAGATCGCCTCCGAGCTCTACGTCTCGCCGAACACCGTCAAGACGCACACCCTGTCGCTGTATCGCAAACTCGGCGCGCGGTCTCGCTGACAGAGGCCGTCAGGATTGGTCGCGCAGCGGCTGCTGATCGTGCCGAGCACTAGGTATCTCACCCGGGTGAGAAACGCGCAACGGGTGAGGACAGGCCGTGTCTGATCGGGCTTACTGAAGGCACCCAGCCTCCTCACCGATTGAGCACACGCCGATGGTCGATATTCAGCAGCTCGGCCCAGAGAGATACAGTGCCGGCGGCACTCACAACTCTTCCCCTTCGGCAGCCCAGATGATCGCGAGGCGCTGCTCTCCTGCAGGATCGCGTCGAGCATTGTGCGATCTACGCTGCGCCAACCGTTCGCCGCCGATGATCGTGCCCTCAGCGTGTATGCCCGCCGCCCGGGCACTGGTGAGGTCGCTCGTCGTCCCGCGCATCCTGGCGGGCACCGACAGGGATGTTGTTCAACTTGTGCTGACCCAGCCGGAGTTTTCCAGAATCCGAACCGCTGCTTCTTGCCGCGGCGGCGCTGACCCGTAGCTGGATCGATATCGCCGAATCAGCGCTTGCCCCAGGAAGATCCGAGCTCGCCCAGGTCTCCGATCCGCCGGTCGCCGATCTGCTCAGCGTGGCCAGTGATCACTATGGCGATAGCACGACTGCGTGGTGATGCGCCGTTGGCCTGGCGCAGACCAGCGACGCGCGGGATCTCATGATCAAGCTCACCGCCTCGGAGCGCGCCAGCGCGCCGCAGCTGCCGCTGCGTGATCGACTACTACGCTGCCGGCTTTGAGCTGTCGCGCGGAAACCTCAGGGAATGCCTGGTGGACATTGGAGCGCGCGGCCGGACGCTTTCGGCAGTGGGTCGATGGGGATGCCGATCACGCGGAGCGACGGATACGGGCGGATTGTGCGGGGCAGCTGTCATGGCTTGATGCGTTCATCTGGCGAGCTGCGACGGGCGACGCGTTATGCCGGCTTGTCTGCTCACCGACCGCCAAGCCGATACCGGCGAGAAGTGGCGCGAAATTCGCGCAGCTCGGCGACGGCGTGGACGCAGCTGGAACGCGGCGAGTTCGAACAGGCTCGGCAGCGTCTTGATCATGCTCTGAGCACGGCTGTCGGATCACGATGATCCGCTACTCGCGGCGGCTGAACGGCTGACGCAGGCGAGACTCGCCATCGTTACCGGTGAACCCGAGGCGGCCGCTGAGGTTGCTCCGAGGACCAACGGGCGCGATCGATGACAAGGCATCGAGCCAGTGGTTCGCCGACCAGTTCCAGATTGCCACTGCCGAGGCGTGGTTGGCGGCTGATGAAGTCGAGCAGGCGATCGCCATCCTTGCACAGAGCCCGAGTTGGCCGCTGCCGAAGCCAGATTGCTATTGGCCAAGGCACTGCGACGTGCCGGCCGCATCCGAGCCGGTGCCGAGGTCTTGGTACGCGTACCAACCGATCCCGTCGCGATCTCGCCGAGCACTCAGCGTCCGGCTCTGGCTCCTTCAGGCTGAGGTGGCCGTCGAGCAGGGCAATTATGATCGCGCTGACGTACTGGTAGATCGGGCGTTGCGGACGGCGGTACGGGAACAACTGCGAGTAATCGTTGCGTCTGCCGGGAAATGGCTGCGATCCTTCGTCGCACAGGAGCCTGGCCTATCGCGTCGCTATTCGGCGTTTCTGGCGTCCTTGCCTCGAGGTTGCGACATCGAATGTCCAGCCCAGTACCAGGCTGGCTGAGTCCTGGGACGAAGCCTGCGTCGTGCCGCTGACCAGGCGCGAAACGCAGGTGTTGAAGCGCTTGGCTGAGTTTTGCTCCAACCGAGGAGATCGCGGCAGATCTCGTCTTGTCCTTGAACACGGTCAAGACGCATATGCGGTCGCTGTTCCAGAAGTTGTCGGTCACCAGACGGGCCGACGCCGTACGACGGGGCGCGCACTCGGCCTGTGCTAGCTGGTCATGCGCCGAGCTCGCTATGTGCGCTGAGCTTGTCGAAGCATTAGGGCCCGCGCTTCGACAAGCTCAGGCCCATCGCTCACATGGCGAGCGCTTCGTACACACCTCCACGGTGCCGCCGGACTGCAAGACGGGGCACCCATTGGCTTTTGCCCGCCGCCTCCGCCAGCGACTCGGCGTTGATGATCGAATAGCCGCCCAGTTTGGAGCCGCCGCCGTTGCTCACGCCGCCGTTGCTCACTGTCGTCCCAGCGCCGAACGGGTTGCCGATGTCGGCCACGGAATCGCCGAGTGTGCCAAACCAGTTCGTCCACTCCTGCATCGCAGCTTCTTGAGCTTCGGGCGTCTCCGCCATCTGGCCGCCGGTGTACAGGTACAGGAACTTCGCCATCTTGTCCTCCTCATTGGCTGATCGGCCAGCCTCTTGCCGGCCGATACGAAGTGCGTTCCCTACTACGACGTACGGGGCGCGCCGAAATCGACACCGACACTCAGCCTCGATGGAGCACAATCGAGCCGTGCCGAGTCAGCTCGACCTGACCGACCTATCAGCCGCGATCAAGTCGGAATACGGGCGGATCTTTACAGAGCGACGTGATGATCTGATCGCGGTTGGCTTCAATGCCATGCTCGTGACGATCTGCTGGTTCCTGTTGCCGGGCAGCATCGTCAACTGGCTGTTCACGCTGCATGGCCCCTTGGCCTTCCCCTACGTGCTTGAAATGTGGATGCTCGGTGACACGCCGGCGACGAATGTCGCGGGCCGGGACGCCGTACGGGCTGCTCAGCAGCTCCACGACCCGGCCGCGTTACGCCTGTGGCTGCGGGCGAAACACATCGTGATGTGGTCTTTGTCGGGCCAGTCGGCGCCATCGTGGCGATCGTGATCGGTCTGGTACAGCACCGTTACGGCGACGCTGCCGCAGCCGCGACGGTCCTGCTGTTCTTGCCGCTCGGCGTATTGAGCGTGCGCCGCCTGGATCGGCATCTGGATGCCCTATCACCCACAGAAGTTGCTGTGGCGCTGGCGGCACCGTTCCGACTGGCGAGCGGCCTTGGTTCGGTGGCTCGCCCTCGTGCTTGTCCCGTTCCTTGATCGTGCCTGTGATTGCGATCGTGCTGCTGTCACCGAGCCTGATCATCTGGATCGTTGCTCATCAGGGCTACCCGCCCCACCAGATGGATACGGCAGGGCTCTGGATCGGTACGGCAGTCTCGGTCGCGGTGAGCTTGATCACCTTTGCGTGGGCGCCCAGGGTGGCCGCGACGATAGCGCGGCGGCGCTCCGAGCGGCTCCACGTGTACCTCAGCAATCCAGAGCACGGCTGATTAGGCCGAACTGATCGATGCGATACGCGCGGCCTTCGACGCCAAAATCACCCTCTAGGAGTGAGGCGCAACGGGGTGGCATTCACCATGCTGCTACCGTTGAGCGCCTCCATCGGCTCCGCCGGTGATTTCCAGATAGAGAGGACTCATTCCTTATGGCGACACTGACCGCATGGGCCTTCAACACCGTCGACGGTGCCGAGCAGGCAAGCTCAGAGACTGCAGGCCTTGCAGTCCCAAGAGTTGATCAAGATCCAGGACGCTGCCGTCGTCTCCTGGGAAGACGGAAAGAAGAAGCCAAAGACCCGTCAGCTGAGCAACATGACGGCAGCCGGCGGCGCTCGGTGGCACGTTCTGGGGCATGCTCTTTGGCTTGATCTTCTTCGTTCCGCTGCTCGGAGCCGCTATCGGCGCCGGCATCGGTGCCCTGGCCGGCTCGATGACCGACGTCGGAATCAGCGACGACTTCATCAACAGTGTGAAGCAGCGGGTCACACCAGGCACGTCAGCGCTGTTCGTGCTGAGCTCCGGATGCCGTCACGGATCGCATCAAGGACACGTTCAAGGACACGAATCCTGAGCTGATCGCGAGCAACCTTCTGCTGAGCAGGAAGCGAAGCTACGCGAGGTCTTCACCGAAGAGTGATCTCGCCCGCCAGCACGTTCTCATGACGAAAGCAGCAGCGGCGGCGGCCGGTAAGAGCGACGAAGGCGAGGCATCGCCGTTCCAGCCTGCCGCCCGCCGGCCGCTGCTGCAGCGCCTGATCCCGGTAAGCGAGCACGTACCCGGCTATCGAGGTGGGACCCTGCGGCGAGACCTGCTGGCTGGTGCCACTGTGGCCGCCCTGGCGCTGCCGGCTGCCCTGGCCTACTCAGAGATCGCAGGCCTGTCACCCGTCGTCCGGGCTCTATTCACTGCTGTTGCCGGCAGTTGCCTACACCCTGTTCGGTTCGTCGCGTCAGTTGATCGTCGGGCCAGAGGGCGCTCTTTCGGCTTCTCGTCGGGGCAGCGGTGATTCCGTTGGTCGCCGATCCGGAGCAGCGTGCATCCCTGGCTGCACTACTGGCCCCACTCGTTGGGGCCGCGTTCTTGGGGGCGTGGCTGGCACGGTTGGGCTGGATCGCGGACTACTTCTCGCGACCCGTGCTCATCGGCTACCTCCACGGTGTCGCGGTGGTACTGGTCGTCGGTCAGCTCGGAAAGATGTTGGGCCTGAGCATCAGCGCCGAGACTCCCCCTGGTCAGCTCATCGAAGTCGTTCGCGAGATCCCGGACCTCAGCTCGGCCCACTCTCGCGGTGGCGTTGGTATCCCTGGCCGCCTTGCTGGTGGCCCGCCGGTTGTCTCGGAAGATCCCGGGTGCACTCATCGTCGTGGTCATTGCCATCGCTGTGTCGGCCATCGTCGGTTTGGCCGACAAGGGAGTGGCGGTGGTCGGCCACATTCCATCCGGCCTCCCGCGCTTCGAATTGCCGGATCTGCGCCCGAGGAACATTCTCACCCTCCTGCCAGCAGCACTCGGCATCTTTTTCGTCGGTTACTCCAGCCATATTCTCGCTGCCCGGTCCTTCGCCGGCCGCCATGGCCAGCACGTTCATGCAAATACGGAATTGGTTGCCATGAGCGCGGCCAATTTGGTCGCGAGCATCAGCCAGGGCATGCCGATAGGCGCGAGCGATTCCCGCACAGCCGTCAACGATCAGATGGGTGCCCGAACCCAGATCTCCGGACTCCTCGCCGCGTCCCTGATAGCACTGGTTCTGCTGTTCCTTACCGGGCCCATCCAGTACCTTCCAAAGGCAACCCTGGGCGCGGTCATCGTGGCCGCCGCCATCGGGCTTGGTGGAGCCCGACGCGTGGCGAGGAATCGCACGCGTCAGTCGGGTGGAAGTTGCGATCGCAGCGATCACGATGGCTGGGCGTCGTCATCGTGGGCGTGCTGCAGGCGTTGCTGCTGGCCGTCGCACTCTCGGTCGTGGACGCGGTCCGCCGCAGCGCCGATCCGCACGACGCCGTATCTGGGTTATGTGGAGCGCATGGACCGCTACGCCGACGTGCGCGTCCATCCCTCGGCGCGGATCGTGCCCGGGTGTGCTGGTCTACCGGCTTGATGATCGGCTCTTCTTCGCCAACGCCAACTATGTCGAGGGTCGCATCAGGCGAGGCCGTTGCCGGCGCATCGGCTCCCGTCCACTGGCTGGTTTTCGACGCAGAGGCGCTTAAGCCATGTTGATGCGACTGGCGTCCGCATGCTCGACGGAGACTGATCGAGTCGCAGCGTAAGGAATCGATCACGTTCGTCTTTGCCCGCCTCCACAGCCCTTGAGCGACACCCTCAAAGAGGCAGGCGTACTCGGATCTTGTCGGGGAAGACCACACTTTATCCGACCGTGCACGCTGCGGTGCAGGCCGCACCGGTCGAGGCCTAAGCAGGTCTTGATCAATTGAGGGTTGCGGACAACACACCGAAAGCCAATGTGGCTCATCCCGGTGTCGATCATCTGCGGCCTGCGCGCCGCCGGGCGATAGCGCAGGCAATAGCTCAGGATGCCATACATGTCCTGGGCAACGGGTCGCATGAAATCGGTCGCCTCGGATGCGATGTAAGCGCGCGAAGTCGTTGGCTTCCAGATAACGCAGCAGCTCAACCATGGGCAGGTAGCCGCACGCCCGGTACTGGTCGCTTCAGCCCAGGATTGTCGGCCTCGCCGAAGAACTGTTTCACTCGCTGGTCGTAATCTTCGACCGTCACTTCCTCAAATGCCTTGGGAACCGCGACCATCAGCAGCTTCAAGTCATGATCGTCACCGCGATAGTGCTTGACCATCGCGGCGCTCATCCACTGCAGATCATTTTCGTACGCGGCCTGGTACGGCTGCTGGGTGCGCAGTCTGGGTCGTCCTCCGCGAACTCACGCAAGCGCCGGATTGTGAAGTCCAGTTGAATGACCAGCGGTTTCTCGGGCCACAGAGTGTGCCGTCGTTGTCGAAGACGGCGACACGCGCGGCAGGCTCGACTAACCGGGTCCGCCCTCCTGCGGTAATTCGCCCGACAAAATCGGTGATCGCAGACTTCGTCGGGCCGTCATTCCATGAGTCGAGCATGGCGGTCATCGTCGTATGCTCTTACCGGCCTTCGGTAAGAGCGGCCTCGAGCTTGGCCATCGCCTTGGTCGATTGTGAACGTCGCAGCCTCCCGGCGGGGTGGGAACTCCTTGAACGTTTCCAGGAATTGAGCAACAAGCGCTGAAGCTGTCAACGCAAGGATGGCGTTCTCGCATAAGCCAGTCCGCGGTACAGCTTTTGTTCCCCGTACGAGTCGGTGAAGCGCATGCCTTCGTCGGCGATCCGGTCGATGTTCGGCGTACGGTAGCCCATCAATCCAGCGTCTTGTCAAGCGGCTCAGTATTGCGTGATCCCGATGTCGTCGCCCCAGCGATCACCAGAATGATTCGGCTTCGAGTCGGGCATCGTTTCCCACTTTCTGTCGGGTAGGAGCTGCTACTGTGCCAAACTCTGACACGTCCTGATCATCGTGCATCACCCTCGTGAGGGTGATGCACCATCGACAGAGCCCCAGCCGATACTGATGATCGACTCCCGCCCCTTGCCGCGTGGCAACCTGCCCAAACCCACCCAGAGGGAGACAACGATGGCGGTCGATACCTTCATGGCGTACGTCGGCGTGTACCCGAGCGTCGAGCAAGCGGAGGCGGACTACCAGCTGGTCAAGGACCTGCACACCCAGGCCGGCATGATGGACGCCTACGACGCCGCGGTGATCGAAAAGCGAACAGGACGGCAAAGTGCGGATCACCAAGAAGCATGAGACCCCAACCCGGGTCGGCGGAGTGCTGGGCGGCGGTGTTGGCCTAGCGACTGGGCTTGTCGTGGCTCTGTTCCCTTTGCCGCCATCGGCGGCGGGCTGCTCGCCGCGACCACCGCCGGTGGGGCAATCCTCGGCGCAGTCAGCGGCGCATGCGGCCGCCGGAATGAGCCGCAATGACCTCCAAGGAGCTCGGCGAATACCTCGATGAAGGCCAAGCCGGGCTTGTCGTGGTTGGTGTCTCCACCATGGAAGACGACATCAAGCAGGCGATGAACAGCGCGGAGAAGGTCGAGACGAAAGAACTCAAGGCCGACACCTCACAGATCGAGCAAGATGCCAAGGCCGCGGGCGGCGAACAAGCCGCGGAGGACGCCGACACCGAGGACTGACCGCCTGCTGGCACCGAGCGGCGGCGGGGCGCCAGCGTCACGTCCTCGCATACCTTCCAGCCGAAAGTGGTCAGCATATCACATGGCTGAATCGATTAAGAGCTGCTGATTGGTGACCACTTTCCTTAGGGAAAGTACGACTTCTGTCGGAGTCACCCACCACGGGTGATGACCCTTGGCGTGCTGCGGAGGATGGTGCCAGAGTGAGCGACCAGGACAGTACCGCCGTACCGGGGGCCGCTTTGAGTGCGGAGGAGCTGAGCCGAGCTCGAGCAGCTTCGGGCCGAGGTGGCAAGCCTGCGCTCCCAAGCCACCGCCGCTGCAGTTCCGAGCGAGACGGCGGTCGTTGTACCGGCCCGGCGGCCCCGGCAGCGGTGGCGTTCGGTAGTCGCCACCTTGCTGATCGTGATCGCCTGCATATTGGCGCCCCTTGCAGGGGTTGCCGTATGGACGAAAAACTTGGTCACCGATGCCGATCGTTACGTGGCGACCGTGGCACCGCTCGCGCGCGACCCCGCAATTCAAAATGCCGTCGCAGACAAGATCACTGCCGAGATCTTCGCGCACGTCGATGTGCAAGCGATCACCAACCAGGCTGTCGATGCGCTCGCCGAGCGCGGGTTGCCTCCGAGGGTGGCCGACCCACTGCATGCGTTGTCCGGACCCATGGCGAGCGGGGTGCAGGGCTTCGTTCGAACCGAGGTTGGGAAAGTGGTCGGCCAGCGACGCGTTCGCGGATGCCTGGGTGAGCGCTAACCGAGCGGGCCATCAGGCAATGGTCGCGGCGCTGACCGGACAAACCGGTCAAGGCGTCACCATTGCGAACGACACCGTCACGATCAACTTGGGTCCGTTCATTCAGGTGGTCAAGCAGCGCCTGGTCGAAGGAGGGTTTGACCTAGCAAGCCGCGTTCCCGATGTGAATCCTTCGTTCACGGTGTTTGCAGTCGGATGCCATTGGGAAAGCTGCAGAGTGCTTTCAGTCTGCTCAATGCGATCGGGAACTGGCTCCCAGTCATCACTTTGATCTTGCTAGCGGTGGGCATCTACGTGGCCAAGGATCATCGTCGAGCCCTGCTAGGCGCCGGCTTGGGACTTGCTGCGGGCATGTTAGCGCTGGGACTCGGCATTGCCCCGGTGCGGATGCTCTACCTCAATGCGCGTCCTGCTGGGCGTGCTGACGCGGGATGCTGCAGCTTCGTTCTACGACACCCTCGTGCGATTCCTCCGGCTCGGGCTGCGTACGGTGCTGGTCTTTGGCCTCATCGTCGCGCTGGCGGGCTTCTGACCGGCCGGTCGATCACCGCAGGTCCGGACTCGGGCTGGCTTGAGCTAAGAGGTATTGCGTGGTTGCGAGGCGGTGCTGAAAAAGCCGGCTTCCGCACTGGACCGGTTGGTGCCTGGGTCTACAGGTACAAGAGGGTGCTGCAGTTCAGTGGCTTTGGGATCGCAGCGCTGGTGCTGGTCTTTGGGATCAGCCGACCGGGAAAGTGATCGTCGTGCTGGCGCTCTGTGTCCTCGTTGTGCTGGCGATCATCGAGTTCCTCGGTCGGCCGCCGAGCCCAGTGCGCTGGAGGTCCCGCTGCCGGAGACGGGGCCGGAGGAACTCGGGCCGGAAGGTGCAGCGCCGAGGAGAACCCGGCCGATGTCGTCGACGTCAGCGAGGCTCCGGCTGATACCTCCGATGCGATCGCGGTCGATCCTCAAAGATCACTCCCTGAAGAGTGATGCCTGAGGGGCCAGCGCACGAGAGCACTGTGCGGTTATCCAAACCACTCGCCGGGTCAACATGTGTGGAGGCCAGCATGTCAATCAGAACCTCGATCGGACACCAACCATGAAGTCCACAGTCATGAACGGAGGCGCTGAGCGCCTTACCTACGAGGATCCGCGTCCGCGGCGTGAGTTGACGGAGGCGCTCCTTGCTGCGCTGGAACCTCTGGGGCCTGGAGGTCGAGGAGTTGTCGAGCGCCCCGATTCTGGTGGGAGTCTTTCGCGATCAAGCTAGAGCTTCATGGTGCCCTCCAAGCCCTGCAGGATCTTGGTGTCGAGCTAGTGGAAATCCGGCAAAGAGCAGGGTGGACGTGAAATAGCAGCGCCCCTAGCATGGAACACGGCACGTTTTCGGGGACTCGACGAGCCGATCATCGCTGCGGCATTTCAGGGATCCCTGCCCGATCATCCCTGAACGACCAGGCGAATGACCTTCCGGCGGAAGGATGGCGATCTCTCACAGCGGCGTGATCACTGCGTCGGAGGCTCCTTCACCTGGCTGGAGTGCGCTGCGGCACCTATCACGCTCGTATCCGCTCCGGCTGGCTATGGCAAAACGACGCTGCTGCGGCAGTGGAGCCCAGAAACCGGGCCGGTGATCCGCCTCGACCCAGCAGAGACCCCTCGATCATTGGCAGCTGTGGCAGCAGGTCAGCGAGGCGCTCAGCCTCTCCGTCGTGACCGTGATCATCGACGACCTGCACCTCATGGAGCACGCTCGGGTCAGCGGGCCGCTCAGGAGACGCACTGCGCCGGGCGAGCGCGAATCGACGTCTGGTGATCGCTACGCGGAGTGACCCGATTCCCGTCGTCCACGAGGCTCGGCTGGCCGGCAAGGTGCGGGAGATCCGAGCCGATGAGCTGGCGTTCGACGAGGATGAAACACGGCGGTTTCTGGCGGCGAACGACATCGCGTGTCAGCGCTGAGCAGGCGTACGCGCTGTGGCTCCACACCGAAGGCTGGCCTGCTGGACTCAGGCCGTCCACGACCCGCTGTCTCGAGGGCCCCGCACCGACGAGGCCTTTCCACGCTGCTACAAGGAGGCGACACTGCGGTCGGCAGTTACCTGATGGGGCAGGCGTTGGCGTACACCCTCGATGATCTTCGTGAGTTTCTGCTGCAGACCTCCGTCAGTGAATCTCTCGATGCCGAGCTGGCTGAGAAGCTCACCGGCCGTTCTGACAGTGCCTTGCTGCTGGAACGGGCGCGCGTCCAGCCCGGTTTTCTCGAATCGACCGTCCGAGAGTCGCTGGCCCTATCGCTACCACCCGATGTTTCGTGCCCTGCTGCTTGCCGAACTCATGGGCATGGCCTCGGCGAGGTCCGGCGGCTGTCCGCGCTGGCGGCTGAATGGTTTGCCAGCCATGGCGAGTATGCTCGCGCCGCGCCGCTGGCTGTGCAGGGTCAGTCCCGGGGGTGCTTGCTGACTCCGATTCTGGCGGGCCTCGTGCGTCGCCCTGGCGACCGGCGACCCGAGCTGGGCGCGACATGCAGTTGGCGCGGCTGCCCGCTTCCCACCTCGAAGCAAACCTGAGCGTGCGGCTGGCATCGATACTGCTGATGGTGGGAACCGGCGCTCGGCGGGACGCTCTTGGCTGCCGCGGCTGGGCCGCGATCGTAGCGCGGAATATCCGGCCGCGACTGGTTGGAGACTCAGGTGATCACCCTCGTCAAAGCCTGGTTGGCCGCAGAGCGAGGGGACACCAGGTCGGCGGCGGCCCTGCTGGAGGCCGGTGCCGGCGGCGAGGTGGCACATGGCTCGGCGGCAGCGTTGCGAGGGCTCTGGACCAGCTGCAGCAGCTGCACGCGGTCTGTCTATTCGTCGATGGAGCCGATAGCAGCACAGTCGATGCCATGCTGAGCGAATCACACAGCTCGAGCAGCGATCTCACCCCGCCATGCAGCTCGGTGATCTTGAGATCCAGGCCTGGGCGGCAATTGCCGCTGCCGTGATCTCGATCGGCCTGGCAGCACTCTCAATCGAGCCGCAGCGATGCTCGATCGGGATGGCTCGAGGCATCCTTGATCACCGGGAACGACGTCTTTGGCGTGGCAAATGGCCTCGAGATGGAGACTGGCGAGCACGGCGCGGCGCCACCTGATCATGGCGGCGAAAGACACGTCAGGTCAGCCCTTCCGCAACCGATCAGTGAGGCGCTGGACAACGATCACTGATGCGCGACTGACGCAACCCGGGACAGTGATCGCCTCGGCAGCGCTTTGTTGCTCGATGATCTTGTCGCTGCGCATCCCCAGGTGCAGCACCGGTCGACGATCAGATCCCTTGTGGACGATCACCTCGTATCGAGACTTACGTCGAATCCGGTGAATTCTCCCGAGCGCTCGACCTGACACTTGATCCATCGAACGGCGGCCACGATGGCGCGCGCAACCAGTCGTATCAGTGGACATGGGTGATGCAGCGGGCCGCCTTGCATCCTCGAGCCGGGATCCTCGAGATGGACCCGGAATGGTTGATCAGCAGTCTGCCACTGAGTCGGCGCTACTTCGCGGCCGTTCTGAGGCGTTGCGGGTACGCGTCCTGGCTGGGCGCTGCGAGTCTTGCACTGCGGGCCGAGATGCCGGAGCGAGCCTTCGCATTACCTGCGCCTTGCCTTGCATAGCACGGAGGCACACGGGTGGCGCCGCCTGTACGTCGAGATCGCGGCGGCGATTACCCCAGTGCTGGAAGCCGAGCGTCGGCGTATCACCTCCCGCAGTGAGCAGGTGATCGAGCTTCTTCCTATCTGCGCCAGCAGCCGGCGTGACGGCGGTCAGCTGCCTGATCCCCTCTCGGTACGGGAGCTAGAGATCCTGCAATACCTGCCGACTCCACTTGATCAACGCGAGCTCTGCTCTGCCTTGTTCATATCCAGGAACACCTTGAAGACCCACCTGCGCTCGACGTACCGCAAGCTGGGCGTTCAGACCGCCGCGAAGCGGTGCTGCGGGCCGAGCGACTCGGCATTCTCTAGTCAGGACACTAGGTCCGGCGGTAGTCCGCCGGCATCGCCCTGGGCGCCAAGCGGAAGGACATCCGCTCCTTGATCGATTGGCGTGCGGTGTTGTGGAACGCCGCGACCTGCCAACCACCGTCCGGATGCCGCACGAGTGTGTAGGTCTGCACCCTTGCTCAGCCGCTTGGCCCGGTCTTTGATCGTGTCCCCCGAGTAGTCACGACCGCGGTATTCGGCCCATAGAAACGCGGTCGAGTTCCTAATAGATCAACCGGGTGCCGCTCAGAGCTTGCTGAACACCCCTCTGGCCCTGGCGGCCCGTACAGAGGCGCACCACGTGTCTAGATCAATTGGCCAGCGGCGGAGTCGTTTCAGCATGCCGTCATGTAGCTAGTACCCCCTTTTTAACTGCAGACCCCGGGAGAGCGGGGATGCGCGCCCCGGTGCCCAGAATATTTTGGCGTGGTCAGTGACCGGGATCGCGCAAAAGCGATAATGTCCAGAGCCAACATCTCGGGGGAGGATTCTGCGTGTTCGGCCTAGTGCGCTCGCGAGCGTGGTCCGTTCTGGCGTTGCTCGCCGGTATCACCTCTGTTCTGGGCGGGGGATGTCCGCTGGCTGCGACTCGCCTGCGCTGCCGGGTTAGTGATCGGGATCGCGCAGCAGCTGCTGCTGCTCGCGCTCAGCATCCGCAAGCACATGTTCGGGACCTTCTGGATTCGGTTGAGCGCCGCGACCATGCTGTGCGCTGGAGTTGCCTGCTGGTATCTGGCGAGCTCCTCCGCGCTTGCCATTCCTGGTCGTTGCCGGCTCTGCTGGCGGTACTCGCTGGGCTGTGGTGGCTCAGCGGCGCACTCAAGGACGCTGACGTCGTCCAACTCCATGCCCGGAATCTGCCGGGAGTTCCCGAAGAGCCAGCTGATCCTCCGCGCTGGCCGTACGGGTGGGCCGGGGCAGGTGATCTGCGGGTTTCTGGTACGTGACTTTCGTCGCCGCCACGCTGTCGCTGCCGACGGCGGTGTACGCGTGTCCTTGCAGTGCTCGCCGTAGCGATGTTGGCTGTGACTTCGGGTCCAGCATGCACGCTTCACCCGGTACAACCAGGAAGTGCTCGACAAGCTTCGGGCATACGGTCCAGTACTGACGATGCCGTACAACGGGAAGCCGGATTTCACATCGGTTTGTGGTCTGCCTTATTTGGAGACGAACTCGGCAACCCTTCACCGTCGTGACCACCGACGACAATCGCATTCAAGCGCGTGTGCCGACACGTACACGATGCCGGTGATCTATGCGCCGACGGGAGACCCGTCGGGCGATCCGAGCGATGTTGCCAGAGACAGTCCGGGCCGCGCTCTACGTCTACAACGGCGACAACGACGAGTTCTTGAAAGTCCGGCGGATGACTCACGTCTGGCTCCATCACGGCGACAGCGACAAGGAGGCTCGTCATCCGGCGGAAGTCGGCGGCGTACGACGTCCTCGTTGTGGCCGGCCAGGCAGCGATCGACCGCTACGCCGCACATGGGGTCCGCATTCCGTCGAAGAAGTTCAAGATTCTCGGTCGTCCCCAGATCGAGAACATCGAGACAGTCGACGGCCCGATCTCCACCGTCGACAACCCGGTCGTGCTCTACGCGCCGACCTGGTACGCCGCCGATTACAAGAACAACCATTCTGTCCCTTCCCATCGGTACCAGCTATCGTTTCCGCCTTGCTTGCGCGCAATGCCACAGTGATCTTCAGGCCGCACCCGGCCTGCCGTAGAACTGCCGGAGTCCGCCGCCGCCATCTGCCGCAATCAACAGAGCTCCTCCGAGCCGACGCCGAGGCGACGTCACGGCCGCATCGTTGGGCGCGCGGCATCCGATCCGACGCTTGCCGAGCTTGCCAACGCCGCCGGACGCCATGGTGGCCGATGTGTCGGGGGTCGTCACGGACTTCATGCAGTCGCTCAAGCCGTTCGCGATGGTTGCCACCGGCGACGACGACAGATGTCTTCCGGAGCCCGATTCCCCACCAGCCGCTCTGCCTACGTCATCGAGTGGGACCTGTCGACCCTCGACGACGCGCTCGACGCCATGCTTGGGCGACGACCCGCTCGCACCCACCCGGGTCGAACGGCGCGAGTACTACCTCGGAGGCTATGAGAACGGAGAATCGGCTCGCGCCTTTGTCAGGTACCTGCAATCGCTGGCCGCGGATCCGACGCCATGCGGAAGCTGTGCCGGCGAAGCCGCCAGTTCGACTCCTCAAACGACGCAGAAGCGCCTGGAGCCTGCTCGCCAGTGACCTTGACGACCGACCCACCAGCCTCAGTACGTTTCCGTGGTCCGGTGCCCAATTTTTAGTCGCCATGTTTGCGCGCCCGGTGCCCAGAATTTCTTTGACCGGTCAGCAACAACACCAATACGCACGCGGGCGCACGCGCACGCACGAGGCCCTTACGAGGCCCTATTGAGCGCGCGTGGAACGTCTTAACCTGTTCGAGCGATGATGTCGCTCATCTGGTCGGCGTCAAAGGCCCGCATGGTCTTGCTGCGCACGTTCCCGGCCGCGCCCACCCGCAACACCAGCGTCGCGGCAGTCTCGTCGTCGGGTGCCTCCGCCACGATGATGAAGTCGTACTCTCCCATGGTCCAGACCAACTCCCGGAGGAGGCCGTCATGGTCGACAACCTGCCCCCGACGCGCACGAGATCTATCGGCGCTATCTCGATGCCATCGCGGTTCACGGCCAAACGGCGGCAGAGGCGGCGGGCTGCACACCACCGACTGGTATGCGCTCAGCGTGCTCGGCAGGCTCGCGGGACCGCTTTCTCCCGGCGAACTGGCTCGCCGCACTGGACTCACCACCGGTGCCACCACCCGGTTGATCGACCGCTTGAGGGTGCTGGCCACGTCCGGCGCACTCGTCATCGCACCGATCGCCGACGTCACCGTCGAGCTAGTGCCGGACTTCAGTCTGGATGTCGACACTATCGTCAACCCCGCTCGCCGGCTGTTGGGCGAGGTCCTTGCCAGCTACAGCCGCGATGAGGTTGCCATCCTGTTCGACTACTTCACGCGCTGCGCCGGCATTCATGGAAGCCAGTACCGAGATTCGTCGCCAGGCGGCCGCTCATCGTCGCCGGGCGGGGCGGCGTGACAACTGAACTCCTCGGCTCGGCCTGTTACCGACCAACGCGAGGAGGCCGCTGCTTGGCGCTTCCGCTCCGGTTGGCTTAGGCGGCTCTGTAGCGCGTTAGCAACAGCTTCGGCTGGCTTACCCGGACTTCCGGCTCGGCAGCAGCGTCAGGCGATGGCGCTGTTGGCTTGTCGTTTGGGCTCCCACTGGACAACAAAGGCACCACCCAGTCGTGCTCAGGATCAATCGTCGACGAACAAAGCATTTGAACAAACAGGCTGAGCGGAATAGCAAGAAAGGCTCCGGAAGCACCGAGAATTGTCGCCCAGATGATCAGCGACAGAAAACTCAGTGTGGCGAAAGCTCCAACGGTGTTCCCGACGACCCGCGGTTGGATGATGGTCTGAATAACGAAATGCTCAACACGGAATAGACTATGACGACGATAATGGCGGTCACGACATCTTGATCGAGCAGAGCGATGATTGCTCTGGCGGCACCGAGCCCAATAATGAAACCGACGTTGGGAATGTAGTTGGTGATAAATGCCAACAGGCCCCAGAGCCATGCGTAGCGGATATCGAGAATCCACGAGTGCTACGACGTCGCACGTTGCAACGATCGCTCCGAAGATGGTTGCTACCGCCAAATATTGGCGTGAGCCATGAGCGAACTGCCCAAATGCCTCAGCGAGCCGCCTGTCACGCGGCATGATGCCTTCCAGCTTTGAGGCAAAAGATCCCGCATCGGCAACCGTGAAAAGCAGCAGCACGATCAGAAAGACCGCGTCACTCAGTACGCCGGCGATGCCGCCGAGCACGCTGCTCGCAAGCCCAACCAACCTACCCGGGCTGAGCTCACTGACCATTTTCTGCAGCTGCTCCCTGGCTAATCCCGAGCGACTCCAGAAGTACGGTTGCCTCGCCCCAGCAGAGCCTGAATTGGGGCGCATAATCCTGCAGAAGCGCTGCGGAACTGGATGCCTGGAGATCAGAATGAAGAAAAGCCCGGCGACGATCCCGTACACAGCAAGCAAACTCAGGATGATACCGACCCAAGCGGGCCAACGGTGGCGATCGGCGATGCGCCGCACCGGGTGGACGGTGATCGAGAGCACCAATGCCAAGAACACTGGACCGAGAATGTTCGAGAATTCCCTCATACCAAGAGCGGCGCCCAGAGCGGCCGCGAGTCCGAGCAAGATGATTAGCCTCGCGAGGCAAGCGCCGGTTGTGCTGTGACGCTGACTTCCGAACTCATGTGGATGAGGGTAGTGGACTAGCCGGCCCGCGAAGCATCCTTCGCGGGCTAGTACGTTCGTTTTTCCTTCGTGGTCCGCTGGCCGTGGAGCGAGCGGATCGGTCGCCCTTGAGGCTATGCGCCGAGCTGCAATCCAGACGGCTGTCAGCGCCAGCACTGCGAACACGACGTTGCTGATCCGGACAATGACGATGGACGCCGAATCGAAAGCCGGCGGGGCTCGTGAAGGCGTGCCAGGCGTACGCGAAGAGGGCACCGGCAGTCAGTGCGCCAGATCTGCCGGTCTCCTCAACCGGGGCGACGCGACCACACCGTGATCGTGATCAAGGCAAGAGCCCCGATCACCCAAGAAGGTGAGCGTGCTTCCGGCTGCGTGGGGATCCAGCGGGCGACCACCAAGATGCTGGCGGCAATGGCGGCGAAGATGCCGACAACCCACTGACGGTGCCGGCCGGGAGGTCTGGCGGTCAGCGGGACGCCGGGAGAGCCGGCGATGCTGTCAGCAGTATGCTGGCGATGATCAAGATGACGGCAATCACGGCGGCACCGGATCGGATCAGCTCGTGGGCGCCACGTACCGATAGCTGCGCCCACGTGCCGGCAAAGTCGCCAGCGCCACCGAGGACGTAGAGCACGGCGATGATAGATCAGTCCAGGCGTCCGCAGCCACGGCGTCGGGGCGACGATCCGGGAACATGCACTGGACAAGGCGGCGATCGGGGTACAGATGCTCCAGATGACGCAGGCTGGAGCATGTGATCAGTCTCGGATGGCGATGCCGAGCGCTGGTAGGTAGCCAGAGTTCAGCAGGTGCTGATGCGCATAGTCCGGATTGAACAAGGACTGGTTGCCAACCCCTCCTCAACGACCCCATAGGCCGCTGCGGAGCACGACGATCGCTGGCCAGCCGCCGCCCCTACGACAACTCCTCCGATCAGACCTGCGCCGCCGCCGTACAGCGGTCATGAAGACGATCATGGGCAGGCAATGGAAGCCAGGTCACATCGGCCGAGGAGAAACTCGGCAACGAGCGGAGCGATCAACAGGAGCAGTAGCACGGGAGCCATCCGTGACCACCAGCCGCGCTGGTGCGACGGGTCGGGTGCGGAGGCTACCGGCGGGCGTGCCGAGTCGATGGAAGCAGTGATGCGTCGGTGGAGGTCCGCCGTCCAGCTATGCTGCGACGGATCGACGTGCTCATCAGGCTGCCGAACGATTCCGCTGGGTGGCGCTGATCTCGTTCAGGATGAATGACTGCCGCAGAGACCCAGGCAGCGATCTGGCTGCGCGAGGAGGCGAGCTTGGTCAGGATGCGTCACGCGCTGATCCATGCGGTGGGTCGGCTGAGATAGAGGCGAGCCGCAACGGCTGGATTCAGGAGAGTCCCTCGGCGATAGAGTTGCGCGACCCTCGAGCTCGATGCGCTCAGGAGAGCGGGCCCTGGGTTACCCCAGCATTCCCCGACCGCTGAACGCCCAGCCAGGTCTCGAAACCGGGGCGCTCGGCGCGGCGCGACTCCGGAGGCAGCCCCGATGTCTTCGCAGAGTGGCTGCAGCGCTACCATCGCTGAGTCCGAGTCGCCGAGCAACTCCTCCCCGCCAGCGTGGCGGAGAAGTGCCGACAAACCAGGGGCCAGGGTGCTGCGGCAACGGACACATGCGCAGCTTCGGCCAGGTGATTGCTGGACTCAGAGCCGGAATCGTGCCGCGTGCTAGCACTCTGCAGGCGTAAAAACGGGCGCCACTGCCACGCAGTGTGCAGCGTTCCGGAAGCAATCTGGCTGCGGCGCTCACGGCGCCTTGAGCCGACAGCCGCAGCAGCGTAACGCGCAGCGGCGGCAGGAGCGGGCCGCCCGGCGACGGTAGAGCCAGCAGCCGGTACGCCACAGTTGCAGCGACTGCTCGAGGTGATCGAACCGCCTCCGCCACAGCGCCCGTCTTCCCAGGGCGAGCCACCCGGAGAGCCGGGTCGCGCGTCCGGTGGCAGATCGTGGTACTTCCCGGTCCGCGCTGCCCTCGCTGAGTACTGCCGATCGGCGTGGCAATGCTGTCGCGGGCCGCCCTGAGCCTTCTGCCACGGTGCAGTGCCGGCCGGGGCCTGGTACAAGTCGATCCACGGAGCTGAGCTGGCTCGCCCGCGCGGATCCGGGTCCCGAAGCGTACGAACAATCGACTCGCCCCCGTCCGCGTGCCCCTCCAGCAGCAGCAAACAACCGTCGGAGCATGCGCAGATCCAGCCAGTGTGGATGTCGCACTCGGTACGATCAGCGCCACCAGGCCGGCCGCCACGCGTCCTTCGGGAAGCCGTATGGCACCCGAGGTCCCATCTGGCCGCTGCTCGCCATCCGAATGCCCAGCTCCTGTGCCGCCACAACGCTGTCCTGAACCGCGGTGATGGCTGCGCCGCCGATCACCTTCTTCAGCCGGTAGTTCGATGTGGATACGGCAGGTGCTGGCGCCCACCACACTGCGCGCCCGTTTTGCTGCTGCCGGGCGGCATCGAGCCGCGCTCAACATGTTCCAGCGCCAGCTCCGATCTCCACGCTGCCACGCAATGTACGCCGCCTGACTGCTGAGGCTCGGAACACTGCCACCTGAATGCGTGAGCTCCTCTTCGATCAGCTGCCAGGAAGCGGCCGTGCGGCCTCGGCACAAAGCAGCCACGCTAGGCGGCACGCCAAGCCAGGCGCTCGTGATCAGAGAGGCGGTCCCGCCGGGACCAGGCGCGTCGGGATGAGCGGACGAGCTCGGTCCACCGCCTTGCGAGATACAAGTGGCTAACGCCTCTGGTTTTCATGGGCATTGCCCGAGGGCTAAGCCCTTGATCTGCTAGCAAGCTCGAAAAGCCCCAAGATAGAGCGTTCTGCTCGACCCCAGGTCGCCAGCTCTCATCCGCGGCTTGGCGGCTTACTCGAGTACCACAACCGCTTGGATGCGGTTGCCTGGCGCGCTGCAGATGACGGGCCACGCGCTCAGGCCGGGTAGTTGCTGTGCGCTGCAGTGAGCCAGAGCGCGCGAGCTCTCTCGGGCAGGACGCGCTTTCGATCAGGCGGCTACCCAGCTGCCAGACGGGCCTCCCGCAACAGCGGGATGTCGAAACCGGTAATTTTTTCGCCATCCCGATGAAACGAATCCCGCGCAATCAGGGCGTCCGCTGATGATCCGGGCCAGGTACTTCAAAGTACCGGCCGCTGGGACGGCGAGGCCTCGCCGCGGCGGGCGAGCATCCAGTGCGGTAATGCGGCTCCGCGAAACGTCAGGCGCGAAGTTCTGTCCAAGTTCTGCACGGAATGCGCCCGAACGATGTCAGGTGCGATCACGGGCAGGTCGCCGGGAGTGCTCTCCGCGATGCGAGCGAGTTCTTCTGATCAGCGCGGAGACCCGGCGCCGCGGGCGAGGATCTGACCCGCGACGATCCGGCGGCACGAGCGGAGCTGGAGCGCCTCGCACGAGTCGCCTGGCGCTCGTTCTGAGTTCAGCCGTTGCAAAACGGCAGCAGGTCGCAGGGATCGTGCGGTTCCTGGGGACGGCAATTCAGACGTACTAGGCCTGTTCACTGGTGGATTGGGCCGGCCCGATCTCCTCGTCGCGGTAGGTGATCGCCGTGATCGAGGTCTCATGCGTCTGCCACCCGACGTGCGGGCAGAAGCGGATGAAGTGCCAGGTCGCGAACATTCGGCCCAGGTGCACGTCATCCAAGAGATCAAGAGGGGTGGCCTTCATCGCCCTGCAGCGACCTTCCCACCGGCATCCAGGGAGCGCCTCGAACAACACCGGATGGTCGACAGGGACGATCGCTGGTGCGTGACCGTCCCGATACGACAGATCTCGGGACGATCATGCGATCAACAGATCGGACTCGAGCCCTTGGGGCTTTCCCAGAGGCCGGATCGTGCGCCTGCTGGCCCCACGGCGGTCAGGTTGATAGCGCGCTAACGCGATTGTGGACTCTTCCTGGCGGCGGCTACGATCCAGCGAGACCCGCCCGCCGCGAGATCAGCCGATGGGCGCGTCCCGTTGCTCCGGTCACAGAGCCGGCCGCTCGGCGCGACACCCAGCGCCTGGCGCCGCCGTAGATCAACACCACGCTGCCAGCGACTGGAACCGGCGCGGAACAATGCGGAGAATGTCGCGCTGCTCGGAGAAGATCGTCTCTGCCGATGAAGGGACGGTTCAGGCTGGGGCGATCCACCCAGCGCCTCCCCGGCTATACCGACCTCGCGCCGGGCCCCAGGTGCGCTGGCACATTGAGTTCATTCACCGGTAATCGACTTTTCTGAGGCTGGGCCTGAATCGCCGTCGCTGCCGGATGTGACGCGCGTCCGGGTCGTCTGGTCTTGGATCGTGTGACAGCGCGGACGTGGTTGTGAGCCTGATCGGGATCGTGGATGCCGACGCGTACGCACGCCCGACTTGCTCTCGGGAACGGCGGTGACGCAGCTCAGAGAGACGCCCGGGAATGTGGGCCGCCTGCCTGCTTGCGACGGCCCAATGGCAGGGCAAACGAAATTCACGCTGCTGAGTGTGTGGGAATCCAGCTGGAGTCGCCGCACGAGAGCCGGTGGTCAGGCGGAGAGAGTGTTCGAGCAGGTCGAGCCCCATGGCAGCTGGATGCCCGATTTGTCGTCCAGATCGATGCCGCGGCCAATCCACTCGCGAGGTTTGATCGCCGGACGCTTGCCTAGGGAGCGAATGACATGACGCTGCGGAAATTGCCGATCTGTACGGCGGCGGTCGTGGCGCACCACCACGCTGTTGACGGTGCTGCAATATCGCCGTCCTGAGATTCGACTGGCGCTGTGGCGGGATCCCGAGCAGCTGCGCGCCGGTCAGTGGTGGCGGCTACTCACCGCACTGTTCAGTGCAGTACGACGCCGCCTGGATGATCATCGTGGTGCTCGTGCTGATCACCGCCGTCGGCGTACTGGCCGAGCGTCTCTTCGGGCACCTCAACTGGTTGTTGCGATCTACCTCGGCTGCGGCGTGGTCGGCCAGGCGTTCGGTGCGGTTGTGGCTGCCCCACACCAGCGACGCCGGGAGCCTCGGTGGCCGGCGCGGACCTGCTTGGCGCGGTGTGTGCGTGGTTGTTGTCGCGCTGGCGGCGCGCGGCTGGCGCGGCTCTGGGTCTGGGCGATCGTGTGGCTGTTGGTTGGTGTTGTGCTTACCGCGGTGCGCGACATGCATGGTCCCCCGCTCTTGATCGGCTTCAGCTTGGGAGCACTGCTGGTTTGGCGCGACCAGCGTCGGCAGGCTCCGGATTCGGAGTACTCGTCCGACTCGCGTTCTTGGCGCCGCGCGCGCGCGAATGATGTGTGCATCGGTGTGCCGGGAAGGCTGGTCGGCAATCGGCCCACGCTTCATCGATCCGCCGAGGAGCAGCACGTGTCCGAGACGGCCCGCTTCGCCTTGATCATTACGCTGACTGGGCGCCATTGCGCTCGCGGCGGTGCTGGTCAACAGGCTGTCGGCGCGAGTGAGACCGCCGGCGCCGGTCTGGATGTTGGCCGCCGCCGCGATTCGCTGTGTTTCTCGTTCCAGGCGTACCGGCGCCGCGCGACGAGACGGTCCAGCAGGTGTGTCTCGGTGGCGCTTGTCTTGATCTTGTTCAACGGCGGCAGGCATATCGGCTGGTCGCGGCTCCGACCGGCTCTCGGATTGATCATCGTCGTCGGCGTACTGGGCACCTTCCTCGACCGCGGCCGCCGGCGGCACCTGATGCACGCCGCCTTCGGCTTGGCCTGGTACGTCGCCTCTGCTGGTCGGCGACGGCGGTGTCGCCGACCGATCCGGCAGTGGTGTTCTCGGTCCTCGGCCAGCAAGAGATCTCCGGACGGAGCGGCACGATTCTGGAGAGGCGGAATCCGGGGCGAATGAGCCCCGTCGGCATCGCCTTGATGGCTGGGCTGCTGGCTCGCCAGGCGGAGTCAGTGGAGTCGCCTTCGGAGGAATTGCCGCAGACTTCCTGCTCCAGATGACAGTCGGTGTGGTTGCTGGTGTTGCCGGCGGCATGGCCTTGCTCTGGTTCATGCGCCGGGTCACCCTGCCGAGCGAGGCGTCTGGTATCCGCTGCGAACTCTGGCAGCGTGCTGCTGCTGTACGGCGCGACGACGCTGCTGCACGGGTCGGGCTTCCTGGCGGTCTTCGTCGCTGGCATCGTCATCGGTGGCCGCCGGCGCGCGCCGTATCAGCGTGAGGTCGAACGATTTCACGCCGCACTGGCTGGGCTGGCCGAGATCGTGGCGTTCGTGGTCCTGGAGCCTCACCATCGACCTGAGAGTCCTGGCGCGGATGGATGTCCTGGCTGCCCGGGCTCATCCTCGGTGTGGCGCTCGCAGTCATCATCCGGCCGCTGGTGGTTGGCCTCTGCCTGCTGCCCGCACAGTTGGATCGTGGCGAGCGCGACGTTCGTGTCTGTTCGCCGGACTCAAGGGGCGGTGCCGATCTTGCTCGGAGACCTGCTTGCTGACGGCCGACGTGCCGGATGCCGAGCGGCTCTACGGCATCGTCGTCGTGGTGGTGATCTTCTCCGTCGTCGTGCAGGGCAGCCTCGTTGCCCACCGTCGCGCGGCGGTTGGGCGTACCGATGCAGCCAATCAGGCCGGAGCCATGGACGATGGGCGTACGCCTGAGGCCGAGCCGGATAACGGCTCGCCAGGTCAGAGTTGCGGAGGGCGCCGTCGTCGACGGCCGTGCCGTCGCCGAGATCGCGGATCTGGCGAGCAACATCTGGATCAGCATCGTCGTACGGGACGGGCTACTGTTGCCGGTCCAAGGCGACACCGAGCTACGAGCCGGGGACATGGTGACGCTGCTCATTGACGGCGACGTACCGGATGAGTCACCGAGATGTTCACTGAGCCCGCTCAGAGGATCAGTGAGTCGGCGAGTCAAGCGTCGCCGAAGCGAGTGATCGGGTCAGTTGGCCCCGGCCCACAGCTCCGCGTCAGCTGCGGCGCGGCGAGACTTACGACGCGCGTACCACAGCGTGCCGCCTGCCACGGCCCCGACGGCGAGTACCACCTTCCATTTCACGCGGTCAACCATAGCGGGCTGTCTTGATGGCGTCGCTCGCTACGCTCGCTCAAGGCGCGGATCGCGCTTTGACGCCGTCTAGCTGGCGTCGTCGGCGTCGGGGGCGAAAAGCGTGGCGTCCCTCCCTCCTCCTCTGGCTTGCGGCGGCGCCTGCGATCCGTATTGATTGGCGTCGCTCGCTACGGCTCGCTGCCGACGCTCAGATTGGGCCGGTACGGTGTCGGTCTATGAGGCGACTCCCGGGAGTCGGTCCATGAGGCGACCGGGGCGCTCGCCGGCTCGGTGCTGGTCTCTGGCCGGATGCGGCGTACAGTCCTGGCGAACCAGCCGCAGCCGGGGATCAGTCCGGACGGCAGCGGGACCCGAGACCGCGGCCGCAGCAGTCCGGCGCGAACGCCGGCGCCTCCCAGGCCCCCGACGCCACAGCTGCGACGCCGGGTGAAGGTGTCGGAGGAGCAGCAGTTCACGCTCGACGATGTCGCCGAATCTCGATGATGGGCTGATGATCGAGATCGCGGGCACGGTCGCAGACAAAGCGAGCAAGACCGATCGGGGTGCCGAGGCCACCAACGGCCAGATCGTGATCGCATCGATCCGGATCGAGAACAAGACCAAGAAGCCTCACGATGCCGAGAATGTCCTGATCGCTGCCAAGTACGGCGACGGCAAGGATGCCCAGATCATCATCGACAAGACCGACGAGCTGCAGAGCGGCTTCAGCGGAAAGATCAAGCCCAAAGATGAAGGGATCGCCACAGTCGGCTTCGCCGTGCCGTGGAAGGAGCTGAAGAAGGTGACCATCATCGTCGACCCGAACGATGATGTGCACGAAAGCGATCAGCTTTAGTGGGCGAGGTGCACCGCGAATGAGATCGCATACGGCTCACAACCCCGGCGGCTAGGTACACCTGGAGGCAGTCAAGCCAACCCGGTGAGCAACGGCGGCAGCCTCGCCCCGGCCACTTACGCCGAGCTTCGCCAAGATGTTGGAGACGTGCACGCTGGCCGTCTTGGTGCTGATGAACAACGCCGAGCCGATCTCGCCATTGGAACGGCCCTCCGCCACGAGTTGCAGCACCTCGATCTCGCGCGGCGTCAGCCCGGCGGCCGGACCTCTCCTCCGGAGGCGGAGCGACCACGAAACCGGCCCGCTGGGAGCAGCGCGGCGATCCGGTCGGCCAGCAAGAGTCGAGCCGATGGCGATCGCCTCAGCCGACGCGGTAGCCAAGACGTGCTTAGCCTCGCTCCGTTCTCGGCCCGCCAACGAGGTGCTGGGCCAGCCGCAGTCCGGTCAGCGGCCGCAAATGCGCCGGTGCCTGCAGCGTCGCTAGTTCATCCAACGCCGAACCGCCAGGCAGCAGCCGTGTCCTCCAGCTCGGCCTTGATCACCGGCTCCCAGAACGCTCGAATGTGCACCGGCAAAGTCTGATGATCAAAGAAGTCCTTGATCAACGACAGACGCTCTGCGCCGCCGTCGCGCTGATCGAGCGTCCGTGCCGCGGCGGCACCGATGGCCAGCACCGGATAACACTGCGTCCGCTCATAGAGCTCCCAGTGATCAAGAAATACCTGCACATCGGACCAGGCTCGGCGATGGTCACCTACGGCGAGTGCGTGCTCGGCGTCGGTACGGATGGCCTGGCTGTGGTACTGCGGCGCAGAGCTGCTCGTGACCGATCGACGGCCGGAACTCCGCAAGCACGGCGTCGGCCTCGTCCAGCTGGCCCCGCCAGACGAACAACCAAGCTTGCAGCAGCCTGAGATGAGCGTGATGGTGGGCCGGCGGATCCAGCTCGAGCGCCCGCTCGATCATCGCCGACGCTCGTGCCCACCGCCCCAGACGCCAGCGAGCGGCTCGGCGGCGTTCCCGGCGAGCATCGCGCCCAGGACCGTTGCAGACCAAGCTCGCTGGCCATCTCCAGACGCCGCTCAGCGCCTGGCTTGCCGCATCCTCGTACCGGCCCAACGTGGTTGAGGGCGTCCGGAGTAGTTGATATAGAAGCGCAGCAGCGTCCGACGCATTGCTGCGGGCCAGGTGGCTGACCCGCTCCAGGCGCGCTCAGCCCTTCCTCCTCTGCTGCCCGGCCGCCGCGAGGACTCGATACCCAACGGTGATCCAGGCGTTCGCCGTGATCGAGGTCAGAGTCAGCCTCGTGCTGCGGCATCGATGGCCTGTCGGGCGAACTCGATGCCTTGCTGCGGATTTCCCGACAGCATGGTCCGCCAGAGCAAGCATCTCCAGCACCCGGGCCCGAAGCGTCCGCATCGGCGTCGTCGGGCAGCAGTTGCAGAGCCTCCCGCATGCGGCTCGACACCGCCTCACCGCTCACCAAACTCGCAGCCGTGCGCGCTTTCAGCGAGCAGGGCCTTCGATGCGCTCCTGAGCGTCCTCTTTGCGGATCCAGCTCATCGAGAGCGGCGTTCATCAACGCCAGGGCCCGCTCGATCTCGCCGGCATCCTCAGCGGCGTACGCGGCGCGCATCAGCACGCTCGCATGGGACCCGGCCAGCGACTCCGGATCATCCACCTGATCCCATAGCTCGAGGGCGCGCTCGTAGAGCTTCAGCGCCTCGTGGAAAGCCGCACCACCCGAGCCGGCGGCGGTCAGTGCCCAGCGGAATGCCTTGTTCACCTGGTGCGCCGCGTTCCAGTGGTGGGCGATCTCCATCGGCACAGACGCACCGCTGATCAACTCCGGCTGTTTCTCCAAGATCATCGCGAAATGCGCGTGCAACCGGGCATGCTGCCCTGGCAGTAGATCGTCGTGGATGACCTCGCGTAGCAACGCGTGCCGGAAGGTGTATCCGGTCTCGTCCGACTGTCAGCACTGCGGCGTCAATTGCCTCCCTGAGCTGGCTCTCCAGGTCGCCATCCGACGTGCCCGCCGCAGCCTCGAAGCAGCCCATGATCCAACACGGTTCCCCGCCACCGCGGCCAGCTGCAAGGTCTGCTGAGTCCGGTCCGAGAGGCTGAGAATCCGACATTCAGCGCGTCGCGGAGTGTGTCGGGCATTATCGACGCAGCCCTGAGCGGCGGACCTGGTGAGCTCCTCGACGAAGTACGGGATGCCGCTGCTGCGGCGATGAGATCAAATCAACGATGACGTTGCTGGGCGGACGGTCCATCAGCTGGGCGAGCAGCTCGGCGACCTCGGCACGATCAAGAGCCGGCACATCGAATGCGTACGGTCCCTGAGAAGCGGCCGACCTCGGCGAGGAACGGACGCAAGCGGATGCCGACAGGTCAGTTCGTCGCTGCGATACGTCGCGATGATCATCACCGAGGCGTCGGTCAAGGCCCGGGCAAGGAACCGAAGCAGGTGGCGAGTGGACTCGTCGGCCCAGTGAATGTCCTCCACGATCACCACGAGTGGCCCGTTCTCACTCGCTCGCTCCAGAGAGCATGGTGACTGCCTCGAACAGCTGCAGCCGGATGGTGTCATCAGCCTCATGCGGCGCTGTGGTAAGGTCGGGCAGCAGCACCCCAAGCGCCTGGCGGCCTGCGCCAGCCCACTCCAGGATCTGCTCCCGACCGTGTTGGGTCACCAGATCCCGCAAGGCGCCGACAATAGGTGCATACGGGAGACCCTCGTCGCCCATTGGTACGCACTGCCCGCGGATCAGCTGGGCCTTACGATCAGCCAGCGGACCGAACAGATCGGCGACGAACGCCTCCGACGACGGTTGTCTTCCCAACTCCGGCGTCGCCTCCGATGATCACGAAAGCGGCTGCCGTCGTCAATGACGTCGTCCAGCGCGCGACCCAACCGGGCACGCTGCTCACGCCCGCCCGACGATGTGGTCGGTGCGGGCGCTCGTGGCCGACCTGGCCGCTCGAACCATAAGCACTCATCGTGCCACCTGGCTCTGACGCCTGACCGGGTCGCGCGCAGTGCGCGACCCGGTGCTGGGGCGTCGCCATTCCACGCTTGTGACGACTGCTGGGACGAATGCTGCGTCGCAATGCTGATGCGCTCCTGCCGGCGCGCCTGAAGCCTGCGCCACCAGCTCACTCGACCGCTCATGGCCAGCCGGGCTTGCCTGTTGTGCTCGGCCAGCTGAGCGAATGTCGCGCTCCCGCTGGTCGGTGAGAGCCAGGTGCGTGTAGTCGTTGATCAAGCTCATTTCAGCCTCCTCGTTGTTCCTGATCTCCATCGTGGTTCTAAGGCGGGGAGGCGCACATGGTGCATATTGCGGATCTTTTTGACGCCGGTTGGTCTGAGGTACCTAAGGTGCCTTAGACGGCCGACGACCTAGCCGAGCGTCAGCTGCTGACGAGTGCGTTTCGCATCACACGCCGGCAAGACGACCCGTCGACGTCAGCCGAAAGGGCACGTATCGCATCACAGTCCGTACGTGACGGTTCCTCCTGGTGACCGATCCGGCCAAACGGGTAGTAGTGAAGATGTGCCGAGGTTGAGAAGGGTCTCCCCGCAGGACGTGGGATGGACGCGGCGCCGCGCCGGAAAGGGATTCATCTATCTCGACGAGTACGGGAACCGTCTTGCCGCAGAGAACATCCAGCGTTGCAAGCTGCTCGTCATCCCGCCGGCTTGGGAACAGGTCTGGATCTGCCCGGCGCCCAACGGACACCTGCAGGCAGTCGGCACCGACGACGCCGGCCGACGGCAGCTACCTCTATCACCAGCAGTGGCGGTTGCAACGTGATCGACTCAAGCACGACCGGGTGCTGGAGGTGGCAGCGCGGCTGCCTGCCGCGCGGCGAGCGGTAGCACATGATCTGCAACTTCCGGGCATGCCGTACGGGCGTGCGCTGGGCACCGCGTTTCGACTCCTTGATCTTGGTTTCTTCCGGATCGGCGGTGAGGCGTACGCGGAGAGCGAACAACAGCTACGGTCTGGCCACCATTCACACCGAGCACGTCTCGATCGAGGCCGGCTCAGTGATCTTCGACTACGTGGCCAAGTCCGGACAGGAACGCTACGTGGCACTGGCTGATGATCTTGTGCTAGAAGCCGTAGCGCTACCTGCTCGCGCGGCAGGAGGGTGGACCGGAATTGCTTGCATATCAGGCCGATGGTGAGTGGCGTGACGTCAGCTCAGCGGAGATCAACAGCTACATCAAGGCTCAGGTCGGCGATGAGATGTCGGCCAAGGACTTCCGTACCTGGCACGGCACCGTGATCGCCGCCGTCGTCTTGGCCGAGGCTAATGAGAAGGCCAAAACGATCACCGCTCGGAAGCGCGCCGTATCAGCGGCGATGAAGGACGTGGGCCGGCTATCTCGGCAACACACCGGCGGTGGCGCGTGACCTCCTACGTCGATCCCCGGGTGATCGATCTGTTCAACGACGGCCTCACCATCTCGCCAGCGCTGGCCGCCACCGATGATGATCTTTCCGACGGCACCACGCACGGCAAGATCGAAAGGGCCGTACTGAATCTTGTTGCAAGCAGGAGACTGACCGGATCGGGCGAGGGTCGCGTCCGATCAAGCGCCGGGGCTGGGCGGCGTACGCGCGGACTCTCCGATGCCGGCAAGCACCGCATCGACGACAACCTCTGCATGCTCGTGAGTGAGCGGCGCCACCCGCAGCAGAAAGCGGTGATAGAAGCCGCCGTAGAACAAATCGACGGCGAGATCTAGGTCGATGCCTCGGTCTAGCTGACCGTCCGCTTGACCTGCTCTGAGGCGCTCCCTTCGCCGCCTCGATGCGAGGCCGGAAGATACGTTCGATCAGCTGGTTGGCCAGCGGTTCGTCGTGCTGAGCCTCGGCGAGCGCAGAGCACGAAACGACGGCCCGAGAGTTCGGATCGTTGCTGAGGTCGGATCACCGAGGTGATCTGTGCCTTGAGATCTGCCGCCAGATCCCCGGCGTTCGGGAACGTCAGTTGCTGTTGCACCTCCGGCGCCCATGTCAGGACGAGTGCTGCCTTGGACGGCCACCATCGATAGATCGTCTGCTTGCCGACGCCGGCGGCCGCGGCGATGCCCTCGATGGACATCTTGTCGTACTCCGATCTCGCCGACCAGCTCCGAGTCGCCTCCAGAATGGCGGACTGCGCGCGTGAGCTGCGTCGATTCGGGTCGGGCTTACGTCTGGCGATCACATTCCTGCAGAATACCAGAAGACGAACCGTTGCGTCTTGTGGCGCGACGAGACGTCTCGTATTGTGACGAAGAGAAGACTCGCTTGACGATGGAGGAGCGGAGCTGGCTAGCACTCAACCCGTCGATCGCGTGATCGGACCTACGGCCTCTCATCCGATTCGGGGCTGTCACGCTTGCGTCTCCGGTCTGCTGTTCCTGCTCTATCCGGCCATTCGACCGTGGCACGACGAGTCCACCGTCGGAAGCGCCATGGCGTCGATGAAGCTCGGACGCCTGGGTCGCGACCACCAGCCCGCCATCCTCTCCTTGATCTTGATGCCGCTCGGCATGCTCGCGCTTTGCGCAATATCGGCTGGGGCCCGCGGCGGCGAGGTTGACCTTCGCCGCCACAGTGATCATGTGGCTCGGGGCGGTGTCTGGCGCTGCCGTACTACGAGTCGCCGAGGACTTCGCCTTTACACGCCATCGCTCGAGCGGCGGGTTCTGGAGCACAGCTCGACCTGCTCACGCTTGCGTGAATGCAGTTCGCTTCGGCACAGCGGCGGCCCGTGACCGTTCGCCGCCGGTCTGGCCTTGCTCGGCATAGCTGGGGTGCTGCTCGCAATCTCAATCTGGCGTACCGCGATCCTTCCACGGTTCAGCGCGGTGCCCCTCGCGATCGCGTTGCTCTTGCTGATCCCGCAGTTCTACCTGCCGGCCTCGGCTCGAATCGCTCATGGGATCCTCGTCGCGCTCGCGTTGTTGTGGCTGGCGTGGGTCCTTTGGACCAAGTCAGCGGCGGCGGCTCGTGACGCATACCGGCGGCGACGCAGCCCGTAGGAGTCTCCATCGGCACGGGTCGTGATCGAGAAACGCGATGAGAGTCTTCGTGGCTGGCGCGACGGGTACTCGGTCGGCGGGGCTCGCCTCATCTGAGCCGGCTTCGTGGCGCCGACAACGCCCAGGCCCGCCGCACTCTGAACTGGCAACCGCGGTATCCGTTGTGGAGACAGGGATTCGAGCACGACTTTCTTCTACACAGCGCTGCCACCACCGCGGAGAGGCGCGCCATCAGCAGCCCCTCGAGCAGCGGTGATCCTCCACGCTGGGTGATGCAGCTGGTGTCCTGTCATGATCGACTGCGATGACTGCCAGCCAGCCCATTGCTCTGCCGCGCCGCGTCAGTTTCCAGCCCCAACGGCGCCTCGGCTGGCCGCGATGGGGCTCGATGCGACCACATATCTGATCATTCCGGCGGTGCTGATCCCCTTGGGTTTGCTGCTTGCTGGCAAGGGAATTGTCTTTAGCCCGCTGGTCGTCAACGGAATCGGCCTGGTGCTGGTGATCGCCCCGGCTACTACCTGGGCCGCCTGGCGGGAGGCCCGGCCGCGAGGGCCACGCTGGGCAAGCGGTGGCGACGACTAACAGTTCACGACAAGCACACCAGGGCGTTGCCGTCAGGCCGGCAGGGCGTGGCCCGCAACGTGATCAAGATCGCCGCGCCGTGGGAGTTGGGCCACACCGTTGCACTCGGATACGCGAACACAGCGGCCGGCGACCCTGCCGCGGCTGTGGATCATCACGGCCGTGATCTATGGCCTGGTTACCCACCAACCTGGTATTGCTGATCATTCCGTCACACAGGCCGGTGCATGATCGGCTGGCCGGCACCGTCGTCGTTCGGAACGACGGGCTGGTGTCAGCGATCGCCTAAGGCTGCTGCCACGATCGTTCGGCATCGACAACGGTGCGAGACAGTACGGCGGACAGCAGACTGGCGATGCACAGACCGATCACCATATTGATCACTGCGGCGCAGATCTTGCCCTCGAGCGTGCCCTCCAAGGCGAACGGCACCACCATCGTCGCGACCGTCACGAGGAGCGACGATCCAACCAAAGAACACCCGGGGCCGCGGCGTGGCGACTGACAACAGGTGGGCAAGTCCGGTTGCTGCCAACGCGAGCACGAAGGCCGTAATGGCATAGTTCGCGGCAAAGGACTTCGTCACGGTCAGCAGCGGCGGCTCGACGAGCTTGACCTGCAACAAGTCCCGACAGACCAAGACACCGACGGCCGCGGCCAGAGCGGCGACAACCGCGGTGGCGACGCCTCCGCCCCAGAGCCTCGGCGCATCAATGGTGACCCGCTTGCCGAGACCGGTTCCGGCTGGCGCGGAAGCCGGTTGGGGCAGTGTTAGGCGGCTGGTCATCCGATCCTCCTCGAGTTATCGGGTGGCTGAGCCGACCCAGGCGCAGCCTGTGTGGCCTAACGATCTTGGCGTGCGATCAAGGTCTCGAGCAACTCGACTTCCGGCCGAGCCAGCCAGGTTTCCTCCAGCAGGGTCCCTCCGGCCCGCTGGATCGCTGCGCTCAACGGGATCGGCCCAGACGGTGCTCGATGAGGGCGACAGCAGCGGTGCCGCCGATCGGTATGGCGTCAGCGAGCGACCACATCGCGGCCGCGTCGAGCGTCAGCCACATCGGTCTGCACGGTCGATACATCCTCAGGCTGGCTGAACACTCCAGCAGCCAACCCGCCAAGATCCGCGGCAGTCGCCTCTCGGGGGCCTCTAGGGTCTCGAGCGTGCCATCCTCGGTGCGCGAAACGACCAGCAAGTCGATGAGTCGGACAATCCCGGCCTGTCGGAGCCGGGTGAATTCGGTGAGCACCTCGCCGGAGAACGTCGGATTGTCGAAGCCGACCACCAGCACCTGAACCGGGCCGGTCACCGAGTCACCCTGGAGCTCAGCTGCTGGAACTCCTCGGAGGTGATCACTCCCGCGTCCAGGAGCTGCTGCAACGCCAGCTGGGGGTCACGCGAGGTTTGCGCTGGCGAACCGGCTCCGGCCGGTTGGCTGGGCGCCGGCACGGCACCGCGTACGGAGGCTCCGCTCGTCATCGGATCCGCAAATGTCGGTGGTGGCGCAGTCGGATGAGATGCTGCGTACGCCTGCGCCGGTGAGAATCTGCCGCCGTAGTAGGGCACAGCTCCGGTCATTCCTACCCGCCGCAACTGCCTGGGCACTAACAGCATCAGGCCTCCTCGCTCGGTCCATCTAACCTTACGGACGGCCTGGCGATATCGTCAGCACGACCGCCCTGTGAGGAGCACCATGGCCATTCGCAGCACGGTGGGCTCAATGCTCGAGTCGGCCATCGGCCGCGAGCGCACGAACAACCTTCGCCGGCTGGAGCGCCGAACTCGCAACGCACTTGCCACGCGGATCGCCATGGAGCCGGCGAAGAAGCCGGCCGCGACGCCATCGCCCAAACCTGCGAATCGCAAACCACGATCACCTGCTCGGCCCTCGCGCTGGCAGCCGCCGGATCCGTTCACCGAGCACCCTGAGCCGATCATGACCCGGCATGAGCTGCTGGACACTGCTGCACCAGAAGACGCGGCCCCGAACCTACCTAGAGATCGGGATCAGAACGGGCAACAGCATCGGCGCTCTCGCGGGCTCGTTCCATCGGGGTTGACCCATTGTTCAAGATCGACAAGCCGATTCACTGCGACGTGCAGTTGATCAAGCTCGACCAGCGACGATTTCTTCGCCAGGGACGATCCGCTCGGCCACCTCGGCGGCGTGCCTGTTGATCTTGCGCTTTATCGATGGCATGCACCTCTCGGAGTTCGCGCTGCGCGACTTCATCAACATTGAACCGTTCATGGCCGACACCGGTGTGATCGTGATCGACGACGTGCTGCCACGCAACGGCCTCGAGGCAGCTCGCGACCGCAAGACCGAGCCCTGGACGCGGCGACGTGTACAAGGTGATCGAGATCCTGCGTCGGGGACGTCCCGATCTGGTGGTTTTGTTGATCAACACGGCACCGACGGGCACGGCCGTGTGGTCGTCGGTGTCGACCAAGCCTCCATGATTCTCAAAGACAGCTACGCAGCCGAAGAGCACTATTTGTTGCAACCCGACCCACAAACTCCGCCGCAGGAGTATCTGGACCGCTCCATTGCCACCGGAGCCGGACGTGCTGCTTGTGTCTGCCGGTCTGGGAGCCAGCTGGTGGCCGTACGAGAATCGAGCATCCTCAGCCGACCTCCGATGGTCTGTGGGATGAGCTACGCAGTCTTGGCCAGCCGAGGCCCAGACCGGTTTCGTGAGCTGCCTCGGTCCGTGCCCAAACCGGTCCGCTGGCGGTTAAGAGTCCGTTCTTCGGATGAACCCTAGTTCAACATTGAGCCAGGCCGAGACGAAGACATCGCCACAGGCGTTCAGCGTGACTTCATTCTCCGTCTGCGAGAAGATTCCGAGATCGCGCAGGCTCTCGAGCAGAGCCGGTGCATGTCTCATCGTCAGCGGCCCCTTGGCCTTACTCCAAGTTGCGGTGAAGTGCAACTCAGCAGCAAGGCGCGAGTATGTGGGCGTCCGATCACGGCAGAGATCATAGGGGTCGAGGAACGCCGCACTTTGATAGTCACTTTCCGACCGCCGGTAGGTCTGGAGTTACTCCAGGCGTACAGCCGGACGGTGGTCCACGAAGACGTGGATCGGACCTGAACAAGATCACAGAGCTGATCTGGCGAACCACAGGCCGTCGAGGTCATCGCCCATGGGTGCTCGTCGCCCGATCATTACGTCCGCGATGGCGGTGTCGTCAGAGACCTCAAGATCAGTTCTCTGCGGCAGATCCACAGCTTGACGATCACCTGAGCCGCCCCTCGCCTGCAGGCTCCCGCGTACGAACGCCGTACGGCGGCTGCCAAGGTTCGTCACCTTGTCCGACCAGAAACCGGCGGCGGAGGCCGCCAAGCGTGACCACATCGACGACGCCGCGGATGTTGGAGGAGGTCAGCGTGAACTGCTGCGATTCAGTCGGAATGCACGGGCAACGGGGACCCGAAGATCCAGTCGACGTGCGATCGGCCCGCGTAGTGCATATTGCCCTGATACGCGTTTTGAAGAATCACGGCCGGATGGCTGCGGTACGCCTCGGCGTATGACAGCTGTCATCCAGGCTGGGCACCGGGTACGGGCAGATCAGCCAAAACGGTGTTTCGGGGTCGACAGCGACGTTCAGCAGCGCTTCATGCAGCTGGCATTCCACGAGCTCCTCAGGACGACGGCCGCTCCAAATCGGTTCGCCGATGCCGCGCAGCGGGCGGCCCTCAGCGGCGTGCTCCGGTCAAGAACTGCTGCCAACCAGGGATGATCCGCGCCGGATTGCGCCCGAGCCGAGCCATGTCCACGAACCGGACCTTGCCGGCCGAGCTGCCGAGGGGCGTCACGCAGCCACGCCGGCGTGCGGGCGTAGCACCGCGACCATCACTGGCTCTCCGGCAGCGATGCCCTCCTCGATGAAGGGTGTCAAGAATGAGGTGTACTCCGTCAGCTGCTCGCTCCACAGAAACGCCTCGTGGCGATAGCTCTGTTGCGAGCGGGGTGGTGAAGCCTCTGGCATGACAGGGTTCCCCTGAAAAGGCGTCGACTCCGGCAGGGAACGGATGATCCCATCGAATTGTCGATCCGGTGTGCGTTGTTCGCCGCCCGATTCTAAGCGACCCCACCGCAGGGTCAAGAGGCTTTAGACCCTGGCGCGCTGTTCGACAGGCACCCGGCACCCGGCCCTGATGCGGCCCACTTGCCCCTACGCGCTGGCGGCTGATTGGCGATGTCATGGCGTGATCCGATAGAGGGACGCGGAAGGACTGGGCCGTGTGGTCGCTGAGATCACGGCGACGGCGCGCCGGAAATCGCCAGGCCTGTGACCAGCACGACAGCGGCCCATTCAGGCATCGCGCGTCCGAGGCATGAAGGGCCTGCTTGGCAGTTCGCGCCGAGAATCACGACGAGGTAGATCCACCACGGCACGCCCATCTTGGCTGCAGCGACGGCTGATGACGACCAGAACTACAGCCTTTGGAGACGGCCCAGGCCAGGCCGCCTTACCGAGCTCCCAGCCACTCCCGCTGCAGCCTGGCCATCGGCGATCGCGATGCGGCCGACAAGACGAGAAGCCGTCGGAAAAGTAGTAGAGCGAACCAACGATCCGCCCAGGCAACCGCATGGGCGACTGCGTAACGCGACTGCGGAGAGGCGAGCAGCGCCGCGCCCCCAGCTTCCCGCGAGCGCCCGACCGGCGTCCGGCAACGTCTGCGCGCTGGGCGGCGGCGCACTGCGCCTCACGCCGCGTCCGCCAGCTCGACCGCATGGGCAGCCAACCGACGCACCGCCCTACTGCAGCGCACTCTCTGACATTGCCGGCATCGATATGAGAATCGCCGCGCCGCTTCGGCACCGGTCAGGCCGTCGGCGTAGATGCTGCTGAGCAGCGCGGCATCCAGCTTGCTCGATCAAGCACAGCAGACTGCTCGCCTCGAGAACCCGACGCCTCCAGCTCGACGAGCGGCGCTGAATCGATCGGTCGTCCATCCAGGCCGGCCGGCTCCAGGAGTTCCTCCAGCGATTCGGTGGAAGTGCACAACCTGAGCCCGCTTCGTCCCGCCCAGCTGCGCTCCCGCGCCCACAGCCTGCAGGGCGTCCATCGAGAAGGTTTGCCGCGATCCGTACGGGACGGCGCGCGAGCGGATAATTGTTGATCACCTGCCAGAGCGCCGCCAGGTAGTCATCGATGCCGGCACCGCGGGTCGCGTTGCGCCATCCGCGCGATCCGGCCGACCAGTGCCTGCAGCACAACCCGGCCGGCGAGCCGTGTCCCCCGCCGAGACCTCGGCAAGGAGCGCGGCTGAGGACAGCATCGAGGGCTGCTTCGGCCGCGGACAACACGCTCGTCGAGTGATCTGGCACGGCGCAAGGACTGCCGTGCCGGACGGCCCAACCCATGACCGCCTCGGGATGCATGCCGACCAGCTCGCGCCATTCCTGATCAAGCGCGCCGACGATGCCGAATCCGTCGCTGCCGACGAGATGCGTTGGTCATGGCAGGACTCTGCCGAGCGGGTGTTGTCCAGCCTGTTGGTCGAAACGCCAGAGGTGTTGCCCATCCGGAGCAGGTGTTGTCGTCTGGCTAGGGTGAGTGGATGGGCATGGTGGCGGAGCAGGCTGCAGGCCGCCACGGCCAACCTAGATGCCGCCACTTCGCTGTAGTTGATCTTGATGCTCTTGACGACAATGCAACAATCAATGATCACCAGAGCTCAGTGGGACTCCCCTGTTCGACTGGCGACGAAGTCGATACGATGCCGCGCGGTCACCAATCGGGTGCTCGGGCGAAGCGAGTTCAGGGCGTCTTGGCGTACTCGCTTGCCGAGGCCATCTGGCTCGCCACGCTCAGAATTCCCGACGTACTGCTCGGATACCCAACACTGGACCACAGTGGACTTACTGATCTTGCTCAGGATGATCAATTGTGCGAGTCGATCATGGTCGTGGTGGACTCGGTCGCGCACTGCGACATCATCGCCGGTGCCGCTGCCGGCCGGAAGACTTCCGGTTGTCTGCACGCGACATCTGACGCATCGCTGCCCGGATCGGACCGCTGCACGTGGGGTGAGACGCTCGCCGTTGCATTCGGCCACCGACGCGCACGCGCTGGCCGCCGAGATCGTCAAGCGGCCCCGAGCTTTTTCCCTTGCCGGGCTTGATGTTCTACGACGCCCAGATCGCCGGCCTGCCGGACAGCCACAGCTCGAAGTAGCACTCCGGAGCACTCAAACACCTCTCCTGCGCAAGAACTCCTGGAGACGACGCAGGTAGGTCATCGTCTGCGGTCACGGACGCTTGCTGACTGGAACTGATCAATGGCGGCGGCACCGGCAGTTCGCATGTCGCTTCGCGTGATCATCAGCTGACGGAGCTCGCGGCAGGCTCGGGCTTGTACGGTCCCGCCCTCTTCGGTCACTACCGTGACTTCACCCCGACACCAGCTGGGTACTTCGTCAGTCCCGTAGTGCGCAAGCCGAGTCCGCGGCACGCCGTGGTCTTCTCCGGCGGCTACATCGCTTCCGGTCCACCGAGCTGGTCACGCCAGCCGCCCCCTGATTCCGAGCGGCCTGCGCCTCCTCCGGGCCGAAGCCGCTGGCGAGGTGCAAACGCCACTCAGCGGCCGGGCGGCAGCATCGCTACAGGTTGGCGATCGCGTCTGGTTTCTGGCACGCCAAGGCTGGCGAACTCTGCGAACGATTCGACCGTTTGCATCTCGTGTTGGGCGACAAGATCCATCGACGAGGTGCCCACCTACCGGGGTGAGGGGCGGAACTTCGGGTGAGCTCGGCCGACCTCGCGCGATGGATGAACTGGTCGGGCAACATCAGCTGCGTACCGCAAGACGTCGTGCATCCGGAGGCCGTCGATGATCTTGCTCGATTGATCACCGCAGCATCGCATGCCGGTCGATGCGTAAAGGTCGTCGGCGTCGGCCATTCATTCAACGACATTGCTGCCACCGACGGCCTGCTGCTCTGCCTTGACCGGCTGAGCGGGCTGACCGACGTCGACTACGACACTGGGCTGGTTACTGTCCTCGCTGGCACCACGATTGCAGAACTCAACATCTCGCTTGCTGCTGCAGGGATTGGCGCTGGAAAATCTGGGCGACATCGACCGACAGAGCGTTGCAGGGGCGATCTCCACCGGAACCCACGGGTCAGGAGCAGACTAGCAATACGTAAGC
>ERZ1370068.8680-contig-7514_pt1 | contig 50474 bp, 78 predicted proteins | sample MGYA00561227_ERZ1370068 | MGnify/ENA primary metagenome ERZ1370068 (study PRJEB38410, sample SAMEA6850437) | metagenome | study: Metagenomic assessment of the ecological functions of the soil: analysis of the soil microbiota associated with the... | reverse complement strand
GCGCGGTCTGGAATTGGTCGATGGCGTCAAGCGAGCGGAGCCGCACGTCGCGCGTCGGCCTGGAGCGGCCTGCAGCAGCGCCGCGATGCCGGTCTGCCCGAGCTGATACGCGTCCTGCGCGAGCTGCTCGACCTGCTGCGCCTGCGGAATGATCTCGTCCCGGTACCGGACGAACAGCTGCCGCTGCGCCTGCGCGCGCTGCGAGGCCGCGGTGACGTCGCCCTGGATCCGCAGGAGCGTGGCCTGCCGCTGCGCGATCGAGCTGGTCGAGGCGTCGTCTGCTCGACGAGCACGCCGGCGCGATGCGTCGTGAAGAGCGGCAGCGTGATCGCGGCGCCCGCGCGCCAGCCGTAGGTGAAGTCCGGCTCGGCACGATGCGTCAGCGTGAAGGTTGGCGTCACGTCGGGGACGCGAAGCGCCTCGGCCAGCGCGACTCGCGCGCGCTGCGCTTCGATCTGCGCGATCGAGGGAGAAGAGCTCCGTGCTGCCCATCTGCGCGAGCATCAGCGCCGCCGCCGTGCCGAGCGGTTCACCGGTGTCGACGTTGGTCGACAGCGCGCGTCGGCGTGTCGAGCGGCTGTGCGAGCAGCGCGTTGAGCGCCGCGCGCGCGGCCGACGCCGTGCCCTCCGCGGCCGCGGCCTCGTTTTCGGCGGCGGCGAGCGCGAGCTGCGCCTGCATCACCTCCAGGCGCGGCGAGCTGCCTGCGTCGAAGCGTGCCTGTGCGGCATCCCGCGCCCGCATCGACAGGTCGCGCTGTTCGCCCAGCAGCATCAGGCGGCGCTTCCGCGAGCAGCTGGCCGAAGTACGCCCGGCGCACGTCATTGCGCACCTGCGCAACCGTGGCCGCCAGTTCCGCCTCGCCGGCGCGCACCGTCGCCTCGCCAACCGCGATGCGGCGGGTCCGCTTGCCGCCAAGTTCCAGCGGCACCGCGACCCCGTAGGCTTCCTTCGGCGTTTCCTTTTCCAGCTCGAACGAGCCTTCAGGATTGAGCCGCTCGCGCGCCACGGCGAGGCTCGCGAGGTTGATCGGGCCCCGGAGGCGGGCGGCCGCAAGCGTCGCGTTGGCGGCCATCGCGCGATCGATCGCGGCCTGCAGCGTGAGCGAGCCCAGCGGCCGCGGTCTGAGCGGCGGCGGGCGACGACGGCACGAGCGACAGGAGAACGGCGAGGAGCGAGGCGAGGGCGGGTCTCAGAGGCGTCAGCATGAGGAAGCGCTTCATGAATCCACGATGACAGGGCTAGTCGGTATCATGGACCGAAACATGCGTGCGTGTTGCTCGTCGAAGACGAACCCCAGGCGGCGCAGGTGCTGGCCAAGGGACTGCGTGAGCAGGCCTACGCCGTCGACATTGCCGCCGACGGGGAGACCGCGCTCTTCCAGGCGGGGACGACCGACTACGACGCGCTGATCCTCGACCTGATGCTGCCGCGCGTCGGGGGCCTCGCCGTCTGCCGCTCGATCCGTGCAGCGGGCAGTGCCGTTCCGATCCTGATGCTGACCGCGCGCGACGCGGTGGAGTCGCGCATCGAGGGGCTCGATTGCGGCGCCGACGACTACCTCGTCAAGCCGTACGACTTCGGCGAGCTGCTCGCGCGGCTTCGGGCAGTGATCCGCCGCGGACGCCAGCCGGTGCTTCCGGAGCGCATGGTGGTCGGGTCGCTCACCATCGACACGCGGAGGCGCAGCGCGCGGGTGCGGAACGCCGAGATCATGCTGACGGCCGAAGGAGTACGCGCTGCTCGAATATCTCGCGCGCCGCGCGGGCGACGTCGTCAGCCGCGGCGACATCGCGGAGCACGTCTGGGACGAACACTACGATCCGATGTCGAACGTCGTCGACGTATGCATTCAGCGGCTGCGCCGGAAGCTCGAGGCGGTGGGCAGGACTCGCTCATCCGCACCCGCCGGGAGAGGGTTACCAGCTCACCGGCGACGCGCCTCATGAAGACGCTCTCGCTTCGGCGCGCGGCTCACGCTGTGATACGCTCGCGCTGCTCGTCGTGCTGCTGCTGTTCGGTGTCAATGTGCTCGTGCGAGCAGCAGCGCCTGGGCATCCGGCGCGCCGATCGGGAGATCGATAGCGTGCGCGTCACGCTGGCGAATCTGCTTCGCGAGGAGCTCGGAGAGCACGACAGCCCCGCGTTGGCCGCGACCGAGGTCCGGAACGCGATTGGGCCGCTTGGCAATGCCATCGCGATTCTCGATCGCAGCGGCGCGCCGCTCGCCGTGCAGCTCGAGCGCGTGACGCTGGCCGACCTGCTGCCGGCGGCCGGCCAATCCAGCGTCAGGACCGTCGAGACCGCTTCTGGCGAGTGGCGGGTCCACGTCGAGCCGGAAACGATCGGCGCTGCCACGTTCACGCTCGTTGTCGCGCGGCCGCTCACCGACATCGCGCGCGAGCAGCACGAGGTCCGCGAGGCGATGGTCGTCGTGATCCCGATTGCCCTGCTCCTCGCTGGCGCCGGCGGGCTGTGGCTCGCGTCAATCGGTCTCCGGCCAATCACGCTGATGGCGCGGCGGGCGACGAGCATTCCGCTGACGGGATTGGAAGATCTCGGTCCGGCTCCTCGAGACGACGAGCTCGGGCAGCTCGCTCGCGCGTTCAACGGCCTCGTCGCGCGGCTCCGCGCGGCGCTGCGAGACGCAGCGGCAGTTCATGGCGGACGCCTCGCACGAGCTGCGAACGCCTGTGTCCATCATCCGCACCGCCGCAGACGTGACGCTCAGTCGGGAGCAGCGCGACGAAGCTGAGTATCGCGAAGCGCTCGCGATGGCCGGCGCGCAGTCGCGGCGGCTCGGCACGCTCGTCGAAGACATGCTCGTGCTCGCCCGAGCCGATGCGGGCGCGTATCCGCTTCGTCCGGTCGAGTTATATCTCGACGACGTGGTCGATCAGTGCCGGCGGGCGGTCGACGTGCTCGCCGCGGAGCGCGGCATCACGGTGACATCCACCGGCGCGACCGATGTTTCAGTGCGCGGGGACGAGGAGCTGTTGCGAAGGCTGATGGTGAACCTGCTGCAGAACGCGGTGCAGCACTCGCCGAAAGGCGGCGCGGTATCAATCGACATCAGCCCGAACGGCTCTCGGGTGTGCGTGCGCGTGGTCGACAGTGGCGCGGGTATCCCGGAAGCCGATCAGTCACGCATCTTCGACCGCTTCGTGCAGCTCGATCCATCCCGCAGGGCCGAAGGGACGGGATTGGGACTGACGATCGCGAAGTGGATCGCCGACGTGCATCAAGGTTCGTTGAGCCTGGAATCGAGCGGTCCAGCCGGCAGTACGTTTTGTGTGGTCCTGCCCGTTAGCCACTGAGGCCACAAAAGGACGTCAACCACGAAGGTCACGAAAGCACGAAGTCTTCGTGTTCTAGAGCGCGAGGCGATGAGGGAGACCGCCTAATATTCCTCTGATAGGCTTGTGCCTCGATGGAGATCAAGCGCATCCCCCCTTTGTTGTGTGCGTCGCCGCAATTCTGGCGGCGCTCTCCGCCGATGCCGGCGCGCAAGCAGGCCGGGCTGGATCAACGCCTATCGTGACACCGCCGCGCGTCTTATCAAGGCGGCCACCGCCGACGATTTTGCGTGGCAGCGGCTCGCCGAATTCACCGACACTTACGGTAACCGGCTGAGTGGTTCCGGAGAACCTGACCCGCGCCATCGCGTGGGCAGCCGAGGCGATGAAGAAGGACGGCCTCGAGAACGTCCACACCGAAAAGGTGATGGTGCCGAAGTGGACGCGGGGACGTGAAAGCGCGGAGATCATCGATCCGCCACGCCACGCGCTGACCATCCTCGGGCTCGGCGGAACGATCGCCACGCCGCCCAATGGCCTCGAGGCGGAGGTGCTCGTGGTCGAGAGCTTCAACGAGCTGCGCACGCGCGGCCGCGGACGCGAAGGGACGGATCGTGCTCTTCAACGAACCGTTCACCAATTACGCCGACACGGTCACCTACCGCACGGGCAGCGCGCGCGCCGCGGCGCAGGCCGGCGCCGTTGGCGTGCTCATCCGGTCGGTCGGCCCCGTCGGTTTGCGAACGCCGCACACGGGCAGCGTGCAATATCAGTCGGACCTGCCGGCCGATTCCGGCGGCCGCGATTACCGGCGAGGACGCGAACCGCATCGCGCGCCTGACGCGCGCGCGGACGCAAGGTGCGCATACACCTGTCGCTCGAAGGGCACACAGCGAACCAGACGCGGAATCTGCCAACGTGGTGGCGGAGATTCGCGGCCGCGAGCGGCCCGACGAGGTCGTCGTGCTCGGCGGCCACATCGATTCGTGGGACGTCGGCGCGGGCGCGTCGGATGACGGCGTCGGCTGCGTCATCACGTGGGAAGCGCTGCGCCTGATGAAGAAGATTGGCGTCTCGCCGCGGCGGACCGTGCGGCTGGTGTTGTGGACCAACGAAGAGAACGGCACGCGCGGCGCCGCCGCCTACGCGGAAAGTGACGCGTCAACGGCGATGAACCACGTCTTCGCGCTCGAGGCCGATTCGGGCGTCTTCGAGCCCGCGCGCTTCGGCTTCACGGGCAGCCTCGCGGCGCGAAACGTGATCCGCGACATCACGTCTCTGCTCGCACCGCTCAACCTGGCCGAGACGATCTCGGGCGGCGGTGGGGCAGACATCGATCCGATCGCCCAGGCAGGACGCGCGCCGACGATGGCGTACATGGGGGACCCGACGCGGCATTTCACGATCCACCACACGCCGGCGGATACGGTGGAGCGGATTGCGCCCGAAGAAGTATCGAAGGGCGCCGCCGCGATCGCGGTCGTGGCGTATGTGATCGCGGACATGCCGGAGACTCGAGCGTGTCCCGAAACTAATTCGTGAGTGATGATGAGTCGAAGTTCGTGATCTTCGTTTCACGATCACTAATCGCGGTTTGAGATCGCTAGCGGAGTTCGGTGAGCGTGACGTCGAGCATCGCGCGACTGGCGCGGCGCGTTCTGCCACTGGACGAGGATCGGGCTCTGGTAGGTGCCTTCGACGATCCCGAGCGTCCCGTCTTCGCATTCCGACACGAGCAGGCTGACTGAGCGGCGCATCCGGAAGAATCGCGCGGCCGGAACCGCCAGCGTTCTCGCGAGCAGCTTCTCGACGACCGATCCACGCAGGCGCAGCGTGTCGAGCCCGGTGTTCATCACCCGGACGAAGTCGTACTTCGCATACCCCAGCGTCTTGGCCGGCACCGCGCGCGGATTTTTCATCGCGTTGCGGTGACTGCTGCGCGACGAACCGCAGCGGGTTCCGCAGCACTTCGGCGAGGTCGTAGCTTTCATCAGCAGCGTCTCGTATTCGTTGACCGTCAGCGCCGAATGGCGTTCGGCCGGGTCGAGCACGATGCGAAGCTGTCCTTGCCGGCGCCGGTGCGCGCCACGAACTCCGCCAGCGCCGGATAGATCCCGAGACGCGGATCTTTCAGGTTGATCGAATCGATCGGATGCTCCGAGACCGGCACCTCGATGCGCGTCCTGCCGACGACGCGCTCGCTGCGGAAGCCGATGACGCGCGTCAGGCGGCGGCGCGGACGTCCGTCGACAATGCCGTCGAGATCGACGAAACAGACCGCCTCGCCTTCGCGGTTGGGATGCGTGACGCACGGACGGAGCCCGCTCGCCATGAACGCGAGGTGTGAATCGGCGTTCTTCGGCTCGGACGCGCGCTGCACCGCGTCGAGATCGGAGCGGCGATCGAGCTGGTCGTGCTCGTAGCCGGCGCCCTCGGGAAACAGCGTGCGAAACGCGTCGACGTAAGTGGACACGTGCTGGGCGCTCAGCCGCGCCGAGATGCTGCGATCGAGGAAGCCGGCCGTCGTGTGCGACGACCAGTAGAAACAGTTGGAATAACCGGCGAGCGCTTCGTGCTCCGCGGCGAACCTGGACCTCATCTCGACCACATCGAAGCGCGCCTTCGGAGCCACCTCGAGGGTGAGATCCAGCGGTTTGGCCGTCATGCGATGTAACAGCGTAACACGGCCTGCTCGTCAGCTCGCGGGCGAAGGCAGTCTGTTTGCACGTCCGTGCCGGCCGTGCGCTGGCCGCTCATCGTCCTCCTGATCGTCGGCGGCACCGATCGCGATCTTCTGGACCCTGCACCTGGCGTGGCGGCTCCACGGCGTCTGGCGCATTCACCGCGCCGGCCCGCGTCCACTGCTCGCCACGCGACATCGCATCTGGCACGACGTTCACACCGAGGAGGCCAACGACCTTCGCTATGGACCCGGGCGGCGAAGCGTCGTGCCGCGGCCGCCATTCGAGTTTGTTGAAGAGTTGCTCACCGGGTCGCATCCGTCCGTCGCGGTGCGCGACGCCAGAAAACGCGCTGTGGCGGGTGAAGTGGGGCGCCGAGAGCCAAGCCCGGAGGCCTTCTGCGTCCGCTTCGCAGCGCGCTTGCGGATACTTCGCCGAAGTCACTCACTATGTGGCAAGCGGACGCATCGACGGCGTGAACACCGCTCACCGGGCGCGTTCGCTCGTCGCCGAAGACGGACGCTTCACGGACGCGCGGTTCGAGCTGGAGGATCGACCGCGTGCGCATGCTCTTCGAGGAGCACAGCTGGGCGTGGAATGACAACCCGCTTCGTCGGCACGCGGCAGCTCGACGGATTGAAGATCGTGGTGATGCTCCTCTCGAACTGGGACAGCAAGGGATCGGCGCGACGTCTCGCGCGGATCGAACACCGCCATCTTCGAGTACCCGAATCTCGCGATTCGCGTCCGAAGCGCGATACCTGATCACCGACTGGGGCGGCGCCATGGGCAAGTGGGGAACGACGGTCGTCTCGCGCGATCGCTGGGATGCCGCTGGGTTCGGAGGCGCAGACGCCCGCCTTCGTCGCCGCGGTCCATGACCAGCGTGGTCGAGTTCGGATACCAGGGACAACGCTCGGAAATCGGCCGCGCGATTCCGGTGGCGCACGTGCGAGTGGTTCTACCGCAAGGCGCGCCGGATCACGGAAGCTGGCGCTGCGGACCGGGTTGCTCGCCAGCGGCGCGACCGAGGACGAAGCCGCGCAGTTCGCCCGCGGCGCTGATCACGAGAATCGAGGCGCTCGGGCGAGTGCGATAAGAGCCGGTCCGCCCAGGCGGACCCTACGATGATGCTCGCCGGCATGAGACGACTCGCTCTCGGTGGCGGCGCCGTCCTCGTGGCGGTCGTCCTGTTCGTTGCTTGTCGTCGCATACGCCTGCGGTGCGGCGCATGGTGCTGCGCTACACGATCGCCGAAGTCCGGCGGCGCTATGCGATCCGGATCGAGGCGGCGCGCCTCGACTACAACCTCGCCGCGTTGACCATCGGGCTTGCGCAGGTCGGATCGCGGCTGACCGGACGCCCGATCTCCATTTTTCGAAGCCGACTACGTCCAGGCGGCGCTGGCATCGCGCGCGTTGGGCGGTATGGTCGCGTTCGACGAGATCGCGGTGACCAACGGCCGGCTGCGCGTGATGCGCGATCGAGATGGCCGGATGAACCTCCCGGATTCGTCAGAGACGCCGTCCGGTGAGCCGGCGCCGCTCAATATCGCGCATCTGTCGGCGCCGCGGCTCCTCGTTGACGTGAAAGACGCGCAGAACGACCTGTCGCTGGCCGTCCCTGGCATCACGCTTGATATCGGACGGGCTCAGGGGCGCGTCGCGCTGAACGCGCCGGCCACGCTCTCAATCGGGAACAAACAGACTCGCATCTCCACGCTGGATGGCGGCGCATCGTTCGATGGGCGCGCGTCTCACGTTGACGGCAGTCTCACTGCGTTCCGGCGAGACGTCACTGCAACTGCGATCGGCGGCTGTGCTCGCTGCTCGTCCGCGACCCTGCGATCGACTGCGTGCGCGCGGGACCGCGGACCTCGAGCGGCTTGCGCGATGGGCGATCGACGATGGCGAGTTGCCGCGCGGAACGATCGCGTTCGATGCGCACGCGACCGGCGCGTTTGCCAGTCCGTGGCTGATCTCCAGGTGACGTCGACGCGGCTGAATTGGCGAGCGGCGTGGACTCGTCCGGCGCGCCGTCAGCAGGTCGGCAGATCACGGGCCACGGACGTGGCTGCGACAGCGCGCGTGACCAGTCGATGCGCTGGATCTGCAGAATGCGCGGTTCACCTTTGCCGATGGAAGCATCACCGGCGAACGGACGAGATTCCGTTTGGAGCCGAGCCGGCGCACTTCAACGCCTCGTGGCGCGACGTTGATGCCACGGCGCTCACGACCGCGCTGGCCGGACCCGTTGAAGTGCGCTCCGGCCGGTGCGCTGTCGGGCGAGCTGAGCGCCACGGGGCCGCTTCACGCAGCTGCCGAAATGGGCTGCGGACGTCGTGCTTCGCGCCAATGGCGGCGTCACTGCGCCGTGGCCGCCTCGCGATCCCGGGGAGACGCGCCTGCAGCTGGCGGACGGCCGATGGCGCATCGAGTCCGCACCATCGCGCGGGCAATACCGTTCCGATTGCGCTCGTCGCCGGCGGCGCAGCTTGACGACACGACCATCGGCAACTCCACGGTCGCAGGGCGGCCTCGACGTCGCGCAGGTCAACGTCCCGCTCTTGTTGCAGCTGCTGCGAACGGTCGGCATCGCGAACGTTGACGAGGCGCTCGTGTCCGCCGGAACGGCTTCCGCGACGGCGCGCGCTCGCCGGACGGGTGGCGACGCCGACCATTGAGGCCGACATCGCATGCGTTGGGAGTCGCCGGCATGGAATTCACGGTTGGCGAAATTCGCGCGAGCGCCTCCGGTCAACCTGCCACGCCAAGACTTTCATTCACGGCGGACGTGCCCTCGGCAATCGTGGCTGAGCAGCAGCTTGCCCGCGTCCGGCTTGCCGGCCGACTCGATGGCAATGTCCTCGCGATTGAGACGGCGTCGGCCTCGCAGGCCGTCGAGTCCGGCACAGCTGTCGGCGTCAGGCACCTATGACCTTCATGCGAACAATACGGCGCGACGCTTGAACCTCACGCGCTGGAACATCGCTCCAACGGCCGATCGACCGCTTGCCGCGCGCATCGACCGCGATGTTCACCGGCGCCGGCTCGCTGAACGAGCCGCACGGCATGGGACTCGCTTGCGCGTGACGAACCTGTCGTGGGACGGAACGTCGCCCGGCGACCTCGACGCCGACGTGCAGCTCGATGGCACAGGCCGCCAATATCGACGTTCGTGCTCCCGAGCTCAATTCGCGCCTCACGGCGCGTGTGAGCGTGCGCGCGCCATATGACACGAGCGCTGACCTCCGTGGTGACAACATCGATCTCGCGAAACTGATTCCGCGATCGTCCACGCCGACCCCGCTCACCGGTCATCTGAGCATCGCCGCGCACGCCGACGCGCCGCTCTGCCGAATGGCGCGAGGCGACGGCGCGCGTCGATGTCACGACGCTCGACGCAGCGGCTGGGGACCTTCCAATCACGCTGGCTGGAGCCGGCGCATCTTCGCTCTGACGACGAGCGTCTGCGCGTCGACAGGCTTGAACTCAACGCCGGCGCGACGCGATTATCGGCTTCCGGGCGAGCTGCCGCTGATGCGGAAGGCTCGGGCAGTCTCCGGTCCGTGACGGCTAACGGCGGATCGACATCGGCGAAGCGGCGCGCGCCGTCGCTGCCGCGGGTCTCGCCGGACGTGCCAATCACCGAAGGTTCGGGGCCCGCTTCGCCCTGCGCGCCCGCATCACCGGGCTCGCTCGACAAACCGCTGATCGCCGCAGATCTCGACGCCGGCCCGGGCTCCGTGACGATCAAGGAACTGTCGACCGCGACGGACCTGCGGTTGCGGGCGCATCTTGAAAATGACGTCGTCGACTCTGCGTGAAGCGCACGCCGTCATCGAGGGCGCCATCCTTGACGCAACCGGATCCCTGCCACTCGCTGTCATCGGCGCGGCGCCGACCACCGGCCCCCAGTGCCGGCATCGGTGCATGCCACCGCGACCGGCATCACGCCCGCCGTCCTGCGCGGGATGCTCGATCCGGCAACACTCGAAGACCTCGCCGGAACCGTCGATGTGGCGCTGAACGTCGAGACGCCATCGACCGACCTGTCGCGCGCGACCGGCGACCTCACGCTGACGCGCCTCGATCTGCAGATGGCCGGGCTGCCGGTGACGCAGCGCGTTCCGACGCGCTTCGTCTCGCAGAGACGGTTTCGTCGCGCATCGAGTCGTGGAGCTGGAGCGGCCAGGGCGCGACGCTCGGCGTGTTCGGGCAGGTGCGGCTCGCCGATCGGCAGGCGGCCATCATCGCGAATGGCGACATCGATCTCCGGGTGCTGACGCCGTTTGTTCGAAGCGCCGGCCTGTCGACCGGTGGTCACCTGACGCCAAAGCTGTCGATCACGGGGCCGATCGACGCGCCTCGTATCGACGGCGACGTGGCGCTTGACGAGGGAAGTCAGGCTCGTCGATCCGCGAATCGTGGTGAACGGACTGTCGGCGCGCGCGGCGCTCACGCGTACCGAGATGACGCTGCGGGCGCTGAACGGTTCGATCAACGGCGGGTCGCTCGCGGGCAGCGGCACGGTCTCGTATCAGCCGGATGCCGGGCTGAACGCGCATCTGGCCGCCGACGTCCGCGACATGGCGCTCGAATTCCCGCGGGGCTGCGAAGCGAGCTTGACGCGATGCTGCAGCTCGACGCGTCTTCCGAGCCGAACGCCGCGGCGCCGACGGGCCAACTCTCGGGAACGATCACGGTCCTGCGTGGCGCGTACCGCGAGCCGCTGGCCGTTGTCGGCGGACTGCTGGCCGCGATGCGCGCCCGCCGCGTCGCGCGCGACCGGCGCGCCGTCATCGGAGGACACCGCATTCCTGAAACAGCTCGCGCTGGATATTCGCGTGCAGACGGATGAGGACCTCATCGTCGACAACAACTACGCGCGGGCGCAGCTCGGCGCGGATCTCAATCTGATTGGCACGCGCCGCGGCACCCGCGATGTCGGGACGCGCCGTGCTGCGCGATGACGGCCAACTCTTCGTCGGCCGAAATGTGTACTCCATTTCGCGCGACACGCCGAGCACGATCGATTTCGTCAGCCCGACATCGATTGAGCCGGAGCTGAACGTGCACGTCACGACGCGCTCCGCCGGTCACGACATCGAGGTCGCGCTGACAGGGCCGGCGGAGGCACCGCAGGTGGACATGTCGTCGGAGGGTCTCGGGCAGGCCGACATCACCGCGCTGCTGCTGACCGGGCGCACGCTCGATCAGCTCGGCACCGCAGACGCGTCGTTCATCGGGACGCAGGTGATCGGCAACTTCTCGGGTGAAGTGCTCGGCTTCGCGGGACGAGCGGTTGGACTCGACACGCTGCGGCTCGGCGGCGTCGAGGATTCGGTGAACGCGCCTCGGACCCGAACGCGATCGCCACGGAGGTCGACTCCGACCTCGAGGCTCACGTTCGGCAAGAGTCTCGGCAGCAACGTCGACGTCACGTTCTCGCAGAGTTTGCGGAACTCCACCGCGCAGACGTGGATTGTCGAATACCTGCCCACGCGGCAGGTCGATCTGCGGGTCGTCTCGGGAGACACGGACCTGCTCTCGTATGGGTTCCGGCACGACGTGTCTTTCGGTGGCGGCACGATTGCGACAACCACGCGTGCCGCATCCGAACGACGAGTCGAGTCGCGCGTCGCCGACGTGAATATCAGCGGGCAGCTGGCGTTCCCCGAAGAGCGCATCCGAGCGCTGCTCAAGCTCCGGCCTCGCGACACCTTCGACTTCGGTCGCTGGCAGGAAGATCGCGACCGGCTCGAAGATTTCTACCATCAGAACAGCCGGCTTGCCGCGCGTGTCACTGCCAGTCGCGCGACCAACGGCGACGTGGTGAACCTCGCCTACACGATCGAGGCCGGGCCACAGACGACGATCGAGGTGAGCGGCGTCGAGGTCGGGAGAGATGTGACGCAGCGGCTCGCGGACGCGTGGGCTGCGTCGATTCTCGACGAGCTCCTGGCGGATGAAGCGACGCAGATCGTCAAGGGCGCATTGTCGCAGCAAGGATACGTGCAGCCGATGGTGTCGGCGCGTGTTGTATCGCGGGACGACATGAAGACGCTTGCGCGTCGAGGTGCAGCCGGGCAATCGGAGCACCGGCACGCGCGTCCGAATCGATGCCTCCGACCAGGTGCTTGGCCACGGACCTCGAAGCTCGTGTCGCCGAGCGTCATCTGGCTGAACAGGTGATTCGCGATCCGGGGCGGTCACGCGCGATCTCACCGACTATCTCCGGTCGCGAGGCTACCTTCGCGCATCGGTCAAAGCCGCGCCGCCGCTGTTCGATAACGGCGTCGCGGTTCTCCCGATCGCCGTTGATCCGGGTCCGCAGTTCACGCTCGCCACGATTGCGTTCGAAGGCCGCCGGAACGTGCCGGATGAGGACGTGTCGCGCGTGACCGATATTACGAGCGGTTCGCCGTACGACCCGGCGACTGTCGACAGCACCCGCGAGCGGATCGTCGCGCTGTATCGCAGCCGCGGCTTCGCATCGGCGACGGTGACCGCCAACGCCGCGGTTCGAGGCGCCGAGCCGCTCGTCGATCTCACGTTCGAGATCGCGGAAGGCTCGCGCCAGACCATCGGTGACATCGTCGTTTCCGGTAACGGCGGCGTCGATGCCGACGTCGTCACGCGCGCTCTGCGCCTGACGACTGGGCTCGATCGCTCGATCCGACCGACCTGCTGCGCGCGCGCACGCGCGTCATTCGACACTGGGCTGTTCCGGCGAGTCGACCTCAGCACCGAGCCGATGAGCCGGGTCAGCGCATCGGATCCCGTGCAGCCGATGCGCGTTCGAGTCGCGCTCGAAGCATGGCCGGCGCTGCGGCTGCGGTACGGCTTCCAGGCGTCGGAGGAGCGCCCGGAGTCGGATCCGACCGGGCGACGCCTGGCGCCTGGCCTGTCGGCGGATGTCACGCGACGAACGCTGTTCGGACGGGCCGTGAGTCTCGGCGGCTCGGTCCTGTATCAACGGCGGGAAAACTCCGGGCGCGCTCTTCTCAACGCGCCGACGCTGATGACGCTCCCAATCCAGTCGTCGCTGGTGCTCGAGCGCGTCCACCGCACGCTCGAAGGGACAACGTCGGTCAGTAATCGGAATGGCGTGTCATGGGAGCAGCGCGTGCGAACGCGGCGGTCACATCACGCTTTCCTATTCGTATCGCTTCGACCGCGATCACACGTTTGGGACCGAAGGTCGATCCGATCACGGGCACGATATTCGACCTGACGGTGAACGTCGCGCGACTGATCGGCAACGCGGCATGGGATACGCGCGACGACCCGCTGAACGCGACGCGCGGCTCGTTGTTCTCCTCGAGCCTGCAGTGGGCGCCGGATCGACTCGGATCGCAGTTCCGCTTCGTCAAGTACGTCGGTCAGGCCTACCGGTTCCAAGACGTCCACGGCGTCGTGCTCGCGTCGGCAGGGCGACTCGGGCTCGTGACGCCGCTCGGCGGACAGGAGCTGATTCTCTCGGAGCGATTCTTCGCAGGCGGGTCGCGCACGGTCCGCGGCGTGGACGAAAACAGCCTCGGGCCACGCGACTTCTTCGGACCGGCCGGTGGCCAGGCGATGCTCGTGCTCAACCAGGAAGCGCGGGTGCCGATCTACAAATGGCTTGGCGGCGTGGCGTTCATCGATGCCGGGAATATCTTCACGCAGCCGAGGACCTCAGGCTGAATCATCTGGCCGGCTCGATTGGCGTCAGGATTGAGGCTGTCGACGCCGTTTGCGTTGCTTCGCGCTGATTACGGAAGGGTCGAATGGTGGGGCGGCACGACCCCACCGACCGGATCTGCGCTGCGATCCGGACAGTGGGTTATTGAATTGGTCAGTCTTTCTAGAAGTCCCAATTCCCAAGGAGATCGTTACCTTCCTCGAACCGTCTTCATGGATCTGCATCACCTCGGGCCGCTCGGGCGCGTCCGGCGCGAGCTTCAGGAACTGCTCGAAGTGATTTGCCATCCGGTCGGGACGGTTGGCGCGGTAGTGCATCAGGCCGCCGTAGTAGTGCGCGTAGGCGTTCGACGGGTTCAGCTCCGTCACGCGGTCGAACTCCGCGGCCGCCGGCGGCCATTCCTGCCGCTTGGCGAGGACGAGACCGAGCTGATAGTGCGCTTCGGCCATCCCGCCATCCATTTCAACGGCGTGGCGCGCCGACGCGAGCGCTCCCTCCACGTCGTCCTGCATCAACTGCTGTCCGGAGAGGCCGATGGAATGCCAGATGTCGCCCTCATCGCGCGCGGCAAGCGCGCTGTAGGTTTCCAGCGCGCGATCGTTTTCTCCGAGCTTCTGATGGCTCTGCGCGGCGGTGTAGAGCACCGCGGGATCGCCGCCCGGCTGAGCTGAGTCGACGACACGCTGATACTGCCCGGCCTCGAACAGCTTCTGCACCTGCGAAGCGTCCTGCGCGAATGCGGCCGATGCCGCGAACGCCAGCACAACCGTGAGCAATGTGTTCTTCATGATTTGATTGTACGCCTGTGTCTTACTCAATGTCGGCGCCTCAATGAGCGTTCGCTTCAATCAATACTGCCGGTCCAAAGAGCGCGAGGCACGCGATGCTGTGCTTCCACCATATAGGACGGTCGCGCTTCATTTGCCCTTCCGGGGCGATTTCCGTGCCATCGGCAACGACTGGTCGCGCGGGCTTTTCGACGGCGATTTCTATCGAACCGCGTGCAATGAGGACATCCCGGTCACGAATCTCGTCTTCGTCGAGTCACGCGATGGCAACACCGGCGCTGACGATCCCGCGCACGCTCGGCGGCGGCAACACCGACAAGCATCTGATCTACGAAGGGCTGTCACGCGTCGATGCCGACGCGGTGCTGTCGGGTGCGACCACCGCGCGAAGCGAGGAGCTCGTGTTCTCGGTGTGGCATCCAGAGCTGGTGGCGCTGCGGCGCGAACGGGGACGCGCGCGTCATCCCGCGCAGGTGATTGTCAGCAGCCGCAGTTCGCTGCACATCGAGACCGCGCTGATGTTCCAGGAGCCCGAGGTTCCGGTGTTTCTCGTCACGACATCGGATGCCGCGCCCTCGCTGCGGCTCCAGGTGGCCACGCGCCCGTGGATCCAGGTGATCGACGGTGGACAGCCGCTCTCCATGCGCGTCGCGCTTCGCGAGTTGAAGACGCGCGGCATCGCCACGGTATCGGCGATTGGCGGGCGCACGACGGCGCGAGCGCTGCTGCGCGAGCGGCGTCGTGCAGGATTTGTATCTGACGACGTCGGCGATTGACGCCGGTGAACCGAACACGCCGCTGCTCGAAGGTCCGCTGGATGCCGCGACGGTGCTGGTCAAAGAGGGAACGGGCCCGGAAAAGGGCGTTCGGTTCGTGTAAGTACGCCTTACGCGCTGACATGGGCCTGTTACACTGAAAATCAGGTTTCCAAAGCATCAGGCCTGCACCGCATGATTAGTGTCCTTCTCCTGTTCGCGCTGATTGCCGCGCTCCCTGCTGAGGCGGCGGCACCCAGGTCGTCGGCGCCTCTCAAGGTCGTCGCGTTCGGCGACAGCCTGACCTCCGGTCATCGGCTGCCGCTGAAGGACGCGTATCCGGCTGTCCTCGAGAAGAAGGTGAAGGCGGCCGGGCTGCCGTTCAGTGTGATCAATCAAGGTGTGTCGGGCGATACGACCGCCGGCGCCCTGCGGCGTCTCGATCGCGCGCTCGAAGAGAAGCCGCAGATTCTCATCGTCGAGCTCGGCGTCAACGACGGCCTTCGCGGCGTGCCCATCCCGCAGATCAAGGCCAACCTCGCAAAGATCATCGATCGCGGCGCAGGCGCAGAACGCCGAGGTGTTGCTCTGCGCGATGGAGGCGCTGCCGCTCCAGGGTTGGCGATACACCATCGAATTTCACAAGATGATCGAGGACCTCGCGCAGAGTACGGCGTGCCGCTCGTGCCGTTCGTGATGAACGGCGTGCTCGGCAATCCCGACATGATCTCGGACGACGGCGTGCATCCCAACGCCGCCGGCGCGCGCTATATCGCGGGCACGATCTGGGAATATCTCGAACCGATGGCCAGGAAGCTGCTCGAACAGGATCCGCTGTCGTCTACCACACTCGACAAACGTTGACGGGCGCCATCGGCGCGCCTTCCTTGCAGTCGAACGCTTTGCGGAACTCCGGCATGTTCTGCAGCACGCCGTTGGCGCGCCAGCGTCCCGATGCGTGGACGTCTTCCTGCGCACGGCGGCCGGAAATCCTGATCGGTGGCGTTCTCGCACCACACCTGCCCGCACGCAATGAAGAAGCGCTGCTCAGGCGTGAAGCCATCGATCGCCGGCTGCGGCCCTTTCGTCGACAGCAGCTCCATCAGCGCGTGATGCGCGATGCGAAGGCCGCCGTTGTCGGCGACGTTTTCTCCCAGCGTCAGGTTTCCGTTCAGCTTCACCCCCGGCAGCGAGGCGTAGTTGCTGTACTGCGACGCCACGCACGACGCCCGCTCGCGGAACGCCGCGTCATCACGCGGCGTCCACCAGTCCATCAAGTTGCCCTTCGGGTCGAACCGGCGGCCGCTGTCGTCGAAGCCGTGCGTCATCTCGTGGCCGATCATCGCGCCCGCCGCGCCGAAGTTCACCGCCGCATCTTTGCCCGCATCGAAGATGGGCGGCTGAAGAATCCCGGCAGGAAAGGTAACCTCGTTGAGCTGGCGGCGCGTAGAACGCGTTGACGGTCTGCGGCGTCATCAGCCACAGGCTGCGATCGACCGGCTGGCCGATCCAGCGGAGCTGCCGCTGCGTATCGTTTGTCGCGATGCGCATCGAATTGCCGGCGTAGTCGTCCCTTCGAATGGCGACGGCGCTGAAGTCACGCCACCGGTCGGGGCCGCCAATCTTGCGATTGAGTGTCTCGAGCTTGGCGAGCGCATGTGCACGCGTATCGGCACTCATCCAGTCGACGTCGCTGAGCGTCTGGCGCAGCGAGTGCTGGAGCGCCGTAATCAATTCATCCATGCGCGCCTTCGCGTCCGGGCCAAAGCGCTGCTCGATAAAGATCTTGCCGACGATCTCGCCGAGCGCGTCGGCGCCAGGCTATCCCGCGACCGCGTCGCTGCAGCGCATCCATCGGGGCCGCATTTCTTTCTGGCCACTGAGGATTTCGCCGTTGAAGTGGAATTCCTCCTGGTCGAAGCGCGAGGAGAGCAGCGGCGCAAGCGCGTCGAATACGCGCCACGTCATGTAGGCCTTCCAGGACGCAAGCGGCAGCGTATCGAGCGCCGCGCTCATGTCGCGGAGATATTGCGGGTTCAGAAGGTTGAGGCGCGAAAAGGATGGCGCGCCGGTCCCGCGAAAAAGAGCGGGAAGTCGATGTTCGGCGCAATCTGCGCAAGGCCTGCAACGGTCGTCGGGTTGTCGCGTCGGCGCGGGTCGCGGAATGCCACACGGTCCAGCGTCGCGCGCGCGATCGCCGTTTCCACGTCCATGACGGCTTGCGCCATCCGATCTGCTGGTCGGGACCCGCCTCCGTGGCGATCGCCGGGTCCGACGCGACCACTGGCGAGGAGCTCGAACATCCGTTGCACGTGCGCGACGTATTCCTTGCGGAGCGTCGTCGAGCGTTCGTCGTCTTTCAAATACAGATCGCGATCCGGAAGCCCCAGCGCCCCCTGGCCGAGCGTCGCGATGAACATGCGTCGAATCATGGGCGTCGGGTGCAGAGCCGAGCGTGAGAAACGACGGGAAGCCGTCGTGCGTGAAGCGCGCGGCGAGTGTGATCAGCTGCTCGCGATTCTTGACGGCCGCGATATCGCGGATCAGCGGGAGGATCGGCCGCGCCCCTTTGGCCTCGATCGTCTCCTGATCGACACACGCCGCGTAGGCGTCGCCGATCTTCTGCTCGTCTGCCGTGCGGCCCGATTTCTTGAAGGCCGCGTCCTCGAGAATCGAGCGAACGATGCGAACGTTTCGATCCGCGAGCTCGTTCAGCCGGGTGTAGTGCGAACGATCCGCGGGGAGCGGATGCGTCGTGAGCCAGTTGCCACAGGCGAACTGGTAGAAATCCGTGCAGGCGTCGACGCTGCGATCGAGGTAATCGACGCTGAAGCCTTCAGGACTGCGCTGCGCGGACGCTGCTGCGCCAGCACGCCAGGCCCAATGCACAAAGCCCGATGCTCGACACCCAACGAACAGCGATTCCTGCGTTGGGCCTTGGGCATCGAGCCTTGAGCCTTGAGCATTTCGGTTCTAGGCGGCTGAGGCGTCGACCGAGATCGCAACCGAGCCGCGGATCGCGTTCGAGATGGGGCAGCCTCTTCTCCGCATTCTTCGCCAGCTCACTGAGGCCCGCGCGATCGATGCCTTCAAGTCCTTCGACGACGGCCTTCAGATTCGACGAGACGACTTTGATGCCTGCGTCGCTTTTATCGGCCGTCACCGTCGCGGTGACGCGGACGCGCCGCGCCTTGCCGCCCTGCTTTGCCAATCGTGTTGGTCAGCACCATCGCGTAGCAGATCGCGTGCGCGCCGGCGAGCAGTTCCTCGGGCGTGGTCTTCCCCGTCTCCCTGTTCGGCGATGCGACTCGGAAAGGTCACCGGGAGCGTGAACGCGCCCGTGCCTGCCTTTGCGGTGCCGTTTCCTTCCATGAGCGTGCCGTTCCATTCCACGTCAACATGCCGCGCAAACGATGCCATCCGTTGAGCTCCTCGAGGTTGGTGGTTAGTAGTTAGTAGCTGGTTGGTGGTCGATGGTTGGTGGTTGATGAACCACTTCCTGCTCTTCGTGAGCCACGACCACTAACCAACCGCATGGTATATCAACAAACTGGCGCATGCGGGACGTCAACCTCGAGCTTGCGAGCCTGCTGTACGACATGGCGGCCATTGCCGGCGACAGCCAGCGCGCGTGGGGCTACAAGCGCGCGGCGAAAGCGGTGCTGCGGATCGATCGCGACATCACGCCGCTTATCACCGCGAACACGTTCAAGGCGATCTCCGGCATCGGGCCGACCACGGACCGCATCGCGCGCGAGCTGATTCGTCGACGGCCACTGCGCGTTCGTCGAGCGCGCCGTGCGGGAGTCGGGCAAGGAGCAGGAGATTGCGCGCCTGCACAACCTGCGCCGGCAGTATCTCAGCCGCGCGGCGGTCAAGCGAGGTCCTGTCGCGCAAGGGGTCGCCGTCGCGCGCGAGGTATCGCGGCGACTTCCAGATGCACTCGATCTGCAGCGACGGCGCCGAGACGCTGGAGTCGATCGTGAACGCCTGCCTCGAGCGCGGATGGTCATGCGCGGGCGTCACGGATCACTCGTACGGGTTGAGCATCGCCGGCGGCATGAGCATGGCAGCGGGCGGTGGAGCAGCATGCGGAGATCGACGCGCTCAACCGGAAGCACGGCGGCCGGTTCCGGATGTTCAAGGGGATCGAGGCCAACATCCGCGCCGACGGCAGCGATCGACATGGAGCCGCACGAGATGCGCCAGTTCGAGTTCGTCGTCGCCTCGCCGCATTCGGCGCTGCGGAAATCGATCGACCAGACCGCGACGGATGGTCGCCGCCGTGTCGCAGCGCGGCGTAGCCATCCTCGGCCATCCGCAGGGGCGCGTCTTCAACGTGCGGCTCGGCGTGCTCGCCGACTGGAGCAAGGTGTTCGAGGTCGCGGCGCGCCGGCAGGTGGCCATCGAGATCGACGGTTCCTGGGCGCGTCAGGATGTGCCCCTACGAGCTGGCGGCGCAGGCGCTCGAGCAGGGTTGCATCTTCGCGCTCGACAGCGACGCGCACTCGCATCCCGAGCTCGACTTCGCCGACATCGCGATTGCACACGCCAAGCTCGCCGGCATCCCGCAGGCGACGCATCGTCAACTACTGGTCCGAGAAGAAATTCCTCGAATGGGCCGCCGGCGCGTGGGATCGATAGCAAGCCCAGTCCTCCTCAACTGAGCGCATCGGCATGCTGGCTGGCCGACACGGCCATGCGGCTCCGCCAATCCATGGACGCTCCCAGCCCAGCGAGAGAGGCCGTTCGCCTCTCCCGTGGGTCGAGCCTTGTATTGCTTATCGTGCGAGCGTGCCCTGGTAGGGGAGCACCTCGCCGGCTACGATATCGGCGTCGAGATCCATCGTGCGGTAGCCCGGCGCGGTGATCTGAATATGATGCCGGGCCTGCCGTCAGCCTCCAGCGGCTGCGACCTTGATGTGAACTGCCCGACGGTCCCAGACGTACTGACCATCCACATAGACCTGTGCGTCTGACGGCTGAATCTCGAAGCTGATACCTCCGGTATTCGGCTGCGACGGGCTGATCGATCCCTGCGGCGGATATCCCGACTGCGGATATCCCGGTTGCGTTGATGCTGGCGGATAAGCCGAAGGCGGATATGCACTTGGTGGATACGCCTGGGTGGATACGCCTGGGGCGAGTGCGCCGGAGGGGGATACGCGGGATAGGTTGATGGATACGAATATGCGCGCATGCGGATATGCGGAAGCGTACGGATAGTACGGGTCGTAGAACGGATCGTAATAACCGTAGTACGACGTGTAGCGCACTGGTATCCGAGCGAGAAACCGAAGCCCAGGCTCAGGTGCGGCCGGAACGCTGTAATACGGCTGGTAAAATCTGACCAGCGCTACACGCACCACACGAGATGCTGCGCATATCACGCGCGGCGCGGAGTATACGCGCGGTGCGGCGCCGAGCTTCGCCACGCGGTGCAGCCATGGCCCACGACCACCGCGCCACCGCGGGCGCGGCCCCGCCACGGCGCTGGGCATCAGCGGACGAAACGCCGACGAGCAGCGCGAGCGAGGCTGCGATGAATATCTTGGAACGAATCATAGGAACCCCCTATAACTGCAACAGCATAATGCCGTTATGCGCAATTGGGAGCAAATATTCTGCCAGCCGAGCTTACTGATTTCCAGCTGTATTTCAGGACCAAAACACGCTGCCTGACCTCGTCGTCATTGGTAGAGGACAGGCGCTTCAGCGATTCAGAGCACCCGGCGCGCTATTCGTCTTTCTTTAGATGATCAGCGTTGCGAAAGGCCAGGCTGCGGGCGGGCATTTGCCACGCGGTGCGGAGGGCCTTGGCGAACCCGGGGTCGGTCTGCGCCACTCGTTCCGCCAATGCCGAGAACTTCTGGTCGATGCGCGCGAGCCGCGCCTCATACTTCTCCGCGTCGCCCTTCTGCTTCAGATCGCGGCGAAGCAGACCCACCTTTTCCACCAGTTCAGTCAGCAGGGACCGCGAGCTCGTGTTCCATGAGATGCGATTCATTGTGCGGCACGCCCTATTCCAGTTCGAGCAGCGGAACTCCGGCCGGCACGAGCTCGCCTTCACGGCACGCAATTGACTTCACGCGACCCGCATGCGGCGCCTTGATCGGCAGCTCCATCTTCATCGCTTCGAGCAGCACCAGGACGTCGCCTTCGGCGACCTCCTGACCAGGCGCGACGTTGACGGCGATGACCGTCGCGGGCATCGGCGCCGAGAGGGCGAGCTGGTTATCGGTCGCGCGTCCGCCTGGCGACGCGTCCCGATCTTCGGTCTCGATCACGTATAGATGCGACCGTCGATGAACACCCGACGTGCGCGCTCGATCGTTGACCGCATACGCGAGAGTCTTCCGAATCCCGACTCCCGAATCCCGGATCCCGGACACGAGGTAACGGCCGTTTCCCAGCGACTCAACCACGGAAGCCTCGTAGTGCGTCCCACGGGTCCGCTCTGCTGCGCCTTCGGCGCTTCGCGATGACGGACAAGTCCGCGGCACCGCGACGAAGGGCGGCCGCGATCTCCGAGGCCTCCGCAGGAATGGCGGCGGCGACGCTGGCAGCACGCAGCTTCTCTCCTTCGACGTCGAGAAAACGGGTATCGATATCGCCTGCGATAAAGCGTGGATGCTCCAGCAGCTCGATCAGAAACGCGACGTTGGTGCGGATGCCGAGGATTGGATAGTTGCGAAGCGCTTCGACGGCACGTCGTCGCGCGATCTCACGGGTTTCGCCGTCGGCGATCAGTTTGGCAACGAGCGGGTCGTAGTGGACGCTGATCTCGCCGCCCTTCCGTGACGCCGGAATCGATGCGGATACCCGGCATCGATGGCTCCGCGATGCAGCAGCAGCGGCCCGGCCTGCGGCAGGTCATGGCTCGACGGATCCTCTGCATACACACGGACTTCGATCGCGTGTCCCCGCTGCGTGAGCGAACGCTTGTGCCCACGGCAGCGCGCTCGCCGCGGGCGATCGCTATCTGTGCGTGCACCAGATCGATGCCGGTGACTCGCTCCGGTCACGGGATGCTCGACCTGCAGCCGCGTGTTGACCTCGAGGAAGTAGAACGACGCGGCGTCGCCCGTTCCTTCGACGAGGAATTCAACGGTCCCGGCATTTCGAGTACTCGGCCGCGCGCGCGAGCGCGAGCGGCCGCATCGCCCATCCGCTGTCGCAGCTTCGGCGTCACCGCCGTTGAAGGCGTTTCTTCCACGACCTTCTGGTGACGGCGCTGTATCGAGCATTCGCGCTCGAAGAGATGAATGACGTGGCCATGATCGTCCGCGAGCACCTGGAATCTCGACATGCCGCGGCCGATCGATGAGCCGCTCCACGTACAGCGTGCCATCGCCGAACGCGGCCGTCGCCTCGCGTCGCGCCTGGTCGATGCCCGCCGCCAGCGCGCCGTTCGTCGGCGAATGGTCTTCATCCCGATGCCGCCGCCACCGGCCGACGGCTTGAGGAGAACGGGGAAGCCGACGTTGAGGGCGGACGCGGCGATGGCCTGGTTCGACTGGTCTGCCGGCGTCTCGCCAGGTACGACAGGCACGCCGGCTTTCTGCGCAATCGCACGTGCGGCGATCTTCGATCCGAGCCGCTCGATCACCGCCGCCGGAGGCCCGATGAACGTGATGCCGGCTTCTGCGCATGCGGCCGCGAACGCAGGCATTCTCGGACAGGAAGCCGTAACCGGGGTGGATCGCGTCCGCGCCCGTCTCGCGTGCGGCGTTCACGATCGCCGCAATCGACAGGTAGCTTTCGGCAGGAGAGGCAGGGCCAATCCGGACCGCGCGATCGGCAAGGCTCACGTGCAGCGCGTGGGCATCGGCATCCGAGTATACCGCAACGGAGGGATTGCCAGCTCTCGACAGGCGCGGATGACGCGGACGGCAATCTCGCCCCGATTGGCGATCAGGACTTGCGCGAGGCGTCCCACGATGCCTTCCGCTTCTCGAGGAAGGCACGCAGCCCTTCCTGGCCTTCCTTCGAGACGCGCTGCGCGGCGATGGCTTCCGACGTGAGTCCGGCCGCATCGGACGCGCCGCGCGTCCACACGCGCGGAATCAGCGCCTTCGCGGTCGAGATCGCATCGGGTGCCGCGCCGAGGAACTCGTCGATGCATGCTCGACCTTCGCATCCAGTTGATCCAGCGGAACGACGGCGTGCGCGAGACCGATTTCCTTGGCGCGAGCGGCGTTGAAGCGCATGCCGGTGAGGAACAGCTCCGCGCGCCGCCGAACGGCCGATCTTGGCGAGCGCATACGGCGAGATCACGGCCGGCAGGATTCCCAGCTTCACCTCCGAGAACCCGAAGACGGCGCTCTCGTCGGCGACGACGACATCGCAGACGGCGGACAGCCCGGCGCCGCCGCCGAGCGCCGCGCCGTGGACGCGGCCGACGAGCGGAATCGGCAGCGTATCGAGCGCCGCGAACATCCGCGCCGCGGCATTGGCGTCCTGGACGTTCTCGTCATGCGTGTAGTTGAGGGCGTTCGCCATCCAGGTGATGTCGGCGCCGGCCGAGAAGACCTTGCCGGCACCCGCGATCACGGCCACGCGCACATCGTCATCCGCGTTGATGGACGCCGCCCACGCGGTGAGCTCGGCGATCATCGTTTCGTTGAACGCGTTGCGGACGTCGGGACGATTGAGCGTCAGGTATTCGACGACTCCGTCGCGGCGAGTGAGCGAGGAGTGTCTTACCGCACATGCACAATCCGCGAAGACGCCGAATTTCGGCGGCGGAATCGGGCGCGTTGAAGCTCGCCGAGCAGCGCCAGGGCGAGCGTGCTGCGCGTCTCCGCCGGGTCGAGAATCCCGTCGTCCCAGAGGCGCGCGGTGGAGTAGTACGGCGAGCCTTCCAACTCGTACTTGTCGAGAATCGGCTGGCGAATCTGCTGCTCCTCTTCGGCCGACAGCGTCGTGCTGCTCGCGCGCGAGCTGCTCGCGCTTCACCGTCGCCAGCACGCCCGCGGCCTGCTCGCCGCCCATGACCGAGATGCGCGCGTTCGGCCACATCCAGAGGAAGCGCGGCTCGTAGGCGCGGCCGCACATCCCGTAGTTGCCCGCGCCGAACGAGCCGCCGATGATGACCGTGAACTTCGGCACGACGGAGTTCGCCACGGCGTGCACCATCTTGGCGCCGTCCTTCGCGATGCCGCCGCGCTCGTACTGCTTGCCGACCATGAAGCCGGTGATGTTCTGCAGAAATACCAGCGGGATGCCGCGCAGGTTGCACAGCTCGATGAAGTGCGTTGCCTTGAGCGCCGACTCCGAGAAGAGCACGCCGTTGTTCGCGATGATGCCGATGAGAAACCCGTGGAGGCGCGCGAAGCCGGTCACGATCGTCGGCGCGTAGCGCTCCTTGAACTCGTCGAAGCGCGAGCCGTCGACGAGCCGCGCGATCACTTCGCGGACGTCATACGGCTTCCGCAGGTCCGCGCTGACGACGCCGTAGAACTCCGTGCGGATCGTACGCCGGCTCCTCCGGCCTCGATGACGTCGGCGGGCAGCGTCTTCCGCGTGTTCAGCGTTGACGACGATCGTCCGCGCAATCTGCAGCGCGTGCGCATCGTCCTCCGCCAGGTAATCGGCCGACGCCGGAGAGCCGCGTGTGCACGTCGGCGCCGCCGAGTTCCTCGGCCGTGACATCCTCGCCGGTGGCCGCTTTCACGAGCGGCGGACCGCCGAGAAAGATCGTGCCCGTCCCTTTGACGATGATCGTCTCGTCGGACATCGCGGGCACGTACGCGCCGCCGGCGGTGCACGACCCCATGACCACCGCAATCTGCGCGATCGATTCGGCCGACATGCGCGCCTGGTTGAAGAAGATGCGGCCGAAGTGCTCCTTATCGGGAAAGACATCGGCCTGCAGCGGAAGGAACGCACCGCCGGAGTCGACAAGGTAAACGCACGGCAGACGGTTCTCGAGCGCCACCTGCTGCGCGCGCACATGCTTCTTGACGGTCATCGGGTAGTAGGTGCCGCCCTTCACCGTGGCATCGTTGGCGACGATCAGCATCTCGCGCCCCGATACGCGCCCGATCCCGGTGACGATGCCCGCGCCCGGCGCGTCGTTGTCGCTACATCTCCCACGCCGCCAGCGGCGACAGCTCGAGAAACGGCGAGCCCTCGTCGAGAAGGCGATCGATCCGCTCGCGCGCCGGCAGCTTTCCCTGCTCGCGCTGCCGTTGAAGGTAGCGCGCGCCGCCACCTTCGCGAGCCTGCGCGAGCCGCTCGCGCAGCTGCGCGACGAGCGCTGTCATCCTGTCGTGGTTGGCCGTGAATTCAGGAGTGCCGGCGCGCGTCCGGGAGGAAAGTCGCTGCATTCACGCATCCGCAGCCGGTGAGCAACTCGTCCGTAGTGGAAAGGGGCGCCGTGCGCTGGGCCACTTCGTCTCGCATGCGCGGATTATAGGGCACCGTCTACGACCCAGCTCAGCTGCATGAAAACTTTACAATATGTAGGGTTTGAGTTCGACGACTCGATCTCTGTATGATTTGCGGACGTGGCCGGGGTCATTGGCGGCTGCCAAGTCGAGGATAAGTGACGCATGGCAAGTCAATCTTCTTCCAGCAGCAAACGCCGCAAGCGCGTCCTTGCGATCGACGACGAGCCCTCGATGACCGAGTGGCTGAAGATGGTCATCGAAGCCGAAGGATACGAGGTTCGGACGGCCCTCATCGGCACGCGTGGCGAGGAAATCTTCAAACAGTGGCGGCCAGACGTCGTTGTCACCGACCTCATGCTTCCCTGACCTCGACGGCGTCGCAGCTGCTGCGGCGGCTGAAGGAAATCGATCCCTCGCCGGAAATCGTCGTCATCAGCGGCCAGGGGACGATCGCCCGCGCGGTCGAAGCGGGGCAGGCGGGAGCGTTTTTCTTCCTCGAGAAGCCCGTGAGTCAGGAAGGGTTGATGAACATCCTCGGCCGCGCGATCGACCGGACGCAGGAGCGCGCCGAGCACTCAGCAGCTCAAGGATCAGATTCGCGGCCAGTACAGCTTCGCGAACATCGTCGGCCAGAGCAAGAAGATGAAGGAGCTCTTCGAGCTGGTCGAGAGCGTGGCTGCCAGCGACGCGAACATCCTGATCCAGGGCGAGAACGGCACCGGCAAGGAGCTGATCGCCAACGCGATTCACTACAACTCGAACCGCGTCAAGGGTCCGTTCATCAAGATCAACTGCGCCGCGATCCCGAAGGACCTGATCGAGAGCGAGCTGTTCGGCTACAAGAAGGGCGCGTTCACCGGCGCCAACATGGACAAGGTCGGCCTGTTCGAGATGGCCGAGGGCGGCTCGCTGCTGCTCGACGAGATCGGCGAGATGCCGCCGCTACCTGCAGACCAAGCTGCTGCGCGTCCTGCAGGAGCGCGAGTATCGGTCCGATCGGCAGCGACCGGCTCGTCCACGTCGACTTCCGTCTGATCTGCGCCACCAACATCGATCTCGATACCGCGCTGCGCGAGGGCAAGCTGCGCGAGGATCTCTACTTCCGCATCAACACGATTACGCTGCGCGTGCCGCCGCTGCGCGAGCGCACCGAGGACATTCCGCTCCTCTGCAACCACTTCCTCGTCAAAGTTCAACCAGCGCTATCAGAAGAACGTGAAGACGCATCTCGCCCGCGGCCTATCACCTGCTCATCCGCAACCGCTGGCCTGGCAACGTTCGCGAGCTCGAGAACGCGATCGAGCGCGCCGTGCTGGTCTGCAAGACGGGCGAGATCACGCCGAACGATCTGCCCGAGACGATCCGCGAAGAGGGAAGTCCGACGCCAGGACTTCACGATTCCGCCGCACCGCACGCTCGCCGAAATCGAGAAGATGGCGATCGTCCAGACGCTGCAGCGGACGAACTGGAACAAGCAGGAGGCGGCGCAGATCCTCGGCCTCTACCGGCCCGACGCTCTACAGCAAGATGAAGAAGCACGACATCAAGGATCAGCGGGCCGCCCAGCGTGCGCGCCGCCGCCTCGTCATCTAGCCCGCCGCCAGTCGGGCATCAGTTGTCAACGCGCCCGCCTGAGGCGACCACTGTGCCGTTGCACGACCGGCGTGTGACCTGATCGGCGCCTGCGGTCTCGCTTGTGCTCAGTCTGCTCGGCATGGGTGGGCGACGTCGCACTATTCGGCGGCTCGCGCGCTCTACGAGGCGGTCTGCTTCCGCCATACGAGTTCAAGGAAATCTGGCGCCATGTCTTTCGAGATCGGCTGGCGCTCGGCTGCCGCTGATCGCACTCTCGGGCTTCGCCGATCGGCGTCGTGCTGTCGATGCACACGCGCGCCTCGCTCGAGCGCTTCGGCGCCGAGGCGATGATTCCCGCCGGGCTCGCCATTGCGCTCGATCCGCGAAACCGGGCCGCTGACCGCCGGACTCCTCGTCGCGGGCCGCGTCGGCGCCGGCATCGGCGCCGAGATCGGCGCCATGAAGGTCACCGAGCAGATCGACGCGCCTCGAGGCGGTCGCCGTCGACTCGTTCAAGCTACCTCGCCGTGACGCGCATCCTCGCGCTGCATCATCGCGATGCCGCTGCTGACGGCCGATCATGGACTTCTGCGGGATCTTCGGCGGCTACGTCGCCGAGGCGTCGATCAGCGGGATGTCATGGCGAGCTGTATTTCCACCGCGCATTCTCGATCGTCGAGTTCTCCGGACTTCATTCCCGCGACCTTCAAGACCGCGGTCTTCGGCTCTCATCATCGGCACCGTGGCCGTCGTATCTCGGGTTCAACACCACGCAGCGGGACCGAAGGCGTCGGCCGCACGTCCGACGCGCAGCGTGGTGCTGTCGTCGATCTGCATCATCCTCGTCAACGTCGTGCTCGTGAAGCTGATCTTCTTCATGTATCCCGGTGAGGGCCGATGATGGCGCCAGCAGCGATCACGCTGAACACGTGACGAAGTCGTTCGACGGCCGCAAGGTGCTCGACGACGTGACGCTCGACATCGCGGAAGGGTCGGCGTTCTGCCTGCTCGGACGCAGCGGCACCGGCAAGAGCGTCGACGCTGAAGCACATCATCGGTCTGGTGCGGCCTGACGGCGGCCATGTGCATCGTGCACGGCAAGGACGTCGCCGCGCTCGACGCGGACGCGAGCTGTCAGAGGTCCGCCGCTCGATGGGCTTTCTGTTCCAGAACGCCGCGCTCTTCGACTCGATCACCGTCGGCGAGAACGTCGCGTTTCCGCTGCGGCGCCACACCGACTGGTCCGACGCCGAAGATCCGCGAGTCGGCGCGTGCGAAGCTCGCGGACGTCGGACCTCGAGACGCGATTACGACAAGATGCCCGCGGATCTCTCCGGCGGCATGAAGAAGCGCGCCGGACTGGCGCGCGCCATGGCGCTCGACCTGACGATCCTGCTGGTCGACGAGCCGAGCGCCGGGCTCGATCCGATTACCGCCAGCGGAGATCGACGAGCTGCTCGTCGATCTGAAGAAGAAGGGCGCGACGCATCGTCGTCGTGACGCACAACATCCCGAGCGCCCGCCACATCGGCGACGAGCTCGCGATGCTGCATGAAGGGCATCTGATTGCGCAGGGCACCGCGGAGGAGCTCGATCAGAAGCGACGACGCAGTATGGTGCGCGCGTTCATGCGGTCCAGAGGGGGCCGGCTAATGGAGGCGATCCGAAATGATTTCTGCCAAGGCGGTCGGTGCCGGCGCGTTCGTCGTCATCGGCCTGCTGCTGTTTTGCAGTGGCGCTGTTCATGATCGGCGAGCGCGCGCGATGCTGTTTGAGAAGCGTTTTACCCGTCTACACCGAGTTCTCGCGGCTCGGCGAGCTCGGAGATCGGCGCGCCGGTTCGCGTGGCCGGCGCGAAAGCCGGCGAGGTCACCGACATCGAGCTGCCGAGTCACGCCGTCGGGGAAGTTCAGGGTCAAGATGGAGGTCCGCGAAGCCCTGCATCCGATCATCCGCACCGACTCGATCGCGGTGCACGCAGACGAGGGGCTTGTCGGCGGCGTCTTCATCAACATCGCCGCCGGCACCGGATCAGGCTGCTCCGCGTCGCCGACGAGCGGGACCATCGCGCCGGCGACGCGAGCCGTTCGACGATCAGCGACCTCCTGCAGCAGGCCAACGACACGATGATGATGATCGGCGATACGGTCACCGCGCTCCGCGGCGACGCGAACCGCCGGTCAAGGAGATGTCCCTGACCGCGCGAGGATGCGCACGCGCTGATCGACAAGGTCCGTCCAGATCTCGAAGCGATGGCGAGGAACGGCAGGCGCGATCTCGCACGATACGCGCGAGCTGGTCGCCAAGCTCAACGACGGCCAGGGGACCGATCGGCAAACTCATAAACGACGACCAGCTGTATCAACAGTTCCAGGACGTCGACCGACCAGGCGCAGACGGTCGTGGCCAACCTGCACCAGGTCGTCCGACGAGGCCCGGCGCAGCGATCGTCGACTTCCGATCGAAGGACGGCCCTGCGCAGGGCCTGCTTCGCCGACATGCGGACGACGCTCGGGCAGGCGCGCGAAGCCACGGCAGATCTCGCCGACAACATGGAGGCGATGAAGCACAACTTCCTGCTGCGCGGCTTCTTCAACAGGCGCGGCTACTTCGACCTCGATTCCATCTCCCCGGCGGAATACCGAACAGGTGTGCTCGAAAACGGTAAACGGAAGGCCATGCGGATCTGGCTGAAGTCGGCAGCTGCTGCTTCGAGGCCAGGTCCCGACGGAACCGAGGTGCTCGACAGCGACGGCGCGCTCGGATCGATTCGGCGATGTCGACCTACACTCAAGTATCTGCCCGCCAACCCGCTCGTCGTCGAAGGCTACGCGCCGGCGGCCGACCCGTCGAGCGGAGCCGCTTTTCCGGTTATCGCGCAGACGCGCCGGCAGTATGTGCGATGCAGTCGAAGCGAGTAGAACGACGCCGCCGCAGAACGCGGGCTTCATCGGCCTTTGGCGAGGAGGCACTCGGGCAGTCCGACAGGCGATCGCGTGGGACGGGTGTCTCTGACGTTGTTCCTCGATCGAGCAGGCGCTGCAGTTCGTCAGATACCGCAGCGCGGTAGCGGTGGCACCCGTTTTGGAAGCCAATCAGCGCTGGGCCAATGCGAAAGGAGGGCGTGTGAACGATTCACGAGCGATAGTGGCGGGTGCGATGGTTGGCGCGTCGATCGTGCGCTGGCGGCGACTTACCTCTTCGTTACCGACGCAGGCAAGCAGGTGTTCGCGACCGGATCGAGCCTGCAGTCGACGATCTCCGCCGCGAATTCGCGCTGGTTCCAGAGGACCATCGAAAAGTTCGGGGAGATGGCCAACGACGGCCTCCGTGCGGTGAATGAGTTCAACGCCGGCGCGTGGCGCAGCATCGTTCCCGGTAGCGGCGGGACTCGCACTGACAAGGCTCGCCCGCATCGATATGGACATTATGAACGCAGGAAATCTGGACACGACGAACCTGCTGCTCGGCATCATGGCGGCTGTCAGCGTCCTCGAAGCGCTCCTGCTTATCGGCGTCGGGCGTGATGGCCTACCGGCCTCGCCACACAGGCCATGCGATGCGCGCCGTCCGCGAAATCGAGCGCGGCAGATCGCGCCGCTGGTGGCGCGTTGGCGCGTTGATGAGACGCGTGGATGCGTCCTCGCCGACGTGAAAGATGTCACGGCGCGCGGCGACCGGACCGGCGTGTCGATGGGCGTTGCCGGACGATGGGTCGCGTCGACGGGACGCGGGCGCGTCGCTCCTCTGTGTCATCGTGATCAACGCGTTCTCACACTCGTGATACCGCGCGCGGTGGTTGACGGGTTCTGAATGCAGCCGGCGCGCGTATGAATAAAGTTCGAAGGTCGAGTGCGAAGTGGCGTTTCGACCTTCGCCTTCGACGTCGTACTGAACTTCTGCGCCCGCGCTTCGGCGACGTCGGTCTCTTCGGCAAGGCCAGGTGCGTGGTGCCGGCGTTGTTCACCAGTAAGATCGATTCTCCCCTCAGAATCGAGGACCGTCCTCACGCATACCTGCACTGAGTCCTGCGATCGAACATCCAGCGTGAGCATCTCAACGCCTGGGTCAGCAACGGCATCTTTGCTCCGGCTCGTGCCAAACACCCGGTATTCGCGGTGATCGAAGTCGTCGTGCGATGACCCGCCCGAAGCCGGACGACGCCCCCGTGACCAGCGCGATCTTTCTTTCTGTCACGATCCAATCTGCTCGTTTCTAGGCGACATAACGACTGGCGCATCACCAGCGGCGCGCTCGCCGTTCGTTGGCGCGCCGTCTGGTGCATGCGCTGTTGGGCGGCAAATCCTGAAGAGATCGAGGCCATGGCACCACCGCTGAAGCCATCGTGTCGGCCGTTGCCCTATTGCTTCGACCTGTTTAGCCGTGCTCCGACACGTTCGGTCGCGACCCGCAGCACCTGCTTAACATCTTCAAACCGTGTTTCCGGAAGATTGTTAAAGTCCATAAGCCGATGAGGCAAACTGAATTGCCGTAAAGCACGGATGACCATCTCGGTCTGTCGATCGCGAGTGGCGTCCTGAATCGCGAACCGCACCTCCTGCAGCGCGACATTCCGATGCTCGTACTCTCCGAGAATCTCCCGATCCGCCTTCTGCAACGCACAGAACAAACTCCGCTTGCCGCCGGCCTCGTCGTCGTCACACACGCGATCGTCATGGCGATTCCACACGGAGGCGTCTTTCAAAAGCGCGTCCGCTTTTTGCAGGATGCGGAGATCTTTTGCCGTCACTGCCTGATCGCGTGATTCGATCGCCATCTGCTGACGCACCCAGCCACCGACGACCACTACGGTCAGGACGGCAACTGTCACAAGAGTCAAGCGCCGTCTCATCGTTGTCATGTGAGGACCAGTTCCGGCGGAGCCTCGTCCCCCCTAACTACTAGTAGGCCGACCGGCATATTTCTGCCGATCCGCAACGCCTGCAGCATAACGCCAAAACGGTTTCGCAGGAATGTCAGCCCAGCTCCACGCCGCGAAGCACCGTTCAACGTGACGTCCCCACGACAGTATGGCGGATTAGGCCGATCTGGATAACACCTCGCCAAGTCGGCGCATATCGCGTAGGGAGAGGCCCCGCCACGGGACCGAAACGGCATGGGCTGAATGCGTCCTGCGCGAGCCCTGCCGCGAACTGGGATAATCCGGGGCGACTTTCGGGCCTCCGGGCGAATGCCGCTGAAGCGGACGCCGCGTTCCGAGGGGAACTTTGCGCTGCCCGTGGTTAAAGGGCTCATTCTGATGCGCCGATTGGTAGCAGCTCGAAACGATGATGCGGTGTGAACGGAGACGGTCCACCGACCGCTGGTCCAGCGACGGCGCGGCCGCGATCCACGAGATGCGTGCCGAGCGCGACGATCATCGCCACGACCGCGCGCGAGCCGACCCTGGAGACCACGTGGCGTGCCGATGCCCGATGAGGCGTGCGCATCAGGAGACCCAGATTGAAGCCGCCGATGTGCACGAACAGCCGCTTCAGAATGTTCGTGTGTCCGCGGAGATGCGTGCGCCGCATCCGACCGGTCTCGTAGAGATGCGCGTTCGGGCGTTCAGGTGACTCGCTCCGTCGCCGCAACAGGGCCAGGCCCCGCGCGCCGTGGATGCGTCGACGATTCGCATAGACCGCGTCGCGCGCGGCCGCCTTGTTCTTCCATCGTGCGGCGGCCGCGATCGGGTTCCGCGATGTAGCCGTCCGCAGGTCGAGCGCCGCCAAATCCGTCAGCACCTGGTTACTGTGGTAGCCCTTGTCCGCGACGATCGCCTCGATCACCGCCGTGTGATCGTCGGTCGCCGTGGCCACCGCTTCGAGTTCCTCGGCGGCGGCCGTCACCGTCTCGGCGATCGTCGTGGTGTCGCCCGTGATCCAGCGCCTTGCACGGTGATGCCGACGATCGCGCCGGTCTCCATGTCGACCGCGTGCTCGGCCTTGTGCGCCAGGTGCGTGCGGCCGTCCTTCATCTTCGTGATGCGGGCGTCGGGATCGTGCGGATGCCGCCAGTCCTTGTTACGGCCTTTCTTCGGGCGCTTCCGATCGAGCCGCGCCAGATCGGCCCGCGTCGGCGTCTCGATGCCCGAGGCCTGCGCCAGTCGCGTCAGAAACTCCTGATACGTTTCGCCCGAGTCGCGCCGCACGATGCTCCGCAACGCCGCGTTGGCCTCGAGCGTGGTCGCATCGATCCCGATCGTCTTCCCCTTCACGAGATCGGCGGTCGCCAGCACCTGCAGGATCCACGTGAACACCGCGCGATGGGTCTCCAGATCGATCAGGCGCCGCGTCCGCGAAATCGTCGAGTGCTCAGGCGGCGGCTCGTCAAGGCCCGAGCCCAGAAAGCCGCGCAGGGCGAGCGAATCGGCCGTCCGCCACGCAATGCCGCGTTCCGAGTCGATGCCTTCAGAAGCTACCCGATCAACAGCAGCCGGAAATACGTGCCTGGCGTCAGACTCGGTCGCCCCAGTTTGTCCGCGTAGAACGACGCGCACTGCGCCTCGACGAAGGCGTCGAACGCGTGCTCGTCAAGCACCTGATTCAGTCGCTGGTAGAAAGGATGTCCGCCGGTCGCCGGCAACTCATTGGTGGGAATCCACAACCCTGGTGTCCGTGCTTGGTCTGTGCGCCGACCCATGGCCATGCCGAAGTTTAGTACGACGGATCGATCGTCGTCGATCGCCCTTTTAACCACGGGCAGCTAGGATCGACTCCGCGCGAGATGTCGACACGTGGTGAGTTCTCAACGCAACGTTCAGCGCCCGCTGGAGATCGTCGATCTCGAATCGGATCTCGTGCCGATTCGGCTTGGAGAACCAAGCCATGAACACGCGTCTGCTCATGATGCTGCACGTGAATGTCGCGACACCGCAGAACATCGGCGCCGTGCCGCACGGCATTCGCCGGACCGCCCCTTGAGCGGCGGTGACTTCGAGGGCCCCCGTCTTCGCGGAACGGTCTTGCCGGGCGGCAGCGCGGACTGGCTGCTGCTCCGAGCGGACGGCGTCCTCGAGCTGGACCTGCGCGTCACGCTCCGGACCGACGACGGCGCGCTCATCTCGATGAAATCGTTCGGCATGCGTCACGGACCGCCGGACGTGATGGCAGCGATCGGACGCGGCGAGACGGTCGATCCCGCGACCTACTACTTTCGCACCACGCCGCGCTTCGAGACCGCGCACCCGCGTACGCGTTCTTGAATCGCCTCGTCGCCAGTCGCCAGCGGCGACCGTCGGCGCAGAAGGTCCGATCTACACCGATCCACGAAGTTCTCTGACCTCGATGCCATCCACGCGAAAGGAACACGCCATGAATTCGCGTCCGCTCATGCTCCTGCGTCTCGCGACCTCTGCCACCGAGGAGTTCGGCTCGACGCCGCAGCGGCACGCTCTCGATCTTCCCTGTCATCGGCGGATCGTTCGAAGGCGAGCGCCTTCGCGGCAAGGTGCTCGCCGGCGGCGGCGACTGGGTCACGGCCAGGGCCGACGGAACGTTCGAGCTCGATCTGCGGGTGACGCTCGAGACCGACGACGGCGCCTTGATCCACATGACATTCACCGGCGTGCGCGACGACGCGAACCACTACCTTCGCACGCTGCCGCGCTTCGAGACCGCCGCGCCGCAGTACGCGTTCCTCAATCGCCTGCTCGCCGTGGGCATCGGGGAGATCCGTCCGGAGGGGCCGGTTCACGCCATCGAGGAGATTCTCTGACCCGGCCGGTGCGACGCGCGGGAATGATTCGGCGATGACCGCGGCCACTTGCACAGAGCGATTGCTGGTGTGACACCCTGCTTGGCGGCCGCGCGTTGGACGGGATCGACGGTCGACGGCTCATCCGGGGAACCAGGTGAATGGCCTCAACACCGTTGGCATGGAGCAATCAATGGCGTCTGCAGACACCTTGAGCGAACGAACCCAGACCAATTCTTCACCCGTGCCTCGATCCGAGGCCGATGATCGGCGCGCCACCGCATGGATCGGACAGGGCGTCGTCGTCGAGGGCCGAATCGTCAGCGCCCGGGATCTCCAGAATCGACGGAAAGGTCGAAGGCTCAATCGAGGTCGGCGACCACGTGTTGATGGTCGGTGCACGAGCGTCAGTCAAGGCGAATCTGGTCGCCAAATCGATCTTGATCAGCGGAACAGTGATCGGCAACGTCACCGCGACGGAGAGGCTCGACTTGCAGGCGACGGGGTCCGTAGAAGGTGATATCAGCTCACCTCGACTGGTCATGGTCGATGGCGCGGTCGTCAGGGGCAAGGTCGATGCGATCGGGAATCGCGCGAAAAAGACTTAGGGCCGTCCTTCCGGTTTCGCCCGTCGTGAGGACTTCGGCTTCGGTCTGAAGCCGGCCATCTCCATGCGTTCCGCGGGGACAGATTGCGGGCCATGTTCGTCGATGATGTCCTGAAGGTACCTGGCTCGCGTCTCGGGCCGCTTGGCTCCGGCCAGGCGGTAGAGAACACCTTTCCGCCGGCTTGCGGTGTAAGACGCCCAGTTGCGGCTGGCGTCGGGGTTCGCCTTGATCGCGCTTGCTCCAAATCGGGCGGGATCGTCAGTTCCTCGACGTGGTCCCGGCGCGTTCCACGGTGCCCGAGTCCTTCGCCGCCTTGACCACCACCAGGCCGGCAGGACTCATCAGCCCGGCAGCCAGCAGCCGTTTGACACGGGCTTTGTTCAACGCGGACCAGAGGCTGTTCGACTTCCGTGGTGTGAACACCTGCATGTAGAAGACATCGTCGATCGGATTGATCTTGCTGTCGATCCATCCGAAGCACAGCGCCTCCTCAACGGCGTCGTTGTAGGTCAGTGACGGGATGCCCGCGTGCTTCTTCGCATAGACGAGCCACACCCCCGTCGACGATGCATGATGCTTCTCGAGCCAGGCGCGCCAGGCCTCGCGAGATTTTGGCCGAACTCGAGGAAACTCGCTCATGCTGTCCTGCTCTAAGGTGAGGATCCGAGCAGCGCCCGGTAGTGAGCGGCCTTGTCGTGCCTGACCCCACGCGATGTAGAGGTCGACGAGGCGGTTGGTGGTCGCGGCGATGTCACGACGTGGAGGTGGGGATAACGCGTCGAGATCCCGGCGCGCTTCGAGCAACACGGCCTCGGCCTCGCTATAGCGCGCATAGCGCGGTGAGCGAGGCGCCGAGCAGGCTCTTCGTCGCGCCGACGCTCCAGTCGTCTTCAGGAAAGATGCGCCGGCGATTCGGTATCGAGTTGAGGCGCCAGGAGTCGGATCCGCAAGCCATCCCGGAGCAGCGCCTCGGCGGCAGCGGGCTCCCGTCGCGCCAGGTGGACGGATGCGAGATTGATCGTGTAGATCGCGATCAGTTGATGCTCGCTCCCGAGCGCCGGGCGCGCGATGGCCAGTGCGGCCTCGAGCGCCGGCCGCCGCCTCGTCATATCGTCCCTGGTCGCGCAAAACCCGCGACAGGCTATTGAGCGTCACGGCCACGAGCGGGTGGCTTTCGCCCAACGCCTTCCGATGCGTGTCCATGACCTTGCGAAACAGCGATTCGGCAGACGCCCGGTCGCCCTTGGCTGCCGTGATCAGCGCGACATCGTGCAGCGTCGTCGCGGTCATCGCGTGAGCCTCGCCGCGAGTCTTGCGATTCACCTCGAGCGATTGCCGAAGACAGCGCCTCGGCGCCCTCGAGGTCGCCGTTCAGCCGCAGAACCGACGCCAGGTCGCTCAAGCTGACGGCGGTTTCTCCGGCGTCGTCGCCGAGCGCTTTCCGCCTGATCGCCAGCGCTTCGCGGTGCAGCGGCTCGGCACGCTCGTTGAGTCCTTGATCCTGGTAGATGCGGCCGAGCTCGGCAAGCGTGTCCGCGACCGTCGTGTGCTCCGGGCCGTAGATTCTGCGGCGGATGCTCAGCGCCGACTCGAGGCTCGCTGCCGCCGTTTTGTAGTCGCCCTTTTCGGCCGCCAGCGCGCCGAGATCGTTGAGGGTCTGCGCCACGCTGGCGTGCTCCGGCCCGAACGCCGCTCGTCCGCTGGTGAGCGCTCGTTCGAGCAGGTGCTGTGCCTTGTCGTAGATGCCGAGGCGGCGGTACATCCTTCCGATGACGGTAAAAATCTCGGCCTGCGCCTCGGGCTGGTCCACGAGCTCCTTCTGCACGCGTCTCAGTCGCGGCATCGAGCAGCCCGCGGGCCGTCAGTCCGTCCGTGGTCGCCGCGGTTCGCAATGGGATCGGCGCCCATCAGCAGTCCGGTGAGCGCTTCGCTCACTCTGGCCGCCTTCGCGGCCTCCCTCTGCGCGCGGTCGCGCTCTGTCGTGAGCCGGTTCGTGTGAAACGCCGCCAGGCCGCCGAGCACGAGGACCGCCACGGCCGCCGCCGCGACCGCGCACGTGTCGCCTGACGAACCTAGTTCGCTCGATACCGCAGCGTATCGGGGCGGGCGCTGATCGGCTCGTGACGCAGAGAACGGCGGAGATCGTCGGCCAGTGCCGTGACCGAGGCATAGCGCTCGCGTGCGTCCTTCTTCGAGCGCCTTGGCGACGATGGTGTCGAGATCTCCCGCAGCGCTCCGGCGCAGCTTGCCCAACGTTGTGCCGCACCGGGCGGCGTGACGAGCGAGCGCGTCCGGCATTTCTGTCCGGCGCGACAACGACGTCGGACATCCGGCGCGGCTCCACTTCGACGACGGCGCGGATCAGCGTGACTGGTGAGCGGACGGCGGCGCCGACGGGATGTTGGCCGGTGAGCAGGACGTACAGGAGCACACCGAGCGCGTACGTCGGTCGCGGTTGTGACCGGCCCTTGTGCCAGTTGCTCCGGGGCGGCATATTCCGGAGTCAGCGGCGCAGCGCCCTCGCGCGTGAGCGCGCTCGTCTTCGCGATCCCCGAATCGCTCCACTCCGAATCGTCCTCGAGCAGCTTCGCGATGCCGAAGTCGAGCAGCTTGACCCGGCCATCCACGCTGACGAGCACATTGGCCGGCTTGATATCCCGGTGCACGATCAGGTTCGCGTGCGCGTGGGCGACCGCCTCGAGCACGTCGAGAAAGAGACGGATGCGCGCGTCGATCCCGAGCGCCTGCTCGTCGCAGTAGCGGTCGATGGTTTGACCGTCCACGTGCTCGAGGACGAGGTACGGCTGGCCTCCCGACGATAGACCTGCATCGATGAGCCGGGCGATGTGCGGGTGCGTCACCTTCGCGAGAAAATTGCCTTCGCGCCGGAATCGCTCTTCGCCGGCGCGCCCCAGCAGCGCGATGTTCAGCAGCTTGACCGCCGCGCGTCCCTCGAAGCGGCCGTCACAGCGCGCCGCCAGCCAGACGCTACCCATGCCGCCCTGGCCGATGAGTGAGATCAGGCGGTAGGCCCCGACGATCTGCCCCTCGAGCAACTGCACTGCGGCGGAGTGCTGAACCAGAGCAACCGGGCGCTCCAGATACCGGGACTCCTGCAGATGCTCGTGCTCGGCGAGCAGGCTCTCCAAGTCGGCGCCAAGAGCGGCGTCGCGCGCGCGGATTTCCGCGAGCCAGGGGCCGCGACGGTCACTGGTCATCGCCAGGGCCTCGTCCAGATACGGGCTGAGCGCGCGCCAGCGATCAGGATTCAGCGGCGGCATGGATTCGGATGAGTATATGCGGGCGGATCGGATTTCGCCGTTGACGAGGGCGTAGAATGAGCCGATTCGAGGCTGTTGAGGTCACAACATGAAACGCATTCTTCCGATCGTCGTGGTGGCAGTCGTGGCCGTTTCGATCAGCGTGTGGGCGCAGGGACGCCGCGGCGCGGCGCCACCAGCGCCGCCGGCGCCACTGGAGGCCGGTGCGTCGCAGGCCGATGTGGACAAGGCCTTGATCGCAGCACCGGCTGCGCTGAGCAATCAAGCGACCGTCATCAGAGTGGAAGTCCGATTTCGCATGCGACACGTTGAGGAAAGGCACCAACGGCCTGGTCTGCTACGACCGGTCGGGCTTTCCGCTTCAACCGGCGTTCGCCGTCCAGTGCACGAGTCTCGGCAATCTGGCGCGCGAGGCGCAGAACCTGAAAGCGGAGGCGTCAGCAGATCGCGCCAAGTCGGAGGCGATGCTCGAGGCGATGGAGCAGGACGGCACGCGCGCGAAGCCGAGTTCGGCTCGATCTGGTATCACGTCTCGGGGCCCGATCGGGATCATCCGTCCGCGCACGAAGTGACGATCGCGGTGCCGGGCGCGACGCAGGCCTCGCTCGGCCTGCCCGATCAGCGGCGGGAGAACGGTGCGTGGATCATGAACGCGGGCACGTCCACGGCGCACATCATGATCCGGGACGGTGATCGAGCAGCCTGTGCCGGTGTTCTGGCAAGTCCAGGCGCCGCGACGTCGTGCGCCGTAGGGCTCAAAGAATTGGGTACGCGTCACGCCAATATCGACCGTAGATCACGTCGGCCTCATCCTGTCGATCCCTTGCGAGGTTGCCTCCGGCAGCGGGAACGCTAGCGTCGGGCTTTCCACGCTCGCGACCTGCCCGGTGCTGAGACGGGTGGCCCTCGGGCACGATCCCGTCTACGGCGCAGCGAACGGCACGCCTCCTTGTGCTGGGCTTCGAGCTCGCGGATCACAGCCTCGGTCTTGTCGTCGAGGGCGGCGAGGACCTCGTCGGGGTTCTCTTCCGCGTAGTGAAGAGCCAGGCGGCCGACCGCGAGATCGACGACTTCATGACCGTCCCACGCTCGTGCCCAGGGCGGCGAGAAGCTCGTCGAGTTGCTCGAACGTCTCATCCATCCCACCAGTACTCCCGGAGGCAATGGCACCGTCGAGAGCTTCCTTCGAGGGATAGAGGTCGTGCATGATCAGCAGCGTCTTGCCGCCTCTTTCCTCGAACGTTACCGTGGTGACCTGCCCACTGTCGCCACCTTCTTCATTGGTCCAGACGAGGCGCGAGTGCGGTGTCACTTCGAGTACCTACCGAAGAACTCCATGGGCTTCGGGGCAGCAGGGTGGCTGAACACGAGACGGTACCTGCCCCCGACACGAACATCCATCTCGCAGGAAAGCACGGACAGGCCGAAGGACTTCGGTACCCACCACTGCTTGAACAGCTCGGGCTTGGTCCACGCCTCGAACACGATGCGCGCCGGGCCGTTGATGGTTCGCGTGACGACTAGCTCACGCTCGGACTTCCGTTCCGCCGTCGTGTGGTTCTTCATGGGGGTAGGCTCACTCTCTCTTCTTGCGTCCATCGACCTTCTCCTTCCGTTTCAGTTCCTCAACAACCTTGTCCAGCTCGTCGAAGCGTGCGTCCCAGCGCTGGCGGTACCTCTCGATCCATGCCGCCTCTTCCTCCAGTCGGCGCAGGCCGAGCTTGCAGGTCCGCACGCGCCCGACCTTCTCCGTGGTGACGAGCCCCGCCTGCTCCAAGACGCCGACGTGCTTCTTCATGCCCGTGAGGGTCATGTGGAACTTCTCGGCAAGGTCCGTGATCGAAGCGTCTGCACGCCCGAGCTGCTCCAGAACGCCGCGTCGGGTGGCGTCCGAGAGCGCGGCGAACGAGGCATCGAAGCCGGTCAGGTATACTGAACCATGTGGTTCAGTATATAACACACGGATTAGCGGCATGCAAGGGAGGCTGAGCGCGCGCTGCGTTGCCGGCCGCCTTCACTCCCAAATCGACCTCATGTCGATGCAGATTGGATCGACTCGGCGATCCCAGGCCCTAAGGGATCACTGCTGGATGCCATCTGAATTCTGACTTCGCGTCGACTGTGCAGGGCCTTTTTCTGCATGACGACGCCAGCACGTCGCCGGAAGGCCGGTCGGTCCCGAGTAGTCGCGATATGTCGAGGAACGCGCCGGTCCGGGATGCTCGATAATAGGTGGGTGTCCGTCATGCCCCACGCGATGATTGCGCGGGCCGCACTCCGGCCGACGCGCATCCGAGGCCGTCGCGCGCGCCGCTCGGCCTCGCGCCTGGGGCGACGCGCGTTTCTGGCCATGCGGGTCGCCCCGTTGGCCGTCCAGATCATCGTCGGGACGGTCCTGCTGGTGATCGTCTGGGCGGCCGTGAACTGGATAGTGCAGGTAGTCCGCAAGCCCACCGAGGTGTTCGTCGCGGTCAGCGGCTCGCTTGCCAAGGCGCCGGCGCAGACTTGGCGGCAATACGGCCCGCTCTTCGACGAGCACTCCACGGCGGTCATCACACCGGAATTGCTGGCCGCTCTGGCCCAGGTGGAGAGCAGCGGCAACCCGGTAGCGCGGACCTACTGGCGGTGGCGGTTCAGCTGGAACCCGTTCGAGCTATACGGACCGGCCTCGAGCGCCGTCGGGATGTTTCAGATCACCGCTGGAACGTTCGCAGAGGCCCGGCGCTATTGCATCCACGATCACGTCGTCGTCGAGGACGGCCGCTGGCACGACCCGCACTCGTGCTGGTTCAACGCGCTCTACACACGTGTGGTGCCCGCTCATGCTGTGGAGATGACCGCTGCGCTGCTGGATCGCACGGTCGCGCGCATCCTCGCACGCAACGGCATTACGACCGCCTCGCTGCAGCAGCGGCAAAACCTCGCGGCGATCGTCCACCTGTGCGGAGACAGCGCCGGAGACGGATACGCGCGCCGCGGCTTCCGATTCAGAGGCGGCCAGCAATGCGGCGACCACGACCCCCGCCACTACCTTGCACGGGTCAACGCGCTGAAGCGTCAATTCGCTCGGCTGGCTGCGGCTGACTGACGTTCGCGTTCGCCCGAAGCTGGTAATGCTGGCCGTCCACACCGGCCGCCGCCGCGATGATTTCTTGTAGACGTGGCTCGATCCGGAAGGTTACAGACGCTCGCGGGGTAATCTGCAGCGCATCAGGTGATCGCATGCTCGAAAGGCTCGCGCAGGATATTCACCAGGCCGGACGCACGCTACTTCGCAGGTCCGGTTTTGCCGGTGCGGCCATCCTGACGCTCGCGCTCGGTATCGGCGCCAACGCCGCGATCTTCAGCGCGGCCTACGGCATCCCTCTCAGGCCGCTGCCATATCACAATGCGGAGCGGCTCGTGCTGATCGAGGGTCGTCGCAGTGTGGCCGGCGCGAGTGAGCCGGTGCGCGCGTGTTCTTCGGACTGAACGACCTCGACACGTTTCGCTCGCGGTCCTCGTTCGAATCGGTCGCGTTCTATGCGACGGACTTGGGCGTGGTGTCGAACGAGGGCGGAATGGAGCAGGTCGACTTCGCCACCGTAACAGACGCCTTCTTCTCGACGCTTCGCGGGCGGTTCACGGTCGGTCGAGGCGCTGAGCCCGCGCGACGACAAGACGCCGTCGATTGTGATCAGCGAGCGGCTGTGGCGGCGGCGTTTCGGCGGCTCGCCCGACGTCGTGGGTCAGACGGTCACGCTCAACTCGCGCCGCGGGGATGGGACGCAGCGCGCCGCGTGGCGGCAAACGCCGTTCACCATTATCGGCGTCGTGGATGATTCGTTTCAGTTCCCGATGCCGCAGACGGATGTCTGGACGACGGTCGGATTCGTCCGCACGGTGAATCCGCGGTGCTGCTCGTTCCTTCCGGTTGCACGGCTCGAGCCTCATGCAACGCTCGAGCAGGCGACGGCAGACGCAACCAGCGTCGCCCAGGCCCTCAGCGCGGCGGATGTGCGCTCCTACGAGGGCCTGCGCGTCAGTGCCGTCGGCCTTCGCGAACAGATCGTTCAACGGGTGCAGCCGTCCCTCCAGATTCTGATGGCGGCTGTCGGGCTCGTGCTGCTCGTCGCGTGTGCGAACGTGACGAATCTGCTGCTTGCGCGCAACGTCGCACGGGCGCGCGAGACAGCGGTGCGGCTCGCGCTCGGCGCATCGCGCGCTCGACTCGTCGTCCAGGCGGTCGTCGAAAGCGGTCTCCTCGCCATGGCTGGCGGCGCGGCCGGTTTAGGGTTGGCGGCGGGAATGGTTTACGTGCTGCGCCGCATCAATCCGGCCGACCTTCCACGGCTCGACGCCGTTCGCGTCGATGCGCCCGTGCTGCTGTTTGCCTGTGCCGCGGCGGCAGTCGTGACCGTGATCACCGGTCTGGTGCCTGCGCTGCAATCCGACACCGCGACCGCGCTCAGCATGTCCGGCAAGGGTGTGACGACGAGGCCTGGAGGCGCTCGCATACGCCGTGCGTTGATGGTCTTCGAGTTGGCCGTCTCGGTCGTGCTGCTGGTGGGCGCCATTCTGCTCGGCCGCAGCCTGGCACGCCTGCTGAACACCGACCTCGGCGTCGTAGTCACCGACCGGGTCGCGACGGCGTCGATGAATCTGTCGCTCGATCGTGAGCTGACCGGTGCGCAGCAGGCAGCGCTCGTCGATCGCGTGATCGATCGCGTTCGCGGCTTGCCGGGGTGACGTCGGCGGGCATCGGCACGAGCCTGCCGCCGCGCGAGAGTCGAATCCTCCTCACCCTTCGGGGAAAGAACGCGATTGACTACCAGGCAGCGGCGATCCCCGTCACGCCGGATTACTTCCCGGCCCTGGGCATCAGGCTGCTGAAAGGCCGTTTCTTCACCGAAGCGGACGACGCCGATCACCCGCACGTGATGATCATGAGCGCGGATACGGCACAACACTTCTTCGGCGACGGCGATCCGCTCGGCCAGACGTTGTCCCTTCCGGTCTTTCGCGACGGTGCGCAACGAAACGCCACGATGACGCTCGTGGGCGTAATCACCGATGTGAGATACTCCGGTCTGGACCGCGCTGCCGACAACGCCGTCTACCGTCCGTTCGCCCAGCAGCCGTGGCCGAACGTGTTTCTGGTGGCCAGGACCGCGTCCAACCCGGCTGCCGTCACAACGACGCTTCAACGTCAGATCGCGGGCGTCGACCGCGCAATCGCGGTTTCGGCCGTGAGCACCCTGGGCGACGTGGTGCTGGATGCTGCGGCGCAGCCGCGGTTCCGAACACTGCTGCTCGGAACACTCGCGGCGCTTGCGCTGGCGCTCGCAGCGGTGGGTTTGTGCGGCGTCGTGTCCTACTCGGTGTCGCAGCGCAGCGCCGAGATCGGGATCCGCATGGCGCTCGGGGCGACCGCCCGCGACGTGGTGGGCATGATCGTCCGCGAGGGCTTCGTGCTGGCTGCGGCCGGAGTCGTGATCGGTGTCGCCGGGGCCTACGCGCTGTCGCGAACGCTCGAAGCGCTAGCTGCTGCGGCGTCGCGGCGACCGATCCCGCATCCTTCGTCTTTGCGTCGACGGTTCTGTTCCTCCTTCTCACTCGTCGCCAGCTACCTGCCGGCACGGAGAGCGACACGCATCGATCCAGCGACAGCCCTTCGTGCGGAATGATCGCTTCGGCTGCCATTACGTCTTCGGCAACGTGTTCGGCATGGGCTGCAGCTGGCGCTCGGGCGCCTGCTGACGCAAGCGGATGACTGCAACTATCCGATCAGATTGCTGGGACGAGGATCACGCACGAGATCCAAATACGACTGCGCCCATGGCTGGTCCCACTGCGGCCCGTCCTCGGTCTGATCGGCCGCCGCGCGCCGTCAACAGACTTGGGTTTCCTGCGCAGGTCTTTGGAGGAGGGACTGGATCGGACGAGGCTCGCGACACCCGAGTCGTGATGTGCGCATCAGCGCTTCGCTTCCCGGCGAATTCCTCAGTCCATTGAAGCGGCGCCAATCACGCGTGACACAGATCGCGCTCGACCGCGGCGTGTGGCTGCTCGCCGAACTCGGATCATTTCAGAAGGTTGTCGAACACTACGCCGAGCCCCGCCATCTTCGCTTTCCCTTCCGGCAGGACGCCGCCGGCGGGAGTTCTGAAAGACTTCGGCTTCGCGCGCCCCATGGCTAAGGAGGTCTCTGTGCGGATGCTTCGATCCGCCTCGCTGGGGTCGTCGTGCTGGCAAGTGCGTGCGGCGGAAACGAGACGGTTGCGTGACGCGTTGCGCGATTGCCTGACTCGGGAATTTCGTTCACCTCGCTCGATAAGGATCTCGATGCCTGTATCTCGTAGGACGGCCCTTACCCTGATCTTCGCGTCCGCGATGGTTCTGCACGCAAAGGCGGAGCGATTGCTCACGATCGAAATACCCAGGAGATGGACCACTCCGTCAAGCCGGGTGACGACTTTTATGGGTACGCCAACGGCGGTTGGCTGAGAACCGTCGAGATACCCGCGGGACAGGCGGTTTACGACACGCGCGCACAGTTGATCGAGAGAACGAGCCAGCGCGTCCGTGATCTCATTCAAGCAGCGGCCGCGGGCGAGCCCGTCAAAGGCACCTCGGCGCAGAAGGTTGGCGACTACTACGCAAGCTTCATGGACGTGGATGCAATCGACGCGAAGGGCATGACCGTACTAGCCGGGGAGTTGGCCGCGATCTCGGCCATCCACAACACCGCGTCGCTCTCGGCTTATCTCGGTGCCACGTTGAACAGTGAGGTGGACGGCCTCACCGCCAACGCCGACCACATCTTCGGTGTCTTTGTGAACCAGGGGTTCGAAGACTCGAAGCGCTGCATGTTCCACCTGCTGCAGGGCGGTCTGGGATTGCCCGATCGCGACGCTTATCTCGACCCCTCGCCAAAGGCCGCCGCGTTGCGTGAGAAGTATCGGGCGCATATCGCGGCGATCCTGAAGCTGGCAGACATTCCCGAATCGGACGCCAGGTCCGAGCGTGTTCTGGCCCTTGAATCGCGGATCGCGCGGGCCCATGCACCCGATGCCGATGCCGCTGACGTGTTCAAGCAGAACAACCCTTGGAAACGCGCCGACTTCGACGGCAACGCGCCCGGCATGGACTGGCGCGCGTATTTCAAGGCGGCCGGAGTCGCTGAGCAGCCGGAATTCATCGTCTGGCAGCCGTCGGCGGTCATCGGCGTTTCCGCACTGGTTGGCGGCGAGAACGTCGATGCGTGGAAGGACTATCTCGACTTCCATCTGATAGAGCACTATGCCGGCGTGCTGCCCAAGGCTGTGGCTGTCGAAGACTTTGCTTTCTACGGCACAACTCTGTCGGGCCTGCCGCAGATGCCGGACCGCGTCAGCGGCGCCGTGGCCGCCACAAACGCGGCGCTGGGGCAGGCGGTCGGCCAGCTCTATACGCGCCGGTATTTCTCATCTGATGCCAAGGCGAAGGCGCAAGCCATGGTCGCCGACCTGATCACCGCCTATCGCGCCCGCATCTCCCATCTCAGTTGGATGTCACCGCCGACGAAGAAGAAGGCCCTGGCAAAGCTGGCCGCCTTCAGGATCGGCATCGGCTACCCCGATACCTGGATCGACTATTCGACGCTCGGCATCGTGCGCGGCGACGCCTTCGGCAATATGCGGCGGGCGGAGGCATTCAATCGGTCGCGAAACCTCTCCCAGCTGCGGCAACCGGCCGATCCCGACGAGTGGAGGATCGATCCGCAGATGGTCGCCGCGGTCATTCTCTTCAGCCCGAATACAGAAACGTTCTCGGCGGGTCTCTTACAGCCGCCGCATTTCGACAAGCGGCGGCGACACGGCCTCCAATTACGGCTCGGCGGGCGCCGGCATCGCTCACGAGATCACCCATAGCTTCGACGAGCTGGGAAACATCTACGACGACCAGGGCCGCCTGCGTCGTTGGTGGACCGCCGAGGATCTGGCCCGCTACGGCGCTGCGACAGCGAGGCTGGCGGCGCAGCTCGACGGCTATTGCCCGCTTTCCGAACTGTGCGTCAATGGTCAGCAGGTCCTGACCGAAAGCATCGCCGATCTCGCGGGCCTGCAGGTTGCGCACGACGCCTACGTGATCTCGCTGAAAGGAAAGGTCGACGCGGTGATCGGCGGACTCACCGGCGAACAACGCTTCTTCCTGGCCTTCGCCCAGAGGTGGCGGAGGACGCAGACCGAAGCGGCGCTGCGGCGGCAGCTCGCGACGGACAACCACCTGCCGGCGCAATACCGAAGCGATACGGTGCGCAATGTCGACGCGTGGTATAAGGCCTACGAGATTGCGCCTGGCGACAAGCTCTCTCTGAAGCCCGACGCGCGCATTTCGATATGGTGATGCCTGGTGGACGAGTTCGCGACGTCTGGTTGGACGCCTTCGCCAGATCCCAGAGCGAGCAGCTGGTGAGCCTAATTTTCGTGAGTTGGAACCAGATCAGCAATTGGCTGGAGGTGGATCGATGCACTCGAAACGGCTGCGTAGTGCGTGAGACTTCGAGTTTCGCGCGACGCAGGCGTGTGAACGATCGTCACTCGTCGCGGAGTGCTACGAGCGGATCGACGACCGGCTTGCGCGCGGCGCGCTGGGTACATAGCAGGCCATCAAGGTCGTCGCAGTCCAGCAACAGCGTAATCACCCCGAACGCCATCGGATCGGTCGGGCTGATGCCGGCACAGGAACCCGGCGATCAGCCTCGCCACGCCGAACGCAGCACCCAGACCCAGCGCGAGCCCGATCGCAGTCCAGTGGAGGCCCTGGCCCGCGATCAATCGGACGACCGCGCCAGAATTCGCGCCGAGCGCCATGCGAATGCCGATCTCTCGCGCCCGTTGGCGAACCGGCATGACATCACGCCGTAAAGGCCGATCGCGCCGAGGATGAGTGCTGAGGACGCCGAGAGCCGCGGTCAACGTCGCCGCCACCTTCACCGGCAGCAGCGAGATACTCGTCGCAGCGTCGAGCGTCATGATGTTGAAAACGGGCGAGATTCGGATCGAGCGCGCCCACTGCCGTCCGCAGCGCAGGAAGGGCATCCATCGCGCTGCCTCTGTTTTTCACGAGAATCATGCCCGGCCGATCTATAGACCTGCGCGAGGGGCCGGTACATGAACGGCTTGGGATCTTCGCCGACGGTCACGTGCCCTGCTATCACGAGCCACTCCGACGACCTCCAGCCAGGGACCGAATGACTCGCGGCCGTCTCGCTGGCTCACGCGCTGACCGACTGCACTCTCGCCAGGCCAGAAACGCCGAGCCAGCATTTCGTTGATGATGACGACCGGAGTGCCTCCTGTCCGATCCGCGAGCATCGAAGTCGCGGCCAGCGACCAGCGGGATCCCGAGTGTGAGGAAGTGCCCCGGCGACACGATGTTCTGGTACACGAGACTCGCGGTGGACCCCGTGGCCTGCGCGCTGGGACTCCTCTTTCACCATTTCGTTCACGCGATTTACGACAGCGTGAGCGGAACGACGTCGACAATGTTCGCGGCGGCAATCCCGGAGTGTCTGTCGGCGGTGATCGCGCAGACGCTCGTAGAATGCGACGCCACGCTCGGACGTATAGCCGGCCGACTCGAGATCAACGCTTGCCGCCAGGACTCCGTCGTGTTACCAATCCGCGATCGACCGTGCACACTCATCAAGGCACGAACGAGCAGGCCCGCGACAACGAGCAGCAAGGTCGACATCGCGACCTGGGTCGTCATGAAGACGGCGCGAAGTTTCGATCGTTTCGGTCCCGCAGTGGTCGCACCTTCCTTCAACGCAGGCAGAACATCGGATTTGGCAGATTGCATTGCAGGACGAGCCCAAAGACCAACGTCGTTGCGACTGCCAGACCCATCGCCGCGGCGACGAGGCGCCAGTCGACGATGAACTCGGAACCGAGAGGCACGGGCGTGGGCAGCGACGCAACGGCTGCTGCAATTGGACGCGCGGCGAGCAGCGTGAGAACGGCTGCCGCTGCGCCACCAATAAAGGAGAGCAGCAGACTTTCGGTGAGCAGCTGTCATGACGAGGCGGCTCCGACTCGCTCCGATCGCCATCCTCAGGCTGATTTCGCGCGTGAGCGATCGGCGGATCGAGCCAGCAGCAGGTTCGCGATGTTGACGCACGCCAGCAGCAGGACGACACCCACAACTGCGAGGAGTGCACCAATGAAGATGGCGGCGGGCTGCGCGAGTTCTGGCGTCAGGGCGCGAGCCGCGTAGACGGTGACCATTGGTCGCGCGCGAATATCCGCCTGTTCTGGCGTCAGTTGGGTTGCGAGCGTCGTCAGATCCGCCTGGGCCTGGCCGATCGTCACACCGGGCCGCAGCCGTCCGATCATTTGGACGCTGCCCGTCGCCGCGCGGGACGATTGAACCAGCGGCATAAAGAACTCAGGAACGAGCGGTGCCATCGTGCCCGTGAACTCTGGTTGAGCGACACCGACGATCGTCTCCAAGCGACCATTGATGGTCAGCGTTTGCCCGAGCACGGCGGGGCTTCGGCCGAAGCGCAGACGCCAGGATCGATCGCTCAGGGACCACAACGCCGGGGAGAACCCGGCCAATCGTCGGATGGCGCGAGCGTTCGTCCAATGGCCACGGAACTTCCAAGGACGGTGAAGTAATTGCCGCTCACCGCCAGAGCCAAACAGCTGCTCAGGTGACGCTTCGGTCCGAAGGTTCACCGATTCTGCGCGAAACGCCGCCAGGGCGACGAAGCTATGGTTCGCCGTCTCGGTACTTCGTAATTCGGCTGCGAAGGTGCTCGAAAAGCGATTGGTGAACGCGCGAGCGACGCGATCGGGGTCAGCAATGCCGCGCGGCTGCTCAGGGGCAGCTCTTTGGCGAATCCAAGAGATCGTGAGATTGGCCCCGATGCCGATCGCTAATGCCGCGATGGCGACGAAGGTAAAACCGGGGCTTCGGCTGAGGAGACGCGCGCCGTAGCGAACGTCGGCAAGGAAAGTCTGCATCTCGACTTTCCGTTCTTCGAGGTTGTGGACCAGTTCCGGTTTGGAGGCTATCGGTAGTATTACGCTGCGCGCCGAGATCAGTTCACCTAGAATGGGCAATGGCTGTTCCTCGCCTCGCTGGAAGATCCGGCTCGGGAAGAGTCATTTCAATTCTTTTCGCGACCGCGATCTTCGCCTTCGTCTGCTGTGCTCGTCGGTTCGCAGACGACCGAATCCGCCGGCGGCTGGATTCAGCGCAGCGACGGGTTCGCCGCGCGGCTCATTCAACTTCGAGCAACGTCTGCGTCCGGAAACAGCAGTGTCCAATCCGGAGCTGGACGACCAAGTCTCTGATCTCAGTCCCGATTCTCGTGTTCGAGCGATGGCGGCATTTCGCCGGCTTCGCGACGAGTTCGTTCGTCAGCACCGCGCACGAGCAGGACCCGGACGTGCGACAGGACCTTGGAGTCCTGGTCGAGCGCGTCAGAACCGCATCCGCGGAATGGAGCTTGACAGCGCCTATGAGCTGCCGTGCGTCGATCCCGCCAGCCAGGTGTTCTCGGGAATCAACGCGTTGTTGACCGAGCGGCTCCCTGACGAACGTCGACGCAAGGCGCTGGACCGGCTTCGCAAGTATGCAGGCCTTGAGCCCGGCACGACGCCATTGGCAACCGTGGCAACGCAGCGGATACGCCATGCCTGAACAAGCGCGGGCTTTCAATGCCGCCTCGCTAGCAATACGTGGCG